>OJLY01000055.1_pt1 | contig 92926 bp, 84 predicted proteins | sample 1597031 | NCBI WGS metagenome assembly OJLY01 (sample SAMEA3904673, study PRJEB24821) | metagenome | biome: Builtin; feature: hospital; material: surface | place: USA | collected 2013-06-03
GTTCTACAGCGACAAGCTCTACGCCGGGGTGGGCAGCAATGGCGAACACTTCGTCATGCACCGCTACGGCGAAGAACGCCCGGCCAAGCTGGCGCCCAGCAGCAAGGGCGGCGCGCTGTGGCTGCGCGTCACCAATAACCGCCACATCGTCACCATCCACACCAGCACCGACGGCACCACCTGGACCAAGTACCCGGTGCAGATGGAAGTGTCCGGCTACCACCACAACGTGGCCGGCAAGTTCCTGGCACTGAAACCGGCGTTGTACGCCGCCGGGCAGGGCCAGGTTGAGTTCCGCAACTTCCGCTACCGCGCTCTGGACTGACCGTTCTGCATCGCCAGGCATGCCGCGGCGCCACTGGCCGCGGCCCGCCACAGGGTGCGAAACGGGACATCGGCAGGCTCCGCTAGGGCCTGCTGGCCCGCTGGCCGGTAGAATCCAATCAACTCGAACGGTTGACCGCTATGCCCGCCCGCAAGAATCCCGAAGAGGGAATGCCCGGCCTGCCGAAGGGCAAGGTAGCAACGATCAACGACATCGCGCGGATGTCGGGCGTGTCCAAGAAGACCGTCTCGCGGATCATCAACAACTCGCCGCTGGTGCGGCAGGACACCCGCGAGAAGGTCGAGGCGCTGATGCGCGAGGTGGGCTACGCGCCCGACCCGCTCGCCCGCGGGCTGGCGTTCCGGCGCTCGTTCCTGATCGGCATGGTCTACGACAACCCCACCGCGCAGTACATCGTGGACATGCAGTACGGCGCGCTGGACGCCTTGCGTGGCTCCAGCTTCGAGCTGGTGGTGCACCCCTGCGACAGCCGCAGCCCGGGCTATATCGAAGGTGTGCGCCGGTTTGCCCAGGCGCAGAAGCTGCACGGGGTGATCCTGGTGCCGCGTGCCTCCGAGGACCAGGCGCTGGCCGACATGCTGGCCGAGATCGGTTGCCGCTACACCCGCATCGCCTCGATCGCGCTGGACACCACCTCGCAGACGGTGATCACCCACGACCGCGACGGCGCGGCCGAGGCGGCCGACTACCTGCTCTCGCTCGGCCACCGCGACATCGCCCTGGTCACCGGCCCCAGCGCCTACCGCTCCTCGATCGAGCGCACCGCCGGCTTTGCCGACGCCTTGACCCGGCGTGGCATCGAACTGCCGCCCGAGCGCATCGTGGAGGCCGGCTACACCTTCGAATCGGGCGTGGCCGCGGCCGAAAAGCTGCTGCTGGGCAAGAAGCGCCCCACCGCCATCTTCACCGGTAACGACGAAATGGCTGCCGGTATCTACAAGGTCGCCCTGCGCGCCGGCATCAACATCCCGCGCCAGCTGTCGGTGATTGGCTATGACGACAGCTCGCTGGCCTCGCGCCTGTGGCCGCCGCTGACTTCGGTGCGCCGCCACACCCGCGACACCGGCCGCACCGCCGCCGCCATGCTGATCCAGCCCGACAACGCCCCGCAGCTACCCACCGCCAGCGTGCGCCCGCACCTGATCGTGCGCGACTCCTGCCAACCGCCGGAAGATTGAGCACGTAACGCCCCTCCCATTCGGGAGCGCGCGTTGCCTCGCACCCTCATCCGGCGCTACGCGCCACCTTCTCCCGATGGGAGAAGGGAGTGGGCCCCTCTCCCTTTGGGAGAGGGGTTGGGGTGAGGGTACGGCGGCAGACCGCCATCTGAGGAAGCTCAGCCATGAGTTCAGGTAGGAGGCGCATAAGCCTCCCCCCGACCAAACCAAGCCGTGCCCCCGATATAGCGCGCCGCCTCGCACCCTCATCCGGCGCTACGCGCCACCTTCTCCCGAGGGGAGAAGGTAGTGAGCCCCTCTCCCTTCGGGGCGAGAAGGCACGGCTTACGCGCCATGGGCGCGCGTGCCTTGGAGCGCCCGCGGCGCAAGCGCGGGCCGGGGTGCGGAGCGGGGGTTGGGGTGAGGGTACGGTGGCAGACCGCCATCTGAGAAAGCTCAGCCATGAGCTCAGGTAGGAGGCGCAGAAGCCTCCCCTGACCAAACCAAGCCGTGCCCCCGACATAGCGCGCCGCCTTGCACCCTCATCCGGCGCTACGCGCCACCTTCTCCCGAGGGGAGAAGGAAGCAGGCAGCCAGCAGCCCCCACCCACGCTCCGCTTTCGTGCACTGCGCAATGACACCGGTTTACCAGAGCCGGTAGAATGGCGTGGTGCGGGCTTTCATTCCCCCTCGCTTGCCACCGGAGATGCGCATGTCCCTCTATTGCAAGACCCATTACGCCACCCATCCGGACGCCCTCAAGGGCGCCAGCAACGACACCCTGCGCGAGCTCTACCTGCTCGACGGCCTGTTCGTCGCCGATGCGGTGACCCTCAAATACACCCACTACGAGCGCTTCGTGCTCGGTGGCGCCGCCCCGGTCGGCAAGACGCTGGAACTGCCCAAGCAGACCGAGCCCGCCTCGGCGGCCGGCCACCCGTTCCTGGAGCGGCGCGAGCTGGGCGTCATCAATGTTGGCGCCGGCACCGGCACCGTCACCGTGGATGGCACCGCCTATACGCTCGGGCCCAAGGACGGCCTGTATGTGGCGATGGGCAGCACCGAGGTGAGCTTTGCGTCCGCCGATGCCGCCAACCCGGCGCAGTTCTATCTGGCCTCGACCCCGGCGCATGCGCGCTTCGAGACCAAGCAGCTGTCGATCAAGGACGCGGTGGCACTGGAGCGCGGCGCGCTGGAAACCAGCAACGAGCGCACCATCTACCAGTACATCGTGCCGGCCACCTGCCAGTCTTCGCAGCTGCTGCTGGGCCTGACCGTGCTCAAGCCGGGCAGCGTCTGGAACACCATGCCGCCGCATCTGCACGACCGCCGCAGCGAGGTGTATTTCTACTTCGATCTGGGCGCCAACGACCGCGTGTATCACTTCATGGGCGAGCCCGACGCGCAGCGCCACATCGTGATGCAGAACAACGAAGCGGTGGTGTCGCCGCCGTGGTCGATCCACATGGGCGCCGGCACCAGCAACTACGCCTTCATCTGGGCGATGGGTGGCGAAAACCTCGATTACACCGACATGCACGTGCTGGATATCTGCCAGCTCAAGTAATGCCCCGCCGTCGCGCCAACGGGTGCGGCGGCCCCATCATCGAACGCGGCATGCCGCATCTGGAGCGATAAGGTAATGAGCAATCCGTTCAGTCTCGAAGGCAAGGTCGCACTGGTCACCGGTGCCAACACTGGCCTGGGCCAGGGCATCGCGCTGGCACTGGCAGAGGCGGGCGCCGACATCGCCGCCGCCGGCATCCAGGCACCGACCGAGACCGAAGAAAAGGTCAAGGCGATGGGCCGCCGCTTCGTCGCCATCGAAGCCAACCTGATCAGCATCGAGCCGGTGCAGCGCATCCTCGATGAAACCCTCGCCGGCCTGGGCCGCCTGGACATCCTGGTCAACAATGCTGGCCTGATCCGCCGCACCGATGCGGTGGATTTCAGCGAGCAGGATTGGGACGACGTGATGAACGTCAACCTGAAATCGGCGTTCTTCATGTCGCAGGCCGCCGGCCGCCACTTCATCACGCAGGGCAGCGGCAAGATCATCAACATCGCCTCGATGCTGTCGTTCCAGGGCGGCATCCGCGTGCCGTCCTACACCGCCAGCAAGTCCGGCATCGCCGGCATCACCCGCCTGCTGGCCAACGAGTGGGGCAGCAAGGGCGTGACCGCCAACGCCATCGCCCCCGGCTACATGGCCACCGACAACACCGCGCAGCTGCGTGCCGACCAGGACCGCAACAAGTCCATCCTGGACCGCATCCCGGCCGCGCGCTGGGGTGTGCCGGCCGACCTCGGCGGCGCGGCGGTGTTCCTGGCCAGCAGCGCCTCGGACTACGTCAACGGCGCCATCATCCCGGTCGACGGCGGCTGGCTGGCGCGCTGAGAAAAATGCGTCGTTTCCTTCTCCCACCGGGAGAAGGTGCCCGCAGGGCGGATGAGGGTCGGTATGCACGCGCACAACCCCGACATGCATGACGTCCGCCACGCAAGCACGCATCAACCACATTCCAACCAACTTCCCCAACGAAATCGGAGCATTCCCATGAAAATTGCACTCATGAATGAGTTTAGCCAGGCCGCCAAGAACCCGGTGATCCTGCAGCAGCTCAACGACGTCGCCAGCGAGCAGGGCCATGACGTGTTCAACGTCGGCATGGACGGCGACAACGACCACCGCCTGACCTACATCCACCTGGGCATCGTCGCCAGCCTGTTGCTCAACGCCAAGGCCGTGGACTTCGTGGTCGCTGGTTGCGGCACCGGCCAGGGCGCGATGATGTCGCTCAACGCCCACCCGGGCGTGTTCTGCGGCTACTGCATCGAGCCGACCGACGCCTACCTGTTCGCGCAGGTCAACAACGGCAATGCGCTGTCGCTGGCATTCGCGAAGGGCTACGGCTGGGGCGCGGAAATCAACGTGCGCTACATCTTCGAAAAGGCCTTCAGCGGCGAGCGTGGCCTGGGCTACCCGGCCGAGCGTCGCGAATCGCAGGCCGCCAACGCCGGCATCCTGACCCAGGTCAAGCAGGCCACCGCCAAGTCTTACCTGGACGGCCTGCGCGCGATCGACCCGGAGCTGATCAAGCAGGCGATCGGCGGTGCGCGCTTCCAGCAGTGCTTCTTCGACAACGCCCAGGACGCGGAGATCCGCAGCTTCGTCGCCGGCCTGCTCGGCAAGAGCGAAGCCGCTGCTGCCTGAGTGCAGTTGCATGCGCATGCCGGTGTTCCTGTCGCGGGAGCAGGCATGCGCCAGCAAGGCGAGTGCGTGAGACGTCGATGACGCTTCAGGCAGCGCGATCCTTCACCACCGGATGCATCACCTGCATCCGGTGGTGACACGCGCAGGATGCGGCAGTCAGTGAATGTCCTGCGTTGAATGACTCCGATGCAGGCGCTGACAAGCGCGCGTGCTTTGGAGTGAGCACGCCGCACGCGCGGGTCCGGGGCGCGTGTACGGCGCAAGACAGCCAACCGGCAGGCAAGCGCAGGGATCGGATCCACTCGATCAACAACCAGCGCCGGTGGTGTCGCTGACCCCGCGGAGCATCACGGCGTTCGTTAGTGATCTAGCCGACGCGCGAAGGACGGTTAATTGCCAAATCGAAGTACGCATCAAGCATGCATGCATGCGTCATTACCGCACTGCAGAGAGCGGCAAAACCAGATCCAAAAAGCAACAGCAGCAACAACATCGAACACAGAACCCACCACGGAGCCCCTCATGCGTCGACTGCTCATCGCCATGCTGCTGCTCTGCGCGCACGTTGCCCACGCCGCGCCCCATCGCATTTTCATCGCCGGCGATTCCACCGCCGCCGAGTACGGCTCGGACCGCGCACCGCAAGCTGGCTGGGGCCAGATGCTGCAAGGCTGGTTCGACCCGGCGCAGTGGCAGGTCCACAGCCACGCCAAGGGTGGGCGCAGCACACGCAGCTTCATCGCCGAAGGGCGGCTGGATGCCATCGCCAAGGACATCCGTGCCGGCGACGTGCTGCTGATCCAGTTCGGCCACAACGACGCCAAGCGCGAAGACGCCACGCGTTACACCGATCCGCAAGGTGACTACCAGCAGTTCCTGCGCCGCTTTATTGCCATCGCGCGCGACAAAGGCGCCACGCCGATCCTGATCACCCCGGCCGCGCGCTTGCTCTACGACTTCGGCGCGCTGCCCGACACGCATGGCCGCTACACCCTGGCCATGCAGCAACTGGCCGCGCAGGAGCAGGTGGGCCTGATCGATCTCAACGCCAGCTCCAGCGACTGGATCCGCGCGCTCGGCGAACAGGCGGCCAAACCGTATTTCCTGTTCGTGCCCGAACAAACCAAGGCCGATGGCACCCACTTCAGCCAGGCCGGCGCCACCGCCATTGCGTGCCTGGTCGTGCATGGTTGGGTGCAACTGCAGCCGGCGCTGAAACCCCAGCTACGCCGCGATGCCGATTGCGGCGCTGCGCCGGACACCGCCGCACGCCGTGCCGCGCAGGCGCATCCCTCGCTGGTCGTGCATGAGCGCGACCTGCCGCGCAGCCAGCCCGGCCCACATGGCGGTGCCGGCCCGACTACCGCCTATCCGTTCTTTGCCGACGCGCCGGAGTTGAAGTTCGTGCTGCGCAAGCGCGTGCTGCACAAGGGCGCCGGCATCGGCCTGCATCTGCACGACAAGGACGAGATCTACTACGTCGTCAGCGGTCGCGGCCTGTACGCGCTGGATGGCAAACAGTACGAAGTGGCCGCCGGCGATGCACTGCTCACCCGCCCCGGCAGCACGCATGCGCTGCAGCAAGTGGGCGAGGAAGATCTGGTGATCCTGCTGACGTATCTGGCTGCCAGATCCTGAGGCACTGTGCAGTGCGGTGCACGGCTCGATAACGCGATGCGCTGCTGAAAAGAATGCGCCGCTCGCCGAGCACGCAGCGCGTTTAACGTTGTTACCGCGTTACCGCGTTACCGCGTTACCGCGTTACCGCGTTACGCGTTGTGGCGTTGCATGTCGTGCAGCCGAGCGCATCAACCGCAGGCTGTCCGGTGCAGTGCGGCCGCAGGACTGCCACATCGAAGTGGTCTGCGGCGCGGCTCAACCACCAACGCAACTGCCTCAGGCCTTGTCCACCCCGTAGTGGATCAACCCCAATCGCGCCAGCGCGCTGGACTGGCGGTAATACACCTCTTCCCAGCCATCCACGCGCTGACGGTCGGTTTCGCTCATCGCATCGAGAATGTCTTCGATGCTGAGCAGGTCCGGGTCTTCTTCGAGCCGCTCGAACACCGCGCCCAGGCCATCGATCGCCTGGCGCACCTGGCTTGCACCCATCGCGGTGAGCGCCTGCAGCGCACAGCTGCGGGTCAGCGCATCCCAGTGGTCGAAGTAGCGCGCGTAGCCGCTGTCGCTCATGTCCGCGTCCAGGCGGGCCAATGCCACCAGCTCGCGCTCGCCCGGCGTCAGCGCATCGAAGCGGCCGCGCACCGCCACCAGCCGCGCCTGTGCGCGTGCGGTGCGTCGGTGCCACAACAGCATCGGCATGTTGAGCAGCCCCTGCGCACTGGGCGGCGCCACGGCCGGCCAGTTCACGCCATGGCTGTCGTCGGTGAGTTGCCACTGCGCGCGCTGCGCTGGCGTGGCCTTGGCCAGCAGCCGCTGCGCCTGGATCGGCTCGTCGATGCGCATGCCGTTGTCCAGCGTAAACAGCAGGCGCGTGTCGTCCAGCTCCAAGCGCCGGATGCGGAAGTGCGTCAGGTCCATGGGCAGCAACGGTGTGGGGAATCCCGACCTTAGTGCGGGCCGGGGATGCTGTCGAGTCGGTGCGCCGAGGTCGAGCGCGCTTGCGGTGTTTCGACCTGCTTGAACAATGCTGTGGTTAGCAGGCGATCCGCCACCGGTCGACCCGTGCAGGGAATGTGGAGTGGGCGCGTGGTACAGGGGAAAACACCAACATTGGTGCACGTGCCGACTCCTATCGAAACCGAAGCACTTCTGGCAGCTGGCAGCGCTTGCAGCGATGCGGTTGTACCGGCGACGCATGCCGTGCGTCTAGCTCGCCTCAGGTAGGCGCTTCTCGCACCAGAGTGCAGGCGCTAGCGCGCCATCGTCATGTCATCGTCGACGAAGCGGCGCCGACGCCAACACGCCACGCCAGGCCGAACACACCGGCGCCAGCCAACCCCTCACACGTCGCCGTCGCGGCTCCAGCCTTCGCCGCTGCCGCGCTGCAGGACGTGGTCGGTTGCCAGCACCTCGCCGGCCGGCACCTGCGGCTGTTGCGCCAGCGCGGCATAGATCGGGGTGAAATCCGGGGCGGTGGCGTCCATCAGCTGCGTAAAGCTGTCGATGACGAAGTAGGTCTTTTGGAAACTGTCGATGCGGTAGCGCGTGCGCATCACCCGCTGCAGATCGAAGCCCACCCGGTTCGGCGCCGCCGATTCCAGCGAATGCAGCGATTCGCCCTTGGACGAGACGATGCCCGCACCGTAGATGCGCAACCCCTGCGGCGTGGCAATCAGGCCGAATTCCACCGTGTACCAGTACAGCCGGGTGAGATTTTGCAACGCGTCCGGGCCAATTCCGTGCGCCTTGACGCCACCGCGCCCATAGGCCTGCATGAAGTCGGCAAACAGCGGATTCATCAGCAGCGGCACGTGCCCGAACAGATCATGGAACAGGTCCGGTTCGGCGATGTAGTCGATCTGGTCCGGGCGGCGGATCCACCAGGTCACCGGGAAGCGCCGGTTGGCCAGATGATCGAAGAAATCCAGCTCCGGCAGCAGCCCTTCCACACCGACCAGCGTCCAGCCGGTGGTCGCCTGCAGCACCGCGTTGAGCGCGTCGAAGCGCGGAATCTGGGTGTCGTCCATGCCCATTGCGTCCTGCGCCTGCAGGAACTCATCGCAGGCCCGCCCGACCAGCAGCGCGCGCTGCCGCCGGTACAGCGTGCCCCAGGTGGCATGGTCGTCGGCGCTGTAACCATCCCACGGCTGCTCCACCACCGCGGTGGTGTAGACCGGCACATAGCCCTTGTCGGTGAGCTGGTTCTCGACGCGGCGCGGCGCTGTGTTCATGCGGTGTGGTTCCCGAAACGGATGGCTTCACCTTAGCCAAATGGCCACGCAACGGGATTGCGAATGTTGCGCACCGGCGGCCGTTAGACGCAAGATTCGTGCGTCATCGCTTGCTGCTGCGCAACATATGGATCAACCAATCGCCCTGGACCGCACCGATTTGCGCCTGCTCGCGCTGCTGCAGACGCAAGGGCGCAGCAGCAACGCCGAGCTCGCCGCGCAGGTCAATCTCTCGGCCTCGGCCTGCCTGCGGCGTACCCAACGGCTGGAAGCGGCCGGCATCATCGCCGGCTATGGCGCGCGCCTGGATGCGCGCGCGCTGGGCCTGGGCCTGCAGGCCTTCGTGCGGGTGCAGCTGGAACAGCACGGCCAGCCGGACATCGAGCACTTCGCCGCCGGCGTGCGCGGCTGGGACGAGGTCGTGGCCTGCTGGGCGCTCACCGGCGACATGGATTACCTGCTGCAGGTGCAGGTGCGCGACCTGGAGCATTTCTCGCGGTTTTTGCTGGATCGCCTGCTCAACGCCACCGGCGTATCGGATGTGAATTCCAGCTTCGTGCTGCGCACGGTGAAGGCCCCGGAAGGCTTGCCGCTCTCGCATCTGGCGTAAGCGCGTGGGGGCTTAGACCGCCGGGGTTGCCGGGGGCGTCCTCGCGCCAGCGAGCGCGGGACAGCGCCGTGCGCTTGCCCAACAAACGATAACGATTTACATTTGCATAACACTGGCAGCGTCCAGCCGTGTCCCCCGTCGAACCGCCAGCCCACCGGGCCAGCCAGCTTGTCGTCCGGGTGGATGCCGACGCGTGCCCGCCGCTTCCTGTCACTGACGCGCCGCGTCTGCCCGATCGATGAGACCCCCGATGCCTGCCAAGACCCTTCCTCTGGCCACGCTGTCCGCTGCGCTGCTGTGCGCATTGACGATGACGCCCGCCGCCGCGCGTGCCGCCGACCTGGCCGACGCCAATGCCGATGCCGATGCCAACGCCAAGACGCTGGACGCGGTGAGCGTCAACGGCACGGTGAGCCGCGCGCAGCCGGCCACCACCACGCGCCTGCCGCTGACCCTGCAGGAAACCCCGCAGTCGGTGAGCGTGATCGGGCTGCAGCGGCTGGAAGACGAGTCGCTTTTCAGCATCGACGACGTGATGCGCAACGTCACCGGCGTCAACGTGTCCTTTTACGACACCCAGCGCCCGCTGTATTTCGCGCGCGGCTTCCAGATCACCGACTTCCAGGTCGACGGCCTGCCCACCTATAGCGGCGCGACCAATCAGGAATACGACACCGTCTTCTACGACCGCATCGAAGTGATCCGCGGCGCCAATGGCCTGCTCACCGGCGCGGGCATTCCCTCTGCCACGGTCAACCTGCTGCGCAAGCGGCCCGGCAAGGAGTTCGATGCCTCGTTTGCGGTGAGCGCGGGCACCTGGGATTTCCGCCGCATGCAGGCCGACGTCAACGCGCCGCTGACCAGCGACGGGCGCTGGCGCAGCCGCGTGGTGGCGGCCTGGCAGGACCGCGATTACTACTACGACCGCTACCACGACACCAAAATGTCCGGCATGGCGGTGCTGGAAGGCGACCTGACCGAGAGCACCACCCTCACCGTCGGCTATCAGCGCCAGGACAACACCCCGGTCGGTTCGACCTGGGGCACGGTGCCGTTCTTCGCCGCCGATGGCACGCTGGCCAATCTATCCCGCTCAACGAATCTGGCACCGGAGTGGACGCGCTGGCAGCGCGAAACCAGCACCGCGTTCGCCAACCTGGAACAACGCATCGGCGAGGACTGGTTGCTGCGCGTCAACGCCGCGCACACCAAGGGCAACGTGCAGAGCCTGCGTGTGTACGGCACCGGGTATCCGGCCGCCGACGGTAGCGGCATGTTCCTGCGCACCGGTGTGGGCGAAACCGAAGACACCCGCGACAGCGTGGATGTGTATCTGTCCGGCGGTTTCTCGCTGTTCGGCCGCCAGCACGATGTGGTGGTGGGCGGCAGCTGGCAGGATCTGCAATCCACCTCGTACGGGTTGGCGCAGACCTATCCGGACGACTGGGCCACCTGCCCCAACGCCTTTGGTCCGCCCGAACGCTGCTATTTCATTCCCAACATCCGCAACTGGGACGGTAATGCGTCCGAAGTGACCTACGCACGCAACGGCCGGCGGAGCGAGGGGCGCACCACCCAGCGCGGCGTGTATGCCTCCACGCGGTTCCGCCTGGCCGACCCGCTGTCGTTGATCGCCGGCGCACGCCTGAGTTCGTGGGAAACCCGCACCCAGGCCTTCGATGCCAGCGGCGCCTACACCGGCACCAGCGGTCGCTATGAAGTGAGCGACGAAGTCACCCCTTACGTGGGCCTGGTCTACGACATCGTGCCGGACGTGTCGGTGTACGCCAGCTACACCGAAATCTTCAATCCGCAGAACTACCGCGACAAGGACAACAACCTGCTCGCGCCAGTGGAAGGCTCCAACCTGGAAGCCGGCATCAAGGCGCAATTGCTCGACGGCCATGCGATGGCCACTGCCGCCGTGTTCGAGGCCAAGCAGGACAACTTTGCCGTGCGCGACATGACCCAGCCGGAATCCTCGCTGCCGGACGGCAATTCGGCCTACATCGGCATCAACGGCACCAAGAGCCGTGGCTGGGAAATGGATATCAACGGCGAGATCCTGCCCGGTTGGACCGTCAATGCCGGCTTCACCCACGTCAAGGTGACGCGCCCGCCCACCGATGCGATCTACGCCAACCTGCCCGAGGATTATCTGCAGCTGTCCACGCAGTTGCGCTTGCCCGGCGCCTGGGAGCGCCTGAGCATCGGCGGCGGGGTGAGCTGGCAGAGCGCAGTGCGCGGCTTCAACATCGCGCGCCCCACCGGCGATGGCAGCGGCGCCACCACCCCGGTGACCGTGGTGCAGAACCCGTATGCGCTGGTGCATTTCAACGCCAACTACCGCATCAGCGAGCAATGGACCGCCACGCTGGCGGTGCGCAACGCCTTCGACAAGACCTACTGGGCCAACCTGGATTACCAGAACTACGGCGAGCCGCGGTTTGTCAGCGTGTCGCTGCGTTGGCGGTATTGAGGTGTTGCGGTTGATGTTGCGGGGTCATCGGTAACGCATCGCGGCCAAGGCCGCTCCTACAGGGGCGGCCTTGCGGCTGTTGCAGGGTGCCAACGGCGCGCATTGCCCTAAGAACGCGCCGGCTGTCGTAGGAGCGGCCTAGGCCGCGAAGCCATCCCGACACACCATCACCACACCCGGAACCGCCGTGCCGTTGTAGGAGCGGCCTTGGCCGCGACCACGTTCCGCCACACGTGCTGTTCTTCAACGCGCATTTCCACACACGCACTTCACATCACTCACAGCCGTCTATCGCCTGTCGCCAAAAACGCCCACATCAACCTTGCGCGTACTTCGTTGATCGGCCTGCGACGTACGGCTCACGCGCATCTACATCCGCACCAACACGCGCATCAGGGCGCCACGCATTCCTCATCCTTGCCGCGCAACTTCTGCCAGCGCGAGCGTTCTTCCAGGCAGCGCTTGTACGCCTCCTGCTTTGCCGCCTTGGCCTGTTCGGCCGCACTGCGGGTGGCGCTGCTGCGCTGCGCCTGCAGTTGCGCGATCTTGGCGCGGATCTGCGGCATCACCGCCATTGCCGCGCGTTCGCCTTCCAGGATTGCGGCGCCGCGCTGGTTGAAATCGGCCGAGCCGATGTCGTTGACCTTGGGGCGGATCACCACGTCGGCACGCTTGAGTTCGGCCTCGCCCAGGCGCTGGCCCATGATCGAGATCGACTGATTGACCGTGCCCAGCAGGTCGCCGGGATTCTTGCCGCTGGCCTTGCTGGAAATATCCACCGCCACCACGAATTCGGCGCCGAGCTGGCGCGCCGCATCCACCGGCACCGGGCTGACCACGCCGCCGTCCACGTAGTGGTACTGGCCGATGGTCACCGGCTCGAACACGCCGGGAATGCTGCTGGAGGCGCGCACCGCCTGGCCGGCATTGCCACGCACGAACACCGTGCGCTCACCGTCTTCCAGCCGTGTGGCGACCGCGGCGAATGGTTTGCGCAGTTTGTCGATCGGCTTGCCGCCGAGCTGTTCGTTGACGTAGTCCTGCAGCTTCTGCCCCTGCACCAGGCCACCGGAGAACAAGCGCACGTCGCGGATGCTGGTCTGGTCCAGCGCCACGGCCTTTTCCTGCATCTGGAACGCGTCCATGCCGCTGGCGTACAGCGCGCCCACCACGCTACCGGCGCTGGTGCCCGACACCACCACCGGTGCAAACCCGTTGGCTTCCAGCATCTTGATCACGCCGATATGTGCAAAGCCCTTGGCCGCACCGCCGCCGAGCGCGACGCCGATCTTCACCGGCTTGGGCGCAGTGGCAGACGGCGCCTGCACCACCGGCGCGGGCGTGGCGGGACGCGGTTCGCCCCCACAGGCCGAAAGCAGGCCGATCAGCGACAGCAAGGCAAGGGAGCGTGGGCGACGGAGCGCAGTCATGGCGACGGAAACGTAGTTGGAAAGGCGAGGGAGAATACACGCGCACCCCCTAACGCCGCGCGTCCCATTGGTCGCCTCGGCAGCCGGGCTGCGTCAGGGATCAGCACGGCGCGCGCTGCCACCTGCGGGCATACGCCTTCGGGAGCAATCACTGTGTCGCCGCGTACCTTCACCCGCCCGCGGCGTCGCGTGCGTGCCTGCGCGTGCGCTGCAGGCGCTCTGGAGTGCACATGCCGCCGGTGCGTAGACCGCGCCGCATCAGCGCCGCAGTAAAGCGCTTCGGTTAACCGCGGCTGGTGCGTTTACGGCAACGCGTCGCACCAGCCGCGGTCAACCAGTCTGCTTCGATCAGAACCGGTTGTCGCCATCCAGCAAGCGCCCCAGTCCACCCAGCACCGACCCTTCGCCGCGTTGTTGGCCACCGGCCTGCGGGGCGGCCTGCAGCATGCGGCCGGCCATGCGCGAGAACGGCAGCGATTGCATCCACACCTTGCCCGGGCCGGTGAGGGTGGCCAGGAACACGCCTTTGCCGCCGAAGAACATGCTCTTCAGGCCGGCGATGCGGCGCACGTCCATGTCCACGCTGGCGTGGTAGGCGACCACGCAGCCGGTGTCCACGTCGATGCGTTCGCCCGGCGCCAGGTCGCGTTCCACCACGGTGCCGCCGGCATGCACGAACACCCAGCCGTCGCCTTCGAGCTTCTGCATGATGAATCCCTCGCCGCCGAACAGGCCGGTGAGGATCTTGCGCTGGAAGGCGATACCCAGCGATACGCCGCGCGCACCCGCCAGGAAGCTGTCCTTCTGGCAGATCAGGCGGCCGCCGTGTTCGGACAGCCGCAACGCCAGCACGGTGCCGGGGTAGGGCGCGGCGAACGCCACCTTGGCCTTGCCGCTGCCGGCGTGCGTGAACACGGTGGTGAACATGCTTTCGCCGGTCACCACGCGCTTGCCGGCCGAGAGCAACTTGCCCATCAGCCCGCCGCTGCTGCCGCCCTGGCCATCGTGCGAGCCATCGCCGAACACGGTGTCCATCTGCACCGCGGCGTCCTTGTACATCAGCGCACCGGCTTCGGCGATGGCGCTCTCGCCCGGGTCCAGTTCGACCTCGACGAACTGCATGTCGTTGCCGACGATGCGGTAATCGATCTCGTCCGCGCGTGCGGCGCCTGTGCCGCTCAACTGCGGCGGCAGGCTGCCGGCGCCCTGCAATTCGGCCAGCTGGCGGGCGGGTGTCCAGCCGTCGAGGCCGTCGCGCCAGGCCAGCGCGTCGGGCTGGCGCTGCGCATGCGCGCGGGCGCTGGCGTCATCAAGCGGGCCGATCCGGTCGGCCTGTCCGGGAATATGGAAATACCACTGTGCCATCGGGACGACTCCTGTCTGCGGTGCGCCGAGTCTAAGCGCAGTGGCCGGCCCGCTGTCCCCTGCCCAACGTCATGGCGCGGCGCACCGGTTGGGCAGGGGTGGGGCGCCGCTTTCGCGCAGACATGCACGACCCGCCGCGTGCACATTGCCGCCGCCAATGCGCATGGCACGGCCGCCAGCTCAGCCCGCGCATCGCACTGCACCGCAAACCTTAGAGCGGCTAACAAAACGTAACGCCCGCCTGGCGGCTGCGCAGTCGTTTTGATCGCTGCGCTTAGCCAGCGCCCACCGTCGCCCAGTAGCGCTCGCCATCGCGTTGCACCCGCACCGGGCCATCGAACGCTGCAGACAAACGGTCGTCGGTGAGCATGTCCGCGCGGCTGCCATCGGCCAGGACACTGCCACCGCGCAGCAGGATCACCCGGTCGATCTCCGGCACGATTTCCTCGATGTGATGGGTCACCAGCACCAACGTGATGCCTTGCTGGGCGAGGTGACGCATGCTGTCGAGCAGGTGCTGCCGCGCCACCAGATCCAGGCCGGTGGAGGGTTCGTCCAGCAACAGCGCCTGTGGGCGATTGACCAGCGCACGCGCGATCAGTACGCGCCGTGTCTCGCCGGCCGACAGCTCTGCATACGGGCGCTCCAGCAACGGCAATGCACGCACCAGTGCCAGTGCTTCGCGTGCACGGGCGCGCATGTCGTCGCTGATTTCGCGGTGCGGCGGCACCACGTAGCTGGCGAAAAACCCGGAGAGCACCTCGCTTTCCACATCCAGCTCGGGCATCTGCGCCAGGTTGCCGCTGAGATCGCCGCTGACGATACCCAGATGCGCGCGCAGGCGGTCCACCTGCCAGCGCGTCTGCCCCAGCACTTTCACCGCGGGCTGGCCATCGCCACGCGCCAGCGGATACAGCTCGCGCGTGATCAATTTGATGAAGGAGGATTTGCCGCAGCCGTTCGGGCCCAGGATGGCGGTGTGCTGGCCCAGCGCAATGCGCATGCGCAAGGCGTGCAGCACGCGCACCTGGCCGCGGATCACGCTGGCCTGGTCGAGCTCGATCAGTGGCGGGGCATCGGGTGTGGCGGAGGAGTCGACGGCAACAGACATGCAGGTGGGATCGGGTAACGGGAAGGAAACGAGACGTGTGAACCGCTTTAGGAATGTAGGAGGCACCCTACGCATCCGAAGGGTGAAGTTTGCCGCCATCGCCCCCATCATGTCTGTATCCACCGACACGATGGCGCACTGCCTGGAGATGCCGATGTTGTCCGATTCGATCATCGACGTTCTGACCTCCGGCATCGCCGGCCTGGGCGTGTGGGGGATGCTGGCCGTGCTGCTGGTGTTCACCCAACTCACCATCTTCGCGGTGACCTTGTACCTGCATCGCAGCCAGGCGCACCGCGGTGTGGATTTCCATCCGGTCATCGCGCATTTCTTCCGTTTCTGGACCTGGCTCACCACCTCGATGATCACCCGCGAGTGGGTGGCGATCCATCGCAAGCATCACGCCAAGGTGGAAACCGAGGAAGACCCGCACAGCCCGCAGACCAAGGGCATCGGCCAGGTGTTCTGGCGCGGCGTGGAGCTGTACCGCGAAGCACGCGCGCAGCGGGCCGACATCGAGCAGTACGGCAAGGGCGCGCCCAATGACTGGATCGAGCGGCATCTGTACACGCCGCACGCCAACGCCGGCCCGATCGCGCTGTTGGTGGTCAACAGCGTGCTGTTCGGGCTGCCCGGTATCGCACTGTGGGCGATCCAGATGGCGTGGATTCCGTTCTGGGCCGCCGGCGTGGTCAATGGCCTGGGGCATTGGTGGGGCTATCGCAATTTCGAGTCCGCCGACACCTCCACCAACCTGACCCCGTGGGCGCTGTGGATCGGTGGCGAAGAACTGCACAACAATCACCATGCCTTCCCGAGTTCGGCGCGGTTTTCGATGCGGCGCTGGGAGCTGGACATCGGCTGGATCGCGATCCGCTGCCTGCAGGCGCTGGGCCTGGCCAAGGTGCTGCGGGTGGCGCCGTCGCTGGACATTCGCCCCAACATCGCCGTGCCCGATGCCGACACGCTCAAGGCACTGTTGTCGCACCGCTTCCAGGCCATGACCGACTACCAGCGCAACGTGCTCAAGCCGGCCCTGCGCGAAGAGGCCGCCGCCACCGGTGCCAAGCTGCGCCAGCTGCTACCGCGCCGCCTGCGCAAGGGCCTGGTGGACGATGGCCGCTGGCTCAAGCCCGATGCGCGCGAACAGTTGCAACACTGGGTGGCGCAACGCCCGCGCATGCGCACGCTGGTGGAATACCGCGCGCGCCTCACCGCCGTGCTGGAAGCGCGCAGCCACGATGCGTCCGAGCGGCTCAAGCAGCTGCAGCAGTGGTGCCATGAAGCCGAAGCCAGCGGCAACGCGGCATTGCAGGCGTATGCGGCACGGCTCAAGGGTTATGCGCTGAGTGGCACGTAACGCGAGCGTTGCGCGCGCGGGCGTTTGCGTGCCTGCGCTGCTGCACGCGCTGCCTCGTGTGCTGGCCTGTGGGGCACTGTGCGCAGTGGCGGTGGCCGCGCAGGCCCAGGTGCAGGACAGCCAGCAGTATCTGCAACGCATGGACACCGATGGCGATGGCCGGGTCAGCCGCGATGAATATCTGGCCTGGATGAGCTACGCCTTCGATCAGCGCGACCTGGATCACGACGGCGTGCTGCAAGGCGAAGAACTGCCGGGCCGGCGCGGCAAGCCGATCACCCGCGCCGCGCACCGCGCAACGCTGGTGGAGCGTTTCGCACGCCAGGATGCCAATGGCGATGGCTATTTGAGCGCGCGCGAACTGCTGGCACCACCGCGGTGAGACCTGCACGCAGGTGCGCCTTCGCGCCCGTCTGACGCGGCGCCCGGCAAGCTCGGCCGCATGTTCACTCTCGACCAGGTCAGCCGTCGCTACGGCCAGGCCATCGCCCTCGACCAGGTCAGCCTGTCGTTCGCCAGCGGTGTCACCACTGCGTTGATCGGCCCCAGTGGCGCCGGCAAGTCCACCGTGCTGCGCATGCTGGTGGGCCTGGAATGGCCGGACAGTGGCAGCGTCACCTTCGATGGCGCGCCATTGCGGCGTGATGCGCTGCAGGCGCAGCGGCAGCGCATTGGTTACGTGATCCAGGAGGGCGGCCTGTTCCCGCACCTGGATGCACGCAGCAATGTGGTGCTGCTGGCGCAGACGCTGGGTTGGACGCCGCAACGTATCGCGCAACGCCTGGAGACCTTGTGCGCGCTGTGCCAGCTGCCGCCCGCGCTGCTGGCGCGCTACCCGGCCGAGTTGTCCGGTGGTCAGCGCCAGCGCGTGGGCCTGATCCGCGCCCTGATGCTGGACCCGCCGGCGCTGCTGCTGGACGAACCACTGGGTGCACTGGATCCGATCGTGCGCTACGACCTGCAGGCGCAGATGCGCGAGCTGTTCGCGCAGCTCGGCAAGACCGTGGTGCTGGTCACCCACGACGTGGCCGAAGCCGCGTATCTGGCCGACACGCTGGTGCTGATGCGCGCCGGCCAAGTGGTGCAGCAGGGCAGTGCGCGCACGCTGCTGGAACAGCCGGCCGATGCGTTCGTGCAGCGCTTTCTCACCGCGCAGCGCAGCATCGGTGATGCCGCATGATGCGCGCGCCGTTGATGGCTTTTGCATTGTTGATCTGCAGCGGTGTGGCGCAAGCCGCGCAGGTCACCATCGGCTCGAAGAACTTCACCGAAGCGGTGATCCTGGGCGAGATCGCCACCGCTGCCGGCCAGCGCGATGGCGTGCAGGTGCAGCACCGCGCCCAGCTCGGTGGCACGCGCATTCTCTGGCGCGCACTGGAGACCGGGCAGATCGATGCGTACGCCGATTACACCGGCACGCTGGCGCAGGAATTGCTGCAGCTGCCCAAGGCCAGCCACGCCGAACTACGCGCCGCACTGGATGCACGCGGCCTGGCAATGACCGACTCGCTGGGCTTCGAAAATACCTATGCGTTCGGCATGCGCCGGGAGCGTGCGCAGGCATTGGGCATCCGCAGCCTGTCCGATCTGGCCCGGCATCCGGACCTGAAGATCGGCCTGAGCAATGAATTCATGCAGCGTGCCGATGGCTGGCCCGGCGTGCGCGGCGCCTATGCATTGCCGCAGCGCGCCACCGGGCTGGATCACGACCTGGCCTACCGCGCGCTGCAGAGCGGGGCCATCGAGGTCACCGATCTGTACAGCACCGATGCGGAAATTCCGTACTACCAGCTGCAGGTGTTGCAGGACGACCGCCATTACTTCTCCGAGTACCAGGCGGTATTCCTGTATCGCAAGGATCTGGCGCAGCGTGCGCCGACGATGGTAGCCACGCTGCAAGGGCTGCAGGGGCGCATCGATGAAGCCACCATGCAGCGGCTCAACGCGCAGGTGAAGCTGGAGCGCAAGAGCGAAGCCGCCGTGGCCGCGCAATGGCTGGGCGTGGCGCCGGCATCGGCCACCGATGGCCGCGTTGCGCGCTTGCTGCAGCACACCTGGGAGCACCTGGCCCTGGTGGGCATCTCGCTGGGGCTGGCCTTGGTGATGGCATTGCCGCTCGGCGTGCTGGCCGCGCGCCGGCCGCGGCTTGGTCAAGTGGTGCTGTCGCTGACCGGCGTGCTGCAGACCTTGCCGTCGCTGGCGGTGTTCGTGTTCATGATCCCGTTGTTCGGCATCGGCGCCAAACCGGCGATTGCGGCGCTGTTTCTCTACAGCTTGCTGCCGATCGTGCGTAACACGCATGCCGGGCTGACCTCGATTCCGCGCGAGTTGCGCCAGACCGCCGAAGCCATCGGGCTGCCGGCATGGACGCGCTTGTGGCGTATCGAACTGCCGCTCGCGCGCCGCACGATCGTGGCCGGCATCCAGACCGCGGCGGTGATCAATGTGGGCACCGCCACCCTGGGCGCATTGATCGGCGCAGGCGGCTACGGCCAGCCGATCCTCACCGGCATCCGCCTGGACGATATCGGCCTGATCCTGGAAGGCGCCATTCCCGCCGCCGTGCTGGCCTTGCTGGTGCAGGCGCTGTTCGAAGGCCTGGAGCGCTGGGCCACCCCGCGTGGGCTACGCCTGAGTCAGCGCGGTTGAGCAACTGCAAAGGTAGGAGCGCGCTTGCGCGCGATGCGGCTGTGCCGGGAACGCCCATCGCGCGCAAGCGCGCTCCTACAAGAGCGGGTGTCAGCACGTCCGATGATTGAGCGCCGCAAAGCAGCGCGATCCATGCACGCCTTGCGCCACGCAGACCCCCAACCACCTCATGACCCGTAGGAGCGCGCTTGCGCGCGACGCGGCTGTGCCGGCAACGCCCATCGCGCGCCAGCGCGCTCCTACGCGCATCCGGGCATGAGTCGCCCAGGAGCGGTTTGCAGGGCAAGCCTCATCGCGGTCAGGCGCGCTCCTACAAAGGCAGGATGCCGGCACGATCAAAGCTCAGCGGTTGATGACAGACAGAAGCACCCGCAGAAAACGCTCACCGCGTGCGCTACTCAGCAAACCCGAGCCACCGCATGAACCACGTAGGAGCGCGCTGGCGCGCGATGAGGCGTTACCGACAACGCCCATCGCGCGCCAGCGCGCTCCTACAGGCACCTGGGTCACCGCGCCGCACATCGGCAACCCACCATCACCCACGTGGCAGCGCAGCCACCAGCTCTGCAAGCGCCTGCCCGGTCACGCTCAGGTGCGGGGCAATGCGCAACCGTCCGTGTCGCTGCGTGCACACCGCGCCCAGCGCACGCAGCGTGGTGGCCACCGACTCCAGCTGCGCAGCCGGCGGTTGCAGCGCGGTCAGATGCGGCGCATGGCCTGGCGTGCACCAGCGGGCGAGCCCCTGCGCTTGCAGCGCGGCGTCCCACTGCGCGGTGAGCGCGCCCAATGCGTGCGCGATCCGTGCCGGTTGCCAGGCGGTGATCTGCTGCAAGGCGGCGGTCGCCATGGCCAGGCGCAGCGGGTCGGCCACGCCACCGGCGTCGTAGCGGCGCGCGCCGGTGCGGTAGTCGGGCGCTGCGGCAATGGGGAATTCCCAACTGCTACCCGCATCGCGGCCACTCCAGTGTTCTTCGATCGGCACACCACGTGTGCGCCAGCGTGGGGCCACCCAGAGCCACGCCAGGCCCATCGGGCCCAGCAACCATTTATGGCCCACGCTGACCACAAAATCCGGCCGCCAGCGCGGCAGATCGGTCGGCAACACGCCCAGGCTCTGGCTCAGGTCCAGCACCAGCGCCGCACCGCGCGCGTGCACGGCGTCACTGATGCGGTCCAGGTCCAGTTGCCGGCCATCCAGCCAATAGGCGTGCGGCAGGCTCACCACGCGCAGCGCCGCCGTCTCGGTGATCGCCCGCAGCACCGCCTCGGTCAAAGCCCCCCCCGCTGCCATCGGCACCGCGACGATCTGCGCGCCCACCTCGGCGCAGCGGCGCTGCCAGATCAACAGGTTGGAGGGGAACTGTCCTTCCAGCACCAACACGGCCTCGCCGCGTTGCAGGTGCAGGTTGCGCGCGGCAGTGGCCAGCCCGTGTGCGGCCGAGGGCACCAGCGCCACCGCATCGGTATCGCCATCGAACAGGCCCGCGGCCAACGCACGCAGTTGCTCGATCTGCTCCACCCATGCAGCGAACGACAACTGCCATGGCGTGGCCAGCGCATCGATGGCCTGGTGCGCCACCGTTTGCACGGCCCGCAGCATGGGCCCGCGTGCGGCGGCATCCATATAGGTCACGGCCGGGGGCAGCACAAATGCCTGCTCCCGCTGCGACCAATCCAGGGGTGTGGGTAGCGAACGGAACAACGGTGCGGCGCTCATGCGCACAGCTTAACGCGCAGCGACATGCCACCCACACGGCGCGTTCACGGTCGCTCCCCAAGCATATGGCGATGTCTGCACAATCACCCCTGCTGGTCGACCACCAGCAACAGCAGCTGACGCTGTTGGAACGCTACGCGCAGACCCGTGCGCTAAGCGATCGTCTTGCCGCACCCTTGAGCGCGGAAGACGCCATGGTGCAGAGCATGCCCGACGCCAGCCCCAGCAAATGGCACCTGGCACACACCACCTGGTTCTTCGAACGCTTCGTGTTGCAGGCCGACCCGCAGTACGTGGTGTTCGACCCGGCGTGGGATTTCCTGTTCAACAGCTACTACCAAAGCGTAGGCCCGATGCATGCGCGCGCGCGCCGTGGCGTGTTGTCGCGGCCATCGCTGCAACAGGTGCGTGACTACCGTGCGGCCGTCGATGCGCAGATGCAGCGCCGCCTGCGCGATGGCCTGCTGGACGAGGCCACCTGCACCATCGTGCAGCTGGGCATCCAGCACGAGCAGCAGCACCAGGAACTGCTGTTGACCGACATCAAGCACGCCCTGTGGAGCAATCCGCTGCAGCCGGCCTACCGGGAGGCCCAGCCCGTGCCGGCGGCGGCGTCTAGCGCCTTGCGCTGGCATGCGCGCGACGAGCAGATCGTGGAGATTGGCGCAGCGTCGTGGCCACAGGCCGAGGCCTTCGCCTACGACAACGAATCGCCGCGCCACCGCGTGCTGGTCGGTGCGCATGCACTGGCGCACCGTGTGGTCAGTAATTCCGAATACCAGCAGTTCATCGATGACGGTGGCTACCGCAGCGCAGGCGCCTGGCTTAGCGATGGCTGGGCAATGGTGCAGGCGCAGGGCTGGCAGCATCCGCTGTACTGGGATGCGGACGGGCGCGAGTTCACCCTCGAAGGCTGGCGCGTGCGCGATGCGCATGCGCCGGTGTGCCATCTGAGCCTGTTCGAAGCCGACGCGTTCGCGCGCTGGGCCGGTGCACGCCTGCCCACCGAGGCCGAATGGGAACAGGCCGCCACCGGCATTGCCGTGCACGGCAATTTCGTCGACAGCGATGCCCTGCATCCGCGCGCGGCCGACGCGGTGGACACCGGTCTGCAGCAGCTGTTTGGCGATGTGTGGGAATGGACCGGCAGCGCGTATCTGCCGTATCCCGGCTTCGCACCCTGGCCCGGGTCGCTGGGCGAATACAACGGCAAATTCATGAACGCGCAATGGGTCTTGCGCGGCGGCAGCTGTGCCACGCCTGCCAGCCATGTGCGTGCCAGCTACCGCAACTTTTTTCCCTCCGATGCGCGTTGGCAATTTGCCGGCGTGCGCCTAGCCAAGGATCTGCCGTGAACGCCGCCGCCCACGCCACCCAACGCGCGCATGCCGCGCTGACCGACCTGCGCCCGCAGCCGGACGACATCACCGCCGATGCCCTGGCCGGCCTGTCGCAGACGCCCAAGACGCTGCCGTCGATATATTTCTACGATGCGCGCGGCTCGCAGTTGTTCGAAGCGATCACTCGCCAGCCCGAGTACTACCTCACCACCACCGAACTGAGCCTGCTCGAGGCCAGCATGAGCTCGATCGCGCAGGCGATCGGCGCGGGCGTGCACGTGGTGGAGTACGGCAGTGGCAGCGGCCGCAAGACCGAGTTGCTGCTGCAAGGCCTGCGCGATGTGGTGGCCTATACGCCACTGGAAATCTCGCGGACCGCGCTGCTGGAAAGCACCGCGCGCCTGGCCGAGCAATTTCCGCAGATCCAGATGTTGCCGGTGTGCACCGACTTCACCCGGCCGTTGCAGCTGCCGGCCGCGCAACGCCCGGCACGCCGGCACGTGGTGTTCTTCCCCGGCTCGACGCTGGGCAATTTCACCGACACCGCTGCGATTGAATTGCTGGATGCGATGCGCCAGACCATGGGTGCCGATGGCTGCGCCTTGATCGGTATCGACCTGGACAAGGATGCCGCGCTGATCGAGGCGGCGTACAACGATGCCGCCGGGGTCACCGCCGAATTCACGGTGAATCTGCTGGCACGGCTCAACCGCGAGATCGGCAGCGATTTCGACCTGGAGGGTTTCCGCCATCGCGCGGTGTATGCGCGCGAACGCGGCCGCATCGAAACCTTCCTGGTCAGCCAGCGCGCGCAACGTGTGCACGTGGGCGGGCAGGAATTCACCTTCACCGAAGGCGAGGCGATGCAGGTCGAATACAGCTACAAGTACACCGACGCCCGCTTCGCCGAACTGGCCGCCGCGGCCGGCCTCAAGGTGACGCATGGCTGGAACGATGCCAAGGATTGGTTCGGTCTGCGGTTGCTACGCCCGCTCTGACGCAGGCCGCACGCGATGCAGGTACCTGACGCCGCGCAGATGGCGGCGCTGATCGTCGACCTGCTCGCACGGCGTGAGCCGCAGCACTCGATCTGCCCGTCGGAGGTGGCACGCGCACTCAGCGAGGATGCCGCGATCTGGCGCGCGCTGATGCCGCAGGTGCGCGCCACCGCGGCCGCACTGGTGGGCGAGGGTGTGGTGCGCATCACGCAGCGTGGCCAGCCTGTGGAGCTGGGCACGGTACGCGGCCCGATCCGTTTGATGCGCGGGCCACGCTTCCCGCGATAACTGCTGCGCTTGCGATCGCGTGCAGGCAGTACACGCACGGTCTGGGAGCCAGCACGTGATCCAACGCGACCTCAAACCTAAGACCTCGCATCGGTCACGCAAACCCGCTGACCGCGCAGCCAAACCGCCACTGCCTGTGGCGCACGATCGACGCCACGCATCCCTCATCCGTAACGCACTGGCAGCTTATGCCGCCTGCACCACATGCAGCGCCTTGGGGTTGCGCCATTGCGCCAACAGGGCGGCTTCGCGCGCCTTGGCCTCGTGCAGGTGCGCGTCCTTGACGTGCCCGTAGCCGCGGATGTGTTCGGGGATGCTGGCGATCTGCGCGGCCAGGCCCACGTTGTCGTTGTCCAGGCGCTGCAGCAGCGTGTTCACCGTTGCCAAATAATCGGCAATCAACTGACGCTCGCCGCGACGTTCGGCGGTGTAGCCGAACACGTCCAGTTTGCCGCCGCGCAGGAACTTCAACCGTGCCAGCAATTTGAAGGCACTGAACATCCACGGCCCATATTCGCGTTTGATGGGCTGCCCGTTTGCATCCTTCTTGGCGAACAACGGCGGCGCCAGATGGAAGCGCAGCTGGTAGTCGCCCTCGAACTGCTGCTGCACACGGCGCTGGAAGTCGCCGCGCGTATACAGCCGCGCCACCTCGTACTCGTCCTTGTAGGCCATCAGCTTGAAGGCGTAGCGCGCCACCGCAGCGCTTAGCGCGGTGCTGCCCGGTGCGCGTTGCGCTTCGTGCGTGCGCACGCGCTCCACCAGCGCACGGTATTGCTGGGCGTAGGCGGCATCCTGGTAGTCGGTGAGGAAGTGCACGCGCCGCGCGATCGCCTCGTCCAGGGACTGCGCCAGCTGCTCGTCATCCAATGGATGCACCGGAGCATCGCCGTCAGCGTGCAGCGTGTCGGCATCGGTTTGCGCCAGCGCGCGCGGCGCACTCTGGCCGCTCATGTCGTGGTCTTCCCAGCTGCCCGGCCCGCGCGATGGCGGCATGGCGGCATGCGCGTGGGCGGCCGTGTCCAGCGCAGGTGCCAGGCCTGCGGCGCGTTGTACGGCCGGCAGATCGACCGCCGCCAAACGCCCCCAGGCGAAGGCTTGCTGATTCATCGCCACCGCCGCGCCATTGAGCTCGATCGCGCGCATCAACGCCGCGTGCGACAACGGCACCAGGCCGTGCTGCCAGGCATAGCCGAGCACGAACAGATTGCTGGCGATGGCATCGCCCAGCAGCGCGGTGGCCAATTGCGTGGCGTCCAGCAGCAAGGGCTCCTGCCCGCCGAGAGCAGTGCGTACCCCCGCAATGATCTCGGCTGCCGGGAACTGCAGATCCGGCTGTGTGGTGAAACTGCCCGGCATCGCTTCGTAGGTGTTGAGCACCACCTGGGTGCGGCCGTCGCGCACTTTGGACAAGGCCCAGTAATCGTTGACCACCACCATGTCGCAGCCCAGCACCAGGTCTGCTTCGCCGGCGGCAATGCGCACGGCATGGATGTCGGCCGGCTGGCGCGCGATGCGGATATGCGTGGTGACCGCGCCACCCTTTTGCGCCAGGCCGGTCTGGTCCAGCACCGTGGCGCCCTTGCCTTCGAGATGGCCGGCCATGCCCAGCAACGCGCCGATGGTCACCACGCCGGTGCCGCCGACGCCGGTGATCAGGATGTTCCAGGGCTGCTCCAGCGTGGTGCGTTGTGGCGGTTCGGGCAGGGCGTCCAGCAATGCAGTGGCATCGCGCTTCTTGCCCTTGCGCGGGGCGCCGCCATGCACGGTGACAAAGCTCGGGCAGAAGCCCGACACGCAGGAATAATCCTTGTTGCAGTTGGACTGATCGATCTCGCGCTTGCGCCCAAACTCGGTGTCCTTCGGCAGCACCGACACGCAGAAACTCTTCTCGCCGCAATCGCCACAGCCTTCGCAGACCAGCGAATTGATCATCACCCGCTTGGGCGGATCGATCAGCTTGCCGCGCTTGCGACGGCGACGTTTTTCGGTGGCGCAGGTCTGGTCGAAGATCAGGATCGACACGCCCTTGATGGTGCGCAGCCGCTGCTGCACCGCATCCAGTTCGCTGCGATCGTGAAACGCCACCTCGCTGGGGAAGCGCTCGCGCCGGCGCGTCCATTTGCCGATGTCATCGCTGACCACCACGATCTCGTGGATGCCTTCGGCACGCAGCTGGTGCGCGATGTCCGGCACGGTGAGCGTGCCGTCCACCGGCTGCCCGCCGGTCATCGCCACCGCGTCGTTGTAGAGGATCTTGTAGGTGATGTTGACGCCGGTGGCCACCGACTGGCGGATCGCCAGCGAGCCACTGTGGAAATAGGTGCCATCGCCCAGGTTCTGGAACACGTGCGGCGTGGCGGTGAACGGCGCCTGCCCCGACCAGGTGACGCCTTCGCCGCCCATGTGGGTGAAGGTGTCGGTCGAGCGGTTCATCCAGGTCACCATGTAGTGGCAACCGATTCCGCCGAGCGCGCGCGAGCCCTCCGGTACCACCGTGGAGGTGTTGTGCGGGCAGCCCGAGCAGTAGTGCGGCACGCGCGGGAACAGCGCGCGCGGCAGCGCCATCTCCGCTTCCTTGGCCTCCATCCAGCGCAGGCGCTGTTCGATCGATGCAGCAATGGCCGCCGACGGCAGCGGGAAGCGCTGGATGCGCTTGCCGATCACCGCGGCGATGGTGGCCGGGGTGAGCTCACCGGTGGAGGGCAGGATCCACGCGCCGTGTTCGTTGTACTTGCCCACGATGCTCGGCCGCGCGCCGGCGCTGGCCGGCCAGTTGTAGAACAGCTCTTTCATCTGGCGCTCGATGAAGGCTTTCTTTTCTTCCACCACCACGATGTCGTCCAGCCCGCGCGCGAACGCGGTGATCCCCACCGGCTCCAGCGGCCAGGTCATGCCCACCTTGTAGACGCGGATGCCGATCTGCGCGCAGGCCTGCGCATCCAGGCCCAGGTATTCCAGCGCCTGCAACACGTCCAGATAGCTTTTGCCGGTGGTGACGATGCCCAGCCGTGCCTGCGGCGAATCCAGCACCAGCTTGTCGATGCCGTTGGCACGCGCGAATGCCTGCGCGGCGGCCACCGCATAGCGGTGCAGGCGCATCTCCTGATCCACCGGCGGATCCGGCCAGCGGATGCTCAGCCCGCCCGGCGGCAGTGCGAAGTCGTCCGGCAGCACGATCTGGCGTGCGAACGGGTCCACGTCCACCGAGGCAGAGGATTCCACCGTTTCGGCGATGGTCTTGAAGCCCACCCAGCGCCCGGTATAGCGGCTCATCGCCCAACCGAGCAGGCCCATGTCCAGGATGTCCTGCACGCCGGCCGGGTTGAGGATGGGCATCATCGCGCTGACGAATTCGTCTTCGGACCCATGCGGCAAGGTGGAGCTGCGGCAGGCATGGTCGTCGGCGGCCAGGGCCAGCACGCCACCAAACGGTGAGGTGCCGGCGGCATTGGCGTGCTTGAACACGTCGCCGCTGCGGTCCACGCCCGGGCCCTTGCCGTACCACATGCCATACACGCCCTGGACGGTGGCGCCCGGGAACAGGTTGGTCTGCTGCGTGCCCCACACCATGGTGGCGGCCAGGTCCTCGTTGAGGCCCGGGGTGAAGGTGACCTTGGCCGCCTCCAGATGCGCACGCGCCCGCCACAGTTCCAGGTCCAGCCCGCCCAGCGGGCTGCCGCGGTAGCCGCTGACGAACCCGGCGGTATCCAGCCCGGCGGCCACATCGCGCAGGTGTTGCATCAGCGGCAGCCGCACCAGCGCCTGCACACCGGACAAATAAATGCGGCCGTCGGCACGCGTGTATTTGTGTTCCAGCGTGTAGTCCGCATCCACACGGCCGATCTCCGGCGTGTTGGCAGAGGCGGGGGATGAAAGTGCAGCGGTACTGGTCATGGCGTGCCCGGAAAGGGTGGCTGGAACCTGGGGATTCCAAAACGGCGTGCAAATTGTAACAGTCGCCTTTCACGCGCCCGTCCGCCTGCGGATGCACAGCCGCCGCGCTGCGGTTAGGATGGGGACGGGAAGGGGTCGTTTGCTGTCAGGGGATAAAGCCAGTGAAGAAGCAATACGCATGGGTCGCCGCGTTGGCCCTGCTCGGGGGCGTGTGGTCGATGGCGCAGGCGCAGAGCCTGCCCAAGCCCAAGGAGTTCTATTTCGACGAAGACCGTGCCACGACCAAACCGGTGGTGGCCGTGCAGGGGCAGGGCGATGCGGTCGTGGATCGGCTGGCCGGCATGGTGCAGCGTGACGCACGCGCCGCCGAGCCACGTGCACAGCTTGCCGCGCTGGCCTATGCCGGTGGTCGCACACAGTTAGGCGACGAGCTCTACCAGGGCGCGCTGGCACTGGTGTCCAACGGCAGCCAGCAATACCGCGCCATCAGCTGGAACTACGGCTGGGACCTGTTGCGCGCCGACAAGGCCGACAAGGCCCTGCAGCACTGGGCCAACCTGGCCAACGGCCGCCCGGCCACGCCGGCATGGTTGCCCACCACGCTGGCATTGGGGCTGTGGCGCGCCGGACGCAAGCAGGAAGCAGTCGAGTGGTACGCCGCCGCCGTGCGCACCTGGCCGGACCGTTGGGGCAGCACCGCCAACTACGCCAGCCTGCTGCCGGAGTGGCGCGAGGCAGACCGCGCCAGCCTGGCCGAAGTCTTCGCCGCCTGGCAGGCCAACCCGCCCGCGTTCCCGTAAGCCAACCGCGCGCGGCAGTGAATCTGCAGCGCGCGGGTAACGCCGCATTGGCGATACAGCGTGGCGCTGCAGTCCGGCGCTGAAATCGCGCTGTGCGTCGTCCGCATTCGTGCAGGCCATGGTGGCGTTCGTTGCGCCATCACTCGCCGGGCAGGCGGCTTGCGCAAGCCAGCGTTGTCATCCAGGCGGTGTCATCGGCGATCTGTGCTGAGTAACGCGCACACCAGGTGAAGTGCGTCGTCCCGCGCTGCAGTCGGTCGCAAGCCCGGCACGCACGCTATGCGATCCTGCACACCCGTTTCGAAGACATGACCACGCCATGGCGGTGGATGCATTTGCGTTGATCCTGGCGATGCTGGGGCTCGGGTTGGTGTTTGCACGGCTGCGCGTGCTGCCGGACAACAGCGCCGATGTGCTCAACCGCATCGTGTTGTACATCTGCCTGCCGGCCTCGGTGCTGACCTATGTCCCGCGGCTGCACCTGGATGCCTCGCTGGGCGGCGTCATCGCCACGCCCTGGCTGCTCACCGCCCTGATCGTGCCGATGCTGTGGGGCTGCAGCCGTCTGCTCGGCGTGCCCCGCGACGAATACGCCGCGCTGCTGATGTGCGTGGTGTTCACCAACTCCAGTTTCATCGGCTTTCCGATGGTGCGCGCGCTGATCGGCGACCACGCCTTGCCGTATGCGGTGGTCTACGACCAGTTCGGCACCTTCGTGCTGCTGTCCACCTTCGGCTTGTACGTGTTGGCACGCTACAGCGGCGACACCCCGCCCACCGCGCGGATGATCCTGGCGCGGGTACTGCGGTTTCCGCCGCTGTGGGCGCTGGTATTTGCGTTGACGCTGATGCCCGAACAGCCGCCGGCCTGGATCGGTTCGGGGTTGAAGAGCCTGGCCGATGCGATGTTGCCGCTGGTGATGCTGGCCGTCGGGTTCTCGCTGCAATTGCGCTTGCCGGCGCAGGAACTCAAGCCACTGGCGCTGGGCTTGCTGTTCAAGCTCGCGGTCATGCCGGTGCTGGCATTGCCGCTATCGTGGGCGCTCGGCCTGCAGGGCCAGATGCTGCAGACCAATGTGCTCGAATCGGCCATGCCAACCATGATCACCGCCGCGGCGCTGGCGATTTCGCACCGCCTGGCGCCGCGTCTGGCGGCGGCGATGGTGGGCTACAGCATCCTGTTGTCGCTGCTCACCTTGCCGGCCTGGGCATGGCTGCTGGCGCGGCTGGCGGCTTGATGCGCGTGCCCGTGCATGAAATGCTGGCCGGCGGCGCATGCGCGCCCTCACAGGACAAGGCACACGGATGCGGACTTCACGATTGATCGGCAGCACGGTGCTGCTCTGGCTGGGCAGCGCGTGCATGGCCTCCGCCGCGCCCGCCGCTGCTCCCACGGCTGATCCCACCAACGATCCGCTGGTGCAGCAGTGGGGACAGCAGGTCGGCGAGACGCTGCAGGCACGTCTGCGCAGCATGGCTGACAGCAGCAAGCCGGGGCCGCTGTATCTGGCCGGCCTGCTGTGGATCGACACCGAAACCGATGCCGAGTCCGACGCCGCGCGCGCCGGCTACGCGCCGCTCCAGCGCGCCTGGCTGCAACGCGCGCTAGACGCGCGGCCGCGGGACCTACTGGTGGCGCGGATGGAAGCGTTGGGCTGCCCCGCTGGCTTGCGCTGCGACCCGCTCGCCGCGCTCGCCTTCCTGGAGCAGGCCGATGCCGGCAACGCCGATGTGCATCTGCGCGCCTACGCATCGGCGCAACGGCGTGGCGATGCCGCCGCTGCCGAACGCGCCTGGCAGGCTGCGGTGCAGGCAGACCATTTCGACAGCGGCGCGCTGGCCCTGGGCCAGGCCTTGCACGCTGCTTATGCCGATGTGCAATGGCCGGTGCTGACCTCGGTCAGCCTGCGCGCGCAGCTCGATGCACGTGGCCTGCCCTCCACCGGCGCAGACACCGCGATGCTGTTTGCAATGGCGGCGTGGTCCGCGCACGCATTGCCGGCATTGAGCCCGGTGGTGCGCCGTTGCGATCCGGCCACGGTGACACCGGTGCTGCGCGACGAATGCATGGCGGTGCTGGGCAATGTGGCCAAGGACGAGTCCACGCTGGCCACCGCCCTGATCGGCGCCAAGCGCATGGTCAGCCTCAGCAGTGGCGCCGATGCCACGCGGTGGCAGGCCCGGGTACGCGAGCTGGCATGGCTGCAGCAGCAACAACAGGGCCTTGCCGGCGCTGGTAGAGGCCTGGTGTCCGATGGGGATGCGGTGCTGGCGCACGGTGAAGTGCCGGCCTTGCGTGCGCTGCTGCAGCGGCAGGGCATTGCCACGCAACCGCCGGCCGGCTGGCAGCCGAGCGCGTCGGTGCAGTAAGGCCGCGCGCAGCACGCGCGTCGGAGCAGCAGGCAGCGCGGTTGTCTTGCGGATGAGCAGGTCTGCAACTGCAGACCAATCGACAGGGCGCCTGGTTCGGGCGCGCTGCGCGTGCATGCGCATGCGCGCTGCCGATCGGCCACACCCATCATGATTGGTCCCGTGTCCGCTGATCTTGCTGGCTCGGGCGTTGCGTTTTGGAGGTATCACCCGCAGCGCTGGGCAAGCGGTATGCATGATGGCTGGTGCCAACGCCTGCATTCCCGCACGCACACGATGCTGCACTGCGATAGGCAACGCCGTGGTGCGTTTAACGTGTTTCGACTACTTCCTCACCCGGCCGCGGTGTACGCTGCCGGCTTGCTCCCGGAAGCGAGGCGTGCATGAAGACAGTCCTGGTGGCCGGCTCCAAAGGCGGCGTTGGCAAGACCACGATCGCCACCAACCTCGCCGCACACGCGGCATTGCAAGGCCAGCGCACCGTGCTGGCAGATGCCGATCCACAGGGCTCGTCCACCCGTTGGGCGGAACGCCGCGCCAGTCTGGAAAGCGCGGTCCTGCCGATCGACGCCACCCGGCGCCGCAACTGGCAGGCCGCCGTGCCCGACGGCACCGACCAGCTGATCATCGATGCGCCGGCCGGCGCGATGGCCGATGACCTGAGCGGCTTCCTGGACCATGTCGACGCCATCGTGGTGCCGGTGCTGTCCTCGGCGCTGGATATCGAAGCGGTGGTCGGCTTCCTCAATACCCTGGCCAAGGTGCCGCGCGTGCACCAGCGCAAGCTGCCCGTGGGCCTGGTGCTCAACCGCGCCCGGCCGTGGACGCAGACCTCGCAACAGGCCGCCGAGATGATCGGCAGTTGGCCGTATCCGCTGGTGACCCAGCTGCGCGACACCCAGGCCTACGTGGTGATGGCCGGGCTGGGGCGCAGCTTGTTCGACTACCGCTCTGCGCAGGTGCGCGACCATCAACAGGACTGGGAGCCGCTGTTGAAGTGGCTCAAGAAAGCCTAGGACCGGAAAGCCCTTATGCGCGAACTGATCTTGCTCCGACACGCCCACGCCGAACCTGCCGACACCGGCCAGGCGGATTTCGACCGCCCGTTGTCGCCGCATGGCATTGCCGAGGCCGAAGCCGCCGGCCGCTGGCTGCGCGAACAACACCTGGTGCCCGACCGCGTGCTCTGCTCGCCGGCCCGGCGTTCCCGCGAAACCCTGGAGGCGGTGCTCGAGCTCACCGGCTATATCGAACAACGCCTGGACGAGCGCATCTACGAGGCCACCCCGGGCACCCTGGCCAGCGTGCTGGACGAGCACCGCGAGGCCGAACGGTTACTGCTGGTGGGCCACAATCCGGGCCTGGAACGCCTGGCCGCGCTGATGCACAGCGGCCAGACCGGCGACTACCGCGGCATGCCCACCGCTTCGATCGCCCTGCTGGCCTTGCCGCTGGATGCGGCCATCGAACCCGGCATCGCCCGGCTGACCGCCTTCTGGTGGCCTTGATCCGTGCCACTGTCGCTGCGCTGGGTTGCCTGGCTCGCGCTGTGGGTCGCGTTGCCCTGCGTGGCCCAGCAGAAGGTGCATGCCATCGACCCGGTGCAGTCGCGCTTCGGGTTCGAGATCAGAACCCGCTTCGGGATGAAGATCGAGGGATTGTTCCCGCGGTTCCGGGGTGAGCTGACCGAATCGGCGGACGGGCGCCAGCAGGTGCGCTTCCGTCTGGATGCCGCACAGGTGGAAATCCCGGGCAAGGACCGCTACACCGCGTGGATGCGCGGCGAGGATTTCTTCAACGTGGCGCAGTATCCGGTGGTGGAATTCGAGTCGTTTCCGTACTCCGCCGAGGTGGTGAAGCGGGGCGGCGAGATCACCGGCAACCTGACCATCCGTGGAATCACCCATGTGGAGACCCTGCATGTGGTGCCGGCTGAATGCGCGCGGCCGGGCTATGATTGCGATGTGATCAGTCGAGGTACGGTCCTGCGTGGACGTTACGGAATGAATGCGTGGCAGATGGCCCTGGGCGACAGGGTGACGTTCATTCTCCGTGGGCGGCTGCAGGAGGTCCGGCGCCCGTGACGTCCTTGTTGAGGATTCTTGTGCTGGCAACTTTGTTGCTCGGCACCGGATGCGCCGGCCTGTCGCAAACCGAACGTCACCGTGCCGCCGGCATTGCCGTGGCCGCGCGCAGCACCGTGGTCACCTGCACCCAGGCCGATCGCTGCGCCCAGCCCTCGCCGCTGCGCGCGTTGGGCGGCGACGCCATCACCGCTTCCACCGCTGCAGCGCCACGCCACTACGCCACCATCGTGGACAAGGGCGAGGAATCGCTGGTTGCGCGGTTGAACCTGATCCGCAGCGCCACTCGCAGCATCGACCTGCAGACCTACATCTTCGACAAGGACGACAGCGCCCGCATGGTGCTGGACGCGCTGACCGCCGCCGCGCAACGCGGGGTCAAGGTGCGGATCCTGATCGATCAGCTCTCGGCGATCGCCGATCTGCAGATCCTGGGCGCGCTGGCCAGCAGCCACGAAAACCTGCAGCTGCGCATCTACAACTCCACCTTCGGCAAGGTGAAGCTCAACTACTTCGACTACGCCGGCAGCGTGGTGTGCTGTTTCCGCCGCTTCAATCAGCGCATGCACAACAAGCTGCTGGTGGTGGACGATGTGCTCGGCGTGGTTGGTGGGCGCAACTACCAGGACGACTACTTCGACTGGGACAGCGAGTACAACTTCCGCGACCGCGATGTGATTCTGGCCGGGCCGGAAGTGCGCGCGATGGCGGTCAACTTCGATGCGTTCTGGAACGCGCGTCGCAGTGTTCCGGCCGAGCGGCTCAACGATGTCGGGCGGCTGTTGCTGGACGACGGCCCACAGACCATGCCGCCGGCCAAGTTTCGCCGGCCCGAGCGGGTGGCGCGGGTGGACCGCGAAGCCAACGATCCGCAGTTCGTGCAAGCCGCCTTCGTGGCCCCGGCAATGCCGGTGCAGCGGGTGCTGTACGTGGCCGACCTGCCGCAAAAACACCGCAAGGAACATGGCGCCAAGGCGGTGTCCACCGCGCCGGAGCTGGACAGCCTGATCGCCGGAGCGCAGCAGGAAGTGCTGCTGCAGACGCCGTATCTGGTGTTGTCCGATCCCGCGCAGGAAATCTTCCGCACCTTGCGCAAGCGCGCGCAGCCGCCGCGCATCGTGGTGTCCACCAACAGCCTGGCGGCCACCGACAACCCCATCGTGTATGCGCTGTCGTACAAATTCAAACGCCGCAACATGCGCGAGTTGGGCTTCAACGTGTATGAGTTCAAGCCGTTCCCGCTGGATGCGCCGGTCGACTACGCCAACCTGCTGCCCGACCCGCTGACGGCCGCCGCGGGCGAGGCCGCCGAGAACGACCGCAGCAATCGCCTGATCGGCGGCAGTGCGGCCGGCAATGCGGTGCGTGGCAGCAGCGGTGGTGGTGGCGGCGGGCGTACGCCCGGCGGCAGCGATGTTGACCGCCGCGTGCTGCGTACCGAGACACGTCCCTCGTTCCTGGGTACCCGCGCGGTCAACAAGCCGTTGCCGGTGACGCGCGCCGGTGCGCGCATGGGGCTGCACGCCAAATCGCTGGTGGTGGACCGCCGCATCGGCGTGATCGGCACGCACAACTTCGATCCGCGCAGCGAGAACTACAACACCGAAGCGGCGGTGGTGATCGACGATCCGCGCTTTGCACAGGCGCTGGCCGCCAGCATCGAGCGCGACATCGCTCCCGACAATGCCTGGACGGTAGCGCCGCGCGAAAAGCCGCCGGTGCTCAGCGGCTTGAACTACAGCGTGGGCAAGGTGTCCGAAGCGTTGCCGGTGCTGGATTTCTGGCCGTGGCGCTACGCCACCAACTACGAATTCCAGCCGGGCCCGGGCTGCCCGTTCCCGCTCAAGCGCCAGGACCCGCAGTTCCGCCAGTGCTACGTGGCGGTAGGCGATTTCCCCGAGGTCAATGTTGGCCCGAAGTGGCTGCTGGTGCGGATGCTGACCGCCTTCGGCGCCGGGCTGGTGCCGATCCTCTGATCGGCATTACCCGCTGCAGTGCGTAGAGCTGCGCGTGCAGGCGTACCGCGCGTGCATCACGCAGCAGCGCCGCATGTGCTGAAAAAACGCAGCGCACATGGGCGTGCAGGCAATCGCATCGCACCGTGTGGCCCAAACGACCAGGCAGTTGAATCATCGCGCGGGCTCCCGGATGCTCTTACGATTCCCGATTCCCGATTCCCGATTCCCGATTCCCGATTCCCGATTCCCCAACTCGATCCCATGCCCATGCGCTTTCGTGAACCCGTCGACCTCGCTGCCCTCAACGCCTCCAGCCGCGACACCTTGATCGCGCAGTTGGGCATCGTGTTCACCGAAGCCGGCGACGACTGGTTGCGCGCCACCATGCCGGTGGATACGCGCACCAAGCAGCCGTATGGCCTGCTGCACGGCGGCGCCTCGGTGGTGCTGGCCGAAACCCTGGGCAGCAGTGCCGGCAACCTGTGCGTGGATATGACCACCCAGATGTGCGTGGGCCTGGAAATCAATGCCAACCACCTGCGTGCGGCCTATCAGGACGTGGTGATCGGCACCGCGCGCCCGGTGCATGTGGGCCGCAGCACCCACGTCTGGGACATCACCATCGATAACCCGGCCGGCAAACGCGTGTGCGTCTCGCGCCTGACCCTGGCGGTGGTGGCGCGCACCAATGGCTGAGCGCGCCCGGCGTGCGCATGGGTGGAACAGCGCCGCCCGCTCCCGGCACTGCGCGTCGGCCGTGCTGCTGTCACAATAGTGGCGCCTTCCTTCCCCGTTCCGGTCCTGTTCCTCGAATGAGCGAGTCATCCCTGCCCGCCACGCGCGATGCCGGCGGCGCGCTGCGTTGGTTCCGTTATCTGTATCGGGTGCCATTGCTGCTCGTGCACCTGACGGTCTGCCTGCCGATCACCATGCTGTGTGTCGTGGCGCCGCCGCTGGCGCGCATCCGTACCGGCCGCGACGACACCCTGGACGAGCGCATGATCCGCTGGTGGCAGGGCACGCTGATGCGCATCTTCGGGTTTCGCCTGCGCCGTTTCGGCACCCCGTTGCCCGGCGCCACCTTGTTCGTGGCCAATCACGTCAGCTGGGTCGACATCTCGATGCTGCACAGCCAGCGGGTGATGGGCTTTGTGGCCAAGCGCGAAATCGCCGGCTGGCCGCTGGTGGGCTGGCTGGCCACCAAGGGGCAAACCATCTTCCATCAGCGCGGCAACACCGAGTCGCTGGGCGGGGTGCTGCAGGAAATGCTGCTGCGCCTGCGCAGCGGCAAGCCGGTGGGTGTGTTCCCGGAAGGGCGCACCCGCGGCGGTACCGAGGTGGGCCCGTTCCATGCACGCATCTTTCAGGCGGCGGTCGAAGCCGGTGTGCCGGTGCAGCCGGTGGCGTTGCGCTACGGCGAGCGCGGCAATGCACAGGCCGTTGTGGCGTTCGGCGAGCGCGAGAGTTTCTTTGCCAATATCGTGCGGCTGCTCGGCGAGCGCTCACGGCTGGCGGAAGTGCATTTTCTCGAGCCGATCGGCGCGCTGGATATCGACGGGCGGCGCCGTCTGGCCGACACCTCGCGCCAGCGCATCCTTGCCGCGATGGAGTCCTGAGGCGGCCATGCGCCTGCCGCTGCCAGCCGTCGCGCCAGCTGCGCCAACGCGCGCATGAACGCCTCCGACTACCAGCCGCCGCGCTGGCTGCGTAATCCGCATGTGCAATCGGTGCTGGGCAGCAGTGCATTGCGCCGCATCCGCAGCCGCCAGTTGCTGGCCGCCGCCGGCGCGCGCACCAGCGAGCACATCCTCGATGGCGGCGACGGCGTGCGCTTGCAGGGCTGGATGAGCGTGCCGCCGGGCGATGCGCCGGTGCGTGGTACCGTGTTGCTGCTGCATGGCTGGGAAGGCAGCGCCGAATCCAACTACATGCGGCTCACCGCCGCGCGCCTGCTCGGGCTCGGCTACCAGGTGTTCCGGCTGAACTTCCGCGACCACGGCGGCACCCACCACCTCAACGTGGACCTGTTCCATTCGGACCGGGTGGACGAAGTGGTCAACGCGGCCGCCGATCTGTGGCGGCGCTTTCCATCGCAGCAGCTGCTGGCGGCCGGCTATTCGCTGGGCGGCAATTTCGCGCTGCGGCTGGGCCTGCGCGCGCCAGCGGCGGGCCTGCCGCTGGTGCGGGTGGCGGCGGTGTGCCCGCTGCTGGATCCGGCCGCGACCATGCAGGCGCTGGAAGATGGCCCGCAGTTCTACGATTGGTATTTCCGCCGCAAATGGCGTGAATCGCTGCTACGCAAGCGCAAGCTGTTTCCCGAACAACACGGCTACGACGACGCCACCCTGGCGCTGGACATGCGCGGCCTGATGGCGTGGCTGGCGGTGCAACACACCGGGCACGGCTCGCTGGAAGCGTATTTCGACAGTTATTCCATTGCCGGCGACCGCCTGGCCGGGCTGCAGGTGCCGGCCGACATCCTGATGGCCGAAGACGACCCGGTGATTCCGTTCGCCGATTTCGCCGGTTGGCAATTGCCGGCCCACGCGCACCTGGAAATCGCGCGCTGGGGCGGGCATTGCGGCTTCCTGGAAAATGCCCGCGGCGACGGCTTTGCCGAGCGCTGGGTGGCCGAACGCTTGAGCGGCATCGCCTAGGTCGGCAGCGCAGCGCGCATCGCTACAATAGCGGTTTGTCCTGGACACCCCGCCGCCATGCAAGACGCCATTCTCCAAGCCCTGCGCCGCAATGCAGCCGATGATGCCGTGGCGCTGGCCCGCGAGTGGGTGACCAGTGCACCGGACCTGTCGGCCGCGCACCGCTGGCTGGGGCTGTCGTTGCAGCAGCAGGGGCAGCCGGTGCTGGCCCTGGCCAGCATCGAGGCCGCGCTGGAACTCACCCCGGAAGACGCCGACCTGCACCTGTTGCGCGCCGGGCTGTTGCTGGCCGTGCGCGACGTGCCCGGTGCCGATGCCGCGCTGTCGCGCAGCACCACGCTGGACCCCAACCAGTTCAATGCCTACGTGATGCAGGCGCATCTGGCCGTGGCGCGTGGCGACCTGGACGAGGCCGAGCGGCTCAGCCGCACCGCCGCACGCCTGGCGCCGGAGCATCCGCAGTTACTGGCGGTCGATGGCGTGGTGGAGATGCGCCGCGGCCAGAGCGATCGCGCGCTGTCGCTGCTGACCCGTGCGGCCGAGCAGCTGCCCGACGATGCACGGGTGATGTTCGCGCTGGGTTTTGCGTATCTGCAAAAAGAACACTTTGCCTTTGCCGAGCGCGCGTTCGAGCGGGTGGTCGAATTGAATCCGCCGGGCACCGCATTGCGTGCCTTCATCGCCCAGCTGGCACAGCGCCAGGGCCGGCTGGACGATGCGCTGAGTGCAATGCAGGGCGTACTGGCCCAGCCCGGTGGCGACATCCCGGCGATGCGCCGGCTGGCCGGTGAGATGGAATTGCAGGCCGGCCGTCCGGACCAGGCGGTGGCGCACCTGCGCCTGGCGCTGGCCCATTGGCCGGCCGATCGCCGCACCCTGCACGCGCTGCTGAGTGCCTGGGAGCGGCTGGGCGCGGTGGACGATGCCCGCGACACCCTGGACGCGGCGCTGGCCACCTCCAGCAATGCGCACGACCTGTGGCTGGCCCGCCTGGCGGTGGAGCCGGTGGGTGGGCCGCAGGCGCAGGCGGTGATCGAGCGCTGGCTGCTGGGCATGCCCGAGCACCTGCCGGCGCTGGAGGCACTGATGCGCGTGCACGACATGCAAGGCCATGCCGACGAGGCAGAAATGGTGGCGCGGCAGATCGTGGCGGTGGAGCCGGGCCGCATCAGCGGCGAGCAGCGCATTGTCGAAGCCCTGCTGCAGCGCGACCCGCCGGCGGCGATCGCCTGTGTCGAATCCTTGATCGAATCGTTGCCCGCCCCGCAGCAGACCGTGCTGCGGCCGTGGCTGGGCAATGTGCAGGACCGCGCCGGCCAGCCCGACGCCGCGCTGGCCACCTGGATGCAGTTCCACCGCGAACAGGCCCAGCACCGCCTGCCGTTGCCGCCGCAGGCCGCCAAGCCGTCGATGCAGTGGCCACCGGTGGGCAGCATTCCGGACACGGTGAGCGCGCGCCCGCTGTTTGTCTGGGGGCCGCCCGGCTCGCATGTCGAACGCTTGATCGCGGTCATGGACGCCGCCACCCCGCTGGTGCGTGGCGACCGCTACGGCAACACGCCGCCGTCCGATGCGCTGCAGAGCTACCGCACCGTCGAGCAACTGGGCAACGGCGAGCTGGCGCCGATGGCGCTTGTGGAAGGCTGGAAGGCGCAGCTGCCGCGGCGCGGTATCGACGACGGCAACGTCATCGACTGGCTGCTGTGGTGGGACAACACCTTGCTGACCGCGCTGCGCCCGCACCTGCCCGAGGGCCGCCTGGCAATCGCGCTGCGCGACCCGCGCGACATGTTGCTGGACTGGCTCTCGGCCGGCGCGCCCGCGCCGCTGGCGCTGCAGTCGCCACAGCAGGCCACCGACTGGCTGCTGACCATGCTGGAACAGGTGGCGGTGCTGCACGAACGCGACCTGTACCCGCATCGCATCATTCGCCTGGACGGCATCGAAAGCGACCCGCAGGGCATCTCGACCGCGCTGGAACAGGCATTCGGCCTGACCTTCCCGCTGATCGAACCGCGCGGCCCGGCCCGCCTGGCCGCCGGCCGCTGGCGCGATTACCGCGGCGTGCTGGGCGCGCAGTTCGACCTGCTCACCCTGATCGCGGTGCGCTTCGGGTACCCACAGGACTGAGCGCGGCGGCGGGCAGGGCCTAGACTGGCTCCCCTTGCCGCTTGCCCGCCCGCCGTCCTGCCGCCGCTCCGCGATGGATGCGGCCGGTGCTTGGGAGAGTGGTGCATCACACGGCGCGCCAAGCACGCACCCCCGCTTTCGTAGAAGCGGCCTTGGCCGCGATGGGGCGTTACCGATAAAGCCCCTCGCGGCCAAGGCCGCTCCTACGAGTTGCGTCGCTTGGGATCTCTCGCCGTGGCGATTGGACATAGGTCCACATCACACGGCGTGGCGTCGTTGGACGTGTCGCCATTGATGCGCGCTGGAAGCGAGACGCGTCGGGAGCCGGTTTCGCACAGTGCTCATGGTGAGCGCTATGCAGCTGCTTCCGGCATGACCTGACAGCCATACACGACCGGTCCCGCAAGCACTGCCGCTTTCGTAGGAGCGGCCTTGGCCGCGATGAGGCGTTACCGATAAAGCCCATCGCGGCCAAGGCCGCTCCTACGCGCGAACCGCGTTCCGAGAAATTCATGAAGATCGTCTCGCTCGCTTCCGAAGTGCTGTGACCGGATCACACGCGCACTGAGCCAACTTGGCCCTGGCCCGTCACACCCATCCGGCTGCGCCACAGAAGGTTCCACCGCGATGGCTTTCGCTGCCGCGCCGAGCCAGGCACCCTGGTGACCCCGATTCCACGGAGACCCTGCATGCGTCTGACCAGCCACAGCATCGACAACGGCAAGCCGATCCCCACCGAGTTTGCCGCCGGCACGCCGGAGGGCTTTGCGCCCAACCGCAACCCGCATCTGGCCTGGAGCGAGGTGCCCGAAGGCACGCGCGGCTTCGCGCTGCTCTGCCTAGACCCGGATGTGCCCACCGTGCCGGAGACGGTGGGCCGCGACGATGTACAGATCCCGGTGGATCAGCCACGCACCGATTTCGTGCATTGGGCCATGGCCGATATCCCCGCAAGCGTGCGTGAGATTGCGGCCGGCAGCTGCAGCGATGGCTTTGTGGCCAAGGGCAAGCAGCAGCCGGCGGGCCCGGCCGGCGCGCGCCAGGGCCTGAACTCCTACACCCAGTGGTTTGCCGGCAATCCCGACATGGCCGGCAACTACCTGGGCTACGACGGCCCGTATCCGCCGTTCAACGATCTGCGCATGCACCGCTATTTCTTCCGTGTGTTCGCGCTGGACGTGGCGCAACTCGAACTGCCGACGCTGTTCACCGCCGCCGATGTACTGGCAGCGATGCAGGGCCACGTACTGGCCGAGGCGGCGTTGCACGGCACCTACACGCTGAATCCTGCGCTGCGCTAAGCCCGGAGGCAGCGCTCTGAATCACGTGCAGCAACTTCTGCTCGGCGGCCGCAAGCGGTGGTCAGCATCGCTCCTGCGCCGAGACGCGCGTCACTCGGGCGGCCCGTCGCCTTACGTAGGAGCGCGCTTGCGCGCGAGGGCATTCCCAGCAATGGTGCCGCGCTGCAATCGCGCTGCAATCGCGCTGCAATCGCGCTGCAACAGCCATCGTGCTGGTTGGCTCCAGCAGCATCGGCGGGCCAGTAGCCGATGCTGCGAATGGCCGTTAATTCAGCGGTCCGTGGCCCTGAATGATGTAGCAATTCGCTTGGTGGATCCCTCAGCCGCAGCGCGTGATCTCGGCAGCGCATCCATGGGAACGCCTACACGCGAATCTGCCGCGCAGCTCACCGACCACATCGCGCGCATAGGCAGCAACCCCGTGAACGCCCCTCGCGCGCAAGCGCGCTCCTACGTCTTTGCCACACGGCTTAGCCGCGCGCTTCCACCAGCTGCTCCAGCACATACACCGGCGCATCGCGTTCGCCGCTGGCCGGAGAGCGCGTCACGCGCAGCAAGGTGCGAATGCCGGGTTCGTGGGTGAAGCCCTCGATTGGCTGATCGAGCGGTTGCCAGCCATCGGCGCTGTCCTGCAGCACCGCCTGCGTCGCCTGTAAGTACTCGCGCACCTGCAGGCACTGGCGGGTGGGCGCCGTGGTGCAGGGCGCGGTGTCGCCGGCTACCTCCAGCCACATGGTTTGCCCGGGCCCACCGAAGCGGGCGTCGGCGGTGGGCTGGCCGGCGAACTCCAGGCGCGTGCCGTCGGTGCGGGTCAGGCGCAGGGTCGGCAGGGGGGCTGCGCTGTCCAGCGCCACCGCAAAGCGTCCCGAGAGCAAGTCGCTTGCGGCGCGTTCCTGTGCCATCCGCCGCGATTGCGCGCACAGCCGTTTGCTCGACACCACCCGGCCGATCTGCAGGTGCGCGGCTTCCACGGTGTACGCCGCGCCGAGCGCATTGCAGGTCTGGCTGACCTGCAGGCGTTGTGCGGTGAAGTCCAGCTGCAGCGGTGGCATGCCATCGACGAACAGGCTGCGCAGGGCAGTGCCATGCGCATCGTGGGCGCGTTGCAGCTGCCAGTGATGGATCTGTAGGGCGGCGCGCAGCGGTGCGTCCTGGGAAGAGCGTTCGGGCATCGCGGTTGCGGCAGGAGTCGCTGACGCTGGCCCACCCGCCGGCGCGGCAGGTGGCACATCGCGCCCGCAGGCAGTTGCACCGATGGCCAGCAGGGCTGGCGCTAGCAACACGGCACGCATCGATGGCTCCCGGGCGGCGGACCCGCTCAGTGATACCGCCAGCGGGCTGCCGGGGCAATGACGGCCGTCACTGCCCCGGCATCGGCCGGCTCAGGCGGCCGGCAACCACAGCAGCAGCGCGGCGCCGAGCAGGATGCGGTACACCGCAAATACCGTGAAGCGGTGCTTCTTGATGTAGCCCAGCAGCCACTTCACCACTACGAAACCGGTGAGGGTGGCCGCAATGAACGCCACCGACACATCGGTCCAGTTCTCGCTGCCAAAGCCGCCTTCCTTGTACATCTCCAGCAGCGCGTAACCGCTGGCAGCAAACATGGTGGGAATGCCGACCATGAACACAAAATCCGCCGCCGCCGAGCGCTTGCTCAGGCCCAGCAGCATGGCCAGGAAAATCGCCGAGGCCGAGCGCGAGGTGCCCGGAAACACGCCGGCCACCACCTGGGCCAGGCCAACTGCGATCGCCACCTTCCAGGTGACCACGTCGCGCTCGGGCAGCTTGCCGGCAAAGTGTTCGGCCACCAGCATCCACACGCCGCCGATCAGCAGCGCCCAGGCCACCGGCTGGATGGTTTCCGGCAATTGCCAGCCGGCTTTGCGCACGATCAGGCCGACCACCGCCGTGACCAGGAAGGCCACGCCGATCTTGAGCACGTAGTCGCGATTGGCGCGCTCGCCCAGGCCGGTGGCCAGGGTCCACAGCTTTTGCCGCAGCGCCAGGCAGATCGCCAGGATCGCGCCGGCCTGGATGACGATATTGAAGAAATCCGAGCGGCGTCCGAGCCATTGTTCGGCGATCAGTAGGTGGCCGGTGCTGGAGATCGGCAGAAATTCGGTGAGGCCTTCGAGAATGCCCAGCAACAGGGCGGAAATGAGGTCGGACATCGGGCGGGAGAGGAGTGCGGGGGGAGGTGAAAGGATAGTGCATTGCGGCATGCACCATTTTGGTGCACGATGGATTCGCTTAGCACCAAGGTGGTGTTGAGCTTGGTTGGGCGATCTCGACTGAGGTCAGCAAAATCAACAACTTGTGAAGCGGCGCAGCTTGGCATGGTCCCTGCTGTAGTACCGCCCACGAGCCACTTAACTCCTGCCGAGGTTTCTTCCGATGTCCGTGGAAAATGTTGAAAAGCTGATCAAGGACAACAAGGTCGAGTTTGTCGACCTGCGCTTCGTCGATATGCGTGGCGTGCAGCAGCACATCACCTTTCCGGCCAGCATCATCGAGCCGGCGTTGTTCGAAGAAGGCAAGATGTTCGACGGCAGCTCCATCGCGGGTTGGAAGGGCATCAACGAGTCGGACATGGTCCTGCTCCCGGACGCGGGCACCGCTTACCTGGATCCGTTCTTCGCCGATCCGACCATCGTGCTGACCTGCGACATCCTCGACCCGGCCACCATGCAGAGCTACGAGCGCGATCCGCGCGGCATTGCAAAGCGTGCCGAGGCCTATCTGAAGTCGTCCGGCACCGCCGATCAGGCGTTCTTTGGCCCGGAGCCGGAATTCTTCATCTTCGATTCGGTGCGCTTCGCCAATGACATGGGCCACACCTTCTTCCAGGTGGGTTCCGAAGAGGCGGCCTGGAACACCGGCGCCAAGTACGACGGCGGCAACAGCGGTTACCGTCCCGGCGTGAAGGGTGGCTACTTCCCGGTGCCGCCGACCGACACCCTGCACGACCTGCGTGCGGAAATGATCAAGACCCTGGAGCAGGTCGGCATCGAGACCGAGGTGCACCACCACGAGGTGGCGACCGCCGGCCAGTGCGAGATCGGCACCAAGTTCAGCTCGCTGGTGCAAAAAGCCGACGAACTGCTGACGATGAAGTACATCATCAAGAACGTGGCCTACCGCAACGGCAAGACCGCCACCTTCATGCCGAAGCCGATCGTCGGCGACAACGGCTCGGGCATGCACGTGCACCAGTCGCTGACCAAGGGCGGCGTGAACCTGTTCTCCGGCGACGGCTACGGCGGCCTGTCGCAGATGGCGCTGTGGTACATCGGCGGCATCTTCAAGCACGCCCGCGCCATCAATGCCTTCGCCAACTCCGGCACCAACAGCTACAAGCGTCTGGTCCCCGGTTATGAGGCCCCGGTGATGCTGGCCTATTCGGCGCGTAACCGCTCGGCCTCGTGCCGCATTCCGTGGGTGACCAACCCGAAGGCGCGCCGCATCGAAATGCGCTTCCCCGATCCGTTGCAGTCCGGCTATCTGACCTTCACCGCGCTGATGATGGCCGGCCTGGACGGCATCAAGAACCAGATCGACCCGGGCGCCCCGAGCGACAAGGACCTGTACGACCTGCCGCCGGAAGAAGAGAAGCTGATCCCGCAGGTCTGCTCCAGCCTGGACCAGGCCCTGGAAGCGCTGGACCAGGACCGTGAGTTCCTCAAGGCCGGTGGCGTGATGAGCGACGACTTCATCGACGGCTACATCGCGCTGAAGATGCAGGAAGTCACCAAGTTCCGCGCCGCAACGCATCCGCTGGAGTACCAGCTGTACTACGGCAACTGAGTTCCACCGCGGTGATGGCGGAGGCCCCCCCTCCCACCTCCGCCATCGCCGCACATGTTCGAGGGTCCATGGCAGGTGCCGTGGGCCGCTAGGGGACGAGAGAGTACACAGCACGCGGTGCGCGGGCCTGACCTCTCCCACGAGGCGGATGCATGGCATCCGCTGGGGTCTGCGCCACCGTGTGACGATTCATCAGGAATCGGGGATGCCGGGGTTGGCATCCAGGTGAATGACACCGCCGGTCGGCGCAATGCCGGCCGGTTCTTTCCACCATTCGGGGTATGCGCATGAAATTGATCACCGCCATCATCCGGCCGTTCAAGCTCGACGAGGTCCGCGAGGCCCTGTCCGCAGCTGGCGTGTCGGGTATCACCGTTACCGAGGTCAAGGGCTTCGGCCGGCAGAAGGGCCATACCGAGTTGTACCGCGGCGCCGAGTACGTCGTCGATTTCCTGCCCAAGATCAAGATCGAGACGGTGGTGACCGACGACCGGCTGGATGCGGTGGTCGAGGCCATCCAGAACGCCGCCGGCACCGGCAAGATCGGCGACGGCAAGATCTTCGTGACCGCGATCGAGCAAGTCGTGCGTATCCGCACCGGCGAGATCGGCGCCGATGCGCTCTGACCCCACCCACCCCGGAGTCCCTATGAAGACAGGTCTTGTTGCCGGGTGGAAAGCCCGGTTCTACAGCGTCTGCATGCTGATGCTGTTCAGTGCGCTGGTGGTTGGCGGCTTGGGCAACGCGCAGGCTCAGTCCGGCGCGCAGGTCACCCCATTGCCGACCGAGCCGGTCACCACCGAACCGCTCCCCACCGCACAGCCGGCCGCCGCGCCGGTTGCGGCGGCCGAGGCGGCGCCAGTGGTGGAGAAGGGTGACGTCGCCTGGATGCTGACCTCCACGTTGCTGGTGCTGCTGATGGTGGTGCCGGGCCTGGCGCTGTTCTACGGCGGCATGGTGCGCGCCAAGAACGTGTTGTCGGTGCTGATCCAGGTGGCGGTGGTGTTCTCGCTGCTGGTGGTGCTGTGGGTGTTCTACGGCTACAGCCTGGCGTTCTCCGGCGAAGGCCCGTGGATCGGCAATCTGGACAAGGCCTTGCTCAAGGGCGTGACCATCGAAACGTTGTCGGCCACCTTCACCAAGGGCGTCAGCCTGCCGGAATACGTGTTCGTGGCGTTCCAGGCCACCTTCGCCGGCATCACCGGTGCGCTGATCGTCGGTGCGTTTGCCGAACGCGCCAAGTTCGCTGCGGTGCTGCTGTTCTCGGTGATCTGGTTCACCTTCGGCTATCTGCCGCTGGCGCACATGGTCTGGGCCACCGGCGGCTATCTGTTCGGCTTGGGTGCGCTGGATTTCGCCGGTGGCACGGTGGTGCACATCAATGCCGGTGTCGCCGGTCTGGTGGGCGCCTACTTCGTGGGCAAGCGGGCCGGGCTCGGGCGTGAGGCGATCAAGCCGCACAACGTGACCCTGACCTTCGTCGGTGCTTCGCTGCTGTGGGTGGGCTGGTTCGGCTTCAACGCCGGTTCCAACCTGGAAGCCAATGCCGGTGCGGCGCTGGCCTTCCTCAACACCTTGCTGGCCACCGCAGCCGCGGTCCTGGGCTGGTCGCTCACCGAGAAGATCATCAAGGGCAAGTCCTCCGCCCTGGGCGTGGCCTCGGGCATGGTCGCCGGCCTGGTCGGCATCACCCCGGCCTGCGGCACGGTGGGCCCGTTCGGCGCGATCATCATTGGCCTGGCGGCCGGCGTGCTGTGCGTGTGGGGCGTCACTGGCCTCAAGCGCCTGCTTGGTGCCGACGACAGCCTGGACGTGTTCGGCGTGCATGGCCTGGGCGGCATCATCGGCGCGATCCTCACCGGCGTGTTCTCGGCGGCCTCGCTCGGCGGCCAGAAGGGCGGCGACTACGACATGCTGCATCAAGTCGGTATCCAGGCGCTGGGCGTGGGCATCACGGTGGGCTGGATCGGCGTGGTGTCGGTGGTGGGCTTTGTGGTCGCCAAGCTGGTGTTCGGCCTGCGCGTCACCGAAGAAGCCGAGCGTGAGGGGTTGGACATCACCTCGCACGGCGAAGCTGCTTACGAGTCCTGAGCATGACCGCCCGCGGCCAGCGTGCCGCGGGCCGCACGACGACCCGGCCGGGAGTGCCCGCGCCGGGTCTGCTGTCCCCCGGCCCGGCACCAAGCGCCGGGCCACGTTGCCGAGGTGCCTGCATGACCCGCCCCACGCCCCTCAGCCCCGAGTGGTTGCGCGCTGGCCCGCTGCACGTCCTCGCCCCAGTTCCCTCATCTCCGGGTATTGCCCCGTCGGCAGCTGTGCTGCGCCGGTCGGGCGGTGCTTGCACTAAATTGGTGCAATGCTGATGTCGTCATCCACGCCTTCCCTCGACAGCCTTGGTACGCCGGTGGCCTGGGCCGACCGCGACGGGCGCGTGCTGGGGGTCAATCCCGCGTTCGCGCGCTGGCTCGGCGTGAGTGCGCGCCGGTTGGTGGACCAGCCGCTGGCCGCGTTGGAAGTGCAGGGCGACGCGCTGGCGCGCTTTCTGCTCAACGACGAGCGCGACATCCTGCGGCTGCACCGGCTGGCCCTGGGCCTGCCCAATGACGCGCCGCGCTTTGCCGAAGGCTGGCTGTCGCGGCTGGACGACGGCGGCTGGCTACTGGAAACCCATCCGGTCGACGAATTCCCCGCTTTGGACCCCACCCACGCGTTGCCCAACGCATTGAGCGCGGCGCTGAAGGGCTTGGCCCACGAGCTGCGCAACCCGCTGGCCGGGCTCAAGGGCGCCGCCCAGTTGCTGGCGCGCCGCGCTGCCGGGCGCGACGAGGACGAGCGCGAGCTGATCGAGTTGATCGGCACCGAAATCGAGCGCCTCAACACCCTGCTCGAACGCCTGCTCTCGCCCTCACCCTTACGCCCGCACGAGCGCCTCAACATCCATGTGGTGCTCGAACGCGTGCTTCGCCTGGCCGAGGCCGAAGGCGGCTGGTCGGTGCAGGTGCAGCGTGATTACGACCCCAGCATCCCCGACATCCTCGGCGACGTGGACCGGCTCACCCAGGCGGTGTGGAACCTGGTGCGCAACGCCTTCCAGGCCGGCGCCACCCGGGTGACCCTGCGCACCCGCGTCGAGCATGGCCAGCGCATCCGCGACCGCGTGCACGCCATGTCGCTGCGGCTGGAAATCATCGACGACGGCGGCGGTGTGCCCGAAGAACTGGCCGAGCACCTGTTCCTGCCGCTGGTCAGCGGCCGCGCCGAAGGCAGCGGGCTGGGCCTGGCGCTGGCGCAGCAGGTCTCGCGCGAACACCACGGCACGCTGACCTATCGCTCGCGGCCGGGCCATACCGTTTTCACCCTGCTGCTGCCCGAGCTGGCCGGCGATCACGACAAGGAGCATCTGCATGGCTGAGGCCGCCGCCGTATCCCACCGCATCTGGGTGGTCGACGACGACCGTTCGGTCCGCTTCGTGTTGTCCACCGCCTTGCGCGATGCCGGCTACGCGGTGGACGGTTTCGACAGCGCCGCCGCCGCGCTGCAGGCCCTGGCAATGCGGCCCACACCGGACCTGCTGTTCACCGACGTGCGCATGCCCGGCGAAGACGGCCTGACCCTGCTCGACAAGCTCAAGTCCAAGCACCCGCAGCTGCCGGTCATCGTGATGTCGGCCTACACCGACGTCGCCAGCACCGCCGGTGCCTTCCGTGGCGGCGCGCACGAATTCCTGTCCAAGCCGTTCGACCTGGACGATGCGGTAGCGCTGGCCGCGCGTGCACTGCCCGACGCCGATGCGGCGGTTGAAGACACGCTCGGCACGCCCGTGGCCGAAGGCTCGGCCGCACTGATCGGCGACACCCCGGCGATGCAGGCCTTGTTCCGTGCAATCGGCCGGCTGGCGCAGGCGCCGTTGTCGGTGCTGATCAATGGCGAGACCGGCACCGGCAAGGAGCTGGTGGCGCGCGCGCTGCACAACGAATCGCCGCGTTCACGCAAACCGTTTGTTGCGCTCAACACTGCCGCCATTCCGGCCGAGCTGCTGGAAAGCGAGTTGTTCGGCCACGAAACCGGCGCCTTCACCGGCGCCACCAAGCGGCACATAGGCCGCTTCGAACAGGCCGACGGCGGCACGCTGTTTCTGGATGAAATCGGCGATATGCCGCTGCCGCTGCAGACCCGATTGCTGCGCGTGCTGGCCGAGAACGAATTCTTCCGTGTCGGCGGGCGCGAGCTGATCCGCGTGGATGTGCGCGTGATCGCCGCCACCCACCAGGACCTGGAAGCCCTGGTCGAACAGGGCCGCTTCCGCGCCGACCTGCTGCATCGCCTGGACGTGGTGCGGCTGCAGCTGCCACCGCTGCGCGAACGCCGCGGCGACATCGCGCAGCTGGCGGAAAACTTCCTGGCCATGGCCGGGCGCAAGCTCGACATGCTGCCCAAGCGCTTGTCGTCTGCCGCACTGGAGGCGCTACGTCAGTACGATTGGCCCGGCAACGTGCGCGAACTGGAAAACGTGTGCTGGCGCCTGGCCGCCCTGGCCACCGCAGACACCATCGATGTGGTGGATGTCGATGCCGCACTCGCGCGCGGTGGGCGCCGCGTGCGCGCCGGACGCAGCGATGGGCAGTGGGACGAGATGCTTTCCAGCTGGGCGGCGCAGCGCCTGAGCGAAGGTGCGCAGGGCCTGCACGCCGAAGCGCGCGAACGCCTGGACAAAACCCTGCTCGAAGCCGCACTGCAACTCACCCAGGGCCGCCGCGCCGAAGCCGCCGCCCGCCTGGGCCTGGGCCGCAACACCGTGACCCGCAAGCTGGGGCCGGGGCGCAAGCGGCGCTGAGGTGCGTCGCGCGTCGTGTGGGTGTGCGGCGTGGTGCTGTTGCTGTGATGCCCGCAAGTCCTGGTGTCCTGGCGTACGTGTCTCCACACCTCCACCCGCCAGCAGGGCGTGCGGATTGCGCGGTTGGAGCAGGAGGTTCTCGTCGCTCACGCGAGCCTGCTGTGCGCCATTGAGTGTCCGGCTCACCAACGGCGCGCACACAACAACGCCACGGCCAAGCAGGCCAGGTGCTGCATCAATCTGCGCAGAGGAGGAAGTATGTCAGCCCCGCGTGCTGCAGCGACTTGCGGCGTGCGCCAGCAGGCGCTATACGCGCGAGGCATGCAGTCGTATCGGGCTAGTGCGCATGCGGCATTCGCGTTGAATGCGCCGTGGAAAGTCCCGCCCGCTGATCGTACGCGTGCGCGACATCGGCGACGGCAAGCACGTAAGCATCATGTCACTTCCGCGCGTTTGCAGCTGTTTGCGGCGATCCCTCAGCAGTCGCTAAACGCGCTACGCATGCAGTCGTATCTGGCTAACGCGAGTTAGGTGCTCGCATTGATTGCGCCTTGAGAAGCCCAACCCACTGATCGTGCGGGCGCTGGACATGGCGGCGACAGGCAGTCGGCGCGCCCTGAATTGCGCATCTGCAGATGATTGGGTTGTCAGTCGATCACGCTGCAGCTGCACTGCTCAAAACGCTGGAAATCGCAGCCTGCGCACAACCCGCGCACGCCGCTTGCCTGTAGCGCCGTGCCGCAACGGTTTCTCGCATGACGCGCGCACGTCAGCACCTGATGGGCGCGGTGCGCGATGCGCTTGGGGCTATCCCGCTGGCCCATTGCCCGCCGACGCCGGCGAGGCGGCCTTCTTTGCCAAGGCCTTGCAGCGCTTCGATGCGCTAGCGCAGGCACGCGATGTGGCACTGCCGCCGGGTGTGTCGATTGCGTGGTCACGGCGCTTCGGGTTGCCCCGATCCCTTCTGCCTGCAGAACCGATGCCGCGCGCATGACGCATCACGGGCTGCCCGTCGCGCGTTCGTCAGTCAACACCGGCGCCCCCGTCATCGGTGACTCCATCCGCGTCCGTCACCCGTACACTGCCGGCCTGCCGCACGGCGCATTTCATGACACGTGAACATGCGCCCGCATAGGTTTCAGCCTGATCAGGAGAACAGCTCGATGCGTTACCGGTCGTCCACCGTCGTTGCCCTTACCGCTTTGGCACTGGCTGCCTGCAGCAGCACGCCACCTGCGCCCCCGACGCCGCCGCCGGTGCCTGCGCGGGTAGTCCCCGTGCGCGCGGTGCAGCAGGCCGAAGCGCCGCTGGCATCGGCCTCGGGCAGCCTGGTGAGTGGCCGGGTGGTGTTGGTGCCCGCGCTGCGCGGCATTCGCCTCACCGGCACCGTCGGTGGTCTGCGGCCCGGTGCGGTCGCCGGCTTCCATGTGCATGAGCGTGGTGATTGCAGCGCGGCCGATGCCAGCAGCGCCGGTGGGCATTTCAATCCCACCGGCGCAGCGCACGGCCGTGCCGGCAACGGTAGCCACCATCTGGGCGACATGGACAACCTGCGCGCCGACGCGGAAGGCGTGGCGCATCTGGACATGATCCTGAGCGATATCACCCTGGGCGATGCCGCGCCCAGCGACGTACTCGGCAAGGCGCTGATCGTGCATGCCGATGCCGACGACTACCGCAGCCAGCCCAGCGGCAACGCCGGTGCGCGGCTGGCCTGTGGCGTCATCCGTGCCACCAAGTGGCAGACACCGCCTTCGCAGCCCTGAGCCGTGGGCACCCATGCCGCCCCCGCGGCGTCTTTTGAGGAGTGATTCATGCGTATTCTTCCCACCACCCTGTTCCTGGCCACCGCGCTGGTCCTGACGGCCTGCAAACGCGACGAGCCCGCCCCGGCCGAACCAGCGCCCGCCCCGCAGGCCGGCACCCCGGCCGAAGCCGCCCACGGCGGCGAGCATGCCGCCTCGATGGTCACCGAAGCAGCGGCCACCACCACCGCTACCGCCGAGCTCAAGCCGACCAAGGGCAATGAGGTCAAGGGCACAGTCACCTTCAAGACCGTGGACGGCGCGCTGCGGGTCACCGGCCAACTGAGTGGGCTCAAGCCCAACAGTGAGCACGGCTTCCACATCCACGAGAAGGGCGATTGCAGTGCGCCGGACGGCAGCAGCGCCGGCGGCCACTTCAACCCCGCCCAGACCGACCACGGCATGGTCGGCGCCGACCCGCATCACGGTGGCGACATGCCCAACATCAAGGCCGATGCGCAGGGCAATGCCAGCATCGACGGCCCGGTGGCGAGCAACGTCAACCTGGGCAAGGCCGACCAGTCCGACATCGCCGGCCACGCCGTGATCGTCCACGCCGACCCGGACGACTACAAGACCCAGCCCACCGGCAACGCCGGCGGCCGCCTGGCTTGCGGCGTGATCACCACCGACAACGCGCCCGCACCGACCAAGTAATGGTCAATGGTCACGCCGCGGTGGATGCCACGGCGTGACCACACAGCGATGCCCACAGAACACGCAGCACCGTAGGAGCGCGCTCGCGCGCGAAGAAGCTTTTACCGGGGACGCAGCCTCACCGATAACGCCTCATCGCGCGCAAGCGCGCTCCTACCAGTGTCTTGGCGGCTCACGAGCCGACGGCGGCGATGCACTCAGCAACCTGCGCATCAACAGGGCGACCGCTTGCTATCGCACACCATGGGTGTAACGCGATGCCTGCAGAACACGTAGCACCGTAGGAGCGCGCTAGCGCGCGATGAAGCTTTACCGGGAACGCGCCCTCACCGATAACGCCACATCGCGCGCAAGCGCGCTCCTACCGGTGTCTTGGCGGCTCACGAGCCGACAGCGGCGATCACTCAGCAACCTGCGCATCACCAGGGCGACCGCTTGCTATCGCACACCGTGGGCACAACGCGATGCCTGCAGAACACGCAGCTCCGTAGGAGCGCGCTAGCGCGCGATGAAGCTTCACCGAAGACGCAGCCTCACCGATAACGCCCCGTCGCGCGCAAGCGCGCTCCTACGCGTGCAATGTTGACTCGCGCGCTTAGGACCGAGATGTATTCAAGCGCCTGGCGCGACGAGACTGCCGCCTGCTCACCAAGCCAGTTGAATCGGTCTGATGACGCGCGTTCTTGATCCCATGCGCAGCACACAGCACACAGCACACAGCACACAGCACACAGCACGCCGCGATAGGCGCACCGCACCAATTAAAAACGCCTCAATAATTAGGCCAAAGCCCCGGCGTCGCCAATTCGACCAGATGGTCGTCGGGATCGCGGAAATACACGCTGTGGCCACCGTCTGGCCACTGCGTGCGGCCTTCAATGGCGACATCGCACGCGTGCAAATGCGCTTCCCAGGCCGCCAGCGACTCGGTGGCGATCGCCAACGCGTAGTGGGTGTGCCCGTGTCCGTCGTGCGGCGGAATGGTGCCGCCTGGCAGGCGGACGGTGGTGGTCGTGCTGCCTTGCAGAAACAGCAGCAACACCTGCGCAGGCGCAATTGCATAGGCGGCCATGCGTGCATCGCGGTGCATCGGCTGCAAGCCCAGCACCTGCGCGTAGAACGCACAGGCGCGGTCGAGATCGGCCACATACACGCCGGTCTCCAGCATCCCGCGCAGGGCGGGTGCGGTGGAGGCCGGCGCCGAGGTCATGCGGCCAGCGCCTGCCGCGGATCCTGGCCGGGCTCCACATGCACGTACAGCACCGGCAAACCATGGGCCTCCAGCACGGCAGCCATCTGCCGCTGACGGGCTAGGTACTGCTCGTAAACGCCGCGCAGGCGTTCGCAATTTTCGCGCTCGTGTGCGTAGTGGTCGCACCAGCCAGCCGGGTCGAACAGGGCAATGCGCACTTCGCCGCCGACATAGCGCAGCACCGGCTCGGGCGCCTGATCCAGCCACTCTTCAGTTTGCGGGGCGAGCAGCGCCGCTTCGATCAGCGGCCACAGCGGCGCCAGGCCCTGGTTGTCGTACTGCATCGACATCATCGCCGCCAGGTCGTGCCCGGTGAGATAACGCGCGTGCTCGATACGCGCACCGAAGCTTTCCTGCGCCAACAACGCGGTATCGGCCTGGGCCATGCCCTGCGCCAGCAGCACTTCTTCCATGGCATCGGCCACGGTCGCCAGCGTCTGCGGATCACCGGACAACAGGAACGGCAGCACCCGCAGGCCGCCGCCGGTGAGCTGCGCATCGGCCTGAAACGGCAGCGGAATCTCGCCGTGCGCATCGGCACCGAATGCCAGCACGCGCGGGCCTTCATCGCGGCCCGGGGCGCGTGCATGCAGTTCTTCCAGGCGGCGGTGCAGCGGCCAGCCCGGCCGCAGCACTTCGGCGGGATCGAAATGCGCCATCGCCACGCTGAGCTCCAGCGCGCGCACTTCAGGGATCCACTGGGCCAGGTCGCGGCCGATGCGCTCGGCCAGCATGCCGGCCTGCGCAGGCGCCAGCGCCCCACGCGTGGGGGCGGTCCCGCCCGTCAGTTCCATCGCCAGGACACCCATGGCGGTCATGCCGTGTTCGGTCGTACTCATGATTCGCGGTTGGCCCATCACAGGGTCGAAGCTACACTGCGGCCATTATGCCTGCCGGCCCTGTGCAGGCCATGTCCCCGAGTCCCCCATGCAAGGTCAGCCCATGCCCGCAGCCCGTCCCGTCGCCATCCTGGGCGGCGTTCGTATCCCGTTCTGTCGCCAGAACACCGCATACGCGGACGTGGGCAACCTGGGCATGTCGGTGCGCACGCTGGGCGCGCTGGTCGAACGCTTCGGGCTGCATGGCCAGCAACTGGGCGAGGTGGCGATGGGGGCGGTGATCAAGCATTCCTCCGACTGGAACCTGGCCCGCGAAGCCGCGCTGTCGTCGGGCCTGTCGCCGCTGACGCCGGGCATCACCCTGCAGCGCGCCTGTGGCACCAGCCTGGATTCGGTGATCACCATCGCCAACAAGATCGCGCTGGGGCAGATCGACTCGGGCATCGGCGGCGGCTCGGACACCACCTCCGAGGTGCCGATCGTCTACGGCAAGAAGCTGCGGGCGCGCCTGCTGGCCGCCAACCGCGCGAAGGCGACCAGCGACAAGCTCAAGGCGCTGCTACGCGGTTTCAAGCTGGGCGAGCTCAAGCCAGAGTTCCCCGGCGTGGCCGAGCCGCGCACCGGCAAGAGCATGGGCGAACACTGCGAAGACATGGCCAAGGAATGGAACATCTCGCGTGATTCGCAGGACGAATGGGCAGTGGCTTCGCACCACAAGTTGGCGGCCGCGTATGAGCGCGGGTTTTTCGATTCGCTGATTGCCCCGTTCCGTGGCGTGTCGCGCGACAACATCCTGCGCGCGGACACCTCGCTGGAAAAGCTGGCCACGTTGCGCCCGGCGTTCGACAAGACCTCCGGCCGCGGCACGCTCACTGCCGCCAATTCCACCCCGCTCACCGATGGCGCCGCCGCGGTGCTGTTGTCCAGCGAAGCCTGGGCGCTGGCCCATGGCCACACGCCGATGGCCTACCTGCGCGATGCACAGGTCTCGGCGGTGGATTTCGTGCATGGCGAGGGCCTGCTGATGGCGCCCACGGTTGCGGTGCCGCAGATGCTGGCCCGGCACGGGCTGACCTTGCAGGACTTCGACATCTACGAGATCCACGAAGCCTTCGCCGCGCAGGTGCTGTGCACGCTGCGCGCCTGGGAGAGCGAGGATTACTGCCGCAATCGCCTGGGGCTGGACGCGCCGCTGGGCCGCATCGACCCGGACAAGATCAACCCGCTGGGCTCCTCGCTGGCCACCGGCCACCCGTTTGCCGCGACCGGCGCACGCGTCGTGGCTACCGCAGCCAAGCAGCTGGAAGAACGCGGCGGCGGACGTGCCCTGATTTCGATCTGCACCGCCGGCGGCATGGGCGTGGTGGCGATCGTGGAACGCTGACGCTGCTGTGCAGCGTGGGAGTGGGCATTCGGGATTGGGGATTTCGCAAAAGCAGACGCGGACTCCTGATTTTACGAATCCCCAATGCCCAATCTCCAATCCCAAACCTGCAAGGACGCATGGATGTCGACGGACGAGTTCCGCGAGCCACCCAGCCTGTACCTGCCGCGGGCGAACGGCGATGTGTGGCGCGAGGGCGACGTGCTGGTGTGTACGGCGGGCGCCAATCTGCCGCCACGATGCGTCAAGTGCAACGCGCCGGCCGACATGCCGCCGCGCCGCTACATCTTTCATTGGCACCATCCGGTGATCTATGCGGCGCTGCTGCTGGGCGTGCTGCCGTACGTGATCCTGGCCATCGCGCTACGCAAGCGCAGCGCGCACGTGCTCACCCTGTGCGCGCAACACGAGCGCCGCCGCGTGCGTTATGTCGCGGTGGCGATGGCATCGGTGTTGGCATTGCTGGTGTGCGGGCTCTCGATCGATAGCCAGTTCCGGTGGCTGATCGGTGCCGGCGTGATGGCGGTGATGCTGTTGATCGGCCGCCTGGGGTCGCGCGTGTTGTCGCCGACGCAGGTCGACCACGTGCAGGCACGGTATCTGGGTGCCTGCGATGCATTCCTGAGCGATCTGCCGCCACTGCCGCAGGCAAAGCGCCAGCGTTGATGCAACGTGGCGCAGCCGTGGCGTGCGCGGCTGCAAGGCCGAACAATTGCATCGATTACACGAGGCGATCATCCGGCGTGATCGGGCCGGATGGTGGGGTTTCATGGGCCACCACGATCGGGCCGCGGATGGATTGCTGCGGCATGATCTCCAGCACCGGTTCGCCGCGCGCGGCGCGCAGTGCGTTGGCGTAGCAGTGCTGCGCGGAGAGCAGATCACCGGCCGCCGCAAACCCGTGGCCCAGTTCTTCCCAGGCATCGGCACCGGCGCCATTGGCCAGTGCGCGGTGCAGGAATTCTTCGGCCTGCGACCATTGTTGCTGATGGCGCGACAGGCGGGCCAGGGTGAGCAGCAGTCCGGGGCTGTCCGGATGCTGGGTCAGCCAGCGCTGGGCACTGGCACGCCGCGAATCGTATTTTTCCAGCGGCAACACGCCGTACAGGCGCACCAGCGATTCGTCCCACTGCGTATCCAGCGCCTGTTCCAGGCTGTGCACCGCAGCATCGTCCCAGTGCAGCACGGCTGCGCGTTGGGCATAGGCGCCAACGACGGCCGGGTAGGTGCGCAGCGCTTTCGGCAAGGCTTCCCAGCGTTCGGCCAGGGCGTTGGCATCGCCGGCCTGCAGCAAGGTCTGCTCGGCCAATGTGGCCTCCAGTGCACTGTAGGCCTCCGGCGCCAACACCGCCTGCTGACGCAGGGCGCCGAGTTGGCCATAGGCCTCGTCGGCGCGTCCGATCTGCGCCAGTGCATGCGTGCGTAACAGCAGGCCGCGGGCCGGCAGCGGCTGGGCGGCGGCGCTGTCGAGCGCATTGATCGCATCCACGGGGCGCTGCTGCGCCAGATGCCGCTCGCCCTGCAGCAGTGCGTGTGCGGTGGGGTCGCGCTCGGCCAACTGCTGCGCCAGCGCCGTGGCCGAGGCCACGTCACCGCGCGCATCGGCCACGCGCACGGCGCTGGCCAAGGCAATGCCGCTGACTTCTTCGTCCTCGCTGGCGTTGACCAGCAGGCGCTCGGCACGCTGCCACTGGCCGTGATCGGCAGCGCGCAGGCCTTCGATCAGGCGCGCACGGCCCTTCTTGCGGCGGTACTTGCCCCACACCCGGAACGGCAGGCTGATCAGCGTCCACAACAGCCACAGCACCAGCAGCGCGATGACCAGGATCAACACCGCCTGCGGCATGGCGGCGCGGTAATCGTTGCCGCCCACGCTGACCACCACATTGCCCAGGTCGTAGCTGTTCTGGTGCGACAGCCATTGCGCGCCCAGCACACCCAGCGCCACGGCAACCAGCAGGATCAAGACGGTACGCAGCACTTTCATTGTGTGGATCTCCCTTCACGCATGGCCTGCAGTTGCAGCAGGGTGGTGCCCAGTTCCGGCAGGCGCGGACGCAGTGGCGCTTGTTGCAGTTCGCGCAGGCGCGTGCGTGCCTGGCGGCGTTGTGGCGAGTCTGGCCACAGCCGCGTGGTCCAGGTGTCCACACGCCGTAAGGCCTGCGCGAACCCCTGTGCATCACCGCGCTCGGCGGCTGCACGTGCCACGCTGACTTCGATCTGCAGCGCATCGCGCGCGGCCGTGCGCTCGCCACGGGTGATCAACGCATCGCCACGGCTCGGGCGGATTTCCACCAGGGGCGAGAGGGCCTTCTGCCACCAGGGCAGTGCGGCCTCGCTGTCCTGCGCGCTCTGCTCGGGCAGGCGCTGCAGGTCCGTTGCCAGGCGATCCAGCCCTTCACCAACCTGCGCCTGCGGGCCGGGACCCAGGCGATCGAGGGCGTCGCGCTCCTGCACCAGCGCCTGACGCAGATTGAGATAGCCCGGGTCGTCGATGCCGTTGAGCGCGCCATTGGCCAGGGCGTAGGCGCGTCGTGCGCCATCGGCATCGCCGGCGATGCTCAGCCGCTGCTGGCCAAGCCGCAGCAGCAATTCCACCTCGTCCAGCCGCAGCGCCTGGGCGCCATGCCGGTTGGGATCGGCCAGCTTCTGCACGGTGTCTTCGAGCAATGCGCTGCGCTGGCTCAGCCCAAGCATTTCATCGCGCAGCACGCGGTTGGTGGCGGCGGCATCCTGCAGGCGTTCGTTGGCCAGGCGCTGGTCGCGGCGCAGGGTGTCGAGCAGTTGCTGGGTCCCGTCCCAGCGTTGCTGCTGCGCCTGGGCGGCCTGGATCTGGGTGTCCTGGTAGCTCTGCCATGCGCGCCACCCGAGAAACAGCGCCGCGCCCACGGCCACGATCGCCACGACGAGCAGCAGCCAGGCCAGGGGGAAACGTCGCGCAGGAGCGGGCATGTCGGTCATTCGGGCATCCTCGGGCGGTCACGACAGGCGCAGGCGCCGCAGTCATCCGCCACAGCATGGCGTGTGGCCACAGACACCTGCAAGCTGTGCTTGAGTCCGCAGTTCAGCAAGGTGGCGGCGGCGTCATGATCGCAGCGGCGGCGGCTGCCAATTGCGCAGGCAGTGGGCCCTCCGCGCGATGGACCTGCATGAAGCCGGCAGCGCGGGCGGCTTCCAGCATGCGGTCGCTGGAGGCGACCACCGGGCGGGTCTTCAATGCAGTGGCCAATGACGGCGGCAGCTGCTGCACGATCAACATCAGTGCTTCACTGCTGCTCAGGGCCATCACGCTGCGTGGCAGCGCGGTCTCCAACACATGCACTGTCGACGCACGCAGCCGTAGCGCAACACGCTGATACACATCTGCGCGCAGGATCCGCGCACCGCGCTGCTCCAGCGCCGGTGCCAGCATGCCGCGGCCGCCGGGCGCGGTGACCAGGCCCACGGCGTGCAGCGGGGGATTGAACGCCGGCAGTGCCAGCAGGCCTTCGCTGTCCATGCGCGCCGGGCGCACCACCGCGTCGATCCCGCAGGCCTGCAGCGCCCGCGCCGTGCCTTCGCCCACGCTTGCCCACTGGGCCGGTCCAGGCCGCTGCAGGGGCAGCAGCCGGTGCGCCGCGTGCACGGCGGCCGGGCTGGTGAACACGACAATCGGCGCTCCCAGTGCGTGCCGCAGCGCATCGCGTGCCTGCAGCGTATCGTTGATCTGCAGGCGCCAGGGCGACACCGCCAGCAACTGGCCGCCATGCCGGGCCACCGCACGCCGCAGCGGCGCGTGCTCGCCGCTGGGGCGCAGCGACAGCAGGGTCCAGGAAGTGCCATTTGTGCGCGTGTGGGTCATCTCGGGATTATGCGAGAGCAGCACGTAGACCGGGTCGGGTCGGCTGCTGTCGATGTCGTCCTTTGCGTATCGAACCAGCGGGTCTTCCGCCGATGCAGTGCGAGTTCGCCACGCACTCCCAAGTAAGACAGTAGTCTCATTTCGTAACTACTTGCAAATACTGTGAATCACGACACGCTTTGGGGCACCAAGAACCCGGAACGGTGCCGTGATCAAGTCCTACCTCATCAACATGCAGCGGTGCGACGACCGATTGCGCGCCATGTCGGCCCGCTTCCAGGCGTTGGGTGTGCCCTTCGAACGCATTGCGGCGGTCGATGGACGCACCCTCACACCCGAGCAAATTGCCGACTTCGCGCGCCAGCGGCCGCTGGAAGGTTCCGGCGATGCCTTCAGCACCGGCCCGCGTACGTGGACCGCGTCCAATATCGGCTGTTTCCTGAGCCATCAGGCAGCGTGGCGCATTGCGGCCAACTCCGACGACGCCTACACCGCGGTGTTCGAAGACGACATGCATCTGTCCGACGCGTTGCCGGCTTTATTGCGCACGACCGATTGGTTGCCTGGCGGCAGCAGCATCGTGCGGCTGGAACCCTCCTACAACCGCATCAAGCTCGAAGGCAAGGTCACCGCCGTGGCGGGCCGCCAGTTGCGGCGGGTGCGTCCGTCGACGTACCAGCATTGCTGGCCGGTCTGCGCCGGCGCGCTGATCATCAGCCGCGATGCGGCACGGCTGCTGCTGGCTGCAGAAGCGCGCTGGCACACGATGGCCGACATCTTTATGTTTGGCTGGAACGAGTCACCGGTGGCGCAGCAATTGTCGACTTACCAGCTTTCGCCGGCGGCCTGCATCCAGGACAAGTTCTTCCACACGGCGCCCGAACAGATCGTGTTCACCAGCACCATCGATGCACCGCTGACACAGGCACAGAAGCAGCGCAGCGCGCAATGGAAGGCCAAGGCGACCGCATTGCTCCGTGTAGCGCAAGGCTATCGGAAGGTCACCTTCGTACCCTGAGTGCGGTACTGCATGAGAGCAGTTTTACCATGCGGTACCGCATGTCATTTAGGTGCACAAGACGCTCGCAGGACATTGCGGCATGATGCCAACCCTTCGCCGTCTTGCAGCCTTTGCCGATGACCCTTCCGTGCACGCTCGCATCCGCCCTGCACTCGTTGCAGCAGCAGTTCGTCGCCATGCCACCGGTGCTGTCGATGGGCATTGCCGTGGACGGGCTGCATGACGGGGCCTTGCGACTGCGCGCGCCGCTGCAGGCCAACGTCAACGACAAGGCCAACGCCTTCGGCGGCAGTCTGGCCTCGCTGATGACACTGGCCGGGTGGGGATGGTTGACCTTGCAGCTGCAGTTGGCCGGGCACGATGCCGATGTGTACGTGGCCGACAGCCAGCTGCGCTATGTCGCACCGGTGTACGAAGAGCTGGTGGCAGACGCGGCGCCATCGGCGGCCGGCAACTGGGAGGTGTTTCTGGCCACCTTCCGCCAGCGCGGCAAGGCACGCATCGACATGCGCGCGCAGGTGGCGTTGGAGTCGGGTGCGGCGGCGGCGACGCTGAGCGGGCGGTTCGTGGCCTTTCCAAAACGGTAGGATGCGGGCCTGGTCCTTGGGGAAGGCGCATGCGTGCAGTGATGGGAATGGTGGTCCTGCTGGGGTTGGCCTTGGTCAGCGGCCTGGCCACCGCCGGCAGCCGGGCGCAGGCGCGTGCGCTGGAAACCACTCAGGCCGCCTACACGGCGGCGGTGCGCTGGAGCGATTTCGATGCCGCGCAGGGCTTCATCGAGCCGACCTATGCGCAGGCCCACCCGCTCAGCGAGCTGGAACGTTCGCGCTACGAGCAGGTGCAGATTTCCGGCTACCGCGAACTGCGCGTTGGCGAGACCGACACCGGCGATCTGCGCCGGGAGGTCGAGCTGCGGGTGATCAACCGCAATACCCAGGCCGAGCGGCTGGTCCGCAGCATCGAGGTGTGGCACTGGGATGCCGAGCGCAAACGCTGGTGGCTGACCACCGGCCTGCCGGACCTGTGGCAGGGCCAATAGCCTTCCGCCTGTCCACCCAGCGTGGCAGTGGCCGTCGCGTACGCCAGCTGTGCGACAATTCCCGCCCGCTTCATCGACCGTGATCTCAGTGAATTTCGAAGAGCTGCAGGCCTTTGTGGGCCGCAACCCCATGCTGTCGCTGGCCCTGGTGGGCCTGACCATCGCCATCATCGTCACCGAGATCGCGCGCCTGTTCCGCGGCTATCGCGCGCTCAAGCCGGCCGAGCTGACCCGCCTGATCAACAGCGAAAATGCGCTGGTGATTGATCTGTCGCCCACTGCCGATTTCGAAAAAGGCCACATCGCCGGCAGCCGCAACGTGGCGCTGGCCAAGTTCGACCCAGCCGGCAAGTTGCTCGCCAATGCCAAGTCCTCGCCGGTGGTGGTGGTCTGCCGCAGCGGCAACGCCTCTGCCGGCGCTGCCAAGACGCTGAAGAAGGCCGGCTTCGAGCAGGTCTACTGGCTGGAGGGTGGCATTGCCGCCTGGCAGATGGCCGAGCTGCCGCTGGTCAAGGGCCGCGCCTGATCTGCCTTGTGAGGCGCCGCGCAAGCCCCCATTGCTTGCGTGAGATACTGCGTTTTCACGTCTGCATCACTCAACGTTGCATCCATCGAACTGTTTTCTGGAGTTAGGAATGTCCGACGAAATCCTCAACGGCGCCGCTGCGCCGGCCGACGCCGCTGCTGGCCCCGCTTTCACCATCGAAAAGATTTACGTCAAGGACGTTTCTTTCGAATCGCCGAACGCCCCGGCCGTCTTCAATGACGCCAACCAGCCCGAGCTGCAGTTGAACCTCAACCAGAAGGTGCAGCGCCTCAACGACAACGCGTTCGAAGTCGTGCTGGCTGTGACCCTGACCTGCACCGCCGGTGGCAAGACCGCCTACGTGGCCGAAGTGCAGCAGGCTGGCGTGTTCGGCCTGGTCGGCCTGGAGCCGCAGGCGATCGACGTGCTGCTCGGCACCCAGTGCCCGAACATCCTGTTCCCGTACGTGCGCACCCTGGTCAGCGATCTGATCCAGGCCGGCGGCTTCCCGCCGTTCTACCTGCAGCCGATCAATTTCGAAGCGCTGTACGCCGAAACCCTGCGCCAGCGTTCGCAGGGCGAAACCTCGCTGGCCGATTCCGAGCCGGCCGGCAACGCGTAAGCGTTGTTGCGCACCGGATGAGCGATCCGACACAGAAAATCGCCGTTCTCGGCGCCGGTTCCTGGGGCACGGCCCTGGCGGCGCTGGTTGCCCGGCACGGTCACCCGACCGTGCTCTGGGGCCGCGATGCGGCGATGGTGGATGCCATCGACCGCACCCACGAGAACCCTCGCTATCTGCCAGGCATTGCCCTGCCGGACAGCCTGCGCGCGACCACCGATCTTCAGCAGACCATCGCCGGCGCCAGCTGGATCCTGGTGGTGGTGCCGTCGCACGCGTTTACCGAAACAATCAAGCTGCTCGCGCCGCTGCGCCCAGCTGGCGCGGGCATCGCCTGGGCCACCAAGGGCTTCGAGCCGGGATCCGGGCGCTTCCTGCATGAAGTGGCGCGCGACATCCTTGGCCCCAGCGTGCCGCTGGCCGTGGTGACCGGGCCCTCGTTCGCCAAGGAAGTCACCCTGGGCCTGCCGACCGCGATCACCGTGCACGGCGATGACGCCGCGTTTGCGCAGGTGGTGGCCGATGCCATGCACGGGCCCACCTTCCGCGCCTACACCGGCGATGACATGGTGGGCGCCGAACTGGGCGGCGCCATGAAGAATGTGCTGGCGGTTGCCACCGGCGTGGCCGATGGCATGCAGCTGGGCCTCAACGCCCGTGCGGGCCTGATCACGCGCGGCTTGAACGAAATGCTGCGCCTGGCCGCGGTCATCGGCGCACGGCCGGAAACATTGATGGGCCTGGCCGGCCTGGGCGATCTGGTGCTGACCTGCACCGGTGATCTGTCACGCAATCGGCGGCTGGGTCTGGCGCTGGGACGCGGGCAGAGCTTGAGCGATGCCATCCGTGAGATCGGCCAGGTGGTTGAATCAGTGCAGACCGCCGACGAGGTCATGCGTCAGGCAGAGCAGCATGGCATCGAGCTGCCGATCTCCAACGCAGTGCGTGCAGTCCTGCATGGCGAGATCACCCCGGAAGCGGGATTGAAGGAATTGCTGGCACGCGAGCGCAAGCCCGAGTATCCGCAGACCTTGTTTACCTGAGTCCCGCGCGCGTTGCGCATGTGATCCAAGACAGCAAAAAGCCCGGCATTGCCGGGCTTTTTGTTGGTGCGGCGCGTTCCATGCTGCCGCTGTAGTGCAAACGAGGCCAGGTTGCTTCCAGTGCTAACTGTGCAATCGTGTGCTGAGCAGTCTCGGGTTCTACATGCTCTTAGGGCCGTACGCCGGATTGGCGACGCGTGTCTATCGCAGGACTTCAGTGCTGCGCGTTGCGCGGCATGACTAGGGAGGCGTATCAGCAACACGGTGCTTTCGGCCAGTGCGCCAGGGTGACGCGGCAGAAGCTGTCGTGTGCACACGTGTCAGCTTCGGCGCTGGGAAGCCGAGTCTGCGAAACGCGCCGGCTTGCACAGGCGCATGCATGCGCATGCAACTCCGACCGCACAAAAGAAAGAAGCCCGGTCGGGGGACCGGGCTTCCGATGCAGCGCGGGAGAGAGTCGCGCTGCAGTCAAACGTGCGGCTTACCAGCTGAAGCGCGGGCCGACCGACCATTCCTTGTTGCCGTCGCCATCCATACGGATGTCGCCGTTGATGCCCCAGTTCTGGTTCAACTTCACCTGGGCGCCAAGGCGGCCGTAGAAGTTGTCGCCGAGGTCGACGCCACGCTTCTTGGAGAAGTCTTCGTAGCCAGCCAGGGCATAGACTTCGAAGTGCTCACCGAAGGCGTTACGCAGACCGGCTTCAACGCTGTAGCCATCGAAGCTGATGTTCGGGGTGTCCAGGTCCAGCTTGCGGTAGGCAACGCGGGCAACGAAATCGGTGCTCGTTGCGATCTCGTAATTGTAGCCAACACCGACGCCCCACTGCTGGAAGTCGGAGTTCGAGCTCTCGAACACACTGTCGTTGTCGTCAGCGTTCTGCTTGCTGTAATCGCCGAACACATGGAAGTTCGGAGCGAAGGCATAGGACGCCTTCACGCCCCAACCATCTGCATCGCGACCTTCGGTCGGGGTGCGCACGTAGTCGCCTTCGACGAAGTTGTAGGAGAGGTTTTCGGCAGCGGAGGCCGCAAACGGCAGGGCAGCGAGAAGGCCGAGGGCCAGCAGAGAAGTCTTCATGGTCGAGATACCTGTACTTATGGTTTGGGCCGGCGCTGAGGCGAATGCCGTTCGCTGCCGAGATGTAAATTCTCCGTTATTCGATGGAACGCGACATGAATTTGGAACTGACCGGTTGATGAATCATCGCGCCAAGTTCAGCTGCGCTTTCTTGTGGCTGTCAGCGTATGCGAGTAGCGCACGTGCAAAGCGTGACGCAGCGTTACGTGCATCCTAGCGATGTGATGATGGCGTGTAGGTTTCGCACAAAAACACTGCAAATCCTGCATCGCGCTGTTGCAAGCGAGCACATCGCCGATACGCGCGCACTGGGAGCATAGGTGTCCCCAGAAGAAGCGGAGCAGCATCGTGGCGAAGAAGAAGACGGTGGCGCGGTTCGTGGCCGAAACGCTGGAAAGTGCCGGGGTGGAGCGAATCTGGGGGGTGACCGGCGATAGTCTCAACGGGCTGACCGATGCGTTGCGCGAGATGCAGAGCATCGAATGGATGCATGTGCGCCACGAAGAGGTGGCGGCATTCGCGGCCGGCGCAGAGGCCGCGGTGACCGGCAAGCTGGCGGTGTGCGCCGGCAGTTGCGGGCCGGGCAATCTGCATTTGATCAATGGGCTGTTCGATTGCCACCGCAGCCGGCAGCCGGTGCTTGCCATCGCCGCGCATATCCCCTCGTCCGAGATCGGCTTGAGCTATTTCCAGGAGACGCATCCGCAGGAGCTGTTCCGCGAATGCAGCCACTTCGTCGAGCTGGTGACCAACCCGGCGCAGTTGCCGGAGGTGCTGCACCGCGCGATGCGCACAGCGATCCTGCAGCAAGGCGTGGCCGTGGTGGTGATTCCCGGCGACATCGCGCTGATGGAGGTCGACAAACACCTCTCTGCCGCGTGGCCCGTGCTACGTGCACCGCGGCTGCTGCCGGCGGCCGAGGACGTGCAGCAACTGGCGGAGATCCTGCAGCAGAGCAAGGCGGTGACGTTGCTCTGCGGCAGCGGCTGTGCCGGGGCGCACGATGCGGTGGTGGCGCTGGCCGACACGCTGGGCGCGCCGATCGTGCATGCGCTGCGCGGCAAGGAGCATGTGGAGTGGAGCAACCCGTTCGATGTCGGCATGACCGGCTTGATCGGCTTCAGCTCCGGCTATCACGCCATGCTCAATTGCGACACCTTGATCATGCTGGGTACGGATTTCCCTTATCGCCAGTTCTATCCGAAGGACGCCACGATTGTGCAGGTGGACCGTGACCCGGCTGCACTTGGGCGTCGCACGCCCTTGCAGCTGGGCATTGCCGCCGATGTGGGCGAAACCATCGCTGCACTGTTGCCGCAGCTGGAGCGGCGCGAGGAGCGCGGCTTTCTGGACAAGTCGCTTGCGCACTACCGCAAGGCGCGCGAGGGGCTGGACGAATTGGCGGTGCCGGCGGACGAAGGCGAGCCCTTGCATCCGCAATTCGTCACCCGCCTGATCAGCCAGATTGCCGACGAAGATGCGGTGTTCACCTGCGACGTGGGCACGCCGACCGTGTGGGCCGCGCGCTATCTGCGCATGAACGGACAGCGCCGCCTGCTGGGCTCCTTCAACCACGGCTCGATGGCCAATGCGATGCCGCAGGCGCTGGGTGTGCAGGCGGCCTGCCCGGGGCGGCAGGTGATTTCGCTCTCCGGCGATGGCGGGTTTGCAATGTTGATGGGCGACTTCATTTCGCTGGCGCAGTTGAACCTGCCGGTGAAGGTGGTGGTGTTCAACAACGCATCGCTGGGATTTGTGGCGATGGAAATGAAGGCGGCCGGGTATCTGGATACCGGTACCGAGCTGCGCAATCCGGATTTCGCTGCGATGAGCAATGCGATGGGCATCCTGGGGCTGCGCGTGGAGACCTCCTCGCAGCTGGAGCGGGCACTGCGCCAGGCGTTCGCGCATTCGGGCCCGGCCTTGGTCGACGTGCGCATTGCCACGCAGGAGCTGGTGGTGCCACCGGCGATCAAGCTGGAACAGGCCAAGGGCATGGGCTTGTATCTGCTCAAGGCGGTGATGAGCGGGCGGGGCGATGAGGTGCTGGCGCTGGCCAAGACCAACCTGCGCTGACACCGCGCTGCGCGCACACTGCACGTCTCCTTTCGGATCGCGCCCATGCCCCGTTCGTTGTTGCGGCAACTGTTGCTGATCTGGATCGTGATCGTGGCCGCGTGCATCGACGTGGCCAGCATGCTCTATGGGCTGTATCAGCAGACCGAAGGCGTGCGCCTGGACCAGGCACGCCAGCAACTGCAGGCGCAGTGCGGGCGCATCTTGCAGCGCTACACCGGTGCCAGCGAGGCCGCCCGCGCGGGCGATAACGGCGCGGGGCTGGCCGCGGTGGTGGTGCGCTGGTGGCCGCTTCGCTGATCGAAGGCTGGGGCGTCTTTCCAGTGCAGATGCTCGATGGCCTGGGCGCCGGCTTGCAGAGCGTGGTGGTCCCCGCATTGGTCGCGCGGCTGCTGCATGGCACCGGCCGGGTCAACGTGGGCAAGGGCGCGGTGATGACCGTGCAAGGGATCGGTGCTGCTTTGAGCCCTGCATTGGGCGGCTGGCTCAGCGCCGCCTTCGGCTACCGCACCGCGTTTGTGGTGCTGGGCGCCATTGCGCTGCTCGCGGTTGCGCTTTGGGCGAGCTGCCACACGGTGCTCAAACAGGCATTGGCCGCCGGCGCGGCGAGGTGATGCGCCTGGCTACTGCCCGCCTGTGAAGTTCCATTGTCGCCACGCCTCGAACACCATCACCGCCACGGTGTTGGACAGATTGAGGCTGCGATTGTCCGGGCGCATCGGCAGGCGAAGCCGGTGCTGCGGCGGGATGGACTCCAGCACCTCTGCCGGCAGGCCGCGTGTTTCGGGGCCAAATAGAAAGGCATCGCCATCGGCAAACTGCGGTGTGTCATAGCGCACGGTGCTGCGGGTACTCAGCGCAAACACGCGCTTGGGTGCGAGCGTGGCCAGCGCAGTGGGCAGGTCCGGATGCACCTGCAGACGCGCGTATTCGTGATAGTCCAGGCCGGCGCGCTTGAGCTGCTTGTCGCTGAGGTCAAAGCCCAGGGGCTCGATCAGGTGCAGGCGCGCGCCGGTATTGGCGCACAAGCGGATCACATTGCCCGTGTTGGGCGGAATTTCGGGTTGGAACAGGATGACATCGAGGACGGGGGCTGACATGCGCGCAGTGTAGCTGCGCCGCGCATGGGCTGGCCGGTAATGACCGGCCGGCAGTTACTGGCCCAGGGTGGCGCTGACCAGTGCTTCCAGCTCGACCGGGGTGGGCTGCAGCTGCGGCACCGGCAGGTTGACGATGACCTGGCCGACCAGCGCACCCAGTGCAGCAGCGGCGTGGCCGGTGGCAGCCTGCGCGGTGGCGGCAGCGGTATGCACCAGCAGGTCGGCGCGCTGTTCGGCGGTCGGACGCACCTGCACGGTGGCCAGGGTCACGATGCGCGGGCCGGCCTGTTCGGCGGCCAGGGCAGCCAGTTGCTCGGTCGAAGGGCGCACCTGCACTGCGGTCAAGGTGCGGATGCCGCTGCTGCGCTCCAGCGTCTGCTGGGCGATCTGGTCGGCGGCCGGGCGGACCTGCACGGTGTCCAGCGTGGTGAAGGAAGCGGCATGCGCGTTGGCAAAGGAGGCGCCGGCAATCAGGGCGGCGGCGAGGGCGATGCGCAGGGTCTTGGTGGTCATGGCGAGGTATCTTGGTGTGGGTGAGCAGTGGTGTGGTAGTCATGTAGTACACCGTTTCGGTAGCTGCAAGAACTTTCGGTGCTGTTTTTATTTTGTTCAGCGTGCAGTCATATTTGCTGGCAGCGCACGGGGCGTTGGATGGCTGCGATAACCAGAGCAATCGCCGTGCCATCTTTAAGTCGTTGTTTTTGAAGGCGGCGGTGCCGCATGGGGCTGTCCGCATCCGGACAACCGGACACCGCCTCGGCCGGGCGGACGCGCCGGGCCAAGGCCTGGGCGGGAGCGCAGCGCACACCGGGGGCTGCCGGTTGTCTCTCGGTAGCGCGCCTTATTGCCAATTCAGGCAGCTACGGCACAATCCGGCTTTGCCCTCAGGTGTCTGTCTTATGCGTGTGATCCTGCTGTCTGTTCTGGTTGCCGCTACCACTGCGGCCTGCACCTGGGTTCCCATCGAACAGAGCGGCAAAGGTGTGCGGGTCCTGCCCGCAGGCCCTGTGCCAGCTGGCTGTCAGCAGCAGGGCGAAGTGGTGGTGACGGTCAAGAGCAAGGTCGGTTTCTACAATCGCAACCCGCTGCGGGTGCAGGAAGAACTGGAAACCCTTGCGCGTAACGAGGCGCCTGGCGCCAATGCCAACACCGTGCAGGCACAAGGCCAGCCGCTTGATGGCAGCCAGCGTTTCAACGCGTTCCGGTGTCCGCCGCGCTGAACCGTTGGGCTGGGGCGAGCGCGGGGCAAATGTAAAGATGCGGTAAAAGCGGCCAGCAGATAGAATGGCGCCCCCTCGCCTGACGCCATGGCGCTACTTCGATGCTCTTCCAGAATGTCTCCATCGCGGGACTGGCGCATATTGATGCGCCGCACACGCTGACTTCCAAGGAAATCAACGAGCGCCTGCAACCGACCTACGACCGTCTTGGGATCAAGACCGACGTATTGGGCGATGTTGCCGGTATCCATGCACGGCGCTTGTGGGACCAGGATGTCCAGGCATCGGACGCCGCCACCCAGGCTGCCCGCAAGGCCCTGATCGATGCCAACATCGGCATCGAGAAGATCGGCTTGCTGATCAATACCTCGGTGAGCCGTGATTACCTGGAGCCGTCCACGGCCTCCATCGTGTCCGGCAACCTGGGTGTCAGCGACCACTGCATGACCTTCGACGTGGCCAACGCCTGTCTTGCCTTCATCAATGGCATGGACATCGCTGCGCGCATGCTCGAACGCGGCGAGATCGACTACGCCCTGGTCGTGGATGGCGAAACCGCTAACCTTGTTTACGAAAAAACCCTCGAGCGCATGACCTCGCCGGACGTTACCGAAGAAGAGTTCCGCAACGAACTCGCTGCGTTGACGCTGGGCTGCGGTGCGGCCGCCATGGTGATGGCACGTTCGGAACTGGTTCCCGACGCGCCGCGCTACAAGGGCGGCGTGACGCGCTCGGCCACCGAGTGGAACAAGCTGTGCCGGGGCAACCTGGACCGCATGTTCACCGACACCCGCCTGCTGCTGATCGAAGGCATCAAGCTGGCGCAGAAAACCTTCGTGGCCGCCAAGCAGGTGCTGGGCTGGGCTGTGGAGGAGCTGGACCAGTTCGTCATCCACCAGGTCAGCCGCCCGCACACGGCAGCGTTCGTGAAGTCCTTCGGCATCGACCCGGCCAAGGTCATGACCATCTTCGGTGAGCACGGCAACATCGGCCCGGCCTCGGTGCCGATCGTGTTGAGCAAGCTCAAGGAGCTGGGCCGGTTGAAGAAGGGCGATCGCATCGCGCTGCTCGGCATCGGTTCGGGCCTGAACTGCTCGATGGCCGAAGTGGTTTGGTGAAGGCGCCAGGCCATCCCGGGAAGGGATGGCCGGCAGTGCGGTTGGGTAGTCGCCGCAGTGATTGCAAAGGCAGGTCGCATGCACTCCTGTCTCGTCATGCGTGAGATTGTATTTTTATCGACATGTTGGGTGCATCATGTCGATTCAGTCGACATGAGCGCTCCGCATGGATCCCCGGCGTCCCTATAACGACCTGCCGCCGTTGCCTCCCGCGGTGGAGCTTGAGACCCGCGTATTGCTCAAGGCGTGTATCGAAGCGCATAAGGCACTGGCCTTGCTGCGACAAGCCACGGGGCATCTGCCGAATCCGGCGGTGCTGATCAATACCATTCCCATTCTGGAAGCACAGGCGAGTTCGGAGATCGAGAATATCGTCACCACCACGGACGAGTTGTTCCGCTACGCCGACCATCAGGACGCCGCAAACCCCGCAACACGCGAGGCGCTGCGCTATCGCACCGCGTTGCAAGAGGGTTTCATTTCGCTGCGCGAGCGCCCACTGTCCACGCGGACTGCCGAGATTGTCTGCACGCGCATCAAAAACGTCCAGATGCAGGTGAGGAGTGTGCCGGGTACCGCCCTGGCCAATCAACAGACCGGTGAAGTGATCTATATGCCGCCGGCCGGGGAAGCGGTATTGCGCGAAAAGCTGGCCAACTGGGAGCGGTTTATCCATGACGTCCCCGAGGTCGACCCGTTGATTCGCATGGCAGTCGCGCATTATCAGTTCGAAGCCATCCATCCCTTCACCGATGGCAACGGCCGCACCGGGCGTGTTCTCAATCTGCTAATGCTGGTTGAACAGAATTTGCTGGATCAGCCGGTCCTGTACTTGTCGCGTTACATCATCGAACGCAAAGCGGACTACTACCGTTTGTTGCTGGCCGTCACGCGCGAGGGCGCATGGGCTGAGTGGATCGCCTACATGCTGGATGCGGTGGCCGATACGGCACGTTGGACCAGTGCCAAGATCGATGCTATCCGCCAACTGCATGAGCATGCGTGCGAGTGGGTTCGTGCCGAGCGTCCAAAAGCGTATAGCCGCGAACTGGTGGATGTGCTTTTCAGTCAGCCGTACTGCCGTATCCAGAACGTGGTGGATGCCGGCATCGCCAAACGGGAAACCGCAGCGCGGTATCTGCGTGAGCTCGTGGATATCGGTGTTCTACGTGAACAGCGAATGGGCAAGGAGAAGTTGTTTCTACACCCTGCATACTTGCGCCTGCTTTCCGACAATGGTCACGCGGCACAACGTTACGCCTTGCCTCACACGTATCAGCACTAATGAGTCCGAGCAGAGCATCCAGTGCATCTTGCTCTTTCCCCAGTGTGGACACGCGCGACGGCATCTTTCCATGCCCCAGCCGGTACCTGTGCCGCGCAGAATCACTTGAACCGAATTGGATACGTTCTTCATGACTTACCCCGGCTATTCCTTCACCCCTAAGCGCCTGGATGTGCGTCCCGGCATTGCGATGTCGTATCTGGACGAAGGTCCGCGCGATGGCGAGGTGGTGGTCATGCTGCACGGCAATCCGTCGTGGAGCTATCTGTGGCGGCATCTAGTGAGCGGTCTGTCTGATCGCTACCGCTGCATCGTGCCCGACCACATCGGCATGGGCCTGTCCGACAAGCCCGACGACGCGCCCGATGCGCAGCCGCGTTACGACTACACGTTGCAATCGCGCGTGGACGATCTGGACCGCCTGCTGCAGCACCTGGGCATCACCGGGCCGATCACGCTCGCGGTGCACGATTGGGGCGGCATGATCGGTTTTGGCTGGGCTCTTTCGCACCACGAGCAGGTCAAGCGCCTGGTGATCACCAACACCGCCGCGTTCCCGCTACCGCCGGAAAAGCCGATGCCATGGCAGATCGCGATGGGCCGGCATTGGCGGTTGGGCGAGTGGTTCATCCGCACCTTCAATGCGTTCTCCTCCGGCGCCTCGTGGTTGGGCGTGTCGCGGCGGATGCCGGCGGCTGTGCGCCGCGCCTATGTCGCCCCGTACGACAACTGGAAGAACCGCATTTCCACGATCCGCTTCATGCAGGACATCCCGCTGTCGCCGGCCGATCAGGCCTGGTCGCTGCTGGAGCGCTCGGCGCAAGCGTTGCCGTCGTTTGCCGACCGCCCGGCCTTCATCGCCTGGGGTTTGCGCGACATCTGTTTCGACAAGCACTTTCTGGCCGGTTTCCGCCGCGCACTGCCGCAGGCCGAGGTGATGGCGTTCGACGATGCCAACCACTACGTGCTCGAAGACAAGCACGAGGTGCTGGTGCCGGCAATCCGCGCGTTCCTGGAACGCAACCCGCTGTAGGACAAGTTTCGCATCCGTGCGCGCGCGCGCCGAAGAGCTGCGCGCGCCGTGTGCGAAGTGGATGCACCGGGCAATGCGTGCATCGCGCAGGTCCGGATTGGATCGCACTGCGGCTGCGCCGTCTGCGCTGCTGTTGCGAGCCCTTACAGCGTAGGCAGCGGATTGCGTTGCGCGTCGTCCACGCCAACCCAGTCGGCTTCAGTGAGCGCGTGCAGGCCATGTGCCAGCCGCGACTTGTCGCATTGCGCGCTGCGCTCGCCGAACTCCAGCGATGCCGGCACCGCGGCACACGATGACGGGCGGCGGTCGTGGATGCTGCAGCGGCTGTAGCGGCCGATGTCTGCGTCCAGCGCAATGCAGCGTGGCTGCGCTTGCGAGGTGCCACGCATCACCCGTTCGTGCGTGCGCAGTGCATCCGTCAACGCAATCGGCACCCTGCCGCCCAGCGCGGGATCGGCTTCGCTCCAGTGGAAACTGACGCGGAAGTAGGCGCAGCAGGCGCCGCAGGTAAGGCAGGGGTGTGCCATGGATGCCGGGCCTTGCGCGGCGAAATAGCGTGGAGAGCGCGGCATTCTGACCGAATCACGGCGCGATACAAGGGGGGCGCGTGCAGGCTGGTTAGCGGTTCATGCGGGTGGCGGTGGCTGGTGGCCGGCGGATCACCGCACTTGCCAGAAAACGCCCGGTAGCGTGCAAGGTTTGCTGGCGATAGCGCGCGCTGTTCCAGTCGATATTTCCAGCGTGTTGACGCATCTGCAGCTGTGCATGCAGGCACGCCGCGAGTGGCCTCTCTGCAGCATTGCGAGCCAGCCAATGCATGCGACCGAACGTTGCAGGCGCAAGCGGCCGGTGCCATAGGCACGCATGGGTGATAATGGACGCATGACAACTCTCTGCAATATCGCCGCCTCGCTGCCGCGACTGGCGCGCGAGCGCCCCGATCAGATCGCCATCCGCTGCCCGGGCGGACGCGGTGCCAATGGAATGGCCGCCTACGATGTGACCCTGAGCTATGCCGAGCTGGACGCGCGCAGCGACGCGATTGCTGCCGGTCTGGCCTTGCACGGCATCGGTCGTGGCGTGCGTGCGGTGGTGATGGTGCGGCCGTCGCCGGAGTTCTTCCTGCTGATGTTTGCCTTGTTCAAGGCCGGTGCGGTGCCGGTGCTGGTGGATCCGGGCATCGACAAGCGCGCACTCAAGCAATGTCTGGACGAAGCGCAGCCGCAGGCCTTCATCGGCATTCCGCTCGCACAGCTGGCACGGCGCTTGTTGCGCTGGGCACGGTCGGCCACGCAGATCGTCACCGTGGGCGGCCGCTATGGCTGGGGTGGGGTGACGCTGGCACGCGTGGAGCGCGATGGCGCCGGTGCCGGCAGCCAGCTGGCCGATACCGCGGCCGACGACGTGGCGGCGATCCTGTTCACCAGTGGCTCGACTGGCGTGCCCAAGGGCGTGTTGTATCGGCACCGGCATTTTGTCGGGCAGATCGAGTTGCTGCGCAACGCGTTCGACATGCAGCCGGGCGGTGTGGACTTGCCGACCTTTCCACCATTCGCGCTGTTCGATCCCGCGTTGGGCCTGACCTCGGTGATCCCGGACATGGACCCAACCCGTCCGGCCACCGCCGATCCGCGCAAGCTGCACGATGCGATGACGCGCTTTGGTGTGACGCAGCTGTTCGGCTCGCCGGCATTGATGCGCGTGTTGGCTGATTACGGCCAGCCATTGCCGAACGTGCGCCTGGCCACCTCGGCCGGCGCACCGGTGCCGCCGGATGTGGTGGCCAAGATCCGCGCGTTGCTGCCGGCCGATGCGCAGTTCTGGACGCCGTATGGCGCCACCGAATGCCTGCCGGTGGCAGCGATCGAAGGCCGCACCCTGGATGCCACGCGCACGGCCACCGAGGCCGGTGCCGGCACCTGTGTCGGCCAGGTGGTTGCACCCAACGAGGTGCGCATCATCGCCATCGACGACGCGGCGATTCCCGAGTGGAGCGGCGTGCGCGTGCTGGCAGCGGGCGAGGTGGGCGAGATCACCGTGGCGGGCCCCACCACTACCGACACCTACTTCAACCGCGATGCGGCCACGCGCAACGCCAAGATCCGCGAGCGCTGCAGCGACGGCAGCGAGCGCGTCGTGCACCGCATGGGCGACGTTGGCTATTTCGATGCCGAGGGGCGCTTGTGGTTCTGCGGCCGCAAGACCCACCGCGTGGAAACCGCCACCGGCCCGCTCTACACCGAACAGGTAGAGCCGATCTTCAACGTGCATCCGCAGGTGCGGCGCACCGCGTTGGTGGGTGTCGGCACGCCCGGTCAGCAGCAACCGGTGCTGTGCGTGGAGTTGCAGCCAGGCGTTGCGGCATCGGCCTTTGCCGAAGTGGAAACTGCACTGCGCGCAGTGGGCGCTGCGCACCCGCACACCGCAGGAATTGCGCGTTTTCTGCGCCATTCCGGCTTTCCGGTGGATATTCGCCACAACGCCAAGATCGGCCGCGAAAAGCTTGCGATCTGGGCGGCGCAACAACGTGTGTAAGTGCAGGCAGCAGGGCGATGCTGTCAGGCGCAGGCGTATCGCCAGCGCAAGTGTCTGCCGCTGTCGTGTGTTTCCTTCTGCAATCGGTGTGATGTGATGAAGATTCTGGTAACGGGTGGTGGCGGCTTTCTCGGGCAGGCGCTGTGCCGTGGATTGGTGGCGCGTGGACACGAGGTGGTGAGCTTTCAGCGCGGTGACTATCCGGTGCTGCACACCTTGGGTGTGGGCCAGATCCGTGGCGATCTGGCTGACCCGCAGGCGGTGCGGCACGCACTTGCCGGCATCGATGCGGTGTTCCACAACGCGGCCAAGGCCGGGGCATGGGGCAGCTACGACAGCTATCACCAGGCCAACGTGGTGGGCACGCAGAACGTGCTCGATGCGTGCCGTGCCAATGGCGTGCCGCGCTTGATCTACACCTCCACGCCCAGCGTGACCCATCGCGCCACCAATCCGGTGGAAGGCTTGGGCGCGGACGAAGTGCCGTACGGCGAAGACCTGCGTGCGCCGTATGCGGCGACCAAGGCAATTGCCGAACGCGCGGTGCTGGCGGCCAACGATGCGCAGCTGGCCACCGTTGCGTTGCGCCCGCGCTTGATCTGGGGGCCGGGCGACAACCACCTGCTGCCGCGTCTGGCGGCACGTGCGCGCGCCGGGCGGCTGCGGATGGTGGGCGATGGCAGCAACCTGGTGGACAGCACCTACATCGACAATGCGGCGCAGGCGCACTTCGATGCGTTCGCGCATCTGGCGCCGGGCGCTGCGTGCGCAGGCAAGGCGTACTTCATCTCCAACGGCGAACCGTTGCCGATGCGCGAGCTACTCAACCGTTTGCTGGCGGCGGTGGATGCACCGGCGGTGACGCGCTCGCTATCGTTCAAGACGGCGTACCGCATCGGTGCGGTGTGCGAAACATTGTGGCCACTGTTGCGTCTGCCAGGCGAAGTGCCGCTGACGCGGTTTCTGGTCGAGCAGCTGTGCACGCCGCATTGGTACAGCATGGAACCGGCGCGACGTGACTTCGGCTATGTGCCGCAGATCAGCATCGAAGAGGGTCTGCAACGGCTGCGATCCTCATCTTCCCGCGACATCTCCATCACTCGATAAAGACTGGCACATCCACAAGATACGCCTGCGCCGATTCGGCACGACAACTTCTGGACACATTGCCATGCTGCATTACGCCATCATCTTTTTCGTCATCGCCATCATTGCCGCCGTGCTGGGCTTCAGCGGTATCGCCGGTGCGGCGACCAACATCGCCTGGATCCTGTTCGTGGTGTTCCTGATCCTGGCCGTGATCTCGATGTTCCGTCGCGGCAAGGTCTAGTCCGCGGCACGTCACGGCAGCGGCGCTGCCGGTTGACGATCACACGGCCCGCTTCCGCAAGGAGGCGGGCCGTGCGCTTTTGCGGCGCGCAGAATTCGCTAATTACAGCGCTTTTTCCAGGTATTGCACGCGTTTTCCACTTTCCAACACGGACTCGCCGATGGGCTGAAAACCCAACTGTCGGTGCAGTGCCAACGAGGTTGGATTGGCAGGCAACAGATTGACTTCGCAGACCAGGCGCTTATGGCCTGCGGTGCGCGCGTCACGGATGAGTTCGTCATACAGCTGTGTTGCCAAGCCGCGTCGACGTGTGTGCGCGGCAACCACGATGCGGTCCACATAGACAAAGCGCGCGAAGCGTGCGGCCATCCAGGCGAAGTTTGCATTGGCGTAGATGGCGTGCTGATCCAGCGCGATGAGTAAGGCATCGGCCGGGTCCGCCACCCGTGCGTGCCAGGCCTGCTGCAACAGGCTGGCGAGCGCATCAGGTGTGAGCCACGACAAGGCGCTGGCATCGGCATTGTTGAGTGCCAGCAGTGCTGTGTGATCGTGCGGATGCACTGCACGCACCTGCGCCGCGGTCATGCGTGCGTGACCACGCTGCTGTGCAGGCGCCCATCGTCGGCATGCCGCTCCAGTGCCAGCTCGATCAAACGCGTGACCAAGCTGCGATAGTCCAGCCCGCTTGCCTCCCACAACTTGGGATACATGCTGATGCGGGTGAAGCCGGGCAGGGTGTTGACCTCGTTGATGACGATGCGCCCATCCGCGCACAGGAACACATCCACGCGCGCCATGCCGGCGCAGTCCAGCGCCTGATAGGCCTGTAGTGCGCACTGCTGGATACGGTGCTGGGTGTGGGCATCGATATCGGCGGGAATCACCGTAGCTGCGCCATCGTCGCGGATGTACTTGGTCTGGTACGAATAGAACGCGTCGTGCACCACCACCTCGCCGCACACGCTGGCCTGCGGCGTGGCATTGCCCAGCACCGCGCATTCGATCTCGCGCCCGGCGATCGCCGCTTCCACCAGCACCTTGTGGTCGTAGCGCAGCGCGAGCTCCAATGCAGCGCTGAACTCCTCAGCGCTGCGGACCTGGCTGACGCCGACCGACGAGCCCTGGTTGGCCGGCTTGACGAACAACGGCAGCCCGAATTGGGCAATCAGCGTCTGCACGTCGGCCTGCGCAGCGGTGTGGCGCGTGAAGCATGCGAACGGCGCCACCTCCAGGCCGGCATCGCGCAGCACCCGCTTGGCCATGTCCTTGTCCATCGCCACGGCCGACCCCAGCACGCCGGAACCGACGAACGGCAGGTTGGCCATGCGCAGCAGCCCCTGCAGCGAGCCGTCTTCGCCCAGCGTGCCGTGCACGATCGGGAACACCACATCGATCTGCGCCAACGCCTGTTCGGCATCCACCGCGCGCAGCTGCGCACTGGCGGCACCGGGCAGCACGGCCAGCCCGCGGCCGCTGTGGCGCAGCGCAATGCGGCTGGGGTCGTCGGCATCGAGCAGGAAACTCTCTTGTGCGCTGAGGTGCCACTGGCCCTGTTTGTCGATGCCGATCAGCACCGGCTCGAACCGCTGCGGGTCCAGCGCCTGCAGGATATTGCGCGCCGATTGCAGCGAGACCTCGTGCTCGGCCGACTTGCCGCCAAAGATGAGTCCGACCCGAATCCTGCGCATGCCTGCTCCTGTCATTGCTCCACGGAAGCGGCACAGGATGCCGCCGGCGCGGTGCCGAACGGAGGCGCCGGGTGCCTGCCCGAGCCGTGGCACATGCACCGGCCCACCGATGCAATGGCCCGGCCCGCGCCCGTCAAGCGGTTGCGACATGCGGGGACGGTAGAATGCGCCCATGCCCGGATCACTCTTCAACTCACTCAAGCCGCTCGCCGGCCAGGCCCTGCAGGCCGCGCTCAACCGCGCGCTGGCGCTGGACCCGGATACCCGCGACGCCCTGCTGCCGCTGGAAGGCCAGCGCATCGCACTGACCCTGGAGGCGCCCGCGCTGGCGCTGCAGATCCGCGTGCACGAGCGGCGGCTGCTGGTGGGCCCGGTGGATGCCAGCCAGGAGCCGGATCTGGCGGTGCGCAGCAGCCTGGCCGGCTTGCTCGGGCAGCTGCCGTTTCTGGCCAATGCCCGCCGCAGCGGGGCGCCGGCCGGCCGGCTCAAGGTCTCCGGCGATGCCGAGCTGGCGCGCCAGCTGCAACAACTGGCCGGGCGTTTCGATCCGGACTGGCAGCTGCCGTTCGTGGCGGTGTTCGGCGAGATCCTGGGCGTGCAGATCGCCAGCGCCGTGCGCAGCGCCTTGCAGCAGGCCCGCCGCAGCGCCACCGACCTGGCGCAGAGCGCAGCCGAATTCGTCACCGAGGAATCGCGCGACGTGGTGCCGCGCGCCGAACTGGAGGCCTTCCACGACGACGTGGATGAGCTGCGCGACGCTGTCGAACGCCTGGCTGCGCGCATCAATCGCCTGTCTGCGGCCGGAGGCACGCCATGAAGGCAATCCTGCGGGCAAGCCGCATTGGCCGGGTGATCCTGCGGTATCGGCTGGACGCATTGCTGGAAGGCACCCCGGCCGAGCGCTGGTTGCGCCTGGCCAAGCCGTTCGTGCCGCGTGCCAGTGCCGAAATCGCTGCGCAATCGCGCGGTGCGCGGCTGCGTCTGGCGCTGCAGGAACTGGGCCCGATCTTCGTCAAGTTCGGGCAGATTTTGTCCACCCGCCGCGACCTGATTCCGCCGGACGTGGCCGAAGAACTCACCTTGCTGCAGGACCGGGTCAAGCCGTTCGACGGCGAGGCCGCGCGCCTGATCGTGGAGCGCGCGCTGGGCCTGCCGGTGAGCGTGGCGTTTGCCGCCTTCGACACCACGCCGCTGGCCTCGGCCTCGATCGCGCAGGTGCACGCGGCCACCTTGCCGCCCGATGCCAATGGCCTGCGCCGCGAAGTGGTGGTCAAGGTGCTGCGCCCGGACATCGAGCGCCAGATCGACGCCGACATCGCGCTGCTGCATTCGCTGGCCACGCTGGTCGAGCGCACCCATCCGCGCGCCGACAAGATCCGCCCGCGCGAAGTGGTGGCCGAGATCGAAGGCACGTTGTCGGCCGAACTGGATCTGCAGCGCGAAGGCGCCAACGCCAGTGTATTGCGGCGGTTCTGGGAAGGCTCGGACGATCTGTACGTGCCGGAGGTGATCTGGTCGCACACCGCCGAGCGCGCGCTCACGCTGGAGCGCGTGTACGGCATCCCGTCCGATGACGTGGCCAAGCTCGACGCCGCCGGCATCGACCGCAAGGCGCTGGCCGCCAAGGGCGTGCGCGTGTTCTACACGCAGGTCTTCCGCGACAACTTCTTCCACGCCGATGCGCACGCCGGCAACATCTGGGTCGATTCGGACCCGGAGCGGCGCCTCAATCCGCGCTTCATTGCGCTGGATTTCGGCATCATGGGCCAGCTCTCGCAAGAAGATCAGTACTACCTGGCCGAGAACTTCATGGCGATCTTCCACAAGGATTACCGCCGCATGGCCGAGCTGCACGTGGAGGCGGGCTGGATGCCGTCCAACGTGCGCATCGACGAGCTGGAAGCGGCTGCGCGCTCGGTGTGCGAGCCGTACTTCACCCGGCCGTTGTCGGAGATCTCGCTGGCCGAGGTATTGATCAAGTTGTTCCGCGTGGCGCAGCTCTATGAATTGACGCTGCAGCCGCAGCTGATCCTGCTGCAGAAGACGCTGCTCAACATCGAAGGCGTGGGCCGCCAGCTCGATCCCAAACTCGACATCTGGGCCGTGGCGCGGCCGGTGCTCGAACGCATCCTGCGCGAGCGTTACAGCCCGCGCCGCGTGCTGGGCGAGCTGCGCAAGCGCCTGCCGGAGATCATGACCCACGCGCCGGACATGCCGCGCCTGGTGCATAGCTGGTTGAAGCAGCAGGTGGAAGGCCGGCACCAGCTGGACATCCGCTCGAGCGAATTGCGTGCGCTGGACCTGAGCCTACGCAAGCTGCAGACCCGCGTGGTCACCGCCATCACCGGCAGCGGGCTGCTGGTGGTCGCCGCCGTGTTGTATGGCCTGCATCCGGACGGCTGGTATCTGGGCACGGTGCCGGTGTGGAGCTGGATCAGCGGCGGCGCCGGCTCGGCAGCCTTGCTGATCGCCTGGCTGCGCCGCTGACACATTGCGATAGGTGGCCCGCTGCATTCGGCTGCATTTAGGCAGTGCCTGCAGCGGAGCCCCAGCGCGGCCCTTGAGTCGTGGCGCGGCAACGCAGTGGCATGCGCTGTCGGCGACGCGGATAATCCGCCGGTGAGCACATCCCCTGATCCATTGCAGATTCTTTACCAGGACGCCGTCCTGGCCGTTGTCGACAAACCCGCGGGCCTGATGGTCCACGACAGCAAGCTGGCGCGCGGGGAAGACGATTTTCTTGCGGACCGTCTGCGCGTGCAGCTGGGCCGCCCGATCTTTCTGGTGCACCGGCTCGACCGCGCCACCAGCGGCTGCCTGTTGCTGGCCTTCGATCGCGACACCGCCAGCGCGCTAGGCAAGGCCTTGATGGCCGGCGAGGTAGAGAAGGATTATCTGGCCATCTGCCGCGGCTGGCCCGCCGAGGAGCGCTTCATCGTCGACCACGATCTGGATGGCGGCCCGGGCAAACCGATCAAGAAGCCGGCGGTGACCCACTTCCAGCGCCTGGCCACCGGCGAGCTGGAGATCCCGTCCACCGGCTTTGCCACCTCGCGCTATGCCTTGCTGCGTTGCCAGCCGCAGACCGGGCGCTTTCGCCAGATCCGCCGGCATCTCAAGCACCTGTCGCATCACATGATCGGCGACACCAGCCACGGCGATGGCCGCCACAACCGCAGCTTCCGCATGCTCGGCATCCACCGCATGTTGTTGCACGCCGAACGCCTGGGCTTTCCGCATCCGGCCGATGGCAGGCGCATCAGCGTTACTGCACCGCTGGATGTGGAGTTTGCAAAAGCGTGTGCGTTGTTCGGGTGGGACGTGGCGGGGTTGCAAGGCACGACACACGTGCAGTGATGCGGCGTGGTCATTGATCTGTCCGTGCCTCAACGTCGAACGGCAACGTCTCTAGGCAGCCGTACCCTCACCCCAACCCCTCTCCCGACGGAAGAGGGGCTTGACTGTTCCTTCTCCCCTCGGGAGAAGGTGCCCCGTAGGGGCGGATGAGGGTGCGAGCGAAGCCTGGTGAAGTTTGGATACACGTGCTGCTTCGTCGCTTACCGCCTTCACCCCAACTCCCTCTCCCGGCGGAGAGGGGCTTGACTGTTGCTTCTCCCCTCGGGAGAAGGTGCCCGTAGGGGCGGATGAGGGTGCGAGCGAAGCCTGGTGGAGTTTGGATGCACGTGCTGCTTCGCCGCTTACCGCCTTCAACCCAACTCTCTCTCCCGGCGGAGAGGGAGTTGGAGCAGGCTTCTCTCACTGGAGGAAAGCTGGGGCACCGCCGGAATCGTCAATGCGATCGACCTGGCATCCGCATCCGCATGCTCATCCGCATCCGCATTCGCCGCAGCGATCACGCGGTTACGAATCCCCAATCCCGATTCCCCAATCCCTGCCCCTCACGGCTTCGCCGCAGGCGCCGCCGGAGTGTTGACGATCTGTTCCAGATCTTTCTGCAGATCGGTAAACAGCGGCAGCATCTTCTGCTGGATGGCGCCCATCAGGTTCTGGGTCAGTGCCGGGGTCTTGTCCAGCAGGCTCTGGCCAGCCGAGCTCTCGTAGAACTCGGCCATGGCAATCACGTCCTCGCGCGAGAACGAGCGCTTGTACAGGTCCACGTACATCGGGCGCAGCTCCGACCACGACAGCGCCTTGCGCACGGTCTGGCGGGTGCGGTCCTGGATGCGCTGCAGCAGCGCCTGCTGGTCGGCATCGAGCTGGCGCTGCGCGGTGAGCTGGGCGAACTGCTGCTGCTGCATCGCTTCGATCTGCGGCAGCATGGTGTCGAGCATGGTCTGTGCGCGCGAAGCGGCCAGCAGCCGGTTGACGTCGGCATCGCTGGGCGCCTGGGCGCAGGCCACCGGCGCGGCAAGTGCCAGCGCCAGCAGCACCAGCAGGCGACGGGCATGGCGGCGGGCCGAAATGAAAGCGGTGGGTGTCATCGGAGCATCCTGCAGTCGGGGGACCGGCCGCAGCATACGGGATGACGCTGGCGTTCGCGCGCGCGTCCACGCCCGTCCCGATACAATCCGGCGCATGGCCAGTGAACCCATCCAGATCACCCCCAACCTGGCGATCCCGCCCAGCGAGATCGTCGAGCGCTTCGTGCGCGCGAGCGGCGCCGGCGGGCAGAACGTCAACAAGGTGTCGACGGCGGTGGAGCTGCGCTTCGATGTGGCCGGCTCGCCGTCGCTGCCGGAACCGTTGCGCGCGTGGCTGCTGTCGCGGCGCGATCGCCGCATGACCGCCGACGGCGTGCTGGTGATCGATGCGCAGCGGTTCCGCACCCAGGACCGTAACCGCGAAGATGCGCGCGAGCGGCTGGCCGAGATCATCAATGCATGCCTGTCGGTGCCCAAGCGCCGCGTGGCCACCAAACCGAGCCATGGTGCCAAGCTGCGGCGGCTGGATGCCAAGCGTGAGCGTAGCCAGATCAAACGTGGACGCTCTGCGTCCCACTGGGAGTAAGCGTGAGTGACACTGACCCGTCGTTGCCGCCGGTAACGCAGGCCAACATCCTGTTGCAACCCTCACCACCACGCATGCCGCGTGCGCATGGCCGCTTCGGCCGTTGGCTCGGCCGCACCGCGCTGCGGTTGACCGGCTGGCGGTTGGTCGGCCGGCTGCCCGACGAGCCCAAGCTGGTGATGATCGTCGCCCCGCACTCCTCCAACTGGGATGGTTTTCTCGGCTTTGCGGCCAAGTTCGCGCTCGGCTTCGATGTGCGCGTGCTGGGCAAGGCGCAGCTGTTCTGGTGGCCGCTGGGGCCGCTGCTGCGCAAGCTCGGCGCCATCCCGCTGGACCGCAGCTCGCCGCAAGGCACGATTGGCCAGGCGGTGCGGTTGATCCGCAACTCTGAGCAGATGTGGTACGTGATCACCCCGGAAGGCACGCGCAAGCGCGTCGAAAACTGGAAGGCGGGGTTCTGGAAGATCGCCTCCGATGCCAAGGTGCCGATCCTGCCGGTGTATTTCGATTACCCCAGCAAGACCGTGGGCATCGGCGAGCCGTTCTGGACCGGCACCGACATGGCCGCCGATATCGCCGCCGTGCGCACCTGGTACCGCCCGTGGCGCGGCAAGCACCGCGATACGCTTTGAGCCCACCATCCCCTGTTTGCGTGGTGGCGAGCGCCGGCCACGCCTTGCGAGGAACGCCAATGTCATCTGCCCGCGTGTTGTGCCTGTCGTTGCTGCTGTGGGCCACCGGCCCGGTGTGGGCCGCGACACCCATGCTGGTGATCCACGGCGGCGCCGGTGTGGAGAAATCCAGCCTGTCGCCGGAGGAACAAGCGCAGGCACGTGAAGCGATGCAACGCGCGCTGCGTGCCGGCCATGCGGTCTTGACGCGCGGCGGTAGTGCGGTGGATGCGGTGGCCGTCACCATCACCGTGCTGGAGGATGCGCCGCAGTTCAACGCCGGGCGCGGTGCGGTGTTCACCCACGATGGCAAGAACGAACTCGATGCCGCGATCATGGATGGCGCCAGTGGCAAGGCCGGCGCGATCGCTGGCGTGCACACGGTCAAGAACCCGATCCTGTTGGCGCGCAGTGTCATGGACCGCTCCAAGCATGTGATGCTGGTGGGTGATGGTGCCGAGCAGTTCGCGCGCGAGTGGGGCATCGCGCTGGTCGATCCCAGCTATTTTCGTACCGAAAAACGCTGGCAACAGCTGCAGAAAGCGCGCAAGGCCGAAGCCGGCGACCGCCAGGCGCAGGCCGCACTCGACCTGGAAACCGCCAAGCACTTCGGTACCGTGGGCGCGTTGGCGCTGGACCGCGACGGCCATCTGGCCGCCGGTACCTCCACCGGCGGCATGACCAACAAGCGCTACGGCCGCGTGGGCGACGCGCCGATCATCGGCGCCGGTACCTATGCCAACACCCAGTGCGCGGTGTCCGGCACCGGCTGGGGCGAGTTCTATATACGTGCGGTGGCCGCCTACGACATCTGCGCGCGTATGAAATATGCCGGGCAATCGCTGCAACAGGCGGCCGAGGCAGTCATCGATCAGCAGATTCCCAAGGCCGGCGGCGACGGTGGCGCAATTGCGCTGGATGCGCAGGGCAATGCCGCATTTCCGTTCAATACCGAGGGCATGTACCGCGGCTGGATCGGTGCCGATGGCACTGCGCATGTGGCGATCTTCAAGGACGAGGCGCTGTAACGCTGCTGCGCTTGCCCGGTAGCGCGTTGAAGACTGGCGCGTGCCAGCCCACTACCACATCCGGCGCGCATGACGACGCAGCGGCGGCCCAGGCGATGGCGCCTGGACGGCACGCGATCTCGCAGCCCCACTGCGTTCATCCATCCAATCCAACGGCACATGCCACACGCGACGAAACCCGCTAGCGTGGCCGGCTGCTGTTACCCACTTAGGAATTACACGCCATGTCGCGTACCGTCGTTCTGGCCGCTGCCATCACCCTGGCGCTGGCTGCTTGTTCTGGAAAAGATTCGTCCGGTAAGGAGTCCACCACCGTGCCCGAGAAGACCGCTACCACCCAGACCCCGGATGCCGCGCCGAACCCGCTGCTGACCGCCAGCACGCTGCCGTTCCAGGCGCCGCCGTTCGACAAGATCCAGGACAGCGATTACCTGCCTGCGTTCGAGGAAGGCATGCGCCAGCACCTGGCGGACGTGCGCAAGATTGCCGACAACCCCGAGCCGGCCAACTTCGACAACACCATCGAGGCGATGGAGCGCAGCGGCGAAACGCTCACCCGCGTCTCGCGCATTTTCTTTGGCCTGGTGCAGGCCGATACCAGCGACGCCCGCCAGAAAATCCAGGAAGAGGTGGCGCCCAAGTTGGCCGCGCACCAGGACGAGATCAATCTGGATCCCAAGCTGTTCGCACGCGTCAAGGCGATCTACGATCAACGCGATACGCTGAGCCTGGAGCCGGAGCAAAAGCGCCTGGTCGAACGCCATTACGAAAAACTGGTGCGCGCCGGCGCGCAGCTGTCCGACGCCGACAAGACCACGTTGCGCAAGCTCAACGTGGAGGAGACCACGCTCTCCACGCAGTTCCATACCAAGCTGGTGGCCGCCTCGGCTGCCGCCGCCGTGGTGGTGGACGACAAGGCCAAGCTCGATGGCTTGAGCGAGGGCGACATCGCCGCCGCCGCCGATGCCGCCAAGGCGCGCAAGCTCGATGGCAAGTATCTGCTGACCCTGCAGAACACCACCCAGCAGCCGGTGCTGGCGTCGCTGAAGGATCACGACCTGCGCGCGCGGGTGATGAAGGCCTCGCAAACCCGTGCCGAACAGGGCGACGCCAACGACACCCGCCAGACCATCCAGCGGCTGGCGCAGCTGCGCGCGCAAAAAGCCAAGCTGCTCGGCTTCGACAGCTACGCCGCCTACAGCCTGGGCGACCAGATGGCCAAGACGCCCGACGCCGCGCTCAAGCTGTTGACCGACACCGTGCCGGCGGCGACCGCCAAGGCGCGCCGCGAAGTGGGCGAGATGCAGAAGGTCATCGATGCGCAGCAGGGCGGCTTCAAGCTCGCTGCGGCGGATTGGGACTTCTACGCCGAGCAGGTGCGCAAGGCCAAGTACGACCTGGACGAATCGCAGATCAAGCCCTATTTCGAACTGGACAACGTGCTGCAGAACGGCGTTTTCTACGCAGCCACGCAGCTGTATGGCATCACCTTCAAGCAGCGCACCGACATCCCGACCTATCACGCGGATATGAAGGTGTACGAAGTGTTCGATGCGGACGGCACCTCGATGGCGCTGTTCTACACCGACTACTTCAAGCGCGACAGCAAGTCCGGTGGCGCTTGGATGGACGTGTTCGTGGAGCAGGACGGGCTGACCGGCACCAAGCCGGTGGTCTACAACGTGTGCAACTTCACCAAGCCCGCCGCGGGCCAGCCGGCGTTGCTGAGCTTTGATGACGTCACCACCTTGTTCCATGAGTTCGGTCACGCACTGCATGGCATGTTCTCCAAGGTGAAGTACCCCTCGATCGCCGGCACCAGCACCTCGCGTGACTTTGTCGAGTTCCCCTCGCAGTTCAACGAGCACTGGGCGTCCGACCCGAAGGTCTTCGCCAACTACGCCAAGCACTACCAGACCGGTGCAGCGATGCCCGATGCCCTGGTGGAGAAGATCAAGAAGGCCAAGACCTTCAACAGCGGCTACGCCACCACCGAGTACTTGTCGGCGGCATTGCTCGACCTGGCCTGGCACACCCAGCCGGCCGATGCACCGCTGCAGGACGTGAGCAAGTTCGAGGCCGATGCGTTGAAGCGCTTCAAGGTCGATCTGGCCGAAGTCCCGCCGCGCTACCGCAGCACCTATTTCGACCACATCTGGGGCGGCGGTTATTCGGCCGGCTACTACGCCTATTTCTGGTCGGAAGTGCTCGATGACGACGCGTTCGAGTGGTTCAAGGAAAATGGCGGCCTGACCCGCAAGAACGGCGACACCTTCCGCGCCAAGATCCTTTCGCGCGGCAATACCGTGGATCTGGCGACGCTGTACCGCGATTTCCGTGGCAAGGATCCCAGCGTCAAGGCGCTGTTGGAAAACCGTGGTTTGACGGAGTAAGTGATGCGCGTGGGTCGTTGACGTATGCGCGTGTAGTGCATGCGGTTAGCAATCGAAACGGGATGGCCGCAAGGCCATCCCGTTTTTGTTGCGTCGCTTTTGATGCGCCGCGGTCGGCGCCGCATCATGCCGGTTGCGGCGCCTGATCATCCTCGATCTGCACGATCACTTCGTGCGACTGCGATGTGGGCGCTGTTCCCGGACGCAGCCGCTCCACTGCCTGCGGCAGGGTCAGCGACGGCGCGGCCTGCGCTGCGGAGGACGTGGCACCGTGCGGTTGGGTGAGCGCTTTGGCCTGACCCAACAGCTGTTCCACATCGTTGCCTTGCAGTAGCGCGTTGATCGCTCGGCTCGCCTTGGTCGCCCGACGCTGGGACAGCGCTTCGTTGGCCCCCCCCATCACGCCACGTAAGACTTGCTGCTTCAATCCGATGTCGGTGTCGCCCTCACGGCGATTGTTCTTGACGGTGATGGCGGTGTGCTGATTCAGCGCGCCGACCGTAGCCATGGTTCCGGACAGGGCAGAGATCGCCAGGGTCTGTGCGGTCGGCACGTTGCGCGTTCCACCCTGCGCCGCAGAGCTGGCCTTGCCGATCACCGAGGATGCCGCGCTGCCCAGCACGCCGAGATGGAACATCTGGCCAATGCGTTGGGCGGTCTGTGCGGAGAACTCGCGCGAGGTGTACTTCTTGGCGATATCGTTGATCAGTTGCTCCGACACCACCGACTTCTCGGCGCCGAGCAGCACCGCTGCAGCGACACCGTCTGGATCGAGTTCGTCCAACTTGCCTTCGCGCAAGGCTTGTAGATCCTGGCTCAGCAGTTTCAGTGCCTTCGCCGGGCCGGCGCCGTGGCCCGCTTGCAGATCCAGGTTGTCGGCGTCCGCCGTCCCCTGCGGCGAGGGCGACGCGGCTAGTTCCGCCTTGAGCGCTTTTTCCATCGACACCAGTCCGTTGATGACGCGTTTCACCAGAGCCTGCGTGGGAGACTGGATCAGTTTGCGCAGTTTGATCTGATCGATCTCCTCTGCCGCAACCGGCTCGCCACGTGCAAGTTTCAATTTACCCGTCTCGGTCAATACATCGGCGTACAGCAGATTGAGCTTGTTGTTGTAGTCCTGTTTTGCCTGTTCGTCGAAGCCGGCGGCCACATGCTGCGCAGCTGTCATCAACAGGGCACCGACGGTCTGCGCGGTCGGCGACAGCGCCCGCATTGCGCCGGTTTTGCTCAGCAGGCCCAGCATGCCCGCCAATGGCGAACGCAGGATGCGCGGGACGGCCTGCCAGCGATTGCCCATCCATTGCCGGTCGTGCGCGCCCTGGGTCATGACAAAGTCGTGCTGCGCCTGATGCAGGCGCTTTTCGGCTTGCAGCAATTGGTGGGCAGCGGCGATGAGGGCGTCAGTTGGCTGTGCGGCGGGAGTCTGGTCTGCGGCGCGCTTGAGTTGTCTGAAATTTTCTAAGCACCCGCTGAATTCGACAATATGCCTTTCCAGCGCCTTCGCAAGGTCCGGTAGCCAATGCTTGTCGTTGATCTGATTCTTGTCCGGCACGATGACGTGACCGCCATGCTCGCGGATGGATTCGCACAGGCTGACCACTGCCGACTGCTGGGCCGCATTCATCGGTGCGGCGACGGCCGCTGTTGCAAAGCCCAATCCTGCGCCTGCCCATGGCTGACGGGTTGCGTAGTTGATCCACGGCGAAACGATGAACTGCATCGCATTGTTTAGAAAACTACCGGTGGGATTGGGCATGCCGGACAACAGCGCGGTGCGTCGTAAGTCGGAAACCTCGACGTCGCTCAATCCCTGCGCCTGGTACCAAGCCATCGCATCCGTTTCGTGGATGCGGCTCAACAAATCTGTGTGTGTCGCTGCGCGTTCCTGCACGCCGGTGGTGTCCGGCAGTTTCATCGGCCTGACCTTGTTGATCAATTCGGCGGCCAGTTGCGGCTCGACGGCACGGTTGTTGTCGTCAGCCAGTTTCTCTTTGAGTCGCACCAGCGACGCTTTGCCAGGATGCGACGGCATTACAGGCTGCGAAATCTGCAGACCAACCGTGTGCAGGTGGCTAGCCGTATGAAATGCGTCCGCAGTGGCGTCTGCGGTCTCCTTGCCGCGCTTGTTCGGGCGGCTGGATAGCTTGGTCAATGGGCCACTGGGCTGGGCATCCGAATGGCTGGGCGAGGCATCCTGAGACGCTTCTTCTTCGATCTCATGGATGTGAGCACTCGACGCTGACACAGTGCGACTGGGCGGATTGGCAGATGCAGCAGGTTTCATCAGATTTCTCCTGGCGCTTGATGCAGTGGCGGCATCGATCAATGGCCGGTGCCGAGGAATGCGATCGCCTCGCAGCCCTGAGCTGGGCGCATTGTCGAGGGGCGGCGTGGTCGCCATGGCTCGAAAAGAGCACTGAGTTCAAGCACGCGACGAAACCGTTGCCGATGAAAGATCAAACTGCGGATCGCATTGCTCAGGGATTGAACCACTCTACAGTGTGCATCTTTGCCGGATAGCAGAACCGATGTCGCTGCACCCGAATCCCCCTGTAGGTGTGGGCGCCAAGGTCGGGTGCGCTGCTTCCCATGGCAGGGTTGGTGAAGCGTCACGCGGCGACGGGTGCCGCGCGCATCCGCGTGCGAGGTGTGCCATCAAAACGTCATGGCAACGCGTCGGCATGCCTCAGGCCAGTTACCGCGTCACCACCATTCCATCCGACGCCGCTGCCGCCGCATCCTGCCGCCACCAACGCACGCGATTGGCCGGCGCCTGCAGATCCACCCGCTCGCCCATGCACGGCGTGACCAGCGCAACGCCGGCGCTATCGGCCAACGCCACGATCCGGTCCAGCGGCTCCTGCCAGGCGTGCATGGCCAGATCGAAGGTGCCGTTGTGGATCGGCAGCAGCGTCTGCCCGCCCACGTCCAGATATGCCTGCAGGCTCTGCTCCGGTTGCATGTGCACATGCGGCCATTGCTGGTCGTAGGCGCCGTTTTCGATCAGCGCCACATCGAACGGGCCGAGCTGCTCACCGATGGTCTTGAAGTGCGGCGCGTAGCCACCGTCGCCGCTGAAGAACACCCGCAGCTCCTCGTGCTGGATCACCCACGAGCACCACAGCGAACGGCCGCTATCGAACAGGCCGCGCCCGGAGAAGTGCTGCGATGGCGTGGCGGTGAGCTGCACACCGTCCACGTTGAGCGAGTCCCACCAGTCCAGCTGCCGCACCTTGGCCGGGTCCACGCCCCAGCGCACCAGTAAATCGCCCACGCCCAGCGGCGCGACGAACACGCCAACGCGGTCGGCCAGTGCGCGGATGGTGGCGCGGTCCAGGTGGTCGTAATGGTTGTGCGACAGGATCACCCCAGCCAACGGCGGCAGGTCGGCCAGTGCAATCGGCGGGGCATGGAAGCGTTTGGGGCCGGCGAAGGATAACGGCGAGGCGCGCTTGGCAAACACCGGGTCGGTCAGCCAGAAACCGCCGGCCAGCTTCAGCAACACGGTGGAGTGGCCAAGCCGGTACAGGCTGCGGTCGGGCGCGGCGAGCAACTGCGCGCGAGTCAGCGGCAACACCGGCGGCGGCGTGGACGGCACCGTGTCACGCGGCTTGTCGAAGAAGAACGTCCACAGCAACCGCAGCTGCTCGCTCAGGCGCAGCGAGGTGATCAGCGTGGGCTGGGCGTTGCGAAAACGGCCATTGCGGAACTGCGGCGAAGCGGCATAAGCGGAGGCGGGGGTGGTCACGGGCGGAATCCGTCGGCGGGGAAGTGATTACACTGCACAGTGTAGTTTCCGCGGCGTGAAAGTAAACTGCCCGGTGTAAAATCGGCGGATGTCCATTCACTCGTCCATTCCCGCCGCGCCGCAGCGGCTGACCGACCGCAAGCGTCACGCGATCCTGGAAGCGGCGATCGCCGAGTTCCGCCAGCAGGGCTTCGAGGCGACCAGCATGGACCGCATCGCGGCCACCGCTGGCGTCTCCAAGCGCACGGTTTACAACCATTTCCCCAGCAAGGACACGCTATTCGGCGAGATCCTGCGCGGGCTGTGGCAGCGCAGTGCCGAGGCGGTGAGCCTGGCGTATCAGCCCGGCCAGCCATTGCGGCCGCAGCTGCTGGAGTTGCTGCAGCAGAAACTGCGGCTGCTGGAAGACCCAGCCTTCATCGATCTATCCCGCGTGGCGATTGCCGAGGGCATCCACTCGCCGGCGCGAGCACGCGAACTGCTCGCGCAGCTGGGCAGCAAGGAGGAAGGCACCACCACATGGGTGCGCGCCGCGCTGGCCGACGGCCGGCTGGTGGCAGTGGACCCGGCCTTTGCCGCGCAGCAATTGCAGGCCCTGGTGAAGGGCTTTGCGTTCTGGCCGCAGCTGGCCCTGGGCCAGCCGGCGCTGTCGCCGGAAGAGCAGGCGCAGGTCGCGGCGTCGGCGGTGGACATGTTCCTGGGCGTGTACGCGCGTCAGTGAGTGCGCATTGCGCGTGCCGGGTGTTGGCTCTCGGATGGCGGGCACGCGCGCAAGCCGCTACAGATGACCTGCGCAAGTCGGCACTTGCATAGGCAAGCCGTGCTGCCGCCGTCGCGTTGGCGCAGCAACTCCTGGAGACGCCCAGCTGTGCTGCCCACGACCTGCGGGTCACGCGCTTCCAGCGAAGCGGCCTGCAGGCCGAGCGTCCCCGCAGTCGCCGCTAGTCCTTCGACCACACCGCCAGCGCATAACCATGCGGATCGGTGAAGTGGAAGCGCCGCCCGCCGGGAAAGGCGAACACCGGCCGGGTGATCTGCCCGCCGGCGGCTTCGATGCGCGCCTGGCTCTGTGCCAGGTCGTCGGAGGCCAGCACCACCAGGGCGCCGCCGGGCTGCGGCGTGCCGTGGAAGAATCCGCCGCTGAGCCGTCCATCGCGGAACTCACAGTAGTCGGGGCCATAGTCCTGAAAAGTCCACGCGAAGGCCTGGCCGTAAAAAGCCTTGGCGGCGGCGATCGAGGTGACGGCGAATTCGAGATAGTCGATACGGTACTGGGTATCCATCACGGGTCCTTGCGAAGGCGAGGGACCCAGCATGCCGGCCGCGCGCACCCGTGGCTTGGCGAAAACGGCCAACTCACCGCGCGTGTTGCTGCACCAGCTCGCGCGGCGCCAGCCCGGCCAGCTGGCGGGCATCGCGTACCAGGTGCGGCGCATCGCCGTAACCTGCCGCCAGCGCGGCGTCGGTCAGGGTGCGGTGCCGGTGTGCAATGGCCAAAAAGCGCTGCAGCCGCAGAATCCGCTCCAGGGTCTTGGCGCCATAACCGAAGGCGGTCTGGCAGCGCCGCCGCAGCGCACGCTCGCTGATGCCCAGCGTGGCGGTGAGCGCGGCCAGCTGCATCGGCATGCCGGCCGCCAGCTGTGCGAACAGCCAGGCCATGGTCGGGTCGCTGCGGCCAGCGTGCTGCTGACACAGTGCCTGCAGCGTCAGCACGGGGTCGGCGCCGTCTTCGAGCCGGTGCTGCCAGGCCAGCCCGGCGGTGCCCCACAACGCGTCCAATGCCACGCGCTGGTCGGTGAGCGTGTGCAATGCGGTGCCCAGCCTGTCTCTTATACACATCTGACGCTGCCGACGAGCGATCTAGTGTAGA
>OJLY01000062.1_pt1 | contig 87616 bp, 57 predicted proteins | sample 1597031 | NCBI WGS metagenome assembly OJLY01 (sample SAMEA3904673, study PRJEB24821) | metagenome | biome: Builtin; feature: hospital; material: surface | place: USA | collected 2013-06-03
ACGAGATGTAGAGAGGTCTCGTGGGCTCGGAGATGTGTATAAGAGACAGGTATACCCTATCTCGTTGCGCCATACGAGGCTGATGCGCAGCTTGCCTACCTCGAACGCCACGGCATCATCGACGCCATTATCACAGAAGACTCCGACCTTTTGGTCTTTGGGTGCAACAAGGTGCTGTTCAAGTTGGATACGTACGGGAACTGCCTGGAAATCGACCGTGCGCGCTTCGACAAAGTCAAGCAACTATCGTTCGAGGGATGGACGCACCAAGAATTCCGTCAGATGGCCATTCTCTCGGGCTGCGACTACCTCCCCTCGATTACCGGCATGGGTCTCAAAAATGCACACAAGTTTCTTCGGAAGTATGAGTCAGTGGAAAAGGTGCTTCGAGCTCTGCGTCTAGAGGGCAAGTGGCGCATCCCGCCGACGTATGCCGCCGACTTTGAGCGCGCCGAGTTTACCTTTGCTCACCAGCGCGTGTTCGACCCGCGGTGCAGCGACATGTCCACCCTCACACCCCTTCCCTCTGATGCTCGTGCAGATCTCGTGGCGGCGATTGGCGCGCCGCTCTCTGTGGAAGAAGCGCGCGCCATTGCACGCGGCGACTTGTGCCCGATCACCCGGCGCCACTTTGTGCAGCAGGTCATGACGCCGTCCCAACCTACACTGCGGACCTTTTTCGGAGCAGCCACCGCGCCTTGCAAGACGCCACCGTCCGCACGTGCCGACTCTTCTTCTAGCACGGCCACTACCGCCTCGTCTCTCTTTGATGCCCCGCCGTCCTCTTCGCCCTGCACGTCGCCTGCGCCATCCGACAAGGAAGACAGCGATCCATGCGTATCGAGTCCCGTATCGTCGCCTTCACCACCGCGGCCCGCCCACAGCACGCCCCAGACGACGCCCGGCCTGGCATGGCACGCCGCTACGCCCGACGACGACATGGCGCGTCGCTCTGCCTGGTTCCAGCGCTTCAAGTATTCAGGCGCACGTGCGCGGCACATCGTCTTGCCTGGGACATCGCCGCACACGTCCACACCGCGCCTGGCGCTGGGCAAGCGCGCGTGTCCGACACCGACGTCGCCGTCCAAGCGCCCAGCGATGGATACCCCCAGCCGCGTACATAATGGCAGTGCCAAGCTTCTGCAGTTCCAGTATAGGGAGTCGTAGCATTTACCGCGTGAAATCAATGCGCGTGCGTTGGCGCCTGCGCTCTTCGATGTCGCGCCTTTGCGCTTCTGCCAGAGCGGAGGGCGAGCCGTGTTGCCGAACAAATTCATCCGCCACGTCCTTGGGCCGCGTGCCGCGCGCGTGATGGCTGCCATACTCATCGATGCCCGTCCATTCGACTAGCTTGGCGCTGATGTGTGGGTTATGAAACGCTCGATTGCGGGCCAAGGCCTCATTGACGTGTATGCCTCGCGCTTTCAAGTCGTGAAAATGCGCCAACTTGGACTGAAGCGCGGGATCAGCCTCCGCGGTCGTTTCGGTGCCCAGACCCCACGTCGGATCGGCATCGCTCCGCGGCGGTGGGCGCAGAAACGGCGGTACGCTCGCTTCGTGGGGGCACTGCGGTCCGCTGTCGTCGTGGGACATGAGTGGAGGAGAGAAACAGCCTTTTTCTATACAGGGGCCTGCCATGCCAGGGGCATATCCTCCTCTTCTACCTCGGGTGCGGGGACCTGATGCGTGGTGCGTCGTGCTGGCGTGAATGTGATGCGTCGTGTGGATGTGCTGCTCGCGCCACTAGGACGACTGCCGTCCAAGGGACCGAGCGGTGTGAGCGCGTCAGCGGTCCGTTCCAGCACCATCTCACTGCCCAGCAGCTCGTCATGCACACCGAGCATGACAGTATCACCGACCTTGATCATGGGCGTCGGTGTCTCCAGTCCCTGGCACATTAGTCGGCGACACATACCGTCAGCACAACATCGGTGCCTGGCGCAGTCGGCGCTTGCGATGAGGCACTCTCGGCCTGCGCCAAATCCAGCACAATGAGCTCCGATGTGTCTTCTACAAGTTCCCACGCACCCTCCTGCTCCATGGGCGGCGGCTCAAAGGCATCGACGCGCTCCCAGGACGCGTCTACGACAGGCGCTGCCATGGACCCGTCGCTCGCCGTTGGTTGGTGGACGGGGGTCTCGCCCCTGGGGAGCACGTGCGCCGTGGCGCCCGCTCGCACGGGGCAGCCCCACGTGGACGAAGGGGCCACGTTGTCATGACGCCACTGGCCTCCCACACGGGGGTTTCTCTGACTCCGCCCGTTACGTGCGCGTTGGATACCTGGCATGGTCCCTGATAAAGTCACATCTATCTGCTGTATCGGTGCGGGGTATGTCGGTGGTCCGACATGCTCTATCATTGCGCAGCAGTGCCCTGAGATCAAGGTCACGATCGTGGATGTGAATACGCAGCGCATCGCACAGTGGAACTCGGAAGATTTCCGGCAGCTGCCCGTCTTTGAGCCGGGTCTTGTGGACGTCGTGCGTGAGTGCCGTGGTCGTAATCTGTTCTTCACGACCGATATCGACGGTGCGATTGAAGAGGCACAGATTGTGTTTGTGAGTGTCAACACGCCGACCAAGACGTCGGGTGTCGGCAGTGGCTACGCGGCCGACCTCCGCTATGTCGAGGCCTCGACGCGCCGCATTGCGTCCGTCGCCAAGACGTCTAAAATCATCGTGGAAAAGTCGACGGTGCCGTGCCGCACGGCTGCGTCCATGCGCGCCATCCTCGAGTCGAACTGCAAGCCGGGCGTCGAGTTCCAGATCCTGTCGAACCCCGAGTTCTTGTCGGAGGGCACAGCGATCCAGGACCTACTGAATCCAGACCGCGTGCTTATCGGCAATCTCGACACGCCCGCGGGACGCAAAGCGGCACAGTTGCTGAGTGGCCTGTACCACCACTGGGTGCCGGAGGAACGCATCCTGCACACGGGTCTCTGGAGTAGCGAGCTCAGCAAGCTCGCTGCCAATGCCTTGTTGGCGCAGCGCATTTCGTCGATCAATGCCATCTCGGCCATCTGCGAGGCCACGGGCGCGAATGTCGACGAGGTCGCGCATGCATGTGGCTTGGACCGTCGTATCGGCCCGCACTTTTTGCGCGCAAGTGTCGGATTCGGTGGTAGCTGCTTCCAAAAAGATATCCTCAACTTGTCATACCTCAGCGAGAGCCTCGGCCTGCCTCAGGTAGCCGAGTACTGGCGCCAAGTGATCACTATGAACGAGTTTTCCAAGTCCCGTTTCGCGAAAAAGGTGGTGCAGACGCTCTTTAACACGGTCACGGCCAAGCGTCTGGCTCTCCTAGGCTTTGCCTTCAAAAAGGACACAGGCGACACGCGCGAGTCCCCGGCTATTTCGCTGTGCAAGCACTTCCGCGAAGAGGGCGCCCACGTTGCGATTTACGATCCGAAGGTTAAGCGCGAGCAAATCTACCTCGACTTGTCGGAGCCTGGCGTCGTGGATGATCGTCGGGCGCTGGAGGACGCCATCTCGGTGTGCCCCACCGCGCTCGATGCGTGCCACGACGCAGAGGCCGTGGTGATTGCTACGGACTGGGACGAGTTTAAGCAGATTGACTGGTCTCTCGTCTACAATGTGATGCGCAAGCCAGCCGTGATCTTTGACGGACGCCGCGTGCTCAACATTGCGGAACTGAAAAAGATCGGATTCAAGGTGCACTCCGTCGGTCAAGGTCCCGAGTTGCAGGACAATGTGTGGGTATAGGCAAACGTAGCGCGCATGCTGTGTCGGAACCAAAACCACGTGGTGATGAGCCAGGGGCGGTTGGGGTCTCCACAACGGCGGGGCGTGACATGGTGGCGGCGGTGGACGCTGTTCCCTGCCTCCATGTCGGAGACGTCCCGAGGCGCTGACGCGCCGATACAGCCAGCTCGTAGGGAGAATACCGTACTACCCCACTTTGAAGACTCGTTGGAGCGTCCACCGCGTGTGTGGCTACCTCGCACGGGCGTGTGGGGACAAACCAAGTACCTGATGAGCGGCCTCCTGCCAGGAGCGCGGCGAGTTCCGCGCGAGCTGCCCAAGCAGTCAGAGAGCGGCTCGTCTGTGCCGCATTTGCACAAGCTGCACGAGCAAACGATGCCGCGCATGTACCGGCTGCTGGGCAACACACGCTTGGCGCATCTTCGCGGATACCGCCAGGCAAGCAAGATCGTGGTGATCGGCGTGCACGGTTGGTACGCACAAAGCATCCTCAAAAATATCATAGGCGTGCCTATCGGTACGTCGGCGTTGTTTGCATCGATGATGTCCGAGTCCATTCGGCGCAAGTACGAGGAGGCAGGGGTGCACCTGAGCCCTGATGCCATTACGGAAATTGCGATTCAACACGATGGATGCGTACGAGACCGTGCGGATGCATTCTTGGCAGCCATCGCCCAAAATGCAAAGTGGGTGAATGCGCTTCGCGAGGCTGAGGCCGTGTTTGTGGTCGCACACAGCCAAGGCGCGATCGTGTCGACGTTCCTTCTAGCACATCTGCTCGACAAGGGCCTAGTGAATCCGGAGCGTGCGCGCCTATGCCAGCTGACCATGTGTGGCATCTTCCAAGGCCCATTCCTGCATGTGAAAAACATGATGACTTCATCGTACCTCAGCTACTTCGAGACGGACGCCGCCCGGGAGCTCTTTGACTTCCAGGCTTCCGACTCTGTCGTCTCCATCGCTCATCGGGCGGCGTACCGGCGCATCCTTGCTGCTGGTGTCAAGTGCGTGCACATCGGATCCGTGGATGATAATGTCGTGCCGCTGTACAGCGCACTGTTCTCGTGCGCCGCGCATCCGTCGATTTTACGGGCCGTGTACGTGGACGGGATAGCCTTCCCACAAAAGGACTTTTTGATCATGCTCATTGCCCTATGTGTCCTGATTCGCAACTGTGGCTTCCACGACCACAACCTGCTCACGCTCTTGAGTGCGTCTGTGGCAGGACCCCTGTACACCGGCCAGGGCCACACGAACCTGTACTTGGAGCCGCGTGTATACGACATGGCCACCCAGTACCTTTTCGAGACGTACTCACCCAAATCGTCTGGCGCTTCCGAAGTGCCCTTGGTGGGCATGCCGTATGCCCCACAGCGCTGGAACTCGTACGAACTGCCGTGGAGTCTGCGTGGCCTGCTCGAAGACAGCGTCATCCGCCACTTTTTCATGAAAGATATCCGGATCATGATCAAAGACTATGCTGCGTGGACACCCACGAGCAAGAAGCTCAAGGACTTGCAGCGCCGCCTGGCGCCCATGTCCACCGTCCGTGTGCCCACCGAGCCGTCGGACATGAAGGACGAGCCGTCCGATGCCGACGAAGACGACCCCTTTCTTCCTGCCATGGTCCTGCATCCCAGAGCCAAGCTGTAAACACGTAGCACTATACAACTACTTGGCCCTGCGCTTGCCCGACTTGGGCTTCGGCGCCGTCTCTGCCTCCTCTTTCTCGCCGTTGTCCTCTTCCTCGTCATTGTCCTCTTCCTCCTGATCGTCGTCGTCGGCGCGGTCGTCTGCCGAGAGAGTCCAGCGGACGCCGTCGCCTTCGCCCTCGCTCAGGCGGCAGTTCCAAATGGGAAGAGCCGCACTCTTGCCCGTCTTGAGCTCCACGTTCTGCACATTCGCCCATTTGCCTGGAATACGCGATACAATCGACGGCAAAGCCAATGCCACATTCTCCACGAGCTCAGCTGGTGTATGCCGATGCAGAAATCCCACCTTGACGGTGCTGCACGAGCCCTTGTTTTGCAAATAGTACGTGGACGCGATCGCCCGGTCAATCGTCTCGGCCAAGTGCTTCTTGTTGGTTAGATCAATAGGCACGGGGAACTTGCGGTCCTTGTAAAATACACTGCCACACAGCTTCGGCAGCATGGCTACAATGCGTTCGTCAGCGAGAAACAGGTCATGGTCTCGCACGAGCTGACGCCTCGCATCAAACGGACGGAACTTGCCTTTGAGCTTCTCCACACCGACCACGCGGTTGACCGTCGTAATGCTTTTCTCCATCAGTAGGTCCTTGTACTCGCGCTGTGGGTCCTTGGTGAGTAGACACACACTCGCATCAGCATCCAGCAGCGGGTGCGCCAGCGGAATGCGCGCTGGCTTCACCTTGCGCTTCGTATCCAGCTGCTTTACCGTGATTTGCAGGAATACCGTGTGATCCGTGTCCTTGGACGCACTTGGGCCGATCGGCAGCTCATTTTCGCCGCCGCCCTGCCGCCGACGCTCGGTATAGGCAGCTAGGGCCTTGCAGGCTTTGAGCACCTGTGCGGCATCAACTCGGTCGCTAATCAGCGTCGGCGCCACGTTTTGGGACTTGCTACGCTTTGGAGCCGGCTCCTTCCCCTCTGTGCGCTTCTTGGCGGGCTCCTTGGCCACGCGCTTGGTTCCTGCGCGCGTCGGTGGCATGGCTGTAGCAAAAAAGAGAAACGAGGGCCCATTTTTTTTCTGGCATCATGCATTAACGGGGAATTATGCGCTCCGTCACGGAGAGGCACGTCGTACCGCGTCCCTTGTCCCCAGAGCATGTCGTCGTCGCCCCTTTCGTCATGGTCTGTCCGGTACGACAGCATCGAGCCCAGCGTCACAAAGCTGTCCGCTATACCTGATGCGCTGATTGGATACATGGATCCGAAAACCATGTCCAAGTACGAGCATAGCAGCTCGAAAAAAGTCGGTGTCGTGGAGACATCGGGCATTCAGCAGGCCAAGGCGTGGGAGCTCGCCATGTCTCCGGCGAAGACTTTGCCCATGAACATGATGATGATGTGGATGAGTGGTAGTAGCGTGCAAATTTTCAGCATGATGGTCGTGGCCATGATGATCACCAACCCCCTCAAGGGCATCACCTCGATGAACCATGCGTTTGCCCCCTATCGCTCGCCGACGCACTCGCTTCTCCCACAAATGATCGTATTTGTCCTATGCCACCTGATGGGTGTGGCACTCGGTGTATACAAATGCTGGAACATGGGCCTACTTCCGACCGAAAGCAGCGACTGGCTCGCATGGTACGAGGCACCAATACCCCTGGAGGTGTCTGCTAGTCTAGCTATGTAGTCGGCTCATGCCTGGTTCAGATGTCTGTACATGGTCACTACGACTTTCCAGTCGCTTTTCGTGCTGTACAATAATGTCATGCATGCGCGCCTGCTCGGCCGCGTGCGATCGACGACATGTCTCCCTGCCGGTGAGCTGCATACCACATACCATCCTAGCACCGAGATACACACAAAGGACCCCACGGCCCAGTTCATGGATCGCATGATTCCTCGTCCAAATATCACCTGGATCGTGCCAACGGCGGCCCCTGTCGCCATGCCCATGAGCAGCGTCGTGCGCGCACATGGTACGTGTGGCAGGCGCTGCAATTCGTTGGTCAGCGAAAATTGTCTCAGCGCATCGGTATAGCTCGGCTTCTTCGTGGTCTACGTCAATCAGCTCTACACATACCTCCAATGGAATGTCTACCAGCCGCGAAGGCGTTGCCTCTGTCATTGAAGGAGTCCAGCCACGCGTAGCCATCTGTAGCTCTCCAGCGGCGCTCACCCTTGGCATGATGACTAATTTGGTTCACAGGACGAACCCGTTTATCTGATTAGGATTTAGGTGCGTTGGGCTCCGACGAGCTTTTTCCACCTACACCGTTGGGTCGCCATTCGAAGCCATGGAACCTGTACCGGATCATAACGTGAAAAATGTCCTGGTGCTAGGAGGAAGCTATGGAGGCTCGCATGCTGCGATGGTGCTCGCCCGAAAATTACCGCCCACTCATCGAGTGATTTTGATCGAGCGCAACACACACTTTAATCGTACGTCACCTCATGTACTTACCCTTCTCTAGACCTCTACGTGTTCCCGCGCTACAACATTGTACCCGGCCATGAACACAAAGCATTTATACCATACACTTCCATCTTTTCTGACGCACCGGTTCGTGGGCGCCGTCTGAAAAAGGCGGCCTCGTCTGGGCCGGACCGCGTCGCAACACAAAGCAAGGAAGACGAATCGGCCAGCCAGGCTCGTGGTGATACCCATGCCATTTTCATGAATGTGAGCGATCTGATCTCAAACAATCTTCATGTCGGCTCGGCGCAAGCGCATAAACCGACCGCCACCGCGGACCCGAACGAAGAAGATGTGGCGAGTGATCCGTACGCATACGCAGAGCCGCATCTTGTGGTGTGTGGGCAGGTCGAGAGGATTCGCGACTCGTACGTGACTGTCAAGCAGAATCCCAGCGACTCGAGCGCGAAGCATCCGCTTTGGTCACTGGACACAATTGATATTCCCTACACGCATCTTGTGTATGCTCTTGGCTCGCACATGCCGGACCCACTGCGACACGAAACGTACACAAAGAAGGAAGGCATTGCATGGATGAAAGTGAATCAAAAGCGCATCGATGCAAGTCGAGATATTATCATCATTGGCGGCGGCGCCCTTGGCGTCGAAATGGCCACGGACATCGCCAGTCAGTGCAAGAAGCGTGGCACGTCGAAGAACATTACCCTGATTCATTCACGACAGCAACTCCTACCCAACTTTGATGTCCGCATTCATGAAATCGTGCACAAGGAGCTGTTGGACCTCGGCGTTCATGTCGTGTTGGGCCACCGCCTAGCGACGGCCGAGGGATGCCCGTTGGGCAGCAACATTCGTCAGATCGCCGACACGTCAATGGCGTCTGACGTGCCCAAGGACACAATGGATACGATCGCCAGTGCTCCGCGTCAACAGGTGCGCACCACGCTGGGCCTTGAGCTTGAGTGTGATCTGCTGCTCATGTGCACGGGTCAGCATCCGAATTCAGAGATCATGGCCGAGTTTTCCCCAGGCAGTGTGAATCCTGACTCGCGCCTAGTGCGCGTCTTGCCAAGTCTCCAGGTCATGCAGCCGACACCTGAAGAGGCTGTGCCCCAGCCCTTTTCCATGGTGCCCCCATGCATTGACTGCGACTGTTTTCTCGACAAAAAGTCGGAGGGACTGCATCGCACGGTAGGTGAGGGTCACTCGATGCCGCCCCATTTTAAGAACATATATGCCATTGGCGACGTCGCAGATGCTTTTGGCGCCCTCAACGCTGGATATCAGGCATGGTTCATGGCCGAAGTCGCCGCAGAAAATATCCTGCGCGACATTCTGCGCGTCAGGTCAACGAAGGAGTCGGATGATGGGCCACTGGCGCCAACGGACACCATTCCGCTGGACTCGTTCAAGCCCGGTCCGCCCCTGCTCAAGCTGTCGATTGGGCTGGACAAGCTGCTTGTACAGGGCGCTCCTGAACGCGACACGTCCGTTCCGGGCGAGCCTGTGCGGCCAACCATCACTATGAATGCCAAGCAAAGTGAGGACATGGAGCCGACGCATGCTTGGCGCATGGCTCTCGCCGATACGTCAGACTTGCACGCATAATGTGTGCGCGCGAACGTAGAGGACGGCCAAGTCGATGATTCATAACTGTGCCTCTACATACCAGCCTTTTTATACCTGTAAAAGGAACATGTTCAGAGTATAGAGGGACGATACAGAGCCGATAACACGTTGGCTGGGGTCGAGTATCAGCTGCAAACAATAATGCATAGCAAGAAGAAAACACCTTTACTTCTTCTTGTCGCCACCGGCCTTCTTGGTACCGCGGACCTTCTTGCCACGGCTGATAGGCGTTAGTACACTTACACGCAACATGTCTCACGTACTTCTTACGCTCCTTCCGAAGCTTGCGCGATGGCTTCTCGACCTTGGGGACAATACCGTTCTGTCACTGTTAGTATACATTGCATGCTGGTCCATACATACGCGGACGAGGCGGTAGGTAGGCTCGAAGCGCTGCACGGCATCCTTGCTGTCGTACACGAGAGCAAAGCCCGTCGAGCGGCCGCCACCAAAGTGCGTGCGCATGCCGAATACAGAGACCTGCTCCTTGGGCGTCTTATAGAGCTCGCCCACCTTTTCTTGGAGCTCGGACCTCGACACATTCGGACGAGCGGGGTGGATCACCTCAAGGACCATCTGCCTGCGCTGAAGCAGACGGTTGCTGATGAACTTGCGGGTCCGCAGAGTAATGGGCGAGTTCGGATCCTAGTAAGTTAGTACATGCTCACAGTATGACATGGTGCAAAGAGCCGTGACGTTGCACACGCTCCGCGCACACGCTGTAGTACTCACCATCTTGTGTGACGACGTGAGGCAAGACAAGCGCTAGTGACCTGCTTCTTCGCCTTGCCTACACTCGTCGCCCTGGTGCCGCCCTCTGCCTACAAATCACGTGTTCAACTATATTATCACATGACTATGAAGGGGGTCGCCGATGCGTGCTCCTCCACTTGGTGCCGCCCGCGTGAGCCTTGGGACGCGCCCCGCCAGCCGAGGCGGCGGTCCTTTCGCACCGTAGCGCACACCGACGGCGCTGCGACGGTGACAATGAGTGCACGCCTTATTCGTAGCCGTGGCAATGCGGACTGGGTTCCCAACGGCCCTTCTTTAGTGACATCGTGGTATATAGCTAAGGTTCTATCCGCTGCACGCCTGGTATCCGCACTGTACTCGATAAGCTTTCCTTGGACGCTGCTACATCTTGGGTGGAGAGACCTGCACGTTAGAAGAGCTCTTTTGCGCCATAGCATGTACGTACCAGAATGACGCCGTCACCACGCACAAACATCATGTCCGAGTTGCGCTTGATGGCCTGTCATGTAAGCAACATAGCAAAAAGGGGTACCTACCTTCACCGTCTCAGCACCTGTGTCTTCTTCCACATGCACCTCGTAAATCGTCTCTTCCACGTCGCCCAGCATCAAATTCATATGTCCGTCGTATGCGTGCAGAATGCCACGCATTTCTCGATCCCCACGCAGCTTCACAAGAACAGGCTCGCTCAGTGAGAAACGGATCAAATCAAATGGCTCATGGATCCCCGCTCCGATATCCGCCATGTTGTGGGTGGTGGTCGTGCAAGGCAGCGGCGATCGACGGGCAGGCCACCATTACATAAGCAAAAGGGTGGTGGGCGGATGACGCCGTCTTTGGGTTCCACACGAATTTTCCGTTCCTTCTCGGTATGCTGCGAGCGTGTCTAGGTCACGGCGCGCCCTCGTCGATCATGAGACGAGGCATACACATGTCTCGCATGGCGCACTTGGACTATGTGCCATCGCGGAATCAGCTGCCTTGGCCACCTCTGGTTGTGGGCGAAATGCAAAAGAGCCGCTTGCGCGAGCACTATGAGCGTACGCTGGCCGCGGATATGATGTACATGATGTACGAGCCCACCGGTCCATCCGCGTCTTCCAAAGACTCGCCAGGCGACGGAACGAATGATCGTAGCCGCCGGTGGTCGAATAACTCGCCGTATCACGCCAACCGCCCTGCTCGCGCTCAGCTCGGTAACCGACCGCTCGTGCCTGTGCACAAACCATTGAGCATGTCGCGGCACATTGAGCATGATATCCCGCGTATTGACCGAATTATCTTCACGGCTTTTTGTCGCGAGGCCATCACGAATAAGCAAGCCCTGCTGCCTCTGCTCGGCCAAATGCGGGCGATCACGGGCCTGCCTGTGCTGGGATCGTTGGCGGACCCAGCCGCTGGTAGCTCGCCCGAGACGGCCGGTCCCTCGGCACGCTACGGCTATCTTCAAGTGCTGCGTGCCAAGCAGGGTGCTGCTTCGTTCCGGCTCCGTGCGGGTATGCCGGTGGGCGTGCAGGCTGTCATGTACGACGACGTGGCGTACGAGTTCATCGAGACACTTACGACGTTCGTGCTTCCGCGTCTGCGTGGCTTTGCCGGCTTGCCGCTCCCTCCTGCGACACAGCCGCTGCTGAGTCCCGCGGCTGTGAGTGGTGTTGTCACGTTCGGCATGGGACCAGAAGCGATGCCGCTCTTTCCCCAGGTGGAAGTCAATCTGGATCAATACCCCGGCCGTCGCTACGGATTCCAAGTAGACTGCGTCACGAACCAGCGTGGCCGCCGTGCGACGGAGCGCGCTCGCACGCTGCTGAGTGGCCTGGGCCTGCCGTTTGTACGTCGTGGCACCGTCGCTTTGTAGAGACATAGTTCCCATCCTCCCAAGAAAGACCTCCACGCGCCGCACGTTTCTCCCTACGGCATGGCAGTGTGCCAGTTTTTCTTGCAGGGGCGATGCCGCTTCGGCAGCCACTGCCGAAATGAGCATCCTGCTCAGGCACGCACTAGTGCGTTTGGCGAGCCGTCGACATTCTCTGCGTTTGGATCGAAAGCCAAGACGACAAGTGCGCCTGAGCCGGAGATTGTGCTGACCAAGGAGGGCATTAGTACGGATATGGGCGCGCAGGGCCGTCCGATATGGCATCTGTCGTGCTATGCGCCTGCGCGCGGTGAGCCTAATTTGATTGAAGGTGTGGATGTGAGTCCAGATGAAGATCGTGTCCTGGCGTACCAGGCCAAGCAAAGCGGACAGGAGGCAGCCTATCTGCAGCATGTACAAACACAAACGCTCAGTACGGAGCAGATGTACCAGAATGCGAGTATGCATCCGCAAAATGCTTTGCAGAAGGCGATAGCCAACCGGCAACAGTACAAGCAGACGCTGCAGCCTGCCATGCCAGCGTTTGGCGCGGCTTCGTCGAGCGCATCCGCGTTTGGATCCGCGGCGCAGCCGCCTTCCTCGGCCTTTGGTGCTGCGGCCCCGCCCAGTGCCTTTGGGGCACCATCTGCTTTTGGATCTCAGCCGTCTGCGTTTGGATCGGTCGGAAAGCCATCCGCCTTTGGTCAACCCTCTGCGTTTGGTCAACCCTCTGCGTTTGGCGCTGCGGCCAAGCCTTCTGCGTTTGGTCAAGCTTCTGCGTTTGGTCAAGCCTCTGCGTTTGGTCAACCTGCTGCGTTTGGGCAGCCATCTGCTTTCGGCCGTGCCGCCCAGACCTCTTCCTTCGGATCCACGTCGCAGCCATCGGCTTTTGGCGCGGCAGCGAAGCCTTCTGCCTTTGGTACACCATCTGCGTTCGGCACTGCGTCTACCCCATCAGCATTCGGTCAGCCATCGGCGTTTGGATCGACAGCTGCACCGTCCGCCTTTGGAAAGGCAGCTGCACCGTCTGCTTTTGGATCGAGTGCGCAGCCATCGGCGTTCGCGACCGCGGCCAAGCCCTCGGCGTTTGGTCAGCCATCAACGTTTGGCCAGCCGTCAGCGTTTGGGCAGCCATCCGCTTTTGGACAGCCCTCGGCATTTGGGCAGCCGTCCGCTTTCGGCGCCTCGGCACCGTCGTCCGCGTCGGGGAGCTCATCCCAGCCATCCGCCTTTGGCGCACCGTCCGCCCCAGGCCCGGCATCGGTGCCGCCATCAGCTTTTGGTCAGGCCTCCGCTTTCGGGACGCCATCTACGCAGGCCTCTGTGCCCCCACCCGCATCGGCGCCCGTCACTCAGGCGCACACCGACGTCTTTGATGACCAGCGCATCGAGAGCCAGGCCCTGCCTGACGACGTGCGCGCCTGTTTCGAGGCAGACCACTTTGTCTGGGGACACATTCCTGCCGTCGAGCCGCCAGTAGCTTTCTGTACGTAGTCTATACCCTATCCTAGTCTGCCAGGCGATCGCGCTGTGCCTCGGCACAGGCTGGGCATCCACGCACGAGGCGTCGCGCTTGTCGTGCATAGAGCCACGCACGTCGGTCTGCACGTTCCTGGGCTATTCGCCCCGGCGAGCGAGTCAGGTCCGTGGTCGCTCGAGTGCGCCGGTACTGCTGCGTCGTCGTTTCATGCACGGGTGCGAAAACGGCCGGTGGGAGTGGCGGCATGGAAGCGGACGTGACGCAGGTCAGGTGGGCCGCATGCAAGCGACACAAGAACAAGACGATGGGCACCGCCGCAGCAAGAAGCGGCTGGAGGCACACGGTACACAGGGTGCGTGCGTCGCAGACGAGCGCCGCCTGACAGGCTGTGTCGTACTCGGCGAGGCGCTCGTACGCATCACGCTGCAGGACAGCCAGGCCCACGCCCAGCAGCGCATGCTGCGCATGGAAGTTGTGAAAGATCTTGATCAGCGAGGGACGTAGGCCGGGTATCTCGAGGCCGTCCTGGATAGGGCGGATGATGCGGACAGGGTCAATCTCGCCGCTGGCCTGCTCGAGCAAGCCGCGGATATAGGCTGGCTTGTCCTGTGAATAGGCCAGCAGCGTGTCCCAGAGCTCCGCGTCGTCCTGCTGCCGCACAAAGTCCAGCGCCATGTCGACATGCTGGAGGCGCTCCAGGATCAGCTGCAAGGCGCCCACGACATCGCCCGTTCGGCCGCGCAGGAACACCATTTCCGGCACATAGCTGTAGGTCTCGCAGACGTCGTAGGCGTCCTTGAGTGAGTACGCCGAGCTCATCGTGCGCAGAAACGGCATGAGTCGGGCATAGTCAAAGCGGCAGTACAGCCTCAGCAGGTCCATGGCATAGTGGGTCACGAGCGATGGATCACGCTCGTACAAGGCGTCCAAGTACAAGTACGCGTACCACGGATAGGGCTCGAGCTGCGCCATGGCGCGCTGGATGGGAATCGAGTGGGTATATGGCACGAGCAGCGGCATAAGCGCGCTGGAGCGCGGCTCAGTGGAGCCGGCGCATTCCTGATCGAGCTCGACGAGCGTGCCGATGTGGTGCTGCACATCGATCAGCAGATCGTACTCGCGAATGAGATCAAACACGCATGGATCACGCAGGCGCATGTAGTACGTCAGAGCCTTGCCGGGCTGATGTGCGGCCATGTACAGCTGTGCGAGGCACTCGAGCAGCGTGCGGCTGTTTCGTGCGTGATCGCCGATCGCCGCGGCCACCGCCTGCTTCGAGTAGATGTGACTCGGCCATGCGCGGAGCGTCGCCAACAGCTGCGTGGGATCGTGCTGCAGCAGATGCACCAGCACGAGGTCGTACACCATCTCACTCAGCTGGGGGTCCTGCGTCGGAATGTGCGGGAGTATCGCATCCACTTGGTGCCGCTCGAGGTAGCAGCACACAAACGTGTCCCACGCGCCTCGGTCGGTCCGGAGCAGCAGCGGCATGAGCGCGGCGGCCTCCGCATACGCGCCGCGCTCCTCCATGAGGTACCAAAGATACTCACGCCCAATCGCAGCGACGTCGTATCCCAACGCAGCCGCCGGTGCACTGCCCAGCGCCTCGAGCGCCTCGAGCGCCTGGCGGTACGCGCGCCGGGCCAGAAGCCAGGCAATATGGTCGCGCTCATCCCGCGGGCGCAGCACGCTCAGTTGCCGCGGCGACGCCACGTACAACACTGGGCGGCGCATGTCGTGTTGCCGAAGAGGATCATACCGAACTTCTTGCGCCATGCACATGTGCCAGTCATTCATGCACCGACTCCGCTGCATATCCAGCGCATCACTGCTCAGCTCCTCGCCCTGCCAACTCACGCAGCGCAGCTCGGGCGCGACGCCGTCGTCGTATTCGACACACGCAAGAATGAACATCGACTGAGGCGTGCATGCCATCCCGGCGACGAGACAGTCCAGCTGCAAAATGTCCGTCACCTCGACATAATGCGAGTCACTCGCTTCGCAGATCCGCGCAATCGTAATGCGGTCGCCGTGGGCCACGACAAGCGTGCTCGCATCGCGCCATGCCAACGTACACCGGGCCAGCTCTGGGCGCGGCGCGTCGTCGGGCGTCGGCATCAGCGTGATCATCTCGTGTGTCTGAGCATGCGCGACACGCACACCGCGGTCATTCGCCCACGCCAGCCAGCGTCCACGCCACGCGAGCGCCCAGATGGGGCCCTCGTCGCTGTGCAGGACGACATCGCGGTGCCCGAACCACCGCTTCTCGCGGTACGTCAGGACGCCGGACATGCCGCCACACACGAACGCGCGGCTGGAGCGCGACGCAAAGTGCGGCTCGAGGCGGATCACACGCAGGGGACGCCGCGCGTCAAACTGGTACTGCTCCGACGTCGTGAGCGACGCAATCGCCGCGATGCCGTCCATGCCGGCGCTCGCAACAAACTCGCCCGTCGCGTCGAACACCAGATCCAGGATCGGCGCCGTGTGGAAGCGGAACCCCTTCTCCAGGTGGCCCTCAAGCGAGACAATGTACATCATGCCCGATTGCATGCCCAGCGCCACATGCGAGCGACTCACGGCCATCGCACTGATCGAGTCGCGCACCGTCATGTCGCGCACACTCGCCTGCATGTGCTCTTCATGGAACGCCGGCTCATGCGTATCGGACGACGTCGTACTCAGCGCATCTTCGTCGTGCGATCGATCATCGAGTCCCATGCTCCGCCACAAGGCATGGGCGACAGCGAACCCTGCGGTGTGGCCTCCACTCCCAATGTCGGTGACAGAGCCGCGGAACGCATTTCGGCGTCTACATAACGACAAAGCTACTGGGCGTGTAGCGCTTCGAGTTGTATACGCTCTTTCCAGCCTGTACGTGCCAGCGGCCAGGCACCATCGTGCCACGGGCCGAGGGACAGAGTCAGTACCGCGTTCCATACGAAGGATCTGGATACATACCTCCCAGCCAGGGACGTCTTTCATGAGCTTCTTTTCGCGCAGCTCCGACGCGCGATCACGACGGTACGCATCGCGGTCTGCCTCAGCAAGAAGCAGCGGGGCCAAGTAAATACGGCTCCAGGCACGCTCACGGGCAAGTTCACTGTCGGTCAGTGCATCGTACGTACCGCCTCTCGACATTGCCGAGGCCCAGGCGCCAGAACCCAAATGCCGTGATGCCGACAGCCGACAGCATCAGCATCACACCACTCGGGCCACGCGCCGGCAGGTTGCGCTTGTACCGGATCGGCGCATAGCCGCCCTGAGGGGGAAGATCTCTGCGGCGTGTGAGCCTGGCTTAGACATACGTACTGCTTGTATGTGACTGTATCATGCACGCACATAGGCGTGTGTGCAGGTTAGCATGACGCTCACGGCGCGTCTCACGAATACGTACTACCCTCGCTCATACTCAGTGTGCTGACAAACAGACAGGAGCCGAGGCCCCTTGGCCGACGACCGCCTAGGCAACGCCCGCGCAAGAGCACGTGATGTGCCGGGGGGCCGCCGTTTTTTTTCGTCGGACCTGCGACCCGCCACGCACCCAGGTGGATGGCGGCATCGAAAAAGGGCACCGGCGGTTCACAGCTCGCGCAGCTACGCTCAGGCTTGCGTGCAGCGGGTGTGACGGGACCCAAGCCCAAGAAAGGCAAGCGACACGATGCGGAGGACAGCCGCGTTGGGCAGTATCGCGCGCAGCAGCGCCGGAAGCGATTGGAGTCGCTCATGACCAACCTCAATACCTTTGATGAACGCGTGTCCCACAGCAAAAACCAGGCCATTGGGACCAAGACCAAGGGCGCTGTGGGGCGCCCCGCCGATGCCAAGTCGGCGTCACTGCAGCAGCGGCGCGCCAAGCTGCTGCCTGAGTATGACCGCCGGCACAAGTCATCGTCGTTTGTGGATCGGCGGTTCGGCGAATACAACCCCAGCATCTCACTCGAAGACAAGATGCTGAAGCGCTTCACCGAGGAGCGCATGAATCGCGCGCCCAAAACGTCAATGTTCGACTTGAACGACGACGACGCTGAATTGGGCCTGACGCACTTTGGACAAAGTCTCAGTGGCCTGGACGAGATGCCCGATGTGCCACCAGAAGACGACGACGACGACGATCCAGGTACGTATACATACACGGCGAGCGAGGATGAGTACATTTTCTGTGTAGCTGTATGCGCCTATCGAGAGCCATGCCAGCAACATGTTCTACTGGAGATTACTGAGCTCGACCGCGACCAGAATGTGAGCTAACTCGACAGGCCATATTGACGCACAAGTCACGAATGACGAGCACTTTGCTGGATTCGACGATGCGCCTCGCAGCAAGCATGAAGTCATGAAAGACGTGATCGCCAAGTCCAAGCTGGCCAAGTACGAACGCCAAAAGGCCAAGGATGCCGACGAGGAGCTGCGTATGGAGCTGGACGAGGAGCTCGGCGATATTCGGTCGCTCCTGTTCCAACGTCCAGAGCAACCGACCGAGACACCCGCCGCGGAGCCCGACAAAGGCGATACGTACGACGCTTTTGTGCGTGAAATGGCGTACGAGCGGCGGGCCAAGCCACAGGACCGACTCAAATCGGCGGAAGAACTGGCAGAAGAGCAGGCTAAGCGGCTGCAAGAAGCCGAGTCAGCGCGTCTACGTCGCATGCGTGGTGAAGAAAACGACGAAGGCGAGCCGCTTCTCGACTATGCCATGGACGACGACGACGACGAGAAAGAGCCCTCAGAGCCACGTACGATGCGCTCCAAGTTTGGATTGGGCCAGGGCCTCGACAAAGAAGACGAAGACGACGAAGAGATGTCGCTGAAGGATGACGAGATGGGCGAGCATACTGACCTGAGTGAGGACGAGGACGTCGACCAGGCAGCTAACGAGGTCGATACCCCCAAGGAGCCTGTGCCATCGTTGCCATTCACATTTAGCTGTCCGTCATCCCACGACGCCCTCTTGGACCTGCTGGACGAGCATCGCATCGAGCCATCGCAGATCCACACAGTCGTCTCGCGCATCCGCACGCTGCACGCCCCCAACCTCGCCGAAGAGAATCCTGTCAAGCTGCAGCGGTTCTTAGGCGCACTTGTCGATCATGTCCTATACCGCGCCGGTCAACAAGATACCAAGGCTGATGATCTACGTGTGATCAACGACCTCGTTCTGCACATTTACGAACTTGCACGCGCCTATCCGCTGCGAGCCGCTGAACACTTCGTGGCAAAAATCTCTCTGATGCAGCACAATTTGATGCGTGGACTAGCGCTTGGCGCTTTGGATCCAAATGCTCGGACGTGGCCTCGGCTCTCTGAACTGGCGTTCCTGCGTATGTGTGTTCTTCTTTGGCCCACGAGCGATAAGTGGCACGCTGTTGCGACGCCCATGCACCTCCTCATGGCGCAATACCTCGCACATGCGCGTATTCGCTCGTTGCGCGACATGGCCTCCGGTCTGTACTTGTGCTCGCTTGTATCGTCGGCTCAGCGCGAAAGTCGCCGTATCGTACCAGAAGCTCTTAACGCACTATTCAATATAGCTGCGATGCTTCTGCCCTTGCACCACGGCAAGAGTATGCACGGTCGTTCGCCCGTCAAAGCCCTTGCCGAAGAGTTCGGCATTCCCACGCCCGATTTCGAGGCACCTCACACGCTTCCTTTCACGATCCAATCGGACGCTGTTCCACGCGAAAAAATGTCCCTGTTGTGCGTTGACTCATGCTCCCTCTCAACGCAGCACCAGGCCGACCTATTGCACATGTGCACACAACTCATGCAGTCCTTGGCGCATCTGTACCAGCACAGCCCAGCATATGTGGAGCTTTTTACGCCCCTGCTGTTTTTGCTGGAAATCGGCGAGGCAGGTCTCAAAGACGTGGCTCCGAGTCTGGTGCCATGTGTGCACACTGCGACCACCGATGTACGGAGTCTACTGGAACGTGCATATGCTACGCGCCGCGCTCTGCGTCTGCAAGCACACCGTGCCCTGTCGATTTCATCGTACGCGCCCAAGTTTGATCAGCAATCGTTTGATCCGTCGCGTGCCACAGACCCCGATACCGAGCGTGCACAGGCTGCCAAGCTGCGTGCTATGCTTAAGAAAGAGCGTAAAGGAGCCATTCGCGAGCTGCGCAAGGACGCTCAGTTCCTGGCAGAAGAACGCGACCAGCGCCGTGTGGCTGAGGATACTGCGTACAAGAAGAAAATGGATAAGATTGTCGGCGGTATTCAGGAGGAACGCTCAGAACAAAAGCAGCTCGACCGTGCCAAAGCCCTGATCAAGAAACGCGCAGGGAAGAAGTAGGCCGCTTGTATAGTAGATAAATACTTTGCCTCCACTACCATGTCCAGAGTGTCTCGGTCCCAAGGGCTCAAGCGCTTTTGTGAACTGACCGGTGCTTCTGACAACGCCGCTTATCCGTATCTGCATCATGCTAATTATAATGTGGATCATGCACTCGCGATGTATTTAAGCGAGGTCTATGGCGTCACGGATGTGCCTCTCCTGACACCTCAGCAGGAAAAAGCCGCCCGCAAAGAGCTGGGTGCTCTTTTTGACAAGTACAGGGATGCTGATGATGATACCATTTCTTCAGAAGGTGCTTTGCGCATGCTATCTGATCTTGACATCGACCCTGCCAGCGTTGACGTGCTGCCCTTATCATACTACCTCGACTCGCCTGGTCTTGGCCAATTCACCCGCGCAGGGTACGTACATGGATGGATCCGTCTTAATGTGTGTGTGTCATCCACTGACCACGTGCTGGCACAACAAAAAGACGCTTTCGCTCGTGTTATGCAAGCGTTTGCCACAGATGGTCCCGTAAGGCCGCCCTATATGGGACTTGCCTCGTTTGCCACCGCGCTGCGTTTGACGCCAAAAAAGGGCCTGTATACTACCGTGTATGAATACACTTTTGCCTTTGCACGCGAGGAACAACAAAAGAACGTGCCACTAGACACGGCCATTACCTTGTGGGATTTGCTACTACCACACGCCCCGTCATCGTCCTTCTCCACCAAGCAATACGAGCTATGGAAGCGCTTCCTAAAAGAGGCATCACACCTCCAGGTCATTTCCAAAGATACATGGACACAGTTCCTCGAATTTACGCGGGAAATCGATGACACCTTCTCAAATCATGACTTTGAGGCGGCATGGCCATCAATCATCGATGAGTTCGTAGCATGGGTGCGTGAGCAAATCTGAAGTCCATAGGCGGGTATGCGGAAAGACATGGGATGCCTACTCTTCGTTCAATTCGCGCAGGTACAGCACGTTGTTACAACGAATAAAAACTTCTCCTAAAGTTCCGTTGGAGTTGCCATCCTGTATTTCCTCCGTATTTGCCAGCTTTCGGGTTAGTAGATCAACATACCTGAAAGTTCATATAGTTGTCCGTGCTAACAAGAAATCCCTTGTACTCCAAGCCCCACTTGAGACGGATGATCACTTTCTTTCCTATTTGATTTTGCAAGAATGGTTTGGGATTGAGAGGAATATCCTGCAGGTGTCAGTTGGCGCTGGCAAATCGTACCGGCATCGTAAAGCAACGGTCGTGTCCAAGGCAACGTTTTGCATCGCGAGACGCGCGACCCCACTTGTCTTTTAACACGTGGCCCCACGTGTTATCAGAAGCCATGTAGGTATAGGCTATGCTGCTAACAAGCATGTATCTTTCGGTCGATTGTGGGTAAGGCCGCGCTAGGCCATCGGGCACGTCTTGCACGCTTGGCACCACATGCTCGAAAATATTGAGGATGTGGCGGGCGATGGTTTGCCGCTTGAGAGTCACCTCAAGGGTGTTCCCCTGATCCTGGGTCCTAGGCGGCTGCGATCACCGATCCTGACCATGGGACATTTAGGCACACATGTGGTGTGGTCCATCTTGAATGCAAGGGCCACATTGTTTCTACAGCGACTTGGCATATTCAAAAGCTTTGTTGCGATCATTTTGATGGCTGGTCCATTGAGTGGTTTAATAGTACAGCCCACTGTGGGGGTGCTCTCCGATCATTGCACAAGTTCATGGGGCCGGCGACGACCGTATGTATTCATCGGATTGGTTTTTTGTTGCTTTTCGCTTGTGTGCTTGGCCACTGCAAGCTCCATGTCCTATCAAGAAGAGGGCGCACGATTTCGTCCCTTTACCGCGCTCATCGGCATTCTAGGCATCATGGGCATTGATATTTCTGTCAACACGCTCTCTGCTGCACATAGAGCTCTTACCATGGACGTGCTTGGGCCTGAAGAGCAGGATATGGCAAGTGCCTGGTCTACGCGATACGGTAATGCAGGATCATTGATCGGTTACATGCTTGGGTTGCTGGACTTGCCCAAGATCTTTGGCTTTATGGGCCTCACGGACCATCTAGCCCTTCTTTGCATATGCGCTATTGTTTTTGTATTAATCACACATGCCTCACTGTTTTTTCTTCTTCGAGAATCGGTGTTACTGAGACTCAACCGTCCACGGACACTGGCACAGTCCATCACCAATATTCCTGTGGATCTGTACCGCTGTGGTAGGACACTGCCTCCTGCTCTCTGGGATCTGCTGGTAATCCAGTTTTTTTCATGGCTTGCTTGGTTCCCAGTCTTATACTATGCCGCGACATGGGTGGCCGAGATTTTCAGCTTGGCCCATGGGCACTCCGCCAAGGAAGCCTCTGCTAAAACAAAGCTGGGAGAAGAGGCCCGTCGTGTGGGAAGCAAAGCCCTGTTTTATTATGCCCTAACTGGACTAGTGGCATCGATCGTGCTACCATGGTGCGTTTATGAACCAATGACTGCAAGGAGTTTAGCACATACCCGCTACGAGTCTGCGCCGCAGAACGATACCGAACTAAACGATTTGCACGGCACAGAACGACCTGAAAATATGGGAGATGATGAGGGTGATGATAATTGGAATCATCCTACAGCGGGCTCTATCACGAATGCCCCCCGACAACCGTGGTGGCGGCGAATCCGACATGGCCTCACGCTGGCTGAGATTTGGTTTTTGTCGCAGGTCATGTTTGTTTTCACGATTATGCTTTTCACATGTCCCGTGTTCGGCAGCAAAAGTATCACAGGTGCCATTGTACTCGTCAGCGTGCTTGGTATTTTGTGGTCTGTAACTATGTGGGTACCGTACGCGCTGCTCGGTATACTTGTTATTTCGAATAAATCTACGACCATCGGATTGCAGCGGGCCACGATTGATTTGCGATCAGAAACGGGTACTGTCACTGGTTTACACAATTGGGCCATTGTGCTGCCACAACTGGTGACGTCTATGCTGTCCTCCCTTGTGTTTCTATTGCCCAGCCTGCTGTTCGATCCATCGACGGCCGAGTCGCTCGACAGCACGGGCCTCCTGTTGCGCGTTGGCAGTCTGTGCACGCTCTATGCCGCCACGTGCACGTTTCGATGGATTCGGACGCACGATGCGGCCATATGCAGGTGAGGTCCTGATATGCATATTTATATAATCAAGAGGATTGAAACATGCCCATTTGCCGCAGCAGTTGGATGAGGAAGCTGTGGGCTGTCAGTGTTGCCTGTTGGGTCCCATGCACAAGACTTTCTTTATTGGGGCGATTGCATGCAATCGCACTGATGCAACCTGATTGGGTTAGATGCACGCATATGATTCGAGATTAGTCGCAGATACAGGTATAGACGTGGCGCTCGTCAATGGACGGACAGTGCGTGCGGCCTCCCCGCTGGACATCCGCGCGCTGCCCAAGGTCAATTGGACCGCCCCTTTGTTCGCTCTCCCTAACGAACACCGAGTCCAGTGTCGGTACGTTTACCCATTGTAGATGTGCGCATGTTTTGCTAGTGAAGTGCGCGCATTTGCATGCCTTTGTGCTTTGGCAGCATACTAACACAATCTGTGCAGTACATCTATTTGATCACTAACAATGGCTACTCCGTCGCGTGAAGACTCTGTGTACCTCGCCAAGCTTGCTGAGCAAGCTGAGCGCTACGAGGAAATGGTTGAGAACATGAAGCGTGTGGCTTCGTCGAACCAGGAACTGACGGTGGAAGAGCGCAACCTGCTTTCGGTTGCCTACAAGAACGTTATTGGTGCGCGCCGTGCGTCGTGGCGTATCGTCTCTTCCATTGAGCAAAAGGAGGAGTCGAAGGGCAATGAGACGCAGGTTTCGATGATCAAGGTGTACCGTGAGAAGATCGAGTCGGAACTTGCCCAGATCTGCGAGGATATCCTTCAGGTGCTGGACACTCACCTGATTCCCTCGGCTGCCTCGGGTGAGAGCAAGGTGTTCTACCACAAGATGAAGGGTGACTACCACCGCTACCTTGCTGAGTTTGCCACCGGTGAGAAGCGTAAGGACTCTGCTGACAAGTCTCTGGAGTCTTACAAGGCTGCTTCGGACGTTGCGATCACAGAGTTGCCACCTACGCATCCTATCCGCCTGGGTCTCGCTCTCAACTTCTCCGTCTTCTACTACGAGATTCTTAACTCTCCCGACCGTGCGTGCCATCTCGCCAAGCAGGCGTTCGACGATGCAATTGCGGAGCTGGATACCCTGTCGGAAGAGAGCTACAAGGACTCGACTTTGATCATGCAGTTGTTGCGCGACAACCTGACACTCTGGACGAGCGACATGCAGGACACCGAGAAGCCTGCTGAGGGTGCCGCTCCTGCTGCGCCAGCAGATGCTGCCGCCCCTGCTCAGCCTGCTACCGAGTCGAAGGGCGAGGAGGCTGCCTAAAATGTTGGATGGCCTGTTCCTATCCCATATGCATGTTTTTATTGTCCTTAGAAGTCTTTGGAATTGTCATATCTCTTTCCGTAGACAGCGTTGCTTCACAATCGATGATCTACTATACGTACAATAGTTAGCGGGTGGTGGGCGTCGGACTTGGGTAAGGCCGTCGCCGTGTACGCGCTCCACTTGACATGGAATTCCAATTGTGTTACCATCAGACGTGACGCGGGAGCGCGGTAGCGACGGGTATGAGGTATGAGCTGGAAAGGCTCTTTCGTTCATATGCGGGGTTTATCACGCTATATAAGCGAGCTAGAGACATGCCAGTCGCATGAGGCGCAGAATGAAATAGTGCGTCGAGAGATGGAACGTGTCCGTTCCAAGCTCACGCACGCATCCAAGTCAGATGGCTATGAGATGAAAAAGTCGATGGCCAAGGTCCTATTCACGCATTTGCAAGGATACCCCGTGGACCAGAGCTACCTCGAGCCGCTCTCACTCATGTCAAGTTCCAAGTACTCGGAGAAGCAGATGGGCTACCTTGCTTTGTCGACCATGCTGCGGGACCGCTCTGACATCCCCGCCATGGTACTACCGATCATGCGTAAGGATCTTGCGAGTTTGAATGAAAGTGATACGTGTCTTGCATTGCAGCTAGTGTCTGGGATGTCCATGCCGGATCTGGCCAAGGCACTAGGAGAAGAGGTGCTCAAACTCCTGATCTCACCCACTTCATCGGTGCATGTTCGCAAAAAAGCGGCTCTCACCGCGTTATCCTTCTTTCGGCTGGACCCTTTGTTTGTGGATTTGGCTGCATGGGTAGACCGACTGGCTGTGCTCCTGCAGCACCGACATCACGGCCTGGCCCAATGTGTGTCGTCCCTTGTAACGGCGCTCGTTCAACATGCGCCGTGGGAGTACCCCATGTTTTATCGACCAGCTGTTGAGCAGCTCTGTCAGATCCAGCTCGAGAAGGACCATCGCCTCGAGTACATGTACCATCGCGTCCCGGCTCCCTGGCTCCAGGTGCAGCTGCTAGCCTTGCTTCGCGTCTATCCCGAAGTGCCTAAGGAGGCACGAGGTGTGGAAGCGAAGCTGCAGAATGTATTTGCCAGTATATGGAAGCGCGATACATTGCATGCGATGACGGCTGACGTGCACGAATCCAATGCGCTCTATGCTGTGCAGCTCGAGGCGATACGTCTCGCGGTGCACTTGGACCCCAGTTCGTATGTGGTGACACGTTCAGCGGCCCAGGTAGGGCGCTTCCTAACATCGCCACAGAGCAATGTGCGGTACTTGACGATGGAAGTGATGACGCTCCTTGCGCACGATATGCCATCGTTGCAGCCCATCCAAACGCACAGTGACATGATTTTTTTGTCTCTGAGCGACAAGGATATTAGCGTGCGTCGACGCGCCTTGGATTTGTTGTACGCCATTTGTGATCGCACGAATGTACGGGACATTGTGCAGCGGCTGCTCGACTACTTGCGCGTGGCGGAGGCGAGTCTGCGTCAAGACATGACATTCAAGATCTCGCTGCTGGCCGAGCAGCATGCGAGTGATTCGACGTGGTATATTGACACGACGCTGGAGCTCTTTCATTTGGCCGGTAGACATGTGGACGATGCTGTATGGCACCGCATTGTGCAAGTCGTGACAAATCATCCCAAGGTGCACAAATATGCCGCTCAACGGATCATGGTGTATTTGCAGCAGGCGCTATGCTACGAGGCCCTCGTGAAGCTTGGCGCATACTTGCTCGGAGAATATGGATTCCTCATATCAGATCTAGCGGGCTGCCGCCCGCTAGATCAGTTTCAGTCACTCCATCGGCACATGGCGTCGTGCTCGCCGAGGACGCAAAGCATGTGTATGTCGACCTATGCGAAGTGGGCCAGCGTGTATCCCGACATGCAGGACCTACTGCTAGACGTATTGCAGCGACACACGCATGTGCTCGACGTTGAGACGAGGCAGCGCGCTGCTGAATATGCCATGCTCATCCAGCTGCAGCGGCAGGGCCATGTGGACTTGCAAGACGTGCTTGATGAGCTCCCGCCCTTTACTTCGACGCAATTTCGCGGGACCCAGGCGCCTGCCAATGACCTGTTCAAACCAAATCGCCGCATTAGTGCTGTACCTGTCGTGTCATCCGTACGACGTGGCGAGGCGCGACGAGCGTCCCGGCTGCCTGTCCTCTTGTCCGACCCAGACGCGCCGAGTGCATCGGTCGTCACGTCCCCGGGCCTGTTCTCGAGCGATGTGTCGGTGGATCTGGTCGACTTGCAAAGTGTACGCATCGACTCGCCTTCCTTGGATTCCGCAAGCGAGCAGCATCCGTGGGCATCCGCCTCTGACGTGACAGGTCCGCAAAGCCCCTTGCTCGAGCATGCGTACCATGAACCAGCACCCTTTCCCCTGTCAAGTGCACAACATATCTACCTCGATTTGCCATTCATGCAGCTGTTTGCCCATCAGGGCACATTGTTCGAGGGCCATGGCGGGCGCCTAGAGTACGAGCGGCAAAACACCGGCGACGCATCTGTGACAGTGACTCTGCGCATCCACAACACGGAAGTTTTGCGTGCTTTGCACGTATCTGACATCCAGGTCCAGACGTCGATCGAGGCGCATGTCACGCACCCCGACCGCGTGGATCCGCAAAGCTCGGTCGCTGGCACGATCGAGTTTGTCTGTCACAGACCGTTTGACGAATCGCCGCAAATGGACATGACATGGCGCCGCGAGGCGGACGACACGCACGTACTGCATGTGGTGCTGCCTGTGTCGCTTGCGACTTTTCTCCGGCCGTGGACGATGGATCGCACGACGTTCTTTGAGCATTGGCACGCGATGCGGTCGCAACCTGACCAGCAGGCGCAGCGTGTTTGTCGTTATGCGCATATGAACGACCGTGTATTCTATGCTGCAGGTCTCGCTGTGCTCGCCGGTGTGGATGCGCGCCCACAGAACGTGGTGGCTGCCGGCCGTCTTCCCGACGCTGTGCCTGTGCTGGTGCGGTGGGAGCCGAGTCCTGAGACCCATCTCGCACGCCTCACCGTACGTGCTTCGCATCCCGTGGCGGCTCAGGCGATACACAAAATGGTTCTACGATACATGGATTTGATGTAAATTTAGCCTGTATAAGGACTGATACTCATAGCCTCCATACTCTGCGCAATAGATTCGGGCGTGATGCTCGAGTGCGATGGGTACTCGCCGCGGCTCTTGAGCACGGCGCTCAATCGCGTCATTTGCTCGTGAGGCAGAGCTGAGATGCCATCATCGCTGTCCTCGTCCTCTTCGCCGTCGCTTTCTTCGGGCGCCACATCGGACCACTCTCGGTACAAGCGGTATACGAGCGATGACGAGTCGCGCAGTCGGTACGGGTCGAAGGGAAAGAACGCATCGAGCGCTGGGGCTGCCACGGCCGCCGGGGCGTCAGGCGCCGTTTTGACGGGCGAGCGCGTGGTCGGTGTCGACTCACGCGCGGCTTGTGATGGGCGACGCTGTGCATTGGCCTCGAGGACCGAATAGCAGTACAGAAAATCGGTATACTGCGCCACGTAGGCAAACTGCTGAACGACGTTCGCATTGCAGTATCGCAGCGGATTGAGAGGTGAAGTGATAGCGCGCTGTACTACCGCGAGGCCGGGCGCCCAGCCACGCTCGCCCGTCATGGAGTGCGTCGAAGATACACTCGAGAGCGACGATGCGTGCAGGACCGGCATGAGCTGCGGCGACAACTCAAACGAGCCGGTATTCGGGTACGTCGCAGCGAGCGATGGCGCATGGTCCTCGTCGAGCGCGAATGAGGGTGCATCAGACACGGCGCCATCACGCAGATCGCGCCATCGGAAGCAAAATATGTAGAAAACGGCCTGGGTCACAGCATAAAACACGGCATGCTCTCGCGCACCCGGCGGCGGTGCATGCAGGCCCTGGGCGGCGAACGATTCGAGGCAGGCGTCCATATACGTGCACAGATTGACCACGACCATGCGCGTGGTAGATGCATCAATGTACCTGGCACGCGCGACATAGCTCGCGACGTAACTTGCCGCTGCAATGCGCAAGATGATGGCCGACTCGCCCGACTCGCTCGTGCCTGCCGCAGGTACGGCATACAAACTTTTGCTGAGGAGCGTGCCGAGAAACATGTCAGCAAATTCATGGTCCAGCGATGCAAACCAAAAAAGCACAAACTGGACGTGTCGCGACTTGAACGTCGTGAGGATCGTACGCGTAAAGATGCCCAGCAAAGTCTGGTACAGCTGGTAACGTCGCGTGAGCATAGCTGGTGAGCGTGCCATGCCAATGTGCTGCTCGAGAAAGTCATGCACCGCTTTCATGATCGCATCCAGCTTGCCAGCAAGCACAGCGATCTCGTTCCACGCTGGTTCTTGCGCCAGTTCCGTCGCCAGCAGCCCATCCGAGTCATCGTACCCTTCCTCATCAGATAGGTCCTCGAGCGTGTCGAGCGTCTCTTCAATGGCATCCTGCGCGGCTAGGGCGGGCGATACGGTGGCACTTTCACTGTCTGAGTCGGCTCCCTGGTCCAGGACAGCCGAGAGGTCGGTCGTGTGGCTCGAGGGCTCTACACCCTGTTCCTCCAGTTCATCCAGTTCCACTTGGATCGCCACATCGATCTGCAAAGTATGATCGATAATGACATTCCAAATGGGCTCCGTTAAGGCCTCACAATACTCGGTAATCCGGAGCAGATTTTGGATGTACAGCACCTGGTCCATAGTGGACTCGCGCTTGTGCGGAAAATGCTGGATCAGAAGCGGCTGCAATGTTGCTGGAAGCGTAGGAATCAATCGTAAGAGTGTCTGCAGAAGACTGTGTAGTCGGCTGTACAGTTGTCGGCGCGACATGGCCGAGCGGTGGCCCGGTAGAAAGGTGTGCGTGCCCCGGCACCATGCAGGACGCAAATTCATGTTTTGAAAGAGCAAGGACGCCACATGCGAGACCCATTCACTGCGAGCACTAACGATCGAGCACACGAGCCGAACCCACGCATCTGCAATGTCCTCGGGCATCGCAAGCCATGGAAACTCAGTGACCGACTCGACCAGTGTCACACACGTGCGATCCAGCGAAGGCGCCACATGCGTCAGGGCAGATAGCCACGCCTGTAGCTGCGTCACAGAAGACGCTGTGTTTTTTGTTGAAGGCATCACATTGCCTGTAGATTGGAACTGGGCTACCAGCTCGTCGTACGGCGCATAATCGCCCTGTCGGTCAGCGCCGTCTTGGTGCATACCTGAGCCTTTTGAAGCATGGCATTCTTGACATATGCCACGTACATCCCTTGTCGCGCTCCATGAGGCGTCTGTGTTCCCGTTTGGGATGCCTTGCGTGCCCCAAGCGAGCTACGCTGGGGTGACGCTGGCATGATCCAAGGTGGATTGCCGTCGTCTCGAAAATCGCCCTCGCCACCCTGGTGCACCACGGCGCCTCGCAAAATTGGCTGAGTGGAGACGCACGTGATGCTTCCTGGCACGACACCACAACATCGAGCTCCCAGCGCTCCGGCCGCGTCCACGCAACGGAATTTATATTCGTATATGACTACGTGAAAAATACGTTCGCTGGCTCCTCATAGGGAATCAAGAGCCTTAGAGGTCGCCGTCGTCCTCGTCAGGCAGAGGCGCAGCCGCGGCCGTCTCGAGCTCTTTGTTGTATTGCTCCATGAGCTGCTGGTCGACCTGAACCTCCGGAGGGGCGAGCGCAGGCGCGGCAGCAAACTCAAGAGCAGGGTTACCGACAAGCTTGCGGGCGAGCCACAGGAATGGCTTCTCGAAGTTGTAGTTGGACTTGGCGGAGATCTCAAAGTACTGCAAGTTCTTCTTGCGGTGGAACGTCACGGCACCCGTCTTGACTTTTCGCTCCTTCACATCGACCTTGTTACCACAGAGCACAATGGGGATGTTTTCACACACGCGCTCGAGGTCGCGGTGCCAGTTGGGCACGTTCTTGTACGTGATGCGGGACGTCACGTCAAACATGATGATACCGCACTGTCCCTGGATGTAGTAGCCGTCACGCAGACCACCGAACTTCTCCTGACCAGCGGTGTCCCAAACGTTAAATACGATCGGGCCAAAGTTTGTGTGGAACTGGAGCGGGTGCACTTCCACACCCAGCGTGGCGATGTACTTTTTCTCAAACTCACCTGTCAGGTGGCGCTTCACAAAGGTGGTCTTACCAGTACCACCATCGCCAACAAGGACCAGCTTAAAGTTGGGGATGTTCTGGGCGTCCGTCATGATCTCGATGTTGGTAGGGAAAAGAATCACGGTGCGCCAGCCACTCGAAAAAAACACCAACGCCCTGCGGCCGGTCCTCACGTGACTACGAAGGCCGCCGAATGTTTTGCAACGCACAAGGCTCAAGGCAGGCAGTCGTGAGCGTTGACCACGATGGGTAAGAAGGGGGCCGAGGCCCCGTCGACCTCGACGGGTATCGTGCAGGTGTCTGCTACTATGAACATGGCTATCCCACCTTTTTGGGCCATGGACCCAATGGCGTCAGTGCTTGAGCAGCTAGACACGCTTGTGATGCGCTTTGTTCCACAGCTAGAAGGCGTCCTCTTGGCCCACGCCGATGCCAAGTTGTTGTCTAAGCTAGGCAGTATTGACGGAGACTCGGCATTTGCGGAAGTTCCTGTCCGATTCACGTGTTTTGTATGGCGACCCGAAGTTGGAATGTCCGTCAAGGGCACCATTACTCTGTCGTCACCCAGTCACGTATCACTATTGCTTTACGACACCTTTAATGCAGCTGTGTCTGCGCCGCACATTCCAGCGGATGCATGGGAATTTGTGCATTATAGCGATGTGGGCGAGTCTCAGCGTCAGGATGCAAAAGACCGCAGCGTCGGTTTCTGGCAGAACAAAGAGACGGGACAACGCCTTGGTGGACAAGACAATACCCTTACTTTTTGTGTGATCAGCATGACTGTGGCGAATCAAATGCTCTCACTCCACGGAAGTTTGCTCAGTGACCCATTCAGTGTTCCACCACCGCAGCCAGGTACCATGTCGTTTGACCAAGCCATCGGATCTACAGAGCCCATGGAGGAAGAGAAGACGGAGGAAACGGCACCGAAACCTCGCCGGGTGCGTTGGGAAGACTCGGATGAAGAGGCTGAGGAGGTGGTGCAACAAGCAGCAGTGGCAGATGATGCTGTAGATGACCACCAAGCCGAGGCACAAGACGAGGAGGATGCACCGCTTGTGGAGGCGCCTACCCAGTCTAGTGAGGCGCCGAAGGAAGCTGACTCGGACAAGAAGGAGAAGAAAGAGAAGAAAAAGGACAAGAAGAGCAGCAAGAAGCGCGACAGAGATGCTGAAGGTGGATCTAAGAAGAAGAAAAAGAGGCACTCGGAGTGATGTCTCGCTCGACCATGTATCATAGCTTACGTACGGACGTATGTGGAAATCGGTCCATTTTTTTAAAGTCTGGCCACCTATGAGCGACGACGCTCCTACAGACCCTGAATAAATTGGCGCAGCTGCGCTTCTGGTAGCACGCCAACAAATTGAGAGACAGGTCGGCCATCCTTGAAGGCGATCACGGTAGGCATGGCACGAACACCGTACTTTTGGGCTGCGCCGATCTCGTGATCAACGTCCATAGTGACAAGATCAATGTCCTTGCCGCCCACCAGGTCTGGTGAGCTGGCAAGCTTGTGCAGCACAGGACTCAGCATCTTACACGGACCACACCATTCAGCCACAAAGTCTACGAGCAGCGGCTTGGCGCTTTGTTCCTGTAAGAGCTGGGCTAGACGCTCGCCTGAGATGTTTTCTTCAATACGACGGCGTACTATCGACGTCGAGAAAGCACGAACGCTTGGTGGCGCCCGCATGACAGCCCGCAGCGGCGCACGTAGGGCAGCTGATGCACGGACAGTGGGGATCATGATGGTGGATGGGAAATAAACGTAAGCGTGGCTTGGACAGACCCAATCCCAGGGTCGCATCGACGCCCACACACAGGGCCAAGCCTTTTTTCACATTCTATATTCGGCCACCACTTCAGCCCACGCCGCGCCCAGCGTGGTCGAGCCACGATGTCTCGTGCGACTGCGGACACAGTCGATGCACCATCAAAAGAAATAACGTCATGGAACTGGAAAAGCACGATCCAAGGGGCCGTTAGGCGGGTGATCGAAAGTGTAGCGTCGTCGCACCCGCCATGGATTCCCGATAATACATGCACCGCTGCTATTAGCGTGCTTTTTGAAGCGCTCCAGCACGATCGAGACCATGTTATGGATGCCCTGCTGAATGGATTAAAGGGCATTGAGCTTCCTGTATCGCTGAGTACGATGGATTCTCGGCTGCGCCTGCATCAGGCGCTGTGCATGACCCGCGTCATTTCGTCGTGCGTCTTTCACGATTGGCTCTCGTATCAGACAGAGGAGATATTGTCGACACCCTTCGGGGCATGGAAGGATCCCCCTCGCATGGCTGACTCGACTGCTCGTCAGTTCGTATCGACGGTGTCGAAACACTTTGTGCAACTCGTGGGGTATCGAGAACTGTCCATCTCGCAGCAGTCAGATGGACATGCCAGCAGCTTTAAGGATGACAAGCTGCGCTCCTTCACATTCTTGTCACGCGATACTAACAGCAACGTACGAGAATACGACTGCTTGTACGCCATGCTGGATGCGCATCTCGGCATGTACACCGCCAGTGCGTCGCCTGAGGCGTACTTTGTGCTTGACGCGCACTTTCCTCCATATCGCGCGCCGTTCAAACTCACGCCGACTGGTGTGTCCTACACGGCGACCCTGTGGCATACGCCGGCTGATGCCCTGGATGCGTCTGAACACACTGTCGCCGCGTACCTGTACCGCGAGCTAGCGTACTTGATGCTGTACACGAGCTCCACCAACTGGGAGACGACTATGCACTGCATCGGTAGTCTGACCGATGCACGAACCAACGTGTCCCTGTACGAGTGTGTGCACTGGCGCTGGCCACAGCTGGAGGCGTTCCTGCGCCAGGTGATCCGTGAATTGCCCCTGATGCCCCGGTCCCACTTTGCCACGGCGGCTGTCATGTTGCGGCGAGTCGTGCACATGTGGACGCATTTCCATGATGACGAAAGGCATGTGGTGTGTTCGAATGGCCTGCCTGATGTCACATCCCAGCTCTTTGATACCCTTTTCGCTCAGGCAGACTCGCTTTCGCGCCGCATCGTACTGTGGCCGACTCTGGGTGCGTTGCTTGGCTTGTCACCCACGCCATATACTCCGACGCGCGTGTGGCGCGACGTGCACTCCAAAAAGTGGGCGTTCTCTGATGCCCTGCATCACCACCTCTCCCACTCGCGTCTCGGTTTCGCGGCGTGGTTCTCTGTCGTGATGATGCACAGCGTCAACGAGACGGGTGGTGCGCCTATCCCGGCTGCCATAACGTCCGGAGCATGTTCGCGCTTGGTGGAACACCTACACTCATTTACTGCGAATGACGCCCGGCTCGGTGGTCTGCTCCTCGCGTCACAGGTGCGTCTTGGAAACATGGAAGAGGCGATGAATCTTGTGCATGCGTGCTTGTATGTGCGTCCATCGAACGCAGGCGTGCTTGTGGTCGTCCACGCGCTTCTGCTGCTCATCATCCGCGACATTGGGTCGTGGCGTGCGGTGTTATATCCACCGTGTGCTCCAGTGCTGCGACGTTCGATCCGCCATGGCGTCAGGGCCTGGTGTGTAGACAAGGCACTGGACGACATGACGATGACGGCCATTCACGGCATCTTGTACGTCGCGCTTCTTGATCCAATGTCGGTCCTGACGCTCTTGCCGAACGAGCCCCTCGACCAATTGCAGCTGCCACGTGCACCGTCAGCGGCTCAGCTCGACACGCTTCTCCAGAAGGACTCGCGTGTCTCACTTGTGCTCGCTTTCCTGCATGTGCCGATGGCCCGCATGCGCCTACACGCCGCCTCGAACGCTGCGATCATGCGACTCAGCGGCGACAAGCCTAATGTGGGTGTGCTCTCTCACTTTCCGTACGTGCCGATCACCATGTTGGAACAGCCCAGCACGCCCACGCCCGACATGGCATGCATTCTCCAGATGCTGGGACCCATCGACATTGACGTCGCGACCAATGCCGTGCAGCACGTCATGACGGCCAACTCGGAAAATGACCAACTGTACTGGCTTATTGCATTGCAGACATCCGTGTCTTGCTTGCTGCGCTTGCAGATCTCTGTGGAACGCAAAGTGGGCCCAGCGGCTGTGCTGTACGGCTTGTTCATGCCTAGCGTACTCAACGTGCAGGCGGCGCTCGATGCCACCATGTTACTAAGTCACTTGTACCCACTGCCCGAGCCTCTGCCGACCTTGGTCAAGTCCCGTCCTGATCTTGCGACCATCTGCCATGTCCTGCGCCATACGCCTGCTCCCAATCATTTCACGCAAATGGCATGGTCGGCTCTCTTGCGACTCTGGCTTACATGTCTGCCCAAGAGCCGTGCCAACCGTGTTAACAAGTCGGACATGACACACATCGTCCACATTCTCGCAGCGGGAGCCCACATTGGGCTGCATGGCGTCATGATCAAAGACGACATACCCTTCGTTCACATGGTCTCTGACATGCTTCTGCATTACCCCGACCTGCGTGACCTTGCCTTTGTGCTCTTGGATGCTGTGCCGACTCCCATCTTGCCTCGCATGATCCTTCTCGCCCATACAGAGCTGCCTCGCAGCGAATCACACACCTTGTGGCTCCGTCTCCTGAAAGAATGCGTCCCACGCCTTTCAATCGACTCGGTGGATGCCACGACACTGCGTGCGATCGTCGATATGCTGTTGGCCTGTGCCATGTCCGTGACCACCATCTCGTCGCGCATGACTGTGTGCGAAGTCACCGCAGTCTTGGCGCCATGCGAGCGACCTGAAATGGTGCATGCGCGTGCGCAGCTCGTGGACTGGATCCTGCCATGGACGATCGGCGATGGATCTCTGCGCCAAAAGGCACTTGAGTGCATTGTGCACATGTGCCGGGGTCTTACCGATGACATACCTCTGATGGTGCTCCGTATCGATGTATCGCGCGAGGCGGCTCTCTTTCGTCGCACCGCCCGTATTGTTGATCGTCTGATCCGCGCTGCGACATTCGGCAAGCTCATGGACGCGGGTGCTCAGGACGTGTCGCTCGCTGTGGTGGCATTAGAGCATGTGCTACGTCAAAACCTCGACTTTTTGTCGCACGAAGCCGTGACGCTCACAACGTCTCCGCTGCCGAGTGCCCGCATGGCGCTCATGCTTGCCATGGCGCGTCTGTTTTCGCATCCTGACTACGAGGCATTAGAACATGTGGCTGAAACGCCCAAGATGCTAATTCAGGACGCCTTGTTTCTTGATGAGGGCCGTTGGATTGCGCATTTGATTTGCACTGGCACAATTCATCATGCCCAGCTGATGGAAAAGGTTCTGACAGGTACCTGCACCACGGACAAGATGCATACTGTCCTGCAGCGCGTCTTGCAGACCAAGGTCGACGCCAGCACCGGTGATTTGCTGTGGCTTCGCACCAACTCATCCGCCCTCATTTTTCTCACCGCCTATGCGCGTCGATTTACGCATGTCCACATCCAATCTATCGTACAGAGTCTCGTGACAGCCGTGTCGCAGTCGCCTCTTGAAGGATTTGATTGGACGAACACGACAGATCTGTCCGAGGAGCGTCTGCGTGCACAGCACATGGGTGAAATCCAACTCATTACGCTGCTGGGTGAGAAGCTGGAGGAATTCGCTCGCGCATTTCCTACCGAGATGCATTGGGTCAGCACGCGTCTGTATCAGGCCATTGCCCGTCGCTTCGGCGATGAAACGGCGTCGTTCTCGCTCGGCACATTCTTGTGCTTACGCCTGCTGGGCCCGGCGATTGCTGCCCCAGAATCTGTGGCTGTGGAGCCGCCACAGAGTGAGGCAGCGCGTCGCGCCTTGGTCTTTCTCAATAAGGTCCTCGTGGCGCTTCCACAGGGCGGATTTCCAGCGCATCGCGAGTCAAGGCTCACGATGCTCAACGACGTCATGACGCAGCGCAATATGACTCTGCGCCGCACTCTAGAAGAAACTGTGCAGTATGATGTACAAACCAGCAACGTCAGCATGCCATCCGAGCTTATACCGCAGCGCATCTGTCGCGAGCTGCGCGAACACATGCAACAGCTCGCATCGAATGGTGATGCGAATGCGTCGACGCTCCTCCAGGTTCTACCGACGCATCCATCGCTGCAGGAGCGCTTTGCTACGGCGCTCTGTGGCGAGTCTCGTGACGCCGTGTTCCAGTCGTTCATGGACATGTACTCTACGTACGATACGCGTGCGCTGTCGAACCTATGCGTCGTTCGTCATGGCGAGGAGTACGCGACTGTGTGCTTTTTCTACTCGCGCCTCGACCTGATCCGCGGCGACTTTACGACCCTGTCGTACTATATCTGCAGTGTGGCGTCCAAGTTCACTCGCCCATGGATCCTCATCCTTGATATGACGGACTCCACGGAGCGAATGCTTGTCCAGAACCAGTACACGGCGTTCGTGTCGGCTATTCTCCCTGCCAAGGCCTTTGGCTTTCTGCACTCTGTTGTCATCGTGAATGGCGGTCTGGCGCTGCTTCGGCATGGCTGGATGGTCACAGAGGAGCCGTACGAAAACGGTTACATTGCGCGGCGCCACATGGACGGTGGCCCCCCTCTCAAGCTCGAGTGGGTGACGTCGGCGGAAGAGCTCCATGCACAGACCAAGGACGTTCAGCTCTCGCTGTCGCCAGCGTCAACGCGCCTATTTTTCGCCAAGCCTTCGTACGTATTGACGGACGTGAGCTGTGACGACGGGTTCTGCGCGCCGGTCTCTGCTACGCTCGTTCTTCTCAACGACTACATGTTGATCCGCAGCAAGCCCTTGGCGCATCAAGACGGCCCCCTGAAGCCACCGCGGTCTTGCGACATCATTCCTCTCTCGGACATGATCGTCATGTCCGATCACGTCTCGCGCCTATGCATTCATCGGTATTCATGCCCTGATGTGCTGTTTTTGAATACAAGACACTGCGATGACCTCGAGCACAAATTGTACAGCCTGCGCATGTCGAACGGTGACTATGCTCGTGGACTGTACGCCCCTGTCCCACGCTCCAGCATCCGTGCTGTGTTTGTGGGCATGGGTCTCTTTTACCGCACGTCGACTGATGTGACGATGCGTTTCGCGGCGGATACGCTGCTTCGAGCTGCGGGTGTCTTTCACCAAGGCATCCAGCCGATGTTCATTCCCCCGAACCTACCGTCGATCGATATTCCTGTGCCGCTACGTGCGATGGCATTGCGCACGGCGCTCGGCATCACGGCGTGTCTGGACCGACAGCACGTGTTATTCACGCGTGCTGAGCAGCTGCTTATGTCTGTGCCGCACGAACAGCTACCTCAGATCCTGCATCTCGGTCTCGTGCTGTGGATGACGCATCCTGAGCTGCGCACGGCCATCTTGCCGGCGCTCGATCTTTTGCCCACGCTGCCATCCGCTGCGCATGAGCTGTTTTTGGACGTGTGCATAGACTTGACGCCCATGTGCATGTCGCCGGTCATGAATGCGATGCAAGATGCGATTATGACGGCGGCCGTTCCTCACCTGCTCGACATTATCTTGTCGCGTCTACACGAGACGTTTTGCTCACCTCGCAGACCGGGCCTGCTGCACCAAGTCCATGCCCTAGTCGCGCTGCTCGCTGTCCAGTGTCTCGTGCCAGATACACCGCTCCGAGCGCATGTGCCCGAAGTCATGTGCATTTTGCTCCTATTCCACCAGGACCCGCTCCCATCGTTCCACGTGGCCTCGTCCATGTCGTTCGTTCATACCCTTGTGATGTGGCCGGCGCCGGAGCTGGCGTCTCTAGCGGGCGAAAAGCTCAAGTCCACACTGTCTATCTCGTCGCTCGTCGAGCTCGTCAACAAGGCCGTGTTGACGCTCGCGGCCGATGCGGAGCAATGCGCCCAGTGGACATTGGCTATTGAGAACCAGATCCAACACATCGCCCTGTCGCGCGGCAGCCTTATGCAGTCGCGAGCGCTGCAGGTGCTTGGACATCTTTGCAATGCGTCGCAGTCGATCATGCATCGCCTCGGACTCGTGCTTCTTGAGTCGTTCCCACACGCGCCCATGACGGTGGATGCGGCTGCGATGTGCTTGTCCCGCGTGTTTTTGCCGGCTCAGGCCCCTACGCTCTTTTGGGCTGGCATGATCCTAATCGCCGTGGGCGTGCACAGCGGTGGCCTGCGACTTTGCTCGGCGGCACTGGACGCACTCGATTCGCATGCGTTTGCGGCCATTATGGAGGCACGCCGACGATTTGCCGCGGACGCGACGGCCTTGGATGAGGCGCTGGGCGTGTCGTTTGAGCGTGACTTTTCGTTCGCATGTGCGTCCCTTCTCCGACGGCCTCTTTGGGATGGGCATCCTTCGATCCAAGAACTGACTCGCTCGTTGATCGAGCGTCTTAATGCACTAGTACCGTGTGATGCCACCACAGGCGACAACAGGCGTGTATCTGGCCTGTCGCTCCTCCTCTTCCTATTTGACCCCAGTACCACCGACGCGTCGCAACTGCCCCCGCAATACTTTCCTTTGACAGACGACGACCAGATGGCCTCGAGTAAGATCCTGAGCGCCGCACTTGCGCGTTCCTTTTTGCCGCGCGCCTCTGATTCTCAGCTGCATCTCATGCTGCCCCTCCTAAGCGACGGACAGGCGCATGCCCTGCGAAAATCTGACGAGCCCATCCTGCCGGAGAACAATGTATCACCCCTTTCGCAGCTCGGGTTCTCCGGCCTCAAGTTCGATACGGGATCGGGTCCATACGCCGCGGAGTGTCGCTCTTGGCTGCAACACCTTGTCGAGCAATGGGCATAGTCATTGTATAGTTCTCCACGCATTTCATGTCCCTCATTCCGTCTCGCTTTCTGCCCGCCCGGGTGAGCGATGCCAGCGAGCAGGAGCTGGCCCAGGCGCTCGCTCAACTCCGCGCCGTGTACGCCATCGGCGTGCCGCGCGAGATGTGGGTGTGGGAAGGCGAGCACGCCGACGAGGATGAGGAGACAGATGACGCGTTCGAGGCACACTACGTGCGCACATGGCTCCATCGCCTCGTGCAGTATGGATGCACGCACGCCAAGGCCGCTGATCTCGTGGATGAGGCCGCCTCCGTGCTTGTGCATCTCGCGGGCCAGGCAGCATGCGGCGAGCGATGGTGCACCTACTATTTTTTTCTCACACCACACGCGCCACGACATTCGGACGAGGCGGTAGCGAGTGTGAGCATCTGCGATGGCGCATTTGTGGGAGATGCACTAGGCGTACGCACATGGGGCGCAGCGCCGTACCTGACACGCCGGCTGATCCAGCAGTACGCGAGCGCCGGCAAGCACATGCTGCCTCGGCGTGTCTTGGAGCTCGGCGCGGGCACAGGCCTCGTGGGTCTAGGTCTGGCGCAGTGGCTCGGAGCGCAGCGTGCTGATGCTCACATCACACTCACTGATTACGATGCGACAGTGCTTGCCAACCTGCGCAGGAACGCTGAGGCAAGTCACGGTCGCGCGGACGTCCGACACCTCGACTGGGAAACGGTGTATCGAGACATGCAAACAACATCCAGGTGCTATGATACATGGGCACAGGAAACACTACCACATGACAGCGATACATCGCCTGCGCAATATGGCGGCGTCGACCGACACGAACAGTTTGACGTCCTCGTCGCCGCGGACTGTATCTATGATCCGCAGCACGCACTGTGGATCCATGCCGTGGCTGAGCGGCATCTTGTACGCCCCACAGCAGCGTATCCAAGCCCCCAACTGCACATGCTTGTGCCTGTACGACGCACGCATCTCGCTGAACTAGCGAGTGTGCACGCCGTCTTTTCAGAGTCTAGCCCGTTTCACATTGCTCAGACCCACGTTATTCAGGGCCACGATGATTTCGGACCACCTTGCCTGTCTTCACAGAGCCCCCGAGCACGAAAAGGCAACCCAATTTCCTGCCAGCACTTTGTCATCGAGTGGCGTCACGACTCGCCCTTCCACGCCTGAAGCCGCTGCTGCGAACCCTGAATCGCTGCATCGTCTACCTGGTCGTTGGGAACATCCGCTGACGACGAGTCGTCTGACGCACCAGCAGCGTGCAGCTTCATGTGATGTACATGAATCCCCTGGGTAGGGATGGTGATGGGGGCATCCGAGGACGACTCGACATGGCTGCTGCCAGGCGTATTCCCATGTTTAGGTGCATTCGTATCAACATCCAATAGGTCACTGTCATAAGTCATACTGTGTACATACGTTCGAAGGCGCTGCAAAATTCGTTCCACCACAGGTTCGGGAAATAGGCAGGGATGATGCCGAGTCACAGGCCCACCCGGTGCCGACTCAGCCTGTTGCAGGAGCGGCGCACACTCGCTTGCCTCACGGCTCGGCGCCTCTTTTCTGCCCGTGCCCAGGCAGCAACCGCACCATGCACGAAGGACGTCCATGGTACAAGACAAGGGAGTCGATTTTTGGTGCTTAGCTAAACATTCTCTACAGGCGGCTGCATGACACGACGCAGCATCGGCTCCCTCACTTGCGTGCTTTTCAACTGATTGCCCAACGTAAGCCATCCGGGGCGCACATTGTGCAGTCGGCCAAACAATTCTAGCTTTCTACCACCAGGGCAGATGCGCTCAATCATAGTATAGAGCTCGTCGGGCTTGCGCGACGTCTCACGCGTTTGTGACACCATGACATTGGTGTTGAGTCCAGCATGCGTCCATAGACAAGGTGGCGGTGCCTGTGCACCCTTCTTAGGCTCACGCATAGCCACGAGGCAGTGCTCTTTCGAGTGATTCAGCCAGTGGCCCGTTCGTCCGGTGCGCACGAGCCGGTCCATTTGGTTCGTCTTGATCCATATGAGCTCGTCCACACGAACATAGCCCCAGCGCTTAAGCAGAAACCGACCCAGCTCCATAGCTCGCCCTGTGACCCACAGGAACAAGAGGCCCTCGTCTTGCAGCACAGGAATGTCAAGAGCGTACATGTCCTCATCAGAGAGCGTGCCGTAGGGCAGCGACATGTGAATGTCCCACGGCGGATCGATCAAGATCACGTCAAACTTGCCTAGTGAAGACAAATCAAACGTACGCACATCGCAGTCAATCCATTGTGCCTCTTGCGACAATGTGGGCACACCATCCCAATGCGTCTTGCGTAGCCAAGCATCCAGTCCAAAACGTTCAAGTTGACGCGTTGGTTCCAGGCATGCAGCATAACGTGCATATTCAGAGTCAGACGCATATGATTCTGGGCCTGCACATCGCCACACGAACGGCTCATGCGGCGGCGACGTGTCAAGTTCATAATGCAAATACTTGCACGTACTTTTTCGGTGACACGAGCTCAGGTATCCACAGTGGCCCAATGCAACGTTTGTATGCGGGTAAATTGTGGGCTTAAAATGCAGTCTGTTACAACATCCATGCAGCCCAAGACCAGAGCGCGCTTGGTTGCAGTCGTACCGCGTGATATGCTGACACAATGGCTGGAATCGGTTATCCGTACTTTGAAACTGATGGTATCAACATAAATTCACATACCATTCGCATAAGCAGCCGCTGCTTCCCTGTCGGGTGCGACAAGTACCTTTGCGCTATCTCTGCCGCTGCACGCGCATTGGTGTCCCCGTCCATGCCATGCAGCCTCAGAGCTAGGCACCAGATCGGTGGTGGAGGTAACACATTCGTGGGCCCCATTCTCTCCCTGACGGTGCCTGTCGATGAGCGACTCGAGCTTGCGTCAGATCTGCGCTGATGCAACGCGGGCCTTCCTCCAGAAGAACTATGCTCAATGTCTTCTTGAAATTCAAAAGGGTATGAGCATGCATTACTCAATCCCCGGCTCAGACGCATGGCTGGAACAGCTGCTTGTCTTGCGCTTCACAGTGGTGCACAGTGTCTATGTGAGCACCTCGGAACGCACACGAGTGCTGGATGCACTCAGTCGCGAAACATCTATCATCAAGCTTTTTTCTATGCCACCCAGTCACTTGTACGCGACCCTGTGGTACGAGTGTTTGTACACCATGTCTCATTTGCCCATCCCTGACGCTTGTCCTTCGACACTTGAAACGTCTGACGACATTTGTACTATGATTCTTCGTCTCCCCGCTCCTTTGATTTCATCTGCGATTCTCATGGCTTTGCGGATGGATACATACGCTGACACGACGCAGCGGAAAGGGACCCCGTCGTCTTGTGCGCGCCAAACATGTGAATGTTTTTTTGCTGCTACCCTGCACCAAGACGAACATCATTTTGATCTGAACACGTATGAAAAAATCCTTCGACTCTATGTACTCCAGGTGTTAGGCACGCATCTGGGCGAATGGGACCACGCTCGTCATGTTATCCAGGACTGCGTTTTGCCTACACGATCCAAAACAGCCGCTCTTAATGATCTCGAAAAATTACATAAAGAGCTGGACTTGCGCGTTCTACGAGAATCTGATGTGCTTCGCCATGCCCAGCAGCAGTATGCCGATGAAATGGCCCGACGGTCGTCTACCAAGGCCAAAGATACCCCCACGTTTCAGGACCAAGATGCCGTCGCGATAAAAGATGAACCAATAGCCTCAGCGAAGCTTCAACGAACGTCTAGCATCCATGGTCGAGAAAAGAAAAATACGTCCACCCCTACGTCGGAACTCATGGAGCAAGGCGACACGCATGCCATGAAACGCTCCCATCTCCAGTCCTATTTGCAACGGCGATCCCTATCTGAGTCATCCTCAGAACTTTCAAGACCTCGGCCTGTTAATGCTTCATATTTGCTCCGCATTTTATCGTCATCTCTAACTCGGCAAAGCGTCGTGTCCGTCATCGTGCTTCTGGCTACCGTCTTGCTGGCCTTCCTTTCGAAAAAACGAGGACTTTTGACGACACCAAATGGTGCTTCTTGGTCGCAGCGACTATGGGAAACGTTTCGAATGGCTACACAAGTTACCTACTTGTAGAACGCTATAGATGCATGAGCTGGCTGTTTGGACCACCCAAGTCCCTTGCCCTTTGAAAGAGCTAGGAAGCTATGTGTCGGGTGCGGCCCCGTGTTTGATAAGCATATGGACCTAGTCCGGTTCGTCACAACGATTGGCTTTTCATGGGAAAAGCGAATGAATAAGCAAGCGCGCCTGGCATATGGCATTCGCGTGTCAGATTCTATTCTACGTACCGTCAACGGCGTTTGTTCTTTGGTCGTACGTAGGTTGCGTACGTCTGGGAATAGTAGACGCCGTCCTGCTAAAAGGGCCTGTTTTCACACCATGAATCATATTACATTCCCACGCCGTCTCATTTTCTCACGGCAAGTGCTGTTTACGGCTTGCATGTGTATGCTGTTTTGGGCAACATTCGCGGCAGCACAGGACCCCCCTGAAGACGAAAATGATATTGACGACACTCACGACACTCTGCAGGAAGTTGAGCAACCGTTCATTTCAGCCTCCATTGCGTTCGTGGCTGCATGCGGATCTATTTTCGTCGTGGCAGTCGTTCTCGGTCTGATACTCAAATTCACGAATCCCCCTCGGCTTGAGGCCTTCCATCCTTCTCATGGCGCCCTTCTTGGGCAACGTGCAAGGAGGCATGGCCAGCAAGTGCGATCATCACAGGCAGATATGTCCAAGTCTACGGTAAATTTGCTGCACCAGATGCCGCCTGCCGCCGTCTCTTCTCAGAACCTGAGCGCGAGCGATCCTTTCGAGGGGGGCGAGCCTGTGAACCAGGTAGCGACTACGTCGCGATATATGCAGCCTGGAGTGCCTCAGGCAGGCGCAACGATGGACCTTCAACCAGCTGCGGTAAGCGATTCAACTGGGCAATCTCGGAGGAAACATAGGCCGCGCGCCCTACCACAGCCTCCTATTACGACGACGCATCCTGGCAACAGCTTTCAAGCAGGAGGCGCTTATTATCAAAACGCCTATGCAGGCTCTTCGAATGTGGGCATGGGCTACACCACAGACTATGATTTACCGTATGGCTACGGCAAGCATTGGGACACCCAGGCTGGCTACTCAAACGCCCTGCCCTATTCTACTCATTATCAATCGAGTGGTCCACCGAATGAAGTGTCTCCATTCGATGCATATACGGTTTCGCCTGCTGTAACGCAGCCATTTGGATCATCATATCGTACTCCCAATGGGTATGCACCGCTTCCAGATGTTTCGAATAACTATGCTTCGATGCCCGAGTATTATTACAATGCTGGAATCGCACCCAATTCAACTTCTCTCAGGCACAAGAATAGTGGGGCTAGCGTGCATCGTGTTGACAGTGTCAGCGCGGGTGACCACCGTCGCCACAGCCAACGCGGTAAGAATGGTACAAAGTCCCGCGCGAGCTCTCATGCTGCGCCGTCAAAGCGGTATAGCAATACCGCCTACCAACCTCCCTCGACTGCTGCACAATACGCATCAAATTACCAGACCTCGTATCCTTACACGGACGGGTCGTACGCAGATGGCTATGCCTCGCATGCAATGCCAGCCTATGATTACGGCGATAACGCCACCTATCACCAGAACTACGCATCATATCCGCTGCGTGAAGAATACAAATATTCTACCCCTTACACTGCATGGGACTCGTACAAATCCCCGTATTAACAGAATGCTGACCCATCTTTATCCCGGAATACTTATAAGGGCGCATACGCCACGCCCGCACAATAGTCCCGGTTGTTCTTCTCGCGCACCTTGTCAATTGCTCCATCTCTTGTATCGCCCATGCTTCTCAACACTCCTTACTAAGCAAATATTTGTGTCTGTCTTTTTCCTTGTGCTTCCCCTTGGCCCTTTGTAGAGACCCTAGCTAGGAACATGAACTGTTTACACGTGATGATCAAGAACTTGAACCCAATCATCGAGATAGACAGGGCATTGGTCAGTCGCACGCTTTGATGTGTTATAGTCACGAATGCTGGCTCCGTTCTGTCCATCATCATGGCGTAGAACAATACCACCCGATTTACCCATGCTCTTTCCTTCTCCAATTTCGACTATAGACGCGCATGATGAGCTGCATTCGGATGAGCTGATGCGCTACAAGCCACTTGGTCATTGCTGTGACATTCTCACTTCATTGCCGCTGGACATAGCGCGGTACATACTATCTCAGCTTCCGCTGAGGGGAGTGTTGAATGCATCACTGGTATCGCATGCATGGAACCAAATTGTATCCGATGCCATTCTGTGGCGTCTCCTGTTCGAGCGTAAAGAAAAATGGCATATATGCACTGATCTCCTTCCTCGATTGCCCCATATACCCTACAAAGACCCAACATTGCCTTTTGTGGACTGGAAGTCAGTGTACATGAATCGACTTGAGCTTGATCGACGCTGGTATACTCTCAAGACGAAACCACGCGGAGACAGCATTGCTATACCGTTTCAGCCTAGCAAAGTTCCATTAGAAGGACATACGAACAGCGTATACTGCACCTGTATTTCTTCACCAACAGCTACTTCACCGCATGTCTACGTGTTTTCTGGTTCTCGTGACAATAATGTATGTATTTGGGACAGTGAGACAGGCCGCTGTTTGGCTTCTCTCCACGGGCATCAGGGTAGTGTGCTGAGCATGTCCTACCGTGATGGAGTTCTTTTAACTGGAAGCTCGGACAATACGGCTTGTTTGTGGGAATGCTCCAATTTCTCTGATGGACCTGTTTTCCATATGACGAGGGCGTTGCGCGGTCATAACGGAGGCGTACTCTCTGTATGCTTTGACGATACGTGGATCGTCACTGGCAGTCGAGATGCGACTGTGCGCGTTTGGCGCCGTATGGATGGCCAACTCGTACACATATTTTATTCGCATGGTGCATGTGTGAATGCATGCAGCCTGGATCGTGGACGTGTCGCGAGTGCCGCAAGCAACGGCACCGCATTCGTTTGGGATGTGGCTACTGGTGCAATTATACAGAATTGGGAAGGTGTCCGACGTGGAATTGCATCCATTCAGCTACATGACTCGATTGGTTTTACCGGCAGCAGTGATTCTTGCATTCGCTTGTGGCGAGTCAGTGACAATGCATGCCTCCTAAAATTTTTCGCACACGAGCAGCTAGTGCGTTCCTTATGCTATGACCAACGCCGTGAATTACTTGTGAGTGGCGGTTGGGACGGCATGGCTCGTGTGTGGGATATGTCGCCTACCTTGGCCCACATTCATGATACCCATCCAACTACCCCCATACCTACCCCGCGCCTATTGTTTGAGCTACGCGTACCCCATACGCGTGTGTTTGATGTAGCGCTAGATGTATCTCACATCATTGTCGCTTGTGAAAACCACACATTGTGGATGATGAATTTTGGCAGCCCAGAGCTTGACGCGCATGTATATGCATGAAATAGTCTTCTTTATTCACACTTGCTTCCCCGCCTAGTCAGGCCTGTCATTTGTTACGAGTGCCTCTCAGCTGTGCCCGTGCCACTGTGCTTGCTATAATTTGATTGGCTTAATCGGGTACTAGGTATTGTCTGCCATCGAGCCCATTCTCGCTTACCGTCATATCCACCAATTGTCAAACAGGTACTGGCACAAACAAATATGTCGGGTGCAAGGTGGGCAGGCAATGATCCATCCAACTCGCCTGCTACGGCACAAAAGAGTGACCAGGGACTCTGGCCAAAATTAGGCTTTTTTAGGAAGCAGCAAGACGTGCGCTTGTCGCAATTCGTTGACCCTCAAATTATTCAGGAGGGACCTAGCTCTGCTGATAACTCGCGTCTCGACGTAATTGATCAACTCGATATTTCGGGTCTAACAGGCGGCTCTCGTACGTATTCTATGCTTATTTTTTTCACCAGTGTTTCACCACGATTCTCCGTATGACGCTTGTTCACCACAATTCAACCGGGGGAATAACCGGAAGGCTCCTATCAACGCCTTTGATCGTTCTGAAGATCCTATCACGAATGCCCTGCTTGAACATCATAGGATGCGCGAAGAAGGACAAATGCATGAGACCCCGGCTGATCTACCGAATGGCCAGGAAGACTATGAATCGCGTGACCCATATGCTGTACCGCAGGGCATGGGTTACGACGGTCCCACAGATGCTGACAATCCTAACAGTGAATATTTTGGTGTGGCCACAGAACCGTGGCAGGAGTTTTCTAATCCTATAACGTCCGCACATAATGCCAGTCGATCAAAAAACCCCACTGGTGGCACAAAAGCAGAGAATCAATTCGGGGACATGGAGGCCATTCTTCGTGGTGGCCGTCGGTCAGAGCCACGCGTGCCGGCGTATGAGTCAGTGTCTCAAACTTCTGCTTCGCAGGTTGAGCCAGAAACAACCAAATATAACTACCGGGAAGGTCGAAGGCCATCCCTATTCAGAAGTCGCTCCATGTCGCGCTCCAAAAGCCTCGCCTCTCGTTTTCGCCGCCATCATGCCGAACCTGAGCCATTGCGTCAAGAACCGCCAGCCCAGGTAGCATCACATGTGCCAACACAGCAATTACAGCCTGCTACATTGGGACAAACTGACTCCTTGATGAACCAGGGCCTAGCACCACCCATAAGCGGTACATCAAACCCTGCACCCACCACTACTGCTCTGTACAACCAAATTGAAGCCGGCAGGTACCTGGATGCATCTTCCCTCAATATGAAAGGCGATACTTCAAATGTAGCCACAGGCATAGCTCAGTCGAGCTACATGGATGATCCTGCCTATGTGTACGGCTCAGCATACACGCGCTCGTCGCGACGACATTATACAGAAGCACCTGAGCCGCCTCCTAAGCAGACTAGCTTGTCGGACGAACCGTCTAGTATGGCGCAGACGAATGACCAATCGCTTTTGAATGCCGAAGCTGGGAAGGCCAACCGCGCTCCCACAGGGCCCGCAGGTTCGGATCCCCTACGTCGTGGACTACGTCGCTTAGCATCTATCGGCCGCTCAAGATCTCGGCGCTCGCCATAGACTAATCTACATATGCGATTCGCCGCAATTTCACAATGCATCAATGATTGCTAATAGCATTCTTTCATGCGAGCAAATAGTTCATCTACTAAGAACACAACGTCTAGGAGCCAGAGCGAACCGATTTATGCTTTAGACTTCTGCGCCTTGAGCACAGCGTCAAGCTTAGTAGCAAGCATAATGTTGCCCTTCACCTTGAGCTTACCCGACATGAAAGCCTTCTGGCCGTTGAGCTTGCCGTCAGCCAGGTCGGCGAATGTGTCATCACCCAGGTTGATAATGCAGTCAGCCTTGCCTTTAGCAGGTCCCTCGTAGACAGTGGCATCCTTTTTCAGGTCGATAGTCTGGACAAGTTCCTTGCCGCCAGCGTTCTTCACGTGAAACTCAAAGACAGCGTTGGTCTGTATGTTAGCGTGACAACAAGGCATATCAACATACTTTCTTCTGAAGATTCTTCCTTTCGTTTTCTGGGAAACCGGCAAGGCCTTCCTGAATCTGCTTGAAGATAGCGGTTGATTTGAAGTCACTCATAATGCAACGTAACTGATGGTCGGGAAAAGAGGTATTGAAAGTGTCGGCTGTAGCAACTCGAACCAGCTCTGCTCGCACAGCTAATCCGGGGTGAATCTGCCCAATCAAAGGATATTCTCTATTACCACAGCTGCGGACCTGGCCCGGATACGCTTAGAAAAGGCTTTCGCCCGAACCGGTCAGGCATGGATGTGGAGAACTATATGCGAGCAGTGTTGGGGTAATGCAGCATGCTGAGTTAATATGCTTGTCGAGGAGCACTGGATTTATTGAACTACGTAAGGATCTGTAGGGAGGACGGGTAAGGCACTCGACCGCTAAGGCTGCGCAAGGAAGGGATTGTTCTGTACCGAGATGGGACTTGAAGTAGCCGCAGAGCTTGTGTTCAATTGTGTGTCGAAGTTCAAGTCTAGGGCCCAAGAGTCCTCATCTAGGCCTAAAGATAGACGCTTTTCTTCCGCAGATAGAGGAGGCAAGGAGGAAGGAGCATCCACAATGGAATTGACCGTGTTGTGATTCTGCATCAATTTCTCCTCATCAGTTCGCGATGCAGGTGATTGCTGTGCTGGCACTGATTCTGTGACTGGTGCCTCACTGGAAGGGTTTACGACTGGCTCCAACGTAGCAGCATCATGATTGGCTTCGTGTATCTGTGCATCATCTGCTGTAGAGTGAGGCATAGTGTGCTGTCCGGGTTCATTGGTATGCGTGACAGGCGACAAACCGGGTTGATTATTGAAACCTTTTTCGTTTCGCTCTTGCATGTTTTCACGCACTGGCGTCATATTGCTGATGCTGTGGGTTCGGCGCCGTGAGCGCATCATAGACTCGTTGCGCCTTATCTCTGTCTCAACAGGCGTGGGCTCTTCGTTTACTCTACGCATAGGTAGTATACCGTTGGAGGCCTTGTGTGAGAGCGAGGGGCGAACAGGATCCACATCCGAGGCACGCTTCTTAAAGAGAAAGCCCAGAGGCGTTTTGCTGTCTTGCGTCTCTTTCAGCGGCGATTGACTCTGCGATTGGGAATGGCGACCAGGCGTTGGGTGCGAAGAAACTGCTGGGGAGTAGTACGCACTTGGTACATCGCGGTTCATGCGGCGCATAGGTGCCGTGGGTCTCTCCCCAGAGTCAAAGTGCGATGATGTCATGTCTGTTTCGGTTGTCGAGCACGCATGGCCTCGCACATTACGAGGACGCAAGCGGTCGCGAATATTCCAACGCTGCTTGTTCGAGGGATCATGGATAGGTTCCGACTTTGGCGTGTCCAAGAGGCGCTTGGACTTGTTGCCAGACCAGACAGACTTGAAGAACCGGCTTGCCTTGTTTTTAAGCGTGCGATTCATATCTTCAGTTGAAGCATGTTGCGGGATGGCTGAGGTGGCCGGCATTTGGGGAGCAGTTGTGCGTTGAGCCTTGGGTCTGATGGGTGGGGTCTCCTCAATACCAGCAGGATGCGATACGGGCTTTGCTTGCTCGTGCTCTGGTTGGGTACCGACATGACTTGTGCCAGAGATCCCAAGGCCATCATAAGAATTTTCGATCTGGGCTTTATCGGCATCTAGCTCTTTAGACATTTGATTTGAGTTCTCCAGCGCCGTCTTTTCATGCGGGTTGAACGAATACATGCTGTGATGGGTAGTGCGCATCTCAGGCACACATGAAAAATCAACGGGCGAGGATGACTTTTCGAAGTTTTCACCCTCAGGGCTTCTTGCACCAGGGCTGTACACACTCTTAGATTCGTCCTGTACATTCACCGGCACTTGCTCGGTCGCGCCATGAGCAGTTTCTTCTCCGAAGCAGTTGGCAGCCTGTCCATCCTGCTTATGATTATGTGTTGACTCTTTCGACATATTTGAAGCTGGATCATCGCTCATAGTTTCGCCTTGCTGCCCATCTAGAGCGTGCGCTGGCTGCTCCGTGGAGCGACGTTCTCCCTCTAAGGCAGGTGTATTGCTCGTGATCCTAGTCACTTTCGTGGCGCGCAAGGAAGATTGTGGCTCCATATGTTCACGAAGTAAAGCACGCTCAAAGTCGTCGAAGCCCATAGTGGTCTCTTGCGGAAATGACGCCTCGGTGGGGGCCCTGTCCGTGGGAGCGTGCTCTACAAATGCTTTCTGGGCTGTAGTTTTCTCCGTCGATTGAGTGGCCTTTTCGATAGATGATGCTTGATCAGGATAAGCCGCTTCTGCAGATGACGCATTTTCGACAGGTAGCGTTTCCTTAGTAGCATTTTCTGTCGGCTGAATCGTGTCGTGAGTCCACTCATATAAATCTTCTGTGGGCTGCGCATGCTGCTGGGTCGGCTGAACAAGATTGATGTCTTGCTGCTGTACAGGCTGCGAAGCGAAATGAGTCTCTTCAGGGAGCGGGGAATATTCTTGCATACTTCCCACAGTACTCGATGGCCCCACTGACCGGCTCAGCGGTGCGGAAAATGTACCGGAGGATCGAGAAGCAGCCAGTTCACCATACATTCCGCTACCGTGTCCTTCACTTTCATCATTCTCTGACTCAAATTCAGTCATGCTACTTTGCAAAAAATGAGCGTGTCCTCCCATGATGGTAACATCTTCTGTCTTTTCCCATGGGAAGCTAATACCCAAGTACGGATTAAGAGGCACGGCGCTCATCGTACCTTATCCTTCGGCTGAGCTTGCAAAAGTTGTCAGGCGTGTATGCGTCAATGCGGTAAGGAGAAAGATGACACCCGCATCTGTTTCGCGATGCACAACTTATGCTGGGTCGTGGAGTTTCATTAAACGCTTGTGCCTCGTTGCGTGTGGTACATAGAAGTTACTGGGCGCGCAGGTGCGCCTAAGTGGAGCAAACCGCGAGCCCTCCACTCCTGGGGGTTTTGGTCACAGGAGAGGGCCGTGGGCACGTATCGGTTGTGGGTGGCAGAGGCATCCAGAGCGCAGGCCATGCAGCAGCCGCGGTCCAAAGTGTCGTGGTCAGCAGCCATCTTCTCTATTTCACATACTGTTCTCGGATCTCTGGCATTTATTGTAGCACTCCTGACTTGTCTATCGCTGCATTATCGTCGCGTCGTCAGGAACCATGTTGCTGGCTACCCGGAAGAGTGGTGGCCATCGGTGAGTGCAACGATTGGAGACTGGTTTCCTGAGCGCAATATTTTCCAGATCCTCTGTGCTGCTACTGCCGGATTTCGACTTGCCATGATTGGTCTGTGTGGCGCACTTGCGTCGTACTCGTACAACCGTCCGTTAGGTGGTACCCTGCTAGGTGCCACTGGTGTTTTGCGTACATTCTCATGTGGCGGATGGATTTTCGTGACATCGACAGATCACTCACTCGTTCATGATATCATGATGGGTGTGTATATCGGTTTGACACCCATCTGGATGGGTCTGTGTTTGACACAGCTTGAGCCGCGTGTGAAAAGTGAGGCATACCGACGGGCCCAAACCCTTCGCACCGTATCGGCATTTCTTTTCTACGCCTGTACGCCTCTTATGGTGTATTTTTATCGCAAGCATCGCATCGATCGCATCCCTGGCATGTATTCACGCTACGCTTTGCTTGAATGGACTCTGGTGGCCATGGACGTCCTGTTTGATTCAGCGAGTGCGTGGGATCTCTCTGTGATCCAGGGTGAGATATCTTTCCCCCTTATCAAGCACGAAAAGAGCGCAGCAGCTCCGAAAAATCAATCTTCTCCCGTTTGGCCTTGGACTGTGTCGCAGGCATTTTTGGCATTTACGGCATGGTCGACATGGTTCGGTCTCATCCCCACCATCTTTTATTTTAGCGTGTCGAACATGGCTGCTGAGGGCGTGGAGCTTTTCGTTCTGTCCCAATGCGTCGGTATTGCTCTTGTGGCTATGACGCCTATTGAACGGCTTGTCCGCGGCACACATGCCATGTCTATTCGGCATCCTCACCCATGGATCCTCGTAAGTGGTTGGGTTGCCTCGTTGTGTGGCGGTATAGCCTCATATGCTCTTCAAAGTGCTTCAATGCGCCTCACTGCGAGTGCCGGGGCCTGTGCGTTGCTGGCTGTGCTGACCGCCGTCGATTGGTCACATGCGTGGGAAACAGGGCGCTTGAACGAATGCGTCGCAACATGGCTCGTGGGCTTGGTGGGAGCTTTGGTGGCGCGATACGCCAACCATGCGAATCTGCCTACATGGGTATTCATGGATGCTACGAATGGCGGAAGGCATGTACTGGTACTGAGCATCGCGATTGTGTGTCTCGTTCCCCTCGTGGTACCATCGCTGCGCCAGTTACCTACGCCTCATGTGCGCCGCTCACCTTCGTCATTCGGGTCATTTATATTGGCGTCTGTTGCCCTTGGAACCTGGCTGATCGAGATACAAACGCTTCTCAGTGACTCGGGGACACTAATTGCATTCACCTGGGCAGGTTATCCGGTCCGAGGTCCACAGGCTGTGCCTCATGGCATGTGGGTCGTGAGTGCCATGGCTGTGAGTGTGACTCTCTCGATGTGGTATCCGTACACTGGATCCAGTGTGCTGGCTATTGCCCTGCATGCCTTGGGTGTATATATCGTACTGGTATATGATCATTGGCTGGGCTTTGCAGGTGGTCTGTGCATCGCTTTGACCCTGCCTGCCATGGCTATGCCCCTGTTCCACAGCGCCCTTGCACATCATCCTCTGCGTGCTATGGGCGTTGCATGGCTCACTGCTACGTTTTTGGCCTTCCTGGGTGTGCTTACGACAGCTTATGCCTTTTTGCCAGGTGCCTATGTTATGCGGGAGCACACGGGCGCCCTGTTGGGCATTGAGACAGCGATCCTGTCGTGGGGTCTGTGGCATGCGCGCCGTGAAGGGGTGCGTGCTAGAATCGCACATGCAACGGGAGCTCGTTCTCGTCGTGCTATGCGCACCTTGACTGCCCTGCTGGTGGCTTTGGTCGGTGCGGCGAGTGTCGTGCCGCTTGTCCGATACGTGCCACCCTCGTCCATCACGCCGCATCACACTCCAGATCGCATACTTACCGCAGGAATTTGGACGGTTCACTTTGGATTCGACCAGCTGATGCGTGACAGTACCCGGCGCATGTCCTCGATCCTCCGTACCATGGAACTTGACATTGTGGGCCTGCTGGAAACTGACCTCCACCGCCCAGCCTTTGGCAATCGTGACCTGACCCAGTGGTTGGCCCAGGATCTTCACATGTATGCAGACCTAGGGCCGAGTCCTAAGAAGCATACGTGGGGCGCTGTGTTGCTGTCCAAGTTTCCGATTATTAACAGCACCCACCACCTCCTTCCTTCGCCGCATGGAGAGTTAGCTCCAGCCATTCATGCTGTGCTGGATATCTGGGGTGTGCCCACGCATGTTGTCGTCTCCCACAATGGCCAGTTCGAAGATAAGCTGGATCGAGAGCTCCAGACTAAAGCTATTGCGCGTATTTTGAGCGATGCATACCCACATCCAGCCATCTTCCTTGGCTACGTTGTCACTAAGCCGCATGCACCGCGGCCCGAGCCATATGACATTTTGTTCTCTGATGGTTTGATCTTCGACGTGGATCCTGACGATAAAGACCGATGGTGTCAGTATCTCGGCTTCCGCGGCCTAGAGCGCGTAGGCTATGCTCGTGTGTCGCGTTACACGGTAACAGACACCGAGCTGCAGACATTCAAGCTCGCTGTGCCGGATAGGCTCGAGCCAAATCGTGACGTGCGTCCCTTCCGCGTCTCTGGTAGACACTTCAAGCCTGCGGCGTGGACATACCCCCTATCGCTCGTCCGGCCAGGTGTCCGTGTGAATGAAACCCACAAGTACTCACCCTACATTTACCCACAATACTTTGAGTTCGAGGCCAGGCACTAAAGGACCTATGGTTGCTGCTGTTGCAGCTTTTCACGCCGCCTACTGCGCCGCGCGGCACGATACAATGCACGCTTTTTGTTGCGTTCCAGTGTGCCCACACCCATGTATGAATCGGCGCCGACAGACACAATGCGCATCGGTGCGCGTCCTTCGCGAGAAGCCTCGACCGTGCGGTCGTGGTCGGGTCGATTCGGCGCGCCTGTGGGGATGTGCCGCATCACTTCACGACGGTTTCGATTCGCAGCTTTGAGAGCTTCAGCTAGCGGGGATGTGTATGTGGATGGCGTCGTGCTCTCATTTCGCTCTTCGTATGGCGCTCCTCGTGGTGAGTGTGGTGCCGTGGCAGGCACAGGCTGCGACTCGGCGAGGAAGGATGGGCGCGAGCCCAGCAGACGCTCCATATGTCGTTGCAGTTCTGTCTGCAGTGGCTTGCCCTGCTTGTGTAAGCTCATGTATTTACGCATGCGTGTGTGTGTGTGCTCAGTGTGTAGGGTGTAATCTAACCATGACAGTGTCTTCAAGACTAATCGATGGATACGCATCATTGCACACGTACAAGCAACGTACCTCTTGTGTATAAACATCCTCGAGCGCCTTGAGACGCAAAATCGCCTCCGTACGTTCGAGGCTGATCCGGAACTTGGACGACAGCGAGCGTACCGTCCACTGCTGCGGCGATTGTGTGTGCAGACGCCACATGTCATCACGCACGCTTTGGTGCACTGGTGGTGGTGGATGGAAAAAGGGGTTTTGAGGGAATGGCGTCTCGCCCAGCCAGTGTGGACCACGACGCGGCTTGGGGAAGCGATAGGCCTGCGCACCACTCTTGAGCCACTGGCGGTATGGCGGCAGCGGCACGCTCGTAAGAGTCGGTCGCGGACGTGGGTCACTCCTGCCACCTCCTGCAGTCCGACCGCCCTTGCGCGCGGTTTGTTCACGCGCCTGCGTGGCGTACGTACGCACCACAGGCCGCCACATGTCGACAGAAGGAAGAAGCTGCGATCGCTTCTGCCGTTCGAGCGATATTTATCACGTGATCAAGGCAGCAATATTCTCCACATCCAGACGCGTTCACGCCACCCAATGCGGCGGCCCATGGGCTGGCCGCGAACGGATATGGGCCAAGTGACATCGCAGGATGCTGTGGCGCTCTCGCAGGCCCAAGCAAATCTAGCATCCGTCACACAGAAGCAGCATATTCATATCGACCTCGGCACAGAGCGAGCAACGTGCACGCTCCAAGCGAGCCTGCTATTCCCGCCGAGCCAGAGCGTCCGTGCGTGGCGATTGTGGACCGGAGACGACACGAGTGCCACCTTTATGGACAGCCGCATTGATGCGCCTGAATGCATTCGAGAGGCGTATATTGTGCGACAGGATGGTGTCTTTTTGATGGTGCCTCCTTCCCGCTCTCAGAAAGATGCGATACTGCTAAGTCTCACCCTATACCTCCAAACGCCGCTGGTCCACCATGCACCCAAAGCACCATGCTCGATGCAGTGCCCGGTCTTGCGCTGCAAGCAAAATACATTTAGCTGCGAGCTATATGCATACGAGGGACACGAAATTGAGGTCATGGCAAATCCACCGCTCGCGTCACAGGCTTGGACGCCCTCGACCACCAACGCTGAGCAACAGCAGCTGACGGCTACTTTTTCCGAGACTGATGTGCTGGGTATACAGTGGATGCCGATATCTGGGCGCGGTACGAACACGCTGCGCTCGAAGTCGGCCCACGTCACGTACCACACGAATGCGTCCATTGTGCACATGTGGTCTGAGGCGCTCGGGGCGCACATGCCGTGGGCCGTATTTGATATGGATGTGCACGTCTCGCTGAGCCAGGCATATGTCGAGACTATGACACGTGAGGCTCGCCTGGATCTCTCGGTCGACATGCATGGCGATACATCTGCGCATTGGGACACGTTGTCCGTGGATGGCGGGCCGTACATCGCCCGACAAATGTCTACAGGCCTATCGCTATGGGTAGATGTCCATCTGGCTTGTGGCTCGTACGGTGCACCGGCCCCTGTTCCCCTGCAATTTGTCTTGCACGGGCGCATGTCCTTGGCGCTTCAAGACCGCTCGAATGCACCGCGCCTGACTCTTCCTTCCCTTCGCCTGCCAACGGATCAAATCACGTCCGAGTATGTGCTTCGACATGCCCCTTGGTCTGAGGGCACAGCCGCGTATGCGCTCGATGTCCTTGAACCTATGCAGGCCGCACATGACTCGCAGCGCGTCGGACGCGCGCCTGCTCGCATCGCTGCAGATACTCTTACCGTGCGCTGGCGCCCCACGAACGAGAGCCACTCTGAAGTGCTTACGCCGAGGAAAGTCGCTCCCACTTCGGTGCAGCACACAGTGTGGCCTGGCGCCTCTGAAGCATGCCATCGTGTGTTTGTGCACACCCGAGAACTCGTGCCGGGAGCTCATACACTCTGCTTGCTGCCATGTGAGCCCAGCAGCATCCAAGTGGTGCGCGGCGGTCAGAGGTTCGTGCGAACATACACGGTGCGCCGGGCGCCCCTGGCCCCGTTCGACCGCGTGTTCGAGGTGCGCTTAGGCGTGAACGAGCCGCTGGATCTCGTGGACGTGCAGCTGGACTTTGTGTCTCGACGCCTCGACTTTGAGCGCCCGCTTTTCGCAGGTGGCGTGGCGTCCTACCTCTTGCAGGTTGGCACCCAGCCGTCGTACACGGCACGCTTCCACGTAAGTGACGCTCTCGTCGCGTACGACGACACAAACTCGGCGAGGTGGACGCATATCCCACCAAGCACGCCGTGCCGTATTCGTGTGACGCTGATGCACCGTGACGCAAGACCGCTTCCCTACGTCCCTGTGGCCCTAGGCATCCTGTGTGCCGTTGCTGCCTGCCTGGCGACGATTTGGGCATATGGCGCTCACACGACAGCTCGGCAGCTGAGCATGCGCATCGATGCCCTAGCCATGGCCCTCGACGTCGATTTTACTGATGGCCAGTGGCTCGCGTCTGCTGATGCGCCATATACCCCGGTGCCCGGCGTAGCCTCGTCGTGGCGCCTCCCGTGGTTCCCGCTCCCATAGGTACATGTAGTGCACGTGCCAAGAGGGGCGCGGCTTACCCCGAGCTACCATGTCGACCACGGCGCCCATTCGCCTCGGTGTGGCGGCTATGGACCGCAAGGCGCGGTCCAAGCCCATGCAGAACATCCTGAATCGCCTGCTGTCGTCCGGCCGCTTTGAGGTGATTGTGTTCGGCGACAAGGTCATTCTGGATGAGGACGTGGATACGTGGCCTATTGTCGACGTGCTCATTTCCTTCTTTAGCACTGGCTTTCCGCTAGAAAAGGCCATCAAATACTACGAACTGCGTAGGCCCGTCTGCGTGAATGATCTGTACATGCAAACGGTGCTGTGGGATCGCCGTGCTGTCCTGCGCATCCTCGAGCAGGTGGGTGTACCGACGCCGCCGAGTGTGTATGCCGACCGAGACGGCGGACCTCGTCTCTCAAAGCCTGTGCTTGACGAAATCAGGGCAAATACAGGTCTTGACTTGTCGCAGCGTGCCCCGCCCGCTGAGGTGCAGCTCATTGACCACGACACGCTCCGTGTGAACGGACGAACGATCCGCAAGCCCTTCGTGGAAAAGCCCGTGAGCGGCGAGGACCACAATATTCACATCTACTATCCTCTGTCCAGTGGCGGCGGCGGTCGTCGCCTATTTCGCAAGGTCGGCAACAAGTCGTCCGAGTTCGATCCGAGCCTCGTGGAACCCCGCACGGACGGCTCGTACCTGTATGAGGAGTTTATGGACGTAAACAATGCAGAAGATATCAAGGTGTACACGATCGGCCCGGTCTTTTCGCACGCGGAGACGCGCAAGTCACCCGTCGTCGACGGCCTCGTGAAGCGCAATCCTGATGGGAAAGAAATTCGGCATGTGGCTGAGCTGTCCGCCGAAGAGCGCGACATGGCACGCCGTATCACCATGGCATTTAAGCAGTTCATTTGCGGCTTCGACCTGCTTCGTGTGCAGCAACAGAGCTATGTCATTGACGTCAATGGCTGGAGTTTTGTCAAGGGCAATGACGACTACTATGACCAGTGCGCTCGAATTCTGTGCCAGTTCTGCGAGGCCCACCGAATCGCTCGCCCCCTTCGCCCGCCTAGCGAGGATGTACGTGCGATCGAGGAAACGAGCAGCTGGGTGCTCAAGGCGAACGTCACAGTGTTCCGTCATGGCGATCGCACTCCCAAGCAAAAGATCAAGCGATCCTACAAGACGCGCGACGCATGGACAGCCCCCCTGGTGGAACTCATGCATGGCTGCCGCGAAGAAATCATTCTGCGCTCCCACTTTGACGTCGTTCTGCACGCGCTGGACAAAGCCAAAGAGCTCGATGGTGCAGACGCGCACGACCTCTCGTTTGTCTCCGATATCATCCAGCGCAAAATGTCGTTCCCTGGTACCAAGATCCAACTGAAGCCCTCATACCATCATGATCAGCTGGAAAAGGTGCAGCTCGTCATTAAATGGGGCGGCGAATTCAGCCATGCGGCCATCCACCAAGCCCGCGACTATGGTGTCAATTTGCGCCGCGACATTTTGATTATGAACAAGGAGGCTTTAGACCATTGCACCATCTATACCAGCTCAGAACGCCGTGTATTGGCCTCGGCGGAGACGTTCGCACAGGCCTTTCTGGATGGTAGTGAGTCCGACGCACCAAAAAACATGATCGTGCGCAAAGACTTGCTTGACGACTCGAATGCGGCCAAAGACCTCATGGACAATGTCAAGGAAGAGCTGCGTGCTCGCCTGCAGCCTACGCCGGAAAACGCACACATACGTCCCGAACACTGGCCGAAGGATCTGCCACCGCCATCTCTGATCGGCACCGAGATCCAAAAGCTGCTTCACAGCCTGGGCGAAACCATGCACGAAAACTTTTCCAAACTCGATGTCGATGCGATCCAGGACCGCTGGTGTACACACGAGACCCCAGCACTGTTTTGCGAGCGCTGGGATAAGATGATTGAAGACTTTGACTCTCCTAATGAACCATCACGCGCGAGTGAGCTGGCAGATATGCTGTCACACGACGGACTCCACAACCGCGCATTCCTCGAGACGATCTTTTCACGCGCAGAAGACGATGAGGCACATAAGCTCGAGCGTCTGCATCATCTCTACAGAATGAGCCTCGCACTCTTCGACTACATCTGCCCGCGCGAGTACGGTATAACGCCTGAACAGAAAGAGCACATCGGCCTGTTGACATCTCAGCCCCTCCTACAAAGCATCGTGCAAAATCTGCAAGTGTCCGAAGACGTGAAGGGCATGTGCACCTTTTACTTCACGAAAGAGTCGCATGTACACACGCTGCTCAATCTCTTGCTGTCCTCGCACCTGTCCATTATCATGCCGCGTATGCCGCCCATGGACTACTTTTCCAGCATTACGTTCGAAGTCTACGAGCGCGAGCGGCCAACAAGTGCCACACACGCAGCTTCTTCCAAGCCTGAACGATCACTCGTCATAAGTGTGTCAGAAGGCGCTCACAGTTCCGAAGTGCTGTTTATCCGCTTGGACGCTCGACACGCGCTGACGCCACTACCCAGTCGGCCACTTACCTCACACATGGACTTTGATGAGTCTATCTCCAAGCTATCTTCTTTATGTCAGAAGCGCGATGCTCTCGATACGCGACGTGGCCTTATCGAGGGCTCGGCTGTGTATTTCGGCAAGCCTGAAGACGAGGAGCACGTCGTACCGATCCGTAGCCGCGGCGCTTCTGCCTCGCCATAGGGGCCTGTTGGTCTTATCACGTGATTCTTTGGCTGTCGTGGTTGTCTTCGCCTTGCGTCGACGCGCCCAACCGCGGTAGCCCCTCATGTTGTGCCTGATGCATACAAGTATCATGCGAAATAACATGGTGCGAAGTGTACCATCGGGGTGCTTAGTACCATTATTTTGCAAAGCAAGTATAGTTTTGCCCAAAGCGCGGCTCGCATACCCACATGCTGTGTCCTGTCCATACATGCCGACTCGGACGATCCATGCGAGTATGCCGCGATTTTCCGGGCCCAAAAAGGACGACAACCTACCTCAGACATTGATGGATCGTGCCCAGAACATGTGGTCCAACATAAAATATCTATTTCGTTTTTATCTGAATGGCGTCAAGCAAATTTGGAAGAACCGAACCACCGTGCGTGAAATCCACGCAGACGTGAGGCGTACCAAGCGCGACTATACGTGGGAGGAGATGCAAATGATTCGCACACATTCCAAAGATATGGTCAAGCTGCCTTTTTTTGTTCTGATTCTCGCCACAGTGGAAGAGCTCTTGCCGTTGATGGTCATTTATACCCCATTTATGCTTCCGTCAACCTGCATACTTCCAAGTCAGCTCACCAAGATCCGGCAACGCTTCGAGCTGAAGCGCAGTACGGCAATCAAGTCACTTCGTGCCACACTTCCTACTCTAGACGTGTCAAACGTGTCTGACAAGTCGGCTCAGGCTGCCGTGGCCACTTTGCCTTCACAAGCGCTCCATGAACTCGCCACGGTCTACAATCTTTCCAAATGGGGCGGCTCTATTATGCAACGAGGTCGCATTGTATCTCATATGCGCATATTACAAGAGGATGACGAGCGTCTTATCAAGTCCAAGACCTTTACGTCGACAGAGGATGCTGATTATAAGCTGTCGAATGCGTGTATTCAACGTGGGATGTACGTATGCGCGACACACTTACTCCTTCTAGCTGTGCTGTGAATGTATCTTCGAAAGATATGCGTTTGTGTATGTATTTATACGACTGACGGAACAGCTCTCCAACGTTGGCTCGATGTCACGCTGCGACCAAATCCACCTTCGCCGCTCGAGCGTATCCTTCTCCCCATGCGCATACCCCAATTTGGTGCGCCTGAGACGGAACTCCGTCCCGAGCTGGACGAACAAGACAGTCTTAGCGTCAAGGAAAAGACATCAACCGTGGTCGAGGAAGTTGTCGAGCAGGAAAAGCGTCGAGAAACGAAGAAATCGTCATAGAGGTGGTCACAAGTATGCAGTCGCGTTATCTAGTAGCTATCACCCTCGGCACCCTCACCGGAGAAGCCGCGCAAGGATCGCAGCATGGCGGCCTTGTGCTGCTCCGATTGAGATTTCGTGACATTCTCTGCCGCATGCGCTTCAAGAAGCTGAGGAAGAGCAGATTCGGGTATAGAAGAAGCGACAGAGGGTGAGACGTTGTCTTCCTTGTCGAGATCAATTTCGCCCATCAATACGACATTCTCTCCACGCACAATGAACGTGCCTTTGGGAACATCACCATAGCGGTTCCCGACAAAAATGCGTTCGATCGCTTCCTGCAAGACAAGATTCGCTGCGTAAGCTTTGACCAACGTACCAAATTGATCATACGACCGCAGGATACCGATGAGCTTACGTCCATCACGAAGAATAACAATCACCTTTTCTGAAGATATGAGCGCATACATCACCGGTAAACGTACTGTCAACAAGATCAACAAGCGCGCCTGATGTAGTAAAGGCTATGTTGGCCAAAATTTCCTGAGCCTCCATGGCCAACGCGTTCCTCTTCGTAAAGTAGAACCGGCGAAGCGAAGAGCGACGAATCAGTGCTCGCTTACACTAGCTTTCTCCACATGTGGCATCCACCCGTGCGGGTCGCTGCCCTTGCTCAACTTGGTCGAGGGTCGCGTTCATTCCCTTATGTGTGTGCCCGCCCTAAGTCAGGCTGGTTTGATATATTCGGCTTCGAGAGATCGATCAGGGGTAATTGAAAGAGAGGAGAACGAATATTTGAGTACTATCATACATAGTGCGCTTGTTGACAGCACATACAGGGGTTCATGTCCTGTTGCATGCCACCCTTGAAAATACGATCTACGAGTCCTATATTCATCTCTAGTCCAAGACGAAGCTCGGCGAGTGAATTGATAGTTTTTGATTATCAGCCGATCATTTCGCCATCTGTCAGGTATACCAGTGAGCCGCAGCATACTATCACATATTTTCTAGTAATAGCATATGCTCGTCGTCAACCTATGTGACTGTCCATGTACCATTACTCTACCACGTTCAATAGCTTTCCCTCAAGCTACTTGTACACCAGGCCTCTTACCTCTCACCAAGATGGACGCAAAATTGCTGCTTCGCCGTATATCAACATAGAGTACCAAAGCGTATGATTGTATAAGAATAAATGGGACTGAGGCACCATGCATGCCCTGGAACGGTGACCATACCGAAGCACCAATCAATGCCATAAGTGAAATGAGAAATATGAGCAGCTTGACTTAAGGATAGCCGGTTCATATCAAGTCAGCCACCCCGCCTGTATCACCGCACGACCTACGCCCATCACTTGTGTTCGCTTCTGGCTGTGCCATCCACCTTGCATCTCCAGCTCACGAACAAAAGCATCGACGCCGCCACCCACCCCAAAGTACAGCACCTTGGCAGCTACAAGACAGAGCGTCGAGTTAGGCGCAATCCCGGCATCATGCTGGTCCTTGGAAGTGGGCCAGCAGAGACTGTGTAATACACGACAGAGTGAAGGCAAGCTGGACAAAGAGTACACCGTCTCACTAGACAGCACCAAATCAGCTCGATTGGCAAGATGAAGCGAATCCCAGCCACCATAGAAGAAGCGCAGCTCAATTTCATGGCTCGCTAATGCATGCTGAAATTTGAGTAGTAAGTTCTCGTCGACTTCTAATTCACCCGGTTCTATCGCCGATTGCGAATGACCCAGCGTCTCGCTCCCTGAGGGCGAAAAGTACCACGTCAACAATAAGTTGGGAAGGACGACCTGTATGTTGGAGAGAAAGTACGTACCAGCGAAAGCACCTCTTGGTTGTAATCACACAAGGTCAGTGTGCTCTTGCCTTTTGACGACTGACGCGCACGCAAGATTTGATCCAGGACATAACACGATGGGATGGCTGTACCACATCCGAGTTCCACCGTATGACGACCGCTTGGCCAAGTGGCATCTTGGCTTGATACTCTCGTGTGTAGCTTGTCCAGTTCGACCACTAGGTCCAAAGCACATTCCCACGTCTTGAGTCCGCCTTCATACACTCCCGGGATCAAGTCGCTTTCTGCATCGGCCACCTGACCGTCATTATGTATAATTTGAAAGCGCACATCGAACAAGTCTCGCCGAACTAGGGTCACTGGCTCACTGGCTTGAGAAATGAGAACAGGTGAGTAGGACAATTTCTCCGGTATGCAGGTGAGCTGCATCAGCCTGTAGTCTGCGTACCATGTCGCTCAAAAAAAGTTCTTTCGCAGGCATATTACATGGATCCTGTATTGGGGAAGTCTGCGCTACGGAGGCATGCTCTCCAGGGACACCCTCCTCGTCGACACAAAAGCCAAACGAGAACGACATGGCTGGAGCAGGTAAACTCACGGTGCACACTCCACATTGCTGTTCTCATGCTCCGAGCTGGGACTGACGCGTCACCCACACCGGAGTGGATCGTGCGACATCATGCACCCATTCCTGTGCATACAGTAGCACTCGTGAATCACGGACACTTGCTCGTGGCAGGTGATGCCGACGGTCGCGTCTCTGTCACGACGCTGTCGACATACCGTCCCATCGTATTTTGGCAAGCTCACCAGGGCGCAGTGCTTCGTGCTGATGCTTGGTCTGGGTATTTAGTTACTCATGGCCGTGATCACAGCTTGCGAGTGTGGAAAATGCCCGATGAGCTCGGCTCTGTAGCACTGTCCAGCAGTATGGCGAAAAATTTACCTTTGCCTACCATGCTACATGAAATGGGTGTGAATGCCCTCAATTACTGTGCTTACGACATGTGCATACGAAACGAAGATACCCCAACACTAGATGGCTGGCTAGTGATCCCGAATACACTTGAATCCGGATGGATCGATTTATACCATGTCCCCTCACAACAGCGCATCATTGAGTCGCTCGGACGCCAGGCTGACATCCGGTCAGGCACAGAACGGCCAGCCATTGTTATGGCTCTTCAAATATGTATCCTGCGTGATATTCTTTGGATTGTAGCTGGATATGAAGACGGTGTCCTACAAGCATGGACCATTCCAGTATCCACTATGGAACCAACGCTTGTATGGACGCATAAAAGCCATACTGAGTCGATCATGGCGCTAAGTATGTCGCCCACGTGTGACAGCGTTTTGAGTTTGGGTGCCGACTATAATATAGTGCGCACCGCACTTCATCAAGAAGCTGTCCCACACGTACAGCGAATTAAGCGACCCGGTCACGCTTGCGCAAGCGTACGATGGGATGAGCGGGTATGTGTGCTCGGTGGATGGGACGCCTGTGCGCGGGTATTTACATGGCCATCACTCGAGCCCTTAGCCAAGCTGGCCTATCATAAGGACAGCATTTACGCCCTGTCCTTTGTACGCCATGATGCAGTGCATGTGCTTCATGCACATTTGGATGAGAGCAGCGATGAGGACGCTGAAGAAACATCAGCTTCAAGACAGCTCTTATTGGCATGCGGAAGCAAAGACGGGCGGATTTCCTTGTGGAATGAAACATTTACAAAAAAGCCTTGAAGGGCACCTTGAGGGCACATGCGTCTGTCCACACACGCACTGGTCTTCCGTGATTGTCCTGTAGCGTGGCCGAGCATCGCCATGCACCCAAATCCTCGTACATTCCTGGCTTTGGCACGAACACACAGGCACGGAGAGGGATGGATGACCATGCCGGAACAGTGCCTTTGTGTACTATATTTCCAAGCCATGCGATACCTGTGTTCGATGACACCATTTCGATAGTAAAGTGTAAAGGCCACGGAGCCTCGTTCCGCACATGCAAAGTCATGGGACACACGAAAGGAGCTGTTTCCATATGAATCGCGTTTAGGGGCACATAGATAGAGAGTGGCAAGACATTATTCGCCAAAATTGATTTGCTGAGTCGACCCTTCATGATGGCTCGCTCACGAGCCGTCTCCTCATACATGGCCCGTTGAGGCGTATCAGACTTAAGTAGGAGGTTGAGTATGGCCATATCATCCATCGACGCATACTGGACGCCCACACGCCCGCCACATAAAAGCGTATCACCGAGGTTTCCATTTTCGTCACGCCAATGCACAGTCACATCGATATCATTGGGGTCCATGCATGGCAAAGCACGCACAATATGTGGTGGGAGGTAGTCAAACTCGCTGATCTGCCTTTGACGAGCCCAGGCACTTCTTGAGGCAGTATATAGTGATGCATAATGCAAAAGGCACGCCGCGGGAGTTTCGCCATGCTGCGATACGTGCACAGGAATAGGCGCCGGAGACGGAAGCGACGCAGATCCGTCGAAAAAGGCGTGCAATGCACGCACAGTAGAGGCAAGGGTATAATTCGACGGACTTGGCTGTAAACGGACCAACGAAGCAAAGGTATCGCCCGGTGCCAGAAGAGCAGGCTGCATTGACCCTTCAACTGTTGTCCACAAGGGACTCACGAAAGAAATGCCCGTGCAGGTCACAGCTTTCGACCCCACATTCGAAACATGAAGTGCAAGCATGTATGCAGGTTGTGCCTGATCTGCGAGTTTGATATGGAAAGAGGCATTCATCATAGCTTGAGCTTGAATTTGCCGCGAAGCACGTTTTTCGAAAGATCCATGCGTGGATGTGGCGTATTTGACATGCCATGTGAGTGTGTGACTTCCTGAATCAGTAACATGCCACAGGCACGGTATGTCACAATGCGCGCCAGCTGTCAGCTTAGGCAGCGCATGCTCCGAAGTCGAAGGCGCAAGAATTGATGGCAAAGACTCTGTGGGCGAGCTGAAAGCTTGCATATTACATGGCGAAGTACTCATAGACGCAGATTCGATGTCGATCGAGCTTGTGTTAGTGATACGCACGGACACAGATACGATTTCACCAATCGTCACGCGAGCGGGTGTAGTCACTTCGAGCTCAAGGCATGGCATGTCCTTGGAGACCCAAATCAGCAACGACTTATCGTGAGCGTACGTCCGCGAACGCCGCTGCTCGACGGTCGTTTGCAAACGTGGGCCGAGCTTTTGGAGCGATTGGTGCACATGTAAAACACGAGACAGTGTGTAAGTGGCATGCGACACGCGCGCATATCCATCTGTAAAAATTCGTGCAGAGCATACGACGCTTCTACGCTCGTTGGGTTCCAAGATAACGTCTTGCACAGGGGCATCCGCTTCGACGGGGCTGGAAAGTGCTGTTCCATCCCGCTGTGCCCGGGAAAAGTGAAGACGCACATCGGTCAACGATACGCGCACGCCAAGTGGATTGACTAGAAAAAGCTCGATACGACAAGGCTCGTTCAATGAAATGCACGGATTGTCATTATAGCTTGAGGAAGGTCGCAGAATGCAGCATCTCTCAGCAACAATGAAAGGTGAAGGAAGTGTCACGCGGTGCTCGTGAGCATATTTAGCGACACTTTCGATTGCATGAAGATGTAGTTCGTCAATGGGAGGGAGACTGCCATGAAGAAGGGGTAAAAGGTACGAGAGAGCCTCGTCGATACGTCCACTGTTGTGCACGAGAAAAGCCATTTTAAAAAGAGCGTGATCGTACAGGTATGTACAGCGGGTTTTGTAATAATTTGCGGCACACGTATAGCAGCGCAGGGCAAGATGTTTCTGGCCGCACGCTTCATATTGAGAAGCAGCTTGCAATAACGACGCAGCACTGCGCCGTGTGTGAGGGCGCTCCATACGAAGGTATGCCATGGAGGCTTGCTCTAGCAGTAGTGCACGCACAATTTCATCAGTAAATTGAGCAGCGCGGAAAGAGGCCATAGCGACCATATCGTACTTCTGCATGCCGTTAAGAAGAGCTGCATATAGGACGGATGCGCGCAGTGCGTAAAATTCACCTGTGCGCAACTTGACGTATTCATCGCACGCACGCAGATATGCAGAAGGCGGGGGCATAGGCCCCTTGCGCGACAAGCTCGCATGTAGCATCTGAGCTAGACCCAGCATTTCACTCGCACAAGCACTGTACATGGCTGCCTGATCCTCCTCATAGTCGCGATATGCGGCATCGTACATGGTCGATGCTAAGCGATAATCACGCACATGGATTGCCAAATCACCAAGACGTCGCGTTTGCGACACAATTGAGTTGGCGGGGTATATATCATGGTTGAGCCTGGACGTTGATGATCCGGTTGAGCCACGAGGCAGGAGCCACTTCCGACTTGCACCTAGCAAGCGTCCCGTGAGGCCAAGTCGTTGGGATGAAATGTGCTCGCCCAGATGTTGAACGGAGCGCTCTAAGAAAGGAACTAGGCTTTTGGTAATGAGTTCTCGAACATAAGACTGCACGCGTTGTGCATCTTGCAATGACATGCGCTGAGCTAGCGGCGCGCCTTCCTTGGCGCATACACGTGAAGGCACTTTTTGAGCATTGTTCGTGTATAGCGCGTGCACCTCAGGAACAGGCTCACTAGCCGAGTTCACATGCACAATCGCACAGTCCAAGCCGTAGGTGCGACGCACCTCCTCAAACAATCCCATCGATCGGGACATGTCTGTTCCTAGAGCTGCCGTGTCGTGAACGACGAGATAGCATCGCAATATATTTGATTCGACAAAGGGCTGCTTAGCGAACACATCTGACTTCTTTGACTGCTCGTACAGTCGCGCGAAAGCATTAAGTGGATCGGGGTTGTTGGATGATACTGCAAGTACCATAGCGCAAGGGTGTGACATGGTATCAAACGAGCTAATAGGCCGGTAGCCGTATAGGATCGAAGCAAAGCATGAAAACGACTCATTTTGCTGGTGAAGCTTTTCGTTCCAAGCCTGATATTCGTTTTCCGCAGGAACAAGAGGCAAGAGAGGATCACAGTCCTGAATCTCGTCATGAAAAAATCGTTGCACTGTGTCCAGCAATTTGTCGATGGGAACTGGCTCATTTCCAAGAGACAAAAAATCATCTAGCATATCAAATCGTACATGAAATCGGGGAATCATGCGCTGCTCTAGTTGGGAAGTGCGGACGGTGACTATGTCAGTTGTCATGTATCGTACCATTTTGTGAAGTGCTTTCAAAGGGGCGAAACAAGTCAGCGAAGCAAGAAAATCCATTCCTCTCTGCAATCAGATTTGTATCTTGGCAGCTTAGTATGGCGATACGCGGACAGAATGCCCTATGCACAGAGTCGGTTCCCATGCGCGCGTAGCAGCGACCCTGTTGCCAGGGCCAGGTGAGTTGAACACGCGTCCCTAGTGCCCTTATGCACACGTGGGGCCACGTGGATACTCCGCTTAAGCAGGACCAGGCAGCATAATGGAGCCGGATGGTTCTCGGTCGGTTTTGAGCAGCTATCATGCCTGGCAACGAGCCAGCGCCCGTTACAGAGGCCAACCTGGCCAAGATGAATGGTGAAATTTATATTGAAGAGCCCAAGGAAAAAGGGAATTCGAGTCCCCCAGTTTCTGCCAAAACGAGTATGTCGCTTTCTCAACGAGCTATGGACTCCATGTCATCAATGGTCGTGCGGTCCATCATCGCTGTCAACGACGAGCCCATCAGGCTTCCAACGAAAAATCGAAAAGCACCGCTCTCTGTTGCAACAACAGCCGTCAACTTCCGAGGGTTTGTGCAAAAGTCGGGTCCACTGTTTGTGTTCCAAGATGCTGTGGAATCCACCCTCATGTGGGATGATTGGCCATGGACGACACTATGGATGGGCATTTGGGCCGTCGTATCATTACACCCGCGTCTTTTTCTCTGTGTTCCGCCTGCCATCGCTCTCACTATTATGTGCAATACATTTTTCATACGCTTTCCCTTGACTCACGAAGACCGCAACAAGGCACCATGCGATGCCTTGCGCGCTTCCTTTAATGTTCCAGACATGCTGCGCGAAGAGCCAAGAGCTCCTCCCATTGAGCCTCGACCTGTTAAAGAAGGTGAGCTCAAGTATTTCATGCATATGCGGGACATCCAGAACATGATGCGACTTATCATTGATGGTTATGACAGTATTTCACCGATCGTCAAATATCTTAACTGGTCTGATGTGCCACGCACACTTCGTATATTTCAAATATGTATTGTTGCATTAATAGCAGCATACTTTGTCGCACCTTTGATTCCATGGCGTCTTGCTGCCTTCTTTGGAGGTGAGCTGGTTCTTGTCGCGCATCACCCATGGCTAAAGCCCGCTATGGAAGCTGTGAAGAAGCAATCCAGAGATTCACCTAGCCGCTTCAAGTCAGCACAGCGTCAGCATCGTTTGAAGCAGCGCCTCATTGATATGCTAGATGAAGACCGATTGCCCGAGTTTGTGTGGCAGCGCGGATGGAAAGATGTGGAAATGTTTGAAAACCAACGCTATCAACCTGGTCGCCGAAGTATTTCGAATGATTTAAACTGGTCTCCACGCCATCTTCGGGCAGACGAACGTCGGCCATGGACCCGGGGTATCGACGGTTATTCTGTCGATATCACGGCTCCGACTGACTTCCCACTTCGTGCTGATGACGTAGACTATCAGCTCGATGAGGGGTATGAATGGATCGAGGGAGAAAATTGGAGAATTGACTGGGGTGGGGCTTGGAGCTCCGTGGGTGTGGATGATCATGGCTACGTGTACACGGACGCATCGTGGTGCCATCCAGCACCCTATGCCTATGGAACTGATGAATCTGCGCCCAAGTCACCATTTTATTGGTCACAGGATGAAGATGACAATCAATCTACCGACATGGACTCTGACATAAGTGCTCTAGCCGTTACACGACGCCGACGCTGGCTTCGCCGTGCGGTGCGTGTGAAAAACCCTGGGTCATCGAAATGTGGAGTGACACCGAAGGGGACTTGACGCATCAAGCGAAAATCGCGGCTACTCCCAGTCCGACAGTGTGCCCGATGCACGTGCCACGATCGGCGATTTCCGCCTATACTTGGCCACTTGCGTGCCACCTATTTAAAAGTGACGATCAAAGGCTACCTGGTTCCAGATTACCATGACCGTGACTTGGGAGAAGCCCCAACTGTCGGAATCGCACGCTAATGTCATTCGTGCTACTTTGCCCCTGGTAGGTGAGCATATCAATGAAATTACTAGTCTATTCTACAAGACTATGTTTCAGAATCACCCTGAATTGATCAAGGACCTCTTCAATCGTGGAAACCAAAAACAGGGCGCCCAACAAAAGGCCCTGGCTGCTTCGGTAGCTGTATTCGCGTCAAAGCTTGTGAGTGAAAACGAGGGGCTCCCCGCTCATCTTTTCTCGCGCATTGGACACAAGCACGCTGCATTGGGTATCACGGCGGACCAGTACCAAATCGTGCACGATAACTTATTTTATGCCATTGTCCAAGTACTTGGTGCTGATACGGTGACTGCGGAAGTTGCTGAGGCTTGGGACCGTGTCTATTGGCTCATGGCCGACATGCTCATCAAGTTTGAGAAAGGACTTTACGATGAGGCGGGTGTCGAACCTGGTAAGGTGTTCCGCCAGGTCAAGGTTGTTCAGTCTGACAAGTTGACCGACGATGTAACTTTATTCAGCATCGAAAGCACTGATGCGTCCAAGCCGTTACCAGCTCATAAGCCGGGTCAATACATTTCCGTGCGTGCTCGTCTACCAGATGGCGCAGGCCAGCTGCGTCAGTATAGTCTCGTGGATGACGGTGTCAAAGCAGGTCGTCTAAGCTTTGCTGTCAAGGCTGTCAGCGCCACCGAAAGTGCACCAGCAGGTGAAGTATCGAACTGGCTTTCAGAAAATGCCCGGGTTGGTACGGAGCTTGAGGTGTCACTGCCATTTGGCGATCTGGTGTTGGATACCGCGAGCTCCGCACCTGTGGTGCTTGTTTCTGCCGGTATTGGTGCTACCCCTATGATGGGCATGCTTTCGCGCCTTGTGCACGACAAGTCTGAGCGCCAGATCATTGTTCTTCACGTCGATAAGTCAGCTGCTACGGACGCGTTCGCTTCGCAGGCCAAGCAGCTCGTTTCGAAGCTCTCCAACTGCCGCTTCCATTCTTGGTATGCAGAGGGCACTTCTGATGACACTACGACTATCGGTGAGAAGCTCAACCTCGGCAAAGAATCCTTGCCAAAGGATGCACTCGTGTACCTTTGCGGCTCGACAGAATTTCTTCAGGCGGCTGCCAAGGATCTGAAGGAAACTGGCATTCCTGAGGACAATGTGCAATTCGAGCTTTTCACGCCAAACGATTGGCTCATTAGTTGATAGACGTTTCTATGCGCATCCAAGTACTAGTCCTAGCGCCACCTCTCATATTGCAATGTATAACTGAGCTACGACATCGTCCACCGTCGCTTTCAAGTTCCTCCCACTCGTACATATCAGCTAATATTGCTATTCTATATCCAGCCAGTAACATGCTGTATCTTTTTTGAATTATATGAACAGAATATGATCATTTAATCATCGAAGGTCATTTTCTTACCCGTAGAAGGGGCAATGGCTCCAGAACGGGCACTTCCTGATGCAGAGCGGGCACCACCGGCACGTCCTCCCCAACCGCTGTCGCGAGGACGACCAGTATGACCACCTCGAGGTGCGCCACGCGAGGAGTTGCTGTTATCACGCTTACCAGCAAAGTCAATGCGAATGGGACGGCCGCCCAAAGCTTGACCATTCATGGCTTCCAGTGCCTTGGCTGCATTTTCTTCTGAGGTGAACTCCACATACCCAAAGCCCTTGGGACGACCAGACTCGATCTCTTTGGGAAGACGAACACCCGCTACCTCACCAAACTCGGCAAATGCGTTCCAAACATCGTCTTCTGTCAATGCCCAAGCGAGACCGCCGATAAAGAGGGTGTTGGAAGGTGCACTCAGCTCATCCTTAAAATGTTTGGCCCGAGATTCGACACGCTCCTGAGGGCCGCGAGGAGGCTGCAGATCCACACGAAGAGCACGACCATCGAGTTCTTTACCATGAGCTTCCTTCGAAGCGCGAAGCGCTTCAGCCGATGAGGCAAAGTCGACGTATCCAAAGCCGCGGCTACGACCGGAGTCACGATCGCATTGCACTCGTGCATCAAGTACGGTGCCGTATTGCTCGAATTCACTCTTGAGCCAGTCATTGTCAACATTCCAGCTCAACTGGCCAACCCACAGGGTCTTGATTCCTGTGTCTTCCGACTGATCGACTTTGGACTTTTTCGTGGTTTTCTGCTCCTCCATTTCATCTGACTTGCGCTTCTTGTTGGCACTAGTCTTCTTGGACTCTGTATTCTTGTCCGATTCAGATTCAGAGTCGGAATCCGAGTCGGAATCCGAGTCTGAGTCTGAGTCTGAGGATTCAGATGAGGATTCAGATGAGTCCGAATCCTCGTCTGAGTCAGAGCTTTCTTGCTTTTCCGAGTCCTCTTCTTCAGAGTCATCCGAATCGTCTGAGTCAGAACTCTCAGACTTCTCTGAGACCTTCTTGCCATCATCGTCAGAATCGTCATCGTCAGAGTCGTCAGAATCATCAGAATCTGAGTCGTCAGAGTCTTCAGAGTTAGATTCTTCAGAGTCGTCAGAATCAGAGTCATCAGAGTCCTCTGAATCGTCAGAGTCAGAGTTCTTAGACTTTTCTTTCGGTACATTCTTTTCATTGTCCTCCGAGTCATCGGAATCAGAGTCATCAGAGTCCTCCGAATCGTCAGAGTCGTCAGAGTCAGAGCTCTCAGACTTTTGCTTAGATGATTTCGTTTCATTGTCATTTGAATCATCGGAATCAGAGTCATCAGAGTCATCAGAGCTTTCTGAATCATCTGACGATTCTGATGAGTCAGAGTCGTCAGAATCATCTGAATCTTCAGATTCCGAGCTTTGTTGCTTCTTTTCAGAGGGGTTTGCGTCATCGTCAGAGTCATCAGAGTCGGAATCTGACTCCGAACTCGAGTCTGACTCATCTTTGACATTCTTTTTTGATTCATCGCCCTTGTTTGAGTCGTCCGAGTCGCTCGAGTCTTCTTCTGAATCATCTTCTGAGTCGTCATCTGAGTCGTCCGAGTCACTAGATTCGTCAGAATCATCAGAATCATCAGAGTTGCTAGAGCTATCAGAGTCGTCAGAGTCGTCAGATTCCGAGTCTTCTGAATCAGATGAGTCTTCGTCCATAGGCTCGGGCTTTTTCGACTTTTTAGAGCTCTTCTCAGCAGGAGAAGAAGCCTTCTTTATTCCTTTCTCTTCATTCTTCGGCTTAACATCGCTTTTAGGCGCGGCTTTTGCCGACACAGCGGCAGATTTGTCTTTTTTGCCCATCTTGAAACGAAGATGACGGCGATGAAGCAAAAAATTTTCGACAGATACTTTTTTTCAAGAAAAATATTCGTATGATGACTAATCTAACGTGGAGAGCTATTGATCGAACACCAAGGGGCGCCGTGGAGGAAGCGAGGGCGCAGGACAGACAAGAGCCGGCATACCTGTACCGACTGTCTGCGCAGGATTACCCATGATAATACACTCACTTACGCCAGCGATAGAGTCAGATTTTCCATATAGCGCAGCGTCGAACAAGTGATCGGTGGTTTTCTCGAATGACGCAAGCATAAGGACTGAATCCTTCATTTTTGCCACGCCGAACCTTGTGATACCCAAAACTTCACCTTTGTACGTCATGACATCGGCCAAGAGCATGACGTGACGGGGATCAATGGACATACCGTGACTGGCCATAGTGTAGTCGATTTCACGGTAGATAGAGTTACGAGCGGCCTCAATACCTAATACTTGTTGCATTTCCATCACGTGGTTCGTATATGTTTGTGTTCCCACCACACCTTCTGTAGTCATGACTTCGCGTAGACCGTAGCCTTCAACTAAAAGCTTTCGTTCGTTCTTTTCATCGCTGATTACAGCACGGCTTGCATTCGGAATGCCCTTGATAACGACTTTGGGAAGCTGCCGCTTGAGATGTTTGAGGGAGTAGTAAACATCCTTCTCCTTGTCATCTGAGTGGATATAAATGTGCAAAGCGTTCTGGTTTGGCTGTACGATTACGCGTTCCTCTTTGATCTTCATGCGAGGCATGTTCACAATGGCGCGCTTTATGTCGTCCAGGGTAACTTCCAACTGCAGTTTTTGGATGGCGTCCATGTCAATTTGCACACCTAGATATGTATAATTTCCAGCCCAAACCTCTTCGATGACTGATGCGATATCGCCCAAATAGGTCTTTTCTATGCGACCTTTCACGATACGAGCTGCCCGCTCATTCTTCTCACTCACAAGCTTGGCTGCAATAATCGGCGTATTGATAGCTTTGGCAGCATTGATGATCTCCTTGATACGTGGTACACCCAGCGTCACATTCATGGATGCGACACCAGCAAAGTGGAAGGTCTTCAGAGTCATTTGAGTACCAGGCTCACCAATCGACTGAGCACCCACTGCACCCACTGCTGAGCCAGGCTCGATCTTAGCGCGCATGTACTTTTCCCAGCACAAATACAAGAACTCGCGGATAGTCGCCTCGGAGACACGCGCTTTATTTTCCACGATAGCACGCTGGGCCTCATCAGCGCCCAAAGACAAGTCTGTGTCAGCATCAAAGTCGCCATCGCGAGTCAATGCCGGGTACATGCCGTACACTTCACGCGTAAGAGCCATGTGTTTCGCGATTTTATCTTGGCAAAAGTCGCGCACCTGCTCGATATACTTGGCAGTACAGAGGCGCTGGAATCGATCTTCAGAGAGTGCCTCATCGACCATGTCCATGACTTCGTATGGCAGAAGGTAGCGGCTGGGTATATCAGCCGTTTTTGCAGCAGCATGAAGGAAAGTGCGATGGTATTCAACTGGAAGAGCATTGCCCTCGAGTTCAGCAGGATCCAATCCGTCGTCGCCATAAAGGAACTGCACGACACCGCCTTCGGAATTGCGAACGGAGAAATCGTAGTGAGTCGACAGGTCTTCGAGCGCTTTCATCAGTCGCCGCTGCATGTAACCCGTTTCAGCGGTCTTGACGGCTGTATCTACCAGACCCTCACGCCCACTAATAGCATGAAACAGGAACTCGGTAGGCTCCAGGCCTGAGAAAAAGCTGTTGCGTACGAACCCTTTCGATGGGGGATCCTTGGATTTCTTGGGGAAATGCGGTAGCGAGCGGTCTTGGAATCCATTCGGGACTCGAGATCCAGAGATGATTTGTTGTCCGACACACGCGACCATTTGGGCCACATTGATCTTGGATCCTTTGGAGCCGCAAACGGACATGAGAAGGGCCGCATTGTGCCGGCTCAGCTCTGTCATGCAAATTTCACCGACATCACTGCGCACACTTGAAAGGACACCTGAAATCTTGCTTTCGAGCGTCTGCTCCTGATTGCAACCGGGCAAGTTTTCAAGCTTGCCGCGCTTAGCCATGTCGATAAGATCCGAGCATTGGCGATACGCTTCCTCCACGTGCTGGTCTTTGGTCTTACGCAGTCGATCGCCCGGTGTGACATCACCGATACCGAGAGAGAAGCCTTGGTTACAGAGCCATCGAGCGCATGTTTTGGCGAGGCGGTTCATAGCAGCCACAGTGGCATCTGGTCCATAGTCGCGCAAAATCACACCGAATACAGAATGCTTGTTACCATCGCCGACCGTGGCTTTATCCATGACACCACACAGTACTTCGCTGTTTTGGATGACAAGGTAGCCGTCGTTGGGCGACATTTCCTTGGGATGGCCATCACGCGGCTTTTCAAACGTGCGACATCGGGCTTCTAGGTTGACGAGCACCGACGACGACTTGCTCGGGCGGATGAGCGTACTGAACAGCTGCTTGCCCGTCCAAAGACGCACGGGTTTCTGGATGGCCGGGGGCGGGATATCAATGTGCAGTGTAGCGTCACCAAAGTACGAGCATAACTGTACAAACTGTGCGCGAGTAAAGAAGCGGTCGCGACGAGATATAAGGTAAGAAGCAGTGATGAAGTCCTGGATTGCAGCAATGATGGGCTCTCCGTTCCGTGGCGTTACGAGATTGTGCCGGACACCCATAAGCGTGAGCGCCTCTGTTCGCGCCTCTTCCGTCTGAGGTACATGCATGTTCATTTCATCACCATCAAAGTCGGCATTGTATGGGTTGCACACACATTCGTTCAGACGGAATGTTCGCCATGGCCGGACCTTGACGCGGTGGCACATGATCGAGAGCTTGTGTAGACTCGGCTGACGATTGAACAACACGATATCGCCATCGCGTATATGTCTTTCGACAATGTCTCCGACACAGAGGTTGGCGGCAATGTCGTCCCGCATGCCAGGGAACTTGAGAAAGCGCTTAAAACCATCACGACCGTTGACGTGGTAGTTGGCGCCTGGATGTGTATCTGTGCCGTTGCGCACAGCCGCGCGCATGGATTCAATATTATGCGCAAAGACACGTTCTGGATATGTGAGAATCTTGGCGACGCGTTCCGGCACAGCGATTTCATCGATGGCCAGGTTCGGATCAGGCGAAATGACGGTTCGGCCAGAGAAATCGACACGCTTGCCGCTCAAGTTACCGCGGAACCGACCCTGCTTACCCTTGAGGCGCTGGCAAAAGCCACGTATGGGCTTGTGCCCACTCATCGGCGGTACGCCGGGCATTTCCGAGTTGATGTACAGAGCCACACTGAGCTGAAGAAAGTCCCATTGTTCCACCAGCTGGGCGGTCGTCGTGCCTTTGCTGCCTTTGGTCAGACCAGACTTGATGATATTGTTCGTAAAGACAATCTCGGTCAGTTTCACGGTGAGATCGTCTTCGTTGGTGGCGCCATCCTGAGCCACGCTAGGGCGAATGCACACGGGCGGCACGCAGATATACTGCCAGATATACTCCTCTGGGCGGCCGAACTGCGGTTTGAGTCCGAGCAGCTCGCAGTCCTCGTCAGAGATGCGGCGGAACAAGTCGAGTACGCGCAGTGGATTCAAGTCTTCCTGTGCCTTGTTCAGGTGAGGCGCCAATTCGCCGTGACCCATTTGGACGGCGGTCGTAAACGTCTTGCGGAAATCCAGCTGCTCTTCTTCGGTCTTTTTCTGTCGAAACTTTTCGTGGACGATCTTGAGCACGCCTGCCTTTTTCACCGTGCCGTTGGTCGAGCCACAGTGTGGGCAGTAGAGGACTTTGCGCGCCGCTGTATTCACGGCCTTGAATGTCTGGGTGCGCTGCAAGTTCTCGAGGCCTGGCCGACGGAAGCGACGGAGAAAACGACGGCGATCTGGCTCCTCGAGCAAGATGCGTGAACACGACTTGCACACCATCTGGAGAATACTCACAATGTGCTTGAAGAAACCGACGTGGAACACGGGCAGGACCAACTTGATGTAGCCATAATGGCCCACACAGTCAGCCATGCGGTGACCACATGTCTCACAGGTGCTCACTTTGTCGCTCACACCCATGCGCCGGTCTAGTACACCGCCTACTCGTGGCTGCCGATCAGGCAAGTTGTATATGTCGCGTGTGACCACTTCGAGCTCGGCCAGGTTGACAATCTCTTGCTTGGACATGACGCCAAACTGAATGCTCTTGATTTTCTTGGGCGCATCCTGCACGACGAGCTCTTTCATTTTCGTGGGCAAGCGCAAGCAGCGTCGACCGACGATGTGGCGCTGCCCGTCGTCGTAGGAAAAATCGCCGCGAGCTCAAAAAATCCATGCTTTGTCAGCCCAGGCACAGCAGCGCCTCCATCCCTCTGTCGTAGGATGGACGACCAACGAGGGCCGCGAGTAGCGCATGCGCTACTGACACAGGCAGCGACACGGGCACATGCTACGCCATCGCTGCTCGATGACATGGCTGCGGTGACTCAAGTGGATCCCACCGAGGCACCTGCGTGGGCTCACGTCCTCCTCGAGGCGGTAGCTGGTCGTGCGCGGGATGTGGCCGTGGTCATGGGATTCGTGTGCCTGTCGCAAGTGCCGTTAGCGACGGCGCTCGTGGACCAAGGCGTCATGGATGCCGTATTGGCACATGCAGAATGTGACGAAGATGCCTGTGCAGCGGCGCACATGCTTAGTGAAGGTGCATCCCATGCGGCGCTGCGGTCTCAATTGGCCGCTCGAGAGGCAGTCACACAGTGGCTTGCCTCCCAGTCAGAGGCGAGTGCACCGCTACGTGCTATTCTCGATCTCGTGCACATCAAGCTTGCTATACAGACCGACAAGGTCTTGCCAGACGACGTATGCTGCGCTGCATGGACGTCAACCGTGTCGTTTCTAGAGACCACGCCACCTCCGGCGCAGGTTTCGGTGCCTCTGTATTTTGAGCCGGCGTACACGGCGTATGGAGACGCACTTGAATCGCTCTACTACCTCGTATCGCGACCCGCCCTGCGCGTCGCCCTCAGCGAGCGAGCAGCCATGCTGCGAAAACTGGGCGCACTCTTAGACATGCCCAAAAAGTCCCTTTTTCCGGCGCGCAACGCTTCTGGCCCACAAGTGTCCGTATACAGTGATAAGGACGCTCCTGCACCACTTGCTCCTGCGCATGCGTTCGTGATTGTGTCGATTCTCACGACCATGACAGCATACCTGCCGCAGCGCAGCGCACAGGACCACCACATCCATGCTCTTCGCCGCTCGGCGATGCAGAAGGCGGGGCAGGACGTGCAAGATGACGATGCCGATGAACGACTCCAGCCCGCTGCTGTCCAGCGCCGTGTACGTGCCCTGGTGGATGCGGACATTGTGCCACGCCTCGTCTCTCTCGCGACGCAGCCGCAGCCTGACCAGCTGCGTCAAGCACTGCAGTCTTTGTTCCTCGCGCTTGTGACCGAACAGGATGCGGCGTTCCGTGGGCGTCTCATACAGCAGGGTCTCAGCCGAGCGCTGCTGGCCCAGGCACAACATGTTTATACCCAGGAGGAGACCGACAACTTGTTGCCGCTACAAGCTCTGGCTAAACTGAGTGTGTCCACAGATCCAGCGCTCTTGTATGGCTTAGACGGCACACCTGCGCGTGCAGCAGCATACCTTGCCGTCTTATTTCTCGCACCCTCCGCGACGCTGCTGCAGGTATTCGAGGCCACATTGGCGCTCACGAACCTCGCCAGCATGTCGCCCGCGATGGCGTCGTGCGTCGCACATGCCAAGTGTGCGTCCTCTGAACATGCAGATGTGCAGGCGGCCATTACACCTATGTTTCTGCAGTATGAATCAGACATGTTCCGATGCGCGCTGCTCGAGCTGCTGTGTAACCTCGCTCAGGATGAATCGACGTTTATCTACTGGTCTGGTGAGGACCAAGTTTCGTCCGACGATTCGTCAGACGAAGTATTGCGGCTGCATACGCCGTACGGGCGTATCCGGTTTCTCCTGACGCTCCTAGACGTCTCGGATGAGCATGTGCCGCTCCTCAAGGCCGTCACGGGCCTGTTGGCCACGCTGTCGTCCTCGCCTGCAACATGCGAGCTACTAGTTCGCATGCCGCCCGAGTCCGTTCACGCCCTGGTGGATGTTCTCACGTACTCGTACGCCTCACCTCTGGCCATGTACGAGCTAGCTCTCCGTGTGATGACGATCATTTCGAGCCTCACGCAGTATGCCGCCTGGCTGGGTCCGTCGCGCTCCGACCAAGTCCGTACATGTCTTTCGCACCTGCTTCCTGCTGTACGAGAATTTGTGCAGGCACAGCACAAGGCAACGTCTATGGAGCCACTACAAAAACAGGTACTTGCCGTCGCCCTCGACATCTTCCAGACGATTACTTGATGCGCACGGAAACAGTGGGCACTTCTACATCCTCACCGTTCAGATCGTCAGCCATGATCTCGATACTGAGGTGCCGCACATGCGGCTCAACCGGCTTCTTCGTGACGTGCTCGACCAACTCGCGCAAACGCATGGGCAGACGCTCCTCCTTCTTCTTGGGCGGCATAAAATCGGCGTACAGCATCGCCATATTACCCGACACGAGCGTGACCTCCAGGCCATGCTCACGATGGAAGTACTCGAGAAAGTCGCGCAATGGCATATCCTCGACATCAAAGCGCGACCACAATGTCCATTCCCGGTCATTGTACTTGTGCACCGGTGCGGCAATGGGGTCACTGAATGCGATGAAGGGCAGCGCCAAGTTCACGAACGCATTGGAGTACGACTCAATGTCGCGCTTGTTGTCCATCAGCTTGTACATCTCCAAATTCACCAGACCCGTAACGAGCGCCGTTGTCGTGGCAATCGCCGGAATAATCTTGCCAGCGATGCCCTTGGTCGTGTAACGGTCGACCGGCTCGATTTGGTAGTTGGTGGCACGCAGATTCGAGGCCGCCGTAACAAAATCAATGTGGTGGTTCGTGTCGTCGTCTTTTTCAAACTCGGCCGGCGTCAGACGATAGCCTGCCATGGAAGCAGGGGCCGGCAGACTCGAAACGACCTCCTCCAGGCTCGCCTGGTCTTCCGCCGCGTTTGTGCTTTGGCCAGGCGCCGGATCACTGTCGTTGATCTGTACCTTGGCCTCTTTCGGCACAAACTCGGGCACCTGGACTTGAGACGCCACCTGGGCAATGTGTCCCACATCCGTAGAGCCATTCAAGCCATAGTTGAAGGCATGTAGATTCGCTGTCGCCACAATGTAAGCCATGTGCAGCTCATTGTGAGGATCAAAGACCAGAGGCGACGGCGCTCGCTTCGGACCACTCCAGAATGGCTGTCCTGTCGTGGTCTTGGCATCGTGCGGCAGATTGAAAAGGAGCTGCTTGATCATGTTGACATAGTTCTCTTCAAACTTGAGACGAGCCCAAACAATACACGCGTCAAATGACTGAGGACGAGCATCAACAAGGTATTCTTTGATCTGCTCGACCTGCTGTCCGTATCCAGAGTCGCCCGACGATGACAGTGACGACAAGTAGTCACTCTGCGACAGGTACTGGTTTACATTCGCCACAGGCTTCTGGAACAGCTCATCGAATTGCTCTCGCGCCCATTGTATCGTGTGCTCAATCTGATTCGGGAAGTTCTTAAGCGTGCACACGGGAATCGACTTCTCCGGCGGGTCATGCGACGACGCGTACGACTCGGTCAGATCGGGCACGACGACCTGAGTGTTGCCCTTGGTGCCAAGTGTCCCTGACTCGAGGAGTGGCTTGCGGAAAAAGACACAGCGACTGTCCATATAGTTACGCGCCGCCACATTGTCCAGTGCATTTGTCACGCCATCAATTTGAGCAAAAAAGTCCTGGTCGTATAAATCCTCCGTCTCGGGCCCCACACGCTGCTGGAACGTCTTGATCTTTCCAGACAGGTCAGGATTCATTGCTGCCACGGCGGCAGCAGCTGTGTCTGCCTTGAATTTACCCACATCCTGAGTACGGAAGAGAAATTGGCGGTTTAGGTTGCTTTTTTCAATCGTGTCCAGATCTGTCACATAGATCTGGCCCTGGGGACCCGCACCAAGACCCATCATGCTCCAATTCTTGAGCATTTCGCAGCCAATAGCTCCACTTCCGACAAGGAACTGGCGCGTGTTTCCGATGCGCTCCTGGAACGTCTTGCCGAATACAGCGATTTGGCCGTCATATCGCGATTGTTGCGGCGAAAATTCAGATTCGGGCAGGTTGGGCACATCTTTAGGCAGCGCCTCGAGTACGTCAGCGTACATGTGTTGCATCAGAGGGTGGAACTTGCCACTGCACGCCTTGAGCACTTCTTGTGCCACAAAACCACCGATGAATGCCACCATAGGCGAAAGATCGCCCGTTGCCTGGTACGAGAGCTCCGTGAGAATCCAGTTCGAAAGCTTTGTGGCTTCTTCACCCTCAGGAAGCTGGTTTCGAGACTGCATGATGTCGCGAGCCAAAGCAAGTAGGGCGTTGGCGTCATCGGCATTACGCGGGCGAGGTGAGTGGCCGTTCTTTTCTTCATAGGCTGACAGTGCCTCGAATCCAATGTGCAGGATCATGGACCGGTCTATCTTGGCAAAGTCAGAGAAGAGAAATTCAGGTGCCTGCTGACTCTCACGCAACGACTTGAAGTTGAGTATTTCAGGCATCTTGACTTGCTTGAATATACCGCCACCCCTGTACTCGCCAAAAGATCTCGTATCTCCAATCGTGAATGTGTAGGGACCCTTGACAGTGACACGGCGAGGCTCGATGCCATTCAGCTCCGACATGCCCTGCACCTCGGTGAATGTGACATAATCGCCATCTTGCAAGCCGTGGCGCTTCTCATCGATCGTCGTGACCAGGCCTTCCTCATCGTGCGTGACAGACACAATCATACTATCCAATGGCTGCTCGCCGTTGGTATCCTTGCACACGAAGTGGGAGCCAAAGTCATTAAAAACCGTACCGAACAAGCCACGCACATCGGCTGCAATAAAGTGTGTCGAAGTGTTATGTGTCAAGTCGTTCACGCGCAGCTGTTCATTCAATGGTGTATGTGTCAGTACAACGACCTTGAATGACTCCAATGTGGCCTTATCCAGCGAAGGTACATCCAGCACCTTGATTGGGACGTATGAGTTGAGCTCAGAGAGACGTGAAGCTGTAGCTGACGCGCGTGTCACCCCAGGTTGACCCACATCCTCGTTCCGCAAGAAGAATTGGGAGCTAAGGTCGGCCACGGAGACAGGGGCGGGGTCGTACAATGTCACACTCTTAACGCCAGCCAAGGCAATGTTTTTCGCGATCTCGGCGCCAAGACCGTGCAAGCCCACGATGAGCACATTGCTCGACGACATTTGTCGCATGGCATCGTGTCCAAGCACGTATAGCTGCCTGCTGTACAGCGACTCGTCAATCGTAGGTTGAGACATGACAGCCGTGAAAAGCCAACGTATCGACACGCCCACCGCCACGCCACACGCCTTACGTGGGTGGTTCCGTGCATGACGTGTGCTTATGTCATCATATAAGGTGTGTGGCGCCGGCGACTTTTTTTGGATGGTGGGTCGCCGCCAAGCGATTTGACGGGGCGATCTGACAGGTCTGCCTACCAGGCCACATACTCGCTCCACGGCACCCCATATTCGTCACCAGCGCCATTTAGGGCCTTGTCCCAAGAGATGGCACCAAATGAGAATTCGAATGGTTCGGAGTCTTTGCCTGTCTCACCCCCATCAGGGACCAACCCACGGCCTATGACCCTGTCTTTGGACGACATTAGTTCGCCGATAGAACAAGAGAGTGATTTGGGTGGTGCCCCGCCTAGTCCCAGCACACTTACTGATATTATTCTGTCGTTGCATGGCTCACTCTATGGTGCGAAGCGCCAGATTTGCGAGATCCATGAAATGGTTCGACGATATTACGACAGCAATGCAGTATTTGACAGTCCGCTGGTTTCTGCGCATGGCCGTGACCGCATCATTGATCAATTTGTGCTAGCCTTTGCGCTGCCGCTTCTTCATGTGCGTTCAGAGCTACGTGATGTGATATGCAGTGACTTTGAGTTTGATGGTACCCGAGCTGGTATCATTCACCATACGATCACCGTCACGTTGTTCCCTCATTTATTCGGCTTGCCGACTACTTCGTCGAGTCAAGATTTGTTCACGCCAGGCACAGCCACGAGTTTTGGCGGAAATACGCCTCTTCCGTACTTTAACAATAATCCTGTGTCTGCGAGTGAGACGTCAGGGCATTCAATTCGCCGGCGGAGCTCGCTGCAAAACTTTGCGAGTCCACGAGATTCAGGTACACCGCAGGATCTGAATCGGTCTGCGTCCATCTCATCGTTGCGAGCTCGGACACTTCCGGGGGGCGTGTCGTCATCGCACTTGCCGCGTCCCCTGTCTCTGGGTCCAAGTGCCTTGGAAGTCTCTGTATCGTCGAAGGCACAAGACGTTTCTGAGACTATGCCCTCGCCGTCTGTGCCTTCCATGCCAGTGGATGCAGCGAAGAAGCATTGGAATGCCCCGCCGGGGCTGGGGCGAAGATCGCTGTTTGCCCTGATCATGGATGTTGTGTTTCCATCAGATGCGCTCCGTGCGATGTTTTCCATCGAGCTGAGTCTGTTCAGCCGACTCGAGTTTAACGAAATGGGTCGCATTGTGCGACATGAAGACACATGGAGTGTGCGGGAATTGGTGGTCGGCATACTTCCTTTCTTTTCTCTATGTACGTATAGTCGGCTCACACCAGTCTACAATATCCAGCGCTTTATCTTCGGCCTGTTTGTTTCATGGTGGGTTCGTTTCCGTCAGGAGACCTTGGCATCCTAAAAGTTGTGGCCCCGGGGTGAATGTGGAGGTGTTCATCTGGGGGGGTGGATGTTGGCCGAGAATCTATGTCGTGTTGCAACCCATGTACATATAAGTAAAGGGCCAGCACCTCACCTGGCTCCCACCCCCCTTCTACGTACCAACCGGCTTGGTGCACCGTCTCCCCTTGTTTCACTCCCCTTTTCCGTGGCACTGGTTGTCCCTTTATCTTTTTAATTTCACGACGTCATGAACCTGTTTACGACGGTCCTCCTTGCGCTGTCCGTGGCATCGCTGGGCACAGCGGTGCCGTTGGACAACTACGGAGCATTCGCCTCGAGTTTGTCGGCTGGTCCGACGAACGTGGTGGATAGTCATGGTGGCGGTGTCGGCAACATGCCCAACCTTCAGTTCTCGCGCATGAAGCAGCATGGCGACGGCCAGAACCCGATCTTTGTGGACGGTGAGCCCGTTCGCCTGGCTGGCCACGCTGCGCCGAAGAGCTCGAGTACGTCGAAAGAAAGTGGCGTCAAGACTGTGTACCACAACAACCAGTTGGGTGTGAGTGTGCCGACCCTTGAAGAATTCAACAGCCGTGGCAAGGCGCAGGCCGTCTCGTTGCTGAAGAAGCAGACGCGAGGCAAAAGCAGTATTTCGCCGCAGCAAAAGTCGGTGATTCAGCAGCGTCTGAATGCGCTCACGTCGTCTGATGGGGCTAGTGTGCCCTCTGCGTATGCGCACCATGCTCACACGCCGGTGCATCACAAGTCGGCTCAGCACAAGAAGGGACCCAAGCGTCTCCATGTGTCAAAGAATGGCAAGTCGGCGTCGAAGCGCTCGAGTTCTGCTGGCGTCGCGCGGCCGTCGTCCGTATCGCTGAACAAGGAGCAGTTGCGCATGCTCCAGTCGGCGTCCAAGATGGTTGAGTCGATGGCGAAGCGTCACGATGGCCACGTCTTTGAGGCCATCGAGTCGGTCTCTGACGACGGCTCGTCAAAGACGTCGTCGGCGTCGAGTTCAGACGCCCCGGTGTCGACCAAGTCGAAGAGCTCGACATCTAGCAAGAAGAGCTCGACATCCAGCGACGCAAAGAGCACGACGACGTCTAGCAAGAAGAGCTCGACGTCCAGCGACGCAAAGAGCACGACGACGTCTAGCAAGAAGAGCGCGGTGACGTCCGCCAAGGGCAAGATGCGCAAGTGCCGTCCGCGCAAGAAGTTCACGTCGGATGCGTCGGTCAAGACGGTCACGCTCTCGCCGAGCTCGACGTCCAAGACGTCTTCGCCGACGTCCTCGTCGTCAAAGGGCCATGGCGTGACGGTGTCGCAGGGCAGTTCCGAGTCGCTTCGCTACGGCAAGACGATCTCGCTCGGCGATGACCGATCGGTAGATGATGGATCGGATGTGATTCAGAAACTCTTGCTGTAGATGTTACCATAATTATGTACAAGCCAAAATAGCAAAAGGCCACGGCAGAGCGGGGGCCGGAGTCGTCCACCGCAGCTGCGTCATGCACTGCAGCGCGTAGTAATGCAGCACGACGTCGTGGATGTACGCGTCGAGATCAGCCAGGTGACGTAGCTGCACGAGATGAATGGCATAGGCGCCGGCAGACACATACGCCGAGCGAGGCACGCGGATCGGCCACGCACCTGAGGCCAGACCCAGCGGCATGTCCGACAGGTAGACCACCGATGCATCGGCGTGCGCCGTAGGCCAGGCATCGCGCTCCAGGCACACAAGGCCCACCGAGAGCAGGAAGGGCTCGCGCGTATCGAGGCACGACGCCCACATGTCCATGTCGGCCTGCGACATGGTGCCTAGGCGCCCAATCACGACGTGCCAAGCCGCCGATGTGTTGGCGACAATCGCACGCACGACCTGCCAGAGCAGCGGTATGCACGCACACGCATCGCCGGCGTCCCATGCGCGGCACACGAGTCGCTGTGCGCGGTCGTCTGTGCACACGACACGCACGATGCGGCCGACGATATCGTAGGCCACATGCAGCACGGCGCCCTGATGCAACGGATCGTACGAGAGCAGAGGTGGCCAGGCGAGTCGCAGCGATGCGCGCTCACGCAAGTACGTGCATGCCTCGTAGGTGCGCGGCGCGATGTGGCACACGCGATGCAGGGCGTCCTCATACGACGCCCACATGAGCGCCCTGGACGGGGGGCGCATCCACACCTCGCTCTCCGGGACGGGGACGAGCGACACGTCCGCGCGCGGCATCGGCCATGACCGGAAGAGGCGCTCACACGCTGCGTGGTCGTGGCCGTACACGAGATAGACCACGGCGCGGTCTTGGATCACGTCGCGCACAGCCTGCAGGTCCGAGTCGCGCTGCGTGCGCCACACATGCCCAGGCACCAGCGTGCCGAGGGCGTGTGCGCCCAGCTCATCCGACAAGGTCTGGACCCACGAGCGCACGGCGTCGTCGGGTAGATCGCACTCGACAAGCACGACGTGCGCGCCGATAGTGCGTGGTCCGCCGACAGGCACGAGACCCAGCTGCGTCCAGGACGACACGGCGTCGATCGAGATCTGGATCAGCGCGTGCTGACACCCGACGAGCAGACTGGGCGGCGAGCATGCCTCGGCAGGATACGTCGTCGACACGAGGGGGGCGAGGAGCTTGGTCGGCGGCACAGCATGCTGCGCCGTGCGAGCGTACAGAGCGACCCAGGCAAGGCGCACACGCTGCGCATGTGCGTCGCTCACGGGCAGAGCAGGCGGAGAGAAGCGCGGAGGCGCCGCGGCACTGGTATGCAGCTGTCTCTTATACACATCTGACGCTGCCGACGAGCGATCTAGTGTAGAT
>OJLY01000063.1_pt1 | contig 87301 bp, 83 predicted proteins | sample 1597031 | NCBI WGS metagenome assembly OJLY01 (sample SAMEA3904673, study PRJEB24821) | metagenome | biome: Builtin; feature: hospital; material: surface | place: USA | collected 2013-06-03
TGCCTGCGTACTCCGGCACCAGCGAGGTGAACTTACCATCAGCATCAACCGGGATGACTAGGTCGATCCCGTACTCCTGGCAGGTGTACATATCGTCTTCACCGAACGCAGGCGCCTGGTGAACAACGCCCGTGCCGTCCTCGGTGGTCACGTAGTCCGCGTTCAACACCATGAACGCCTTTTCCTGGTCACGGAAGTAGTCGAAGACCGGCTCGTACTCCAAGCCCTCGAGCTCGGAGCCCTTGAAGGTGGCGACAACCTCGCGCTCCTCGCCGAGCTCCTTCGCGTACGCGCCGATGAGCTCCGTCGCCAGCAGCAGCTTCTTGCCGACGACCACCTCTTCACCGTCCGCACCAACACGGACCAGCGAATACTCAACGTCCGGATGGACCGCAAGCGCCAAGTTCGACGGCAGCGTCCATGGCGTAGTGGTCCAGGCGATCGCAGCTGCGTCGTGCAGCTCAGGGTGCTGCTTCCAGGTCTCCGCAGCAGCAAATCCTTCACGCCCACCCGTAAACGGCATCGTTACGGTTACGGTCGGATCCTGGCGGTTGCGGTAAGAATCATCCAGACGCGTCTCTTGGTTCGACAGCGGCGTATGCTCCGCCCACGAGTACGGCAGCACGCGGAAGCCCTGGTAAATCAGCCCCTTGTCATACAGGGTCTTAAACGCCCACATGACGGACTCCATGTACGGCAGTTCCATCGTCTTGTAGCCGTTATCGAAGTCCACCCAACGAGCCTGGCGAGTCACATACTCTTTCCACTCATCGGCGTAGTGCATCACGGACTTGGCGCAGTACTCGTTGAACTGTGCCAGACCCATGTTTTCGATCTCGGCCTTATCCTTGATGCCGAGCTGCTTCTCAGCCTCGAGCTCCGCGGGAAGGCCGTGGCAGTCCCAACCAAACACGCGCGGAACGTAGTAGCCGGCCATCGTGCGGTAGCGTGGCACGATGTCCTTGACGTAGCCCGTCAGCAAGTGGCCGTAGTGCGGCAAACCGTTGGCGAACGGAGGTCCGTCGTTAAACACATATTCTTCGCAGTCTTCACGCTGCTTCAGCGAGGCCTGGAACGTATCATCCTCGTTCCAGTACTTCAGTACCTGCTCCTCCATTTTTGGAAACGCGGCACTTCCCCCGGTCAGATCTACCTTTGGGTAGACACTTCCGACCTTGCTCATCTCCGTCTCTCCTTCACGCACAATGCTTACCTTGTCACAGGGACGCAGCGAACAACGCCACGCGGTACCACCCTGCTTGAAGTACGCCGTGAGACGAACTTCCGCTTCATTTGCGGTGAAAGAAATAACGCTTCCTAATTACGTCCGGTTCTACTAAGCAATAGCGCGCTGTAGCGCAACAGCTGTTCTTCCGGAAACGCTCCCCGATGATGGTCGGATCATCACGCGCTACCGCACCACCAGGTGGTGAAGCACGTAGCTTGTCTCATTCTAGCCCTTTGTCCCCCAGAAATGGCAACAACCACCACTCACCGCAGTGAATGGTGGCTGATGCTTGAAAGAAACTACTTATTGCCAGCGTCGCCGCTCGGAGCGGACGTGCCACGGGTCTCAAGCTCCTCCAGCTGGGACTCGAGCAGTGTGCGCAGGCGAGTGCGGTACTCGCGCTCGAAGGTGCGCAGCTCAGCGATGCGGTTCTCGAGGGCGGTCTGCTGCTGCTTCACCGTGTTCATGATCTCGGTGTGCTTACGCTCAGCCTCGGTGCGCAGCTTCGTTGCCTGCTCCTCAGCCTGGCGAATCTGCGCCTCAGCGCGCGAGTTAGCTTCGTTGGTGGTTTCCTCAGCCTTCTTCTCGGCGTCTGCAACGAGCTGCTGTGCACGAGCCTCAGCCGACTGCTTCGTCTCAGCAGCCTTACGCTCAGCCGCCTGGATCTGCTCGCGGGAATGCGTCTCTGCCTCAGACAGCTGCTTCTTCGAGCGTGCCTCGGCATCTGCCAGCTGACGCTCTGCGGAACCACGGGCCTCGTCGAGCATCGAGCGGGCCTCTGCCTGCGCGTCGTTGGTGAGGCGGTCTGCCATCTCCTGCGCGAGCCCAAGCACCTTCGCCGCCTGCATGTGCGTATCGGCGGATGCTGCATTCTGGTCGAAAGCCGCAGCCTGCTGCGGTGCGGCGGCAGCCTTTGGCGCCTGCTTAGCCTGCTTTGCAGCCTGCTCCGCGTCCTGGCGAGCCTTTGCCGCTTCCTGCTTCGCAGCCTGAGCATCCTTCTCAGCCGCTACCTTTGCCTCCTGCGCAGCACGGAGCTTCTGCTCGTACTCAGCACGAACCTTCTTCTCAACTCGCTTTTCAATCTCAGCTTCGTCGACATCGCTGGACGCGGCCGCAGGAGCAACCGGGGCAGCAGACCCACCAGCACCGAGCTCTTCGACACGGGCCCGAAGGTCATCGTTCTCATCTTGCAGTTGCGCAAGCGTGTCTTCCACGAGGTCCAGGAACTGGTCAACCTCGTCCTCGTTGTAGCCCCGCTTACCAATTGGTGGTTTGCTGAAAGCGACATTGTGCACGTCTGCTGGTGTCAGCGGCATTGGCGTTCCCTTCGATGTCGATATTGTGTCCGCAATGTCGCGAACACAGATTGCCTCCCACGCTACGGGAAGCGAACCCTAAAATCTAATAGTTCGTCATTCTTTTATCGATCCATAGTAACGCATAGGTTCACACGCACCAGGCATCACCGCCAGTTATACCCCTTTTCTGCCCCCGATGCCCAATAATTGATGTCGATCCGGGCATAAATTACGGGAAAATTAAGCAAAAAGGCACCTACCAATGTAGGTGCCTCAATCCAAGCTCACTATTACAACATGGTGACCCGTACCAGCATCTGGAGCAGCATAATCGCCACGAACAGTACGATCACACTGACGTCTATCCCAACGCCGCCACTCATACGCATGGGCGGAATGAGTTTGCGGAAGAACTTCACAGGCGGGTCCGTGACCACGAACATGCCTTCCGCAACGACCATAAACCAACTTGGTGGATCAAACTGCTTCGAGAAGGATTGCACCATCTCGACAATGATGCGGATGACCACAATCAGGGAGTACAACCCAAGCGCGGCGTAAAGAATTGCTCCTAATAAAGACACGGGTCACACACTACCTGTTCTTCTTGATGTTTCGCAGAGCTGGACGTCGATTAGCGAAGACGCGCTGTGTGCTGCAGCTCAACTTCGGTCAAACGAGCGTTTTCCGGAACGATCGCGAAGACTCGTCGGCGGGTCTCAACGCCCCTGCTCAGGTTGTACATGTTGCCACGAAGTGCGAAGCACAGACCAGCGGCAAAGTCGACGATGCGCTTTGCATCGTGGGGGTCGAGATCCGTCAGCTCCATAATCACGGCATCGCCATCACGGAACGGCTCGCCGATATCCTTCGCATCGTTGTAATTGCGCGGAGCAGTGGACACGACCTGGGGAGTGTAGGACTTCGGTGCGCGATCCGCGTAGTCACGGGTAGCTGAGGAGCGGTAGCGGTCCTCGCTGCCGTACTCAGATGTGCGCGAAGGTCTCGTCGATTCCTCGCGAGTGTTCTCGCGCTCGTCGTACTGCACTTCATCGAAGTAGGGGTCATCTTCGTTGAACGGGCCAAGACCGAAAAATTCTTTCGCGCTGCCGATAATAGACATCTGGGTGCTCCTCGTTTGTTGCCTGTGCTGACGGGGCAGAAATTACCTCTATGTAATTCCGGATTAGGTTTTTAGACTACGGGCCTCGGCCCCATCACCGCCGTTCCGACACGCACGACATCCGAGCCATGCGCGATGGCTTCTTCAAAGTCCGCGGACATCCCCGCCGAGAAACGCAGGGGCCGCCCAAGCTTGGCCGCGTAGGTGTCTCGCAGCTCGCGGACCTGGTCGAATACCTCGCTGGCGTTTGCATCTAGCGGTGGCACAACCATAAACCCGTCGAACTGGAGGTGCTCAGCCCCCTCGAGCGCTTCAACCAACTCGGCGATCTTCTCCACCGCGACACCGCCACGGCTTTCGTCGCCGTCTGCAGAAACCTGAACAAGGCACGGCAGGATTTCGGACGTCCGATCACCCCGCTCAAGGGCGAGCGCCATGCCACGCTCGAGTCCCTTCGCCAACTTCAAGGAATCCACCGAGTGAACCTCACTCGCCCATCGCGCCACTGCGTTCGCCTTCTTCGACTGGATCTGCCCGATCATCGCGATACCACAGTCGACCCCGTGCTCGCGCAGAGTCGCAACCTTGGCGCTCGCTTCCTGCTCTCGGTTCTCCCCCACCAAGCGAATACCTTCCGCGGCAAGCACCTCAATCGACGAGCACGGGTGAAACTTCGTCACTGGTAGCAGTTCCACGCTTCCCGGCTCGCGACCCGCGGCACGCTCCGCGGAGCGGATACGCTCCTGCACCTTGGCAAGGTTGCTTGCAATATCAGTTGTGCTCATTTATTTCACTCCAGTTAGCCAAATAACGCCTGCTTGGCGCCCAGTTGTGGATTCTCTCCGGTACGAAAAGAAGTCCTCGTCCGCGATGGTATCGCGCGGATCTACGTCAATTCGCTGCACGCCGAGCTCCGTGAGCTGGCGCCGGATACCGGCACGGATGTCAAGCCCAGTGGTCCCTGCATGCGTAGTGGTCCGGGAGCCTGGCAGCTTGCGCTCAACATCCGCTGCCATATCAGCGGGCACTTCATAGGACGCGCCCGCAGCTGCAGGGCCGAGCAGCGCCTGCATCTGTGTAGGCTGAGCACCCAGGTCACGCATTGTTTCAACGGTCTTCTTCACGATGCCGTTTCGCGCCCCAAGACGCCCAGCGTGCACCGCGGCAATCACTCCAGCGACGGGGTCTGCCAACAGCACCGGCGTACAGTCAGCGACCAGCACGCACAGGGCGAGGTTCGGGGTCGTGGTTACGATGGCATCAGAAGCCTCGACAGGCTCAGACTGCGGCCCGTCCACCACCGTCACGTTCGGCGTGTGGAGCTGCTCCATCCACACGAAGCGCCCCACATCAACCCCGAGCAGCGATGCAAGCCGCGCGCGGTTCGCGCGTACGGCCTCCGGGTCATCCCCGACGTGCAGCGCAAGATTGAAAGAGTCATATGGGGACGACGACGCCCCGCCCGCACGGCTTGTAAACACCATGCGGACGGGGCGTTGTTCTACGTCGAGAAGAGAGTCAGTCATGCTCCCAGACTAACGCAAGAAATCAGGGACATCGACGTCAAAATCATCGCCGCCGCGCTCCTCGCGTCCACGACGCTCATAGGAGGATTCGGACTCCCCGCCGGTGAAGAGGCCCGAGCGGTGCGGCTCGTAGCGGTGACGCGCCTGGTAGGAGTCGTCGCGTTCCGTCTCCGGAGCTCGATCCTCAAACAGTGAACCACGCGATGGAGACGGCGCCGCGCCTTCTTCCGCCGATGCGGCTGCAGCATCGACCGGCTGCTGGGCATCCGGGCGAGCGTTGGCCTTCTCGTCGAAGCCAGTTGCGATAATCGTGACGCGCACCTCGTCACCGAGGTTGTCGTCGATGATCGTGCCGAAGATGATGTTCGCGTCGTCGTCTGCCTTCTCTTCGACGATGGACGCTGCGGCACTCGTCTCGTTCAGGCCGAGATCGGAACCACCAGCAACGGAAATGAGCACGCCCTTCGCGCCCTCCATCGTGGTTTCCAGCAGTGGCGAGTTGATCGCCTGCTCCATCGCATTCATCACGCGGTTTTCACCGCGGGAGGAGCCGACGCCCATCAGGGCGGAGCCGGCGTCGGCCATCACCGAGCGCACGTCTGCGAAGTCGACGTTAATCATGCCCGGAATGGTGATCAGGTTCGTAATACCCTGAACACCGTTGTAGAGCACCTCATCCGCAGCGCGGAATGCATCCATCATGGACAGGTCCGAATCACCCAGCTGCAACAGTCGGTCGTTCGGAATGACAATGACGGTGTCGCACACTTCCTTCAGGTTCGCGATGCCCTCGAGCGCCTGACGGGTGCGCCGCTTACCCTCGAACGTGAACGGACGGGTGACAACGCCAATGGTCAGCGCACCCATCTTCTTCGCGATACCCGCGACAACTGGTGCAGCGCCAGTACCCGTACCACCGCCCTCGCCAGCGGTCACGAAGACCATGTCCGAGCCCTTCAGCGACTCTTCGATTTCCTGCTTGTGGTCCTCAGCAGAGGTCCGGCCAACCTCAGGGTTTGCACCGGCGCCAAGTCCGCGAGTCGCCTCACGCCCGATGTCGAGCTTGGTGTCTGCATCCGTAAAGAGCAGTGCCTGCGAGTCCGTGTTGATCGCAACGAACTCCACACCTTTCAGGCCCTCTTCGATCATGCGGTTGACAGCGTTAACGCCACCGCCACCGACACCGACGACGCGGATCATGGCGAGGTAGTTTGCGGGAGAGGTCATGGGTAGTGTCTCGCCTTTCAAAACTTCTTAGAACTTCAACAATTGCGGTAACGCATCCCATCATGGGCGAAAACACGAAAAAATTTATTGTTTCCCTCGGCGTGTCTCGACCCTAAACCTTTACTTTAGGGTTTTGACCTGGGGTTTTACACCGCTACCGCGCGGTAATCAGCTCCGGATTAGAAATATTGAACTCGGCGCCCTCGCGTTGCAAAACGGTTTCAAAGGCCAGTGACTTATTCGCATTGTCTTCTGAGGCGCCCCACACCACGCGGCGGTTGTCGTGTAACCGCAGCACGAATGAGTACCGGCCATTCGCCTCCAAAGCGGCAACTTGCGCACGCGCACCACTGCTTATCGACGCCGCGATCGCCACAGCGTCCCGCATCTGCTCCTTGTTCTCGACGTCGACCCCCACGAGCTCCATAGCCCCAACCGGCGGTTCAGCGATCAGAAAATCCTTGCCCTCAGTATCAATCAGATGCGCCCCGTCCGGCTGCTGCAAGTACGCCACTGCGACACGCTCTTTGAGGTCAACTCTCACAGTGCTTGGCCAGTCGCGGTGCACCGTGACAACGTCCACCCACGGGTCCTGCACGATGTTCTCAGCAGCACGGCGCACCTTGACCAGCCCCATAGGCGTGCCCAGCTCAATGTCGGACTGGGCTTGCACTGCCTCGGGCGTGAGCACGTCGTTGCCATCAACAACCACGCCCTTCACTGGCATCAACGGTGTAAACGGCAACGCGATTCCGCACACAGCGAGACCAGCGATGACAGCTCCCGCGATAGCGAAGCGACGCTTGCGCTTGCTCTTGCTGCGCGTTTGAGCGTCCTCATCACCAAACTCGTCGAGGTGGTCCGACTCGAAGGCTTCATGCTCTGTCTGCTCTGTCACGCTAAACCTCCGCCTGCCGAAGTTGCGCGAGGATCTCATCGGCGAGCATCGTCACCGACCCAGCGCCCATCGTCAGGATGACGTCCCCAGGACGAACCATTGATGCCAGTGTCACCGGTACTGCGAGGAAATTGGGCTCAAGCACTACCGGCACCGAGCTATCCATCTTGTCAGTAATGAGCCTGCTGGTCACATCTTCAACGGGCGCTTCGCGTGCGCCGAAGATGTCCAGCACCATGACGACATCCGCGAGTGAGAGGGCGTCAGCAAACTCTTGGGCAAAGTTCTGTGTGCGCGAGTACAGGTGCGGTTGGAAGCACACCACGACGCGCGCACCCTTGCCCTCAGACTCGACTTTCTCCCGCGCCGCCGTCAACACAGCGGTGACCTCGGTTGGGTGGTGCGCGTAGTCGTCGTAGACACGGGTACCTGCGAACGGCCCGTCCTCTACGAGGCCCTTAAACTCGAAGCGGCGCCGGACACCGGAGAACCCGCTCAGCCCCGCTGCGATCCGTTCAGGTTCCGCACCCGCCAGCGTCGAGGACAACAGCGCGGCCAGGGAGTTGAGCACCATGTGCCGGCCGGGGATCGACAGGCGGTAGGAGTACTCAGCAGATGCGCCGCCGGTGTTGAGTCGAGCACGCACGTCGACGTAGGAGCCGTCGATACGCTCTTCTATAACTACTGCACCTGCCGGAATGTCTGGGTGCGCTGCAGCCGCTGCTTCAGTGCCGTAGCCGACGACGTTGATGCCGCGCTGCAATGCGCGCTCACCACAGCTTGCAGCGTGCTCGTCATCCATACAAACGACGAGGAAACCGCCGGGCTGCACGCGATCGGCGAAGTCGTCGAACACCTTGAAGTATGCCTCGCGCGTCCCGAAGTAGTCCAGGTGGTCAGGCTCAATGTTGGTGATAACGGCGATATTTGGCTTGTAGCGAAGCAACGAAGCATCGGACTCGTCCGCCTCCGCCACGAAAATATCGCCCGCACCGTGGTGAGCATTGGTGCCGGCCTTGTTGAGCTGGCCGCCAATCGCAAAGGAAGGGTCCTCCCCCGCAGCCTGCAACGCCACCACGGTCATGGACGTCGTGGACGTCTTGCCGTGCGTGCCTGCTAGCAGGAGCTGCGTGTAACCGTCCATCAACTCCCCGAGCAGATCTGAGCGGCGAATCACAGGAATCCCCTCCTCCTTCGCACGCACCAACTCCGGGTTATCTTTCGGAATCGCAGCAAAGCTGGTGACCACGACGGTCGGAAGTTGCCCCGTCAGCTCGAGGTTCGCGGCGTCGTGTCCGACTGCGACCTGTGCACCTTGCGAGCGCAACGCACGCACTGGACGGGAGTCTTTCACATCGGACCCGGTCACTACTGCCCCGCGGTCAAGCAGGATGTGGGCGACACCGCTCATGCCAGCGCCACCGATACCAACCAGATGTACGCGGGAAAGATCCACAGAACCAGGCGCGGTGGTGTGTTCGGAAGACATGACGGTGTTACTCCTTTGTGATAGTCGCAATGATCCGTGCAGCGAGATCTTCTGCCACACTACCCGCGCCAGAGTGCTCGAGCGCTTCTCGCATGCGCTGCATTTGCTCTGGCCGACCCAAAATCTCGTTGACGCTGCGGGCAAGCGCGTCTGGGGTGAGCTCGGCGTCATCGATACGCATTGCCGCCCCGGTAGCTACCAGGTGCGCCGAGTTAAGCCCCTGTTCGCCGTTGCCGTGCGGCAGTGGGATGTAAACGGCTGGCAGGCCAGCGGCTGAGTTTTCCGCCACGGTCATGGCGCCGGAGCGACACACAACCATGTCCGCCACGGCATACGCAGCTTCCATGTCGTCGATGTACGGCACCGCCGTGTAGCCTTCGTGTGGCTTCGGGGCGTCGTTCTTTCTGCCGTAGGCGTGCAGCACCTGGTACCCGCGCGCCGTGATGTCCTCGATGGCCCCGGCAACAGCCCGGTTGATGCTCACCGCACCCTGGGACCCACCGGTAATCAGAACCACCGGCTTGTCCGGATCAAGGTCCCACATCTTGTACCCACGCAGCGCTTTCGCTCCATCCGTATCGACGCCCACTCCCGGACGCACCGGGATCCCCACGACATCACCCGGCATCCCCGAGTTCGCCACGGCGTTAATCCCGACACCACCTAGCTTGACGCCAAGCTTATTGGCCATGCCCGCCAACGCGTTCGTTTCCAAGACGAAAAATGGTAGGCGCAACGATGCCGCGGCAAGGTACGCAGACGCCGACACATAGCCACCCGTACCAAAGACTGCCTCAGCCTTTGAATCCTTCATCACCTTCCGTGTTTGGTGCACGGAACGCGCAAGTTTGAACGGTACGCCAAGAAGCTTCCATGGCTTCTTGCGCGGGATCGGCACAGGGTCAATGAGTTGAAGGTTAAAGCCGCGCGCGGGGACGATAGTGGTTTCCAGGCCACGCTCAGTTCCGAGCGCAACCACATTTGCGCCGTACTGTTCGCGAAGCACCTCGCCTACCGCGAGTGCCGGTTCAATATGGCCCGCGGTGCCTCCCCCTGCGAGCACCACTGTGTGCTGGGTCTTGTCCATGATGGATCCCGTCCTTTCCTTTTCGACGGCCACCTAACGGTACCGGCGTCGCTCTGATTGGTTCGGTCGTGGTCTCCGTTGCGTTACCTCGACATTCCTGGTGGGCCGGGGCGAGTGCCGCTGAGCACGGTCGTCTGGGGCAACTCGGTGAGCAACAGGCACTCCGTACCGTTGCTCTCGGCGTGACTGCTCATGTGTACGAGTTCGCTCCGCGCGAGTCGCGCGCAGCTGTGCCGTCGCCTTCGGCTCCGGGACGAACAGCATTCTGTCGAAGCGTGGGCGCCCGTAGTTCTGCATGGCCGAGACTGCGTCGGGCTCGTGGCGGGCAATGGAGGCCAGCATGCCCATCGACCACAAGGTAATCACTGCCGAGGTACCACCGGCGGACAACATCGGCAGCTGAATACCCGTCACCGGCACAAGGCCGACGACGTACCCGATGTTAATGAACGCCTGCGAAACTACGCCTGCTGTTAACGAGGCAGCGGCGAGTCCCTGGAACGATGTCTGTGCGCGTTGCGCAGTGCGCAAACCGAAGTAGCCAAGGGCAGCAAACAGGGCGATCACCATAATGCCGCCCCACATACCGAGCTCTTCGCCGATGACGGCGAAGATGAAGTCGTTTCGAGCCTCTGGGAGGTAGAACCACTTCGCGCGGGACTGTCCGAGGCCGACGCCGAAGAGGGAGCCGTCGGCAAGAGAAAGGAATCCTTGGTGCGTCTGGAAAGCAGCACCGCGGGTATCGCTGAAGTTTCCGAACAGCGCCTCGAAGTAGACGTGGAAGCGTTGCGAGCGGAAGCCGCCGAGCAGGAACAACATGACCGCTGCAGCACCGATGAGCCCGCAGAGGATGCCGATGGCCTTGAGCGGGAAGCCTGCGAACCACAGCACAAAGATCACGATGGCGGCAAACGACATGGTCATGCCGGCGTCACCCTGCTTCGCAATCAGGAGGATGCACACGCCCGCTCCAAGCAAGAACTGTGCGGTCGGCGACTGCCACGCAGGCGCCGATGCTGGCGGCTGCTTCTTCGACAGCACCGCAGCACCCCAAATTGCAATAGCCACACGGGCGAACTCAGAAGGCTGCATCGTCAACGAGCCGAACATCAGCCACGATTGCGAACCGACTTCCTCACGTCCGGTACCGATTAGCAGCACCAGTACCAGCAGGAACACCGCGAATAGGAATAGTGGCGTGGCCAGCTTCCGGATGCGCTCGGGCGGGATCATCAGCGAAACCCAAAACAAGACAAGGCCCGCCAGCACCATCAGGGATTGCCGAAGCGCAGTCGACCACACGCTACTCGAAGCAGCGAACGATGACGCCATCGACGAGCTCATCACCATCACGATGCCCAACGCAGCCAGCACCAGCACCACGGTCCGAATCACGGTGTAGTCAATGAGGGGCCGCTGCTCAAGCGCCGCAATGAACGACGTATGTGCCCGGCCCAGTGCGCTTTGAGGCACGTCGCGGGTGCCAGTCTTTGGCGCACGCGCCGGCGGTTGCTGTCGACGATTTCGCTTCATGGCACCTCATTACCCTTCGCTTCGAACACTGCTGTGTCTCAAGTTACTGTAGTGAAAAGTGTCGCCTGGCGGCCGCACGAAACGCGTCGCCGCGCGCAGACATACCCGGATACATGTCCAGGCTCGCGGCAGCCGGTGCCAGCACAACGCTATCGCCAGGCTGCGCATGCTCTCCAGCAAAGCGAACCACGGCGTCCATTGCCACCTCGGGGTCAGTCGAGTCAGTCGCAAAGATAGGCAGGTCAGGTGCCAGCCGCTTGACGGCGTCGTAAATTTCCATGCGGTCGACCCCAAGCAGCGCTACGGCACGCATGTGCCCCACATGTTTTTCGACGACCTCATCAATCGCAGCGCCCTTCAGCTGACCACCTGCAACCCACACGACGGTGCCCGCCCCGGTCAACGCCGAATCAGCCGCGTGCGGGTTCGTCGCCTTCGAGTTGTCGATCCACCGAACGCCGTTCGCCTCGTGGACCACGGCTCCGCGATGCCCCGCAACGTGGAAGCCTGCGAGTGCTTCACGAATCTCAGAGGGTGTCGCACCACACAGCAACGCCACGGCAGCGGCGGCGCCTGCGTCCAGCACGCCTGCAGCACCCGCGGGTTCAATGCCATTCGTATCTGCCAGTTCAAGGACCGAGCCGTCGCGGCGCGCAACGAGCTTGCCGTCGATAACACCGACCTGGCCCTCTTCGGGCTGGCCGAGCGTAAAACCGAAGAATTGCTTGCGGTCATTCTGTGCCACGATCGCTTGCACGTGCTCGTCATCGATGCCGACCACGGCGTTGGGAGCTTTGAGCACCTTCGCCTTCGCAGCCGCGTACTCCTCGAATGAGCCGTGCCAGTCAATGTGGTCGTCCGCAAGGTTGAGTAGAACTGCCGCGTTGGGAACGAGCTGGCTCGACCAATGCAACTGGAAACTGGACAGCTCGGCCACGAGCACATCGACACGCTGGGGATCCACCACCGCGTCAGCCACGGCGGTACCGATGTTGCCGCACGCCAGCGCACGCTTACCAGTGCGGGCAGATGCCTCCTGCATCATGGCTGCGAGCATGCCAGTGGTGGTGGTTTTACCGTTCGTGCCTGTCACAACGAGCCACTCGCGCGGTGGCCCGAACACGCCCGCGCGATCCAACCGGTAGCACAGCTCGACATCACCGATGACATCGAGTTGGGCCGAGGCGGCGTCGACAAGCAGCGGCGTGTCGGGCCTCCACCCTGGAGACGTCACTACTACCCCGACCTCACCGAAGTACTCGTGTGCCAGCTGCGTATCGACGGCCCGCACTCCCCACGTGCGCTCAGCGAACTCGCGGTTTTCCTCGCTGTCGTCCGCGACGATGCATGGAACGCCGACCTGCTGGAGCATGCCGAGCACCCCTCGGCCCGAAACGCCCGCACCAGCCAGCAGCACGCCGCGGGAAATCTCTGCGGGGATCACACTCGTATCGATCATGACAGCGTCACTCCGTTCTGTGTGAGCCATTCACCGTAGAAAATTGCGGTGCCGAGCGCGACCGCCATCGCAGCGATGAGCCAGAAACGCACAACCACGGTTGTCTCCGCCCAGCCTCCTTGCTCAAAGTGGTGGTGGAACGGCGCCATCCGGAACACGCGCTTGCCGGTGGACTTAAACGATGCCACCTGGATGACCACCGAGGCTGCCTCGAGCACGAAGAGTGCGCCAATGATGATCATCAGAAGCTCGGTCTTGGATGCCACTGACAGGCCCGCTACGAGGCCACCGAGCGCCAGCGAACCCGTATCACCCATGAAAATCTTAGCCGGGGACGCGTTCCACCACAGGAATCCAACGCAGGCACCGAAGCCTGCAGCCGCAAGCACCGCCAAGTCAAGCGGGTCGCGGACGTTGTAGCAGCCCGCTGCCAGCGCTGCCTCGCAAGAGTTCCGGAACTGCCAGAACGTGATCATGGTGTACGCGGCCATCACCAGAGCAGTCGTACCAGCGGCCAGCCCGTCGAGCCCGTCGGTGAGGTTCACCGCGTTCGACCAAGCAGCCAGCAGAATGTAGATAAAGATCAGGAACAGAATTGCGCCAAGGATTCCACCGCCGACCGCGATGTCAATCGTTTCGATATCGCGCACAAAACTCAGCAGGGTCGAGCCTGGCGTCAAGCCGTTCTCGTCAGGGAATCGCGTGATCAGCAGGCCGAAAACAATCGCAATTGCAAACTGGGACACAAGCTTCGCGGTCTTGTTCAAACCGAGATTGCGCTTCATGAAGAGTTTAATACCGTCGTCGGCAAGCCCGACCAGGCCAAGCGCCAATGTCAAGCCCAACACGATGACGCCGCTTGCGGTAAACGCCGCGTGGTTAGTGGCCAGCGCGACAATCGAGCTAGCCAAGTAGCCCAGCGTGATCGCAAGCAAAATAGCGATGCCACCCATCGTTGGGGTGCCGCGCTTCCGCGCGTGCGACTGCGGCCCGTCCTCCCGAATTTCCTGGCCGATCTCGCGGCGGTGGAAATACCGAATCAACAAAGGTGTGACAAAGATGGAAACGAGGAAGCTAATAACTCCTGCGACAATTACTTGAATCATGTGAGACTGCTACCTTGCTTCATTCTCATTGGTTGACTTACTTTGACTGTCAAGCGTACGGGTGCGCATGAGTTGTTCAGCCACCACCCACAACTTTTGGGCGTTCGACGCTTTGACCAGCACCACTGCTGGCGGGGGTGTGGCAGTGGCAATCGTAGCTTCGACAGCGTTGCTTGCCTCGGCACTATCGGCAACAGACTGTGTGGCGATGCCCTGCTGCTGTGCCGCTTGCGCCAGCGATTCCATCGCGTCACTTTGCCCCACTGCTACAAGGTCCGTGATGTTGTGCTTTACCAGTTCTCCGGCGAGCTCAGCGTGGGCTGACGCGGACTCCTCGCCGAGCTCGCCCATCTCACCGAGCACCGCTATCGAGCGCGCCCCCGGGTGTGCGGCAGCCGTCGACGCAAGCGCTGCGATACCGGCACGCATCGATTCAGGGTTTGCGTTGTACGCGTCGTTAATGACAGTCACGCCATCCTCGCGGGTGCGCACATCCATGCGGTTCACGGATACGGTCCGTGCCTGGCTCAGCGCTGCCGCGATCGCTTCAGGCTGCATGCCCGCGCCGAAACCGACTGCCGCCGCAGCAAGCGCGTTGCCAACCTGGTGGACGCCGTGCACGCCCAGGCGAACTCGGTGCTGTTGCCCGTCTGGCGTGTGCATCACAAACGATGCTCGGGCAACCTCGTCCAATGAGATGTCCGTAGCAAAAAAGTCTGCTTCGGGCGATCCTTCAGCCGAAAACATCCACACCTTCGCAGTTGTGCGGGGGCGCATACCTGCAACAAATGGGTCATCGGCGTTCAAGATGGCGATTCCACCGTGATCCGCATCAGGGAGTGATTCGACTAACTCGCCCTTCGCCTGAGCAATCGCCTCGCGCGAGCCAAACTCCCCAAGGTGTGCGGAGCCAACGTTGAGCACCACGCCGATTGATGGCGGGGCAATCTTTGCAAGATGCGCGATGTGCCCAATGCCCCTCGCGGACATCTCCGCCACCAAAAACGCCGTCTCCTGTGTGCAGCGCAGCACCGTGTACGGGTGACCAATCTCGTTATTAAAGGAACCCGGAGGAGCCACGGTCTCGCCTTTGTGGCGAAGCACCGCAGCGATCAGGTCTTTCGTCGAGGTCTTCCCCGCCGAACCGGTCACGCCGACAATTGTGAGTCCGTGTTCGCGAACTAGGCGGCGAGCCACGTGCGCTGCGAGCTTCGAAAGGCCCGCGACAACACCGAGTGCACTGCCCGTTGGGTCGCTCGCAGCCAAGTCAGAGTTGTCATCTGGCCGAATCTCGGCGCACGGAACGATCACCGCAGGAGCACCCACGTCGCGCGTGGTTATGGCGGCTACCGCGCCCTGCTCCAATGCCGTGCCGATGAAGTCGTGTCCATCAACCCTCGCGCCTTTCAGCGCAAGGAAAAGGTCGCCCTCAGACACCTTTCGCGAATCAAACTCGACGCCACCCGATACTTTCGCCTCGGGGTCCGCCTCCTTCGACAGCGTTCCCCCGACGATCTCGGCGATCTCACCCAACGAACATGCAATCATTATCTACTGTTACCTCGCGAAAGTTTCTAGGGCGCGACGCATCTCTTCCCGATCATCGAAGTGGTGCGTCGTAGTGCCAACAATCTGGCCGACTTCATGCCCCTTGCCAACGACAATGACCGCATCTCCCGGCTGTGCCCACTGCACCAGAGCGTCAATCGCCGCAGCGCGGTCGCCGATTTCACGCACCTCCGGGTGGTGGGGAGCATCCGCGAGTTCCAATGCACCACGCAGCACCTCCGCGCGGATCGATGCTGGGTCCTCTGTACGCGGGTTATCATCAGTCACCACCACAAAGTCAGCACGCTGCGCAGATTCGCGGCCCATGATGACGCGTTTCGACGCATCCCTGTCCCCGCCGGCGCCAACAGCAATGCCGACGCGTCCAGCCACTTGCTTTCGGAGCGTATCCAGCACGGCTGCGATGGCCGCAGGCTTATGCGCGTAGTCCACGACTGCAACAAACGGTTGCCCGCAGTCGATGCGTTCCATACGTCCAGGGACCTGCGCTTTTGATAGGCCCTTCATGAATGCATCTACATCAACGTCGGCGGTGTACGCCATGGCGGTTGCCAAGGCAGCGTTAGCCACGTTGAACGCACCCGGCATTTGCAGCGTCAACGTGTGAGTCGAAGTGGGCGTCGATAAGGAAATCTCTTGCGCGCCAGTCTTGTCTGCGGACAGCTGCTTCGCGCTCACGTCGACCCCAGCCTGCCCGTGGGTGCCAACGCGAACCGGGTGCTGTGCCCGGTCAGCCATGCGCTCGCCCCACTCGTCATCGACGCAAACTACCGCGCGTTTCGCGGCACTGCGCGACGTCGGGTCAAAGAAGAGCGCCTTCGCCTCAAAGTACTCCTCCATTGTTTTATGGAAGTCCAGGTGATCCTGGCTCAGGTTTGTAAACCCAGCGACATCGAAAGACGTGCCACTCACCCTGCCAAGCATGAGCGCGTGGGAAGAAACCTCCATCACTACGTGCGTCACTCCAGCCTGCAGCATGCGGCGGAACAGAGACTGCAGCGTCGGAGCTTCCGGGGTAGTCAGGGACGTTGGAACGTATTCGCCGAGAATCTTCGTGCCGGTGGTGCCAATCAGACCAACCTTCGCTCCTGCTGCCTCAAGCCCCTTCTCCAGCATGTACGTCACGGTAGTCTTGCCAGACGTGCCGGTAACCCCGAGCAGCGTCATGTGCTCGGATGGGTGACCATACACCTCGGCTGACACATCGCCGAGAACTTCGCGAACGTCTTCGACGACCAGCACCGGCCGCGTTTCCCCTTGGTCCTCGAGGATCTTCGCGCCTGCATTGTCAGTAAAGATGGCGCCTGCTGGGCACTGCTTTGCAAACGTTGCACCATGCACGCGGGTGCCGGGCAAAGCTGCGAACAGTCCGCCTGGGGCAATCTTTGACGAATCGAGTGCAATCTCTTCAATGTGCAGCGGCTGATCTGGGGCGTTGTGGAGCGTCCCACCAGACAGCGCTGCGAGCGCCTCCAGGGTAGGCGCGTTCGGTGTTGTCTGCGTCATGTCATTCATTGTGAAACTTCCCTACTGGGCTTGCAAAACGTACTGGTCCGCTTCTGGGCTAGGTGGCAAGTTCTCCCTATTGATCAACCAGCTGGCGATTTCAGTAAACACCGGACCTGCCGACTGTCCACCGGCTCCGCCTTCTCGTGTACCTCGCTGCGGCTCATCAAGCATGACGGCCACGACAAATCGCGGATCGTTCGCAGGCGCGATGCCAGCAAACGTAATCCAGAACTGGTTTTGCGAGTAGGCGCCAGTCTCAGGATTCACCTTTTGCGCGGTACCAGTCTTGCCCGAAAGCTGATAGCCAGGAAGTTGGCTGTTCTGGGCGGTACCGTTGTTGATCCCTGCCGGGTCGTTTTGGAACGTGGAACGGAACATGTCCACGACTGTGCGTGCCGTCGCCTCCGACACCACACGATGCCGCTCAGGTTCGGGCTGTTCCAGCGGTGTGCCCTCTGCACTTTCAATGCTGCGGATAATGCGAGGCGTAATCCGCTCGCCACCGTTGGCAAGCGTTTGGTAGACGCTGGCCATCTGAAGCGCTGTCCAGCTCATTCCCTGCCCAATTGGTAGGTTCGCAAACGTTCCTCCGGACCACTGCTCTAGCACTGGCAACAGACCGGCGGACTCGTTGGGCAGCTCAATGCCGGTTGTGTTTCCGATTCCGAAGCGCTGCAGGTAATCCCAATAGCGCTCCTCGCCCAGCTTCTGCGCAATCTGCAAGGTGCCCACATTCGAGGACTTCCCGAAGATGCCCGCTGTGGTGTACGGCATCACGCCATGCTCCCACGCGTCGCGCACAGTAATACCAGCCATGTCGATAGAGCCCGGCACTTGGTGTACTTCTTCCGGAGTAGTCACCTTCTCCTCAATTGCCGCAGTCGCTGCGATAATCTTCGCCACGGAACCCGGCTCAAACGGGTGCGAGATCGCGTTATTGCTGAAGTCCTTCCCTTCGCGCAGCTGCCGTTCGATGTCCCCGTTCGGGTCAATAGTGGAGGTATTCGCCATTGCTAGCACTTCACCACTGCGGGCATCGAGCACTACTGCCTCGGCGTCCTTTGCCAACGAGTTCCGTTTCGCGTTCTCCAGAGTCTGCTGCACAAACGACTGCAGGTCCAGGTCGATCGTCAAGGTGATCTTCGCGCCATCCACCGCGGGTACAACGTCGCGCAGCGTACCGGGGATGGACTGCCCGTCGTTCGACACGTCCTCTGTCTTGCGCCCGTTGATCCCGGTGAGCACCGCATCACTCGATGCTTCAAGCCCAAACTGTCCCTGCCCGTCCATCGACACCTTGCCGAGGATGTTTTCAGCAATCGCCCCGTTCGGGTACTGCCGGATGTCCTGGTGGTCCGAGGCCACGCCGTGGAACTCAGCAGCAATGTTCGACGCCACATCAGGGTCCACGTTCCGGACAAGTACCTCGTAGTTCGAATCCGCGTGCAGCTTCTCGAGGATGTCGCGTGCGTCAACCTTGCCCACACTGCGCATATCGTCATTGTCTCGTCGCCTATCGACGTCCTCTTCGCCCATTGCCTCGCCAATCATGACGGGAATCTCGTTGGCCATCGTGCGCAGAATATCCTCGACTCTCGCGCCAACCATGGCTCGCGTCGCGTCATCGTCGAGATTCGGAATGTTTTCATTGAGCATGACCTGCTCACGCAATTCCTTACGAAGCGTCACCGGCGACACAGTCAACGACCGCGCCTGCATCGTGTACGCCAGGTGGTTACCTTCGCGGTCCACGATCTCACCGCGCCGCGCGGGGTCAGTGTAAATCCTGGCGCGCTGCGACTGCGCCTGCTCGCGCAGCTGTGGGCCCCACACCACCTGCACAAGAAACAGCCTGCCGACCAAAAATACGCTGACTACAAGAAACAGAATTACTGCCCATTGGGACCGCTGGTGCAACACACTTCGCCGTGTCTTAGGCGCTTGAGGTGCTTGCAGGGCACGTGGCCGAGCAGTTCGTTTTCTCCGGTCCGGGTGCGATTCGACCACTGCCCTATATTCACCTCACTCAATTGCATTCAACGGGTAAGAAACGATTCGTGCCCTTAGAGCTTAGAGCGTAGGTGGGACATTCGGCGCATACGGCGCCACGTTGTCCAAACGAGAAGTGCTGCCAAGCACGTTATTGCCAGGAAGCTGCGTCAAAGAATCACCGATTTCGCGAGTTGCTTGCTGGTCACTCGACGCGCGCCCAGATCGTGCGTGAGACTCATTCACGTCCACCACACCGACAGTTGCGTTCGGGTCGAACGGACGCTGCTCATGCACACTGCCATCTTCATGCACCGCAACGATCCCTGGAGCCGATGGAACCAACAGGCCTGCGTCACCTGCACGTTGTGCAATCTCTGCGGATGATTTGCGGTCCTCAAGGTCGCGGGTCAGCGATTCGACACGGTTGGTCAGCTCTCGTTCCTGCGCCTGAAGGCGCTGAATGGTAAACGTTTGCGTCGTCGACAAAGCGCTGAGCCCCATCGCAGCAACAACCCCGAATACCAGCAGTACCACCGTCACTGTGAACGTCAGCGACAACTGTTTCTTAGCGACAGCCGGCTGCGCAATCCTCCTGCCGCGGTAGGACACAATCTGCTTCGACCCCAACCGCCCGTGAGTACGCGGGTGTGGGACGTGTGGTCGAATACCCGGGTTGAGCAGTCGAGTGTTCGCGCTACGCTGCTGGCCGGAGCGCCGCGTCTGCGGGCGTGCCTGATCACCGCGCGTCAGCGTCATGTTCGATCCGCTGTACTCTCGTGCTGCCATGATTGATCAGTTCCTTAGTTGCCTTGTGCTAGTTTCTCGACACCACGTACCCGTACGGACGCCGCTCTAGGGTTATGTTCAATTTCAGTTTTCGACGCCTTCTCCGACCCATTTGTGATGGATCGAAACAGCGGCTGCGTACCGGGTAAGTCCATCGGGAGCCCCGGTGGGGTTTTCGACTCCGTGAGTTCCCGAAACGCCGCCTTGACGATTTTGTCTTCCAGCGATTGATAGCTCATGAAGACCGCACGTCCACCAACTCCGAGGAGGTCAGTAATGACGGGGAGGACTTGCTCGACCGCTTCGAGCTCGCGGTTCACTTCGACCCGCAGCGCCTGAAACGTTCGCTTTGCCGGGTGCCCGCCCGACCTACGTGTGGCTGCCGGAATCGTGTCGTACAGCAGCTCCACCAGACGCGCACTCGTTGTGAATGGCTCCTGTTCACGCTGCTGAACAATCGCCCGAGCAATCTTTCCCGCAAAACGCTCGTCTCCGTACGTCTTCAAAATGCGTGCCAAGTCACCGTGCGAGTAGGTATTCAGCACGTCAGCTGCAGTGAGCGATTGCGTCGTATCCATCCGCATATCTAGCGGGGCATCGACCTTGTACGCGAAACCGCGTTCTTCCTGATCGAGCTGCATCGAAGAAACGCCAAGGTCAAACAGCGCCCCGGCAACTCCATTTTCGCGGACGATGCCGAAAGGCACCCGCTCGTCAGAAGCCGCAACTTCGCCAATTGCGTCAAAACGGGCTTGCACCGGAACAAAACGGTCGCCGAATGGAGCCAGACGCTCCGTTGCCGCAGCTAACGCGTTTGGGTCGCGGTCGATTCCAATAACGTACGCGTTTGGAAATGTAGAAAGAAAGTACTCAGTGTGGCCGCCTGCCCCGAGGGTGCCGTCGACAATCACTGCGCGATCGCCGAATTGCTCAACTGCTGGTGCGAGCAATTCCACCATCCGGTTACGCATCACGGGAACGTGGCCACGGTTTGCCACCGGATCAAAGTCCATCGCGGCTTCTACCATTGTCGGGCACACTCCCTTCACTGCGTTGTTCTGAAAATTACCTACACCCATGTTTGGGGAGCGTATAGAGCCCTACCCCGGGCGGCTGCTCTGATGTCGGGGAAGTACACCAGAACGCTTCACGCCCGGGATAGAGTCCGTACACGCTCTCCGTCAGTAGTCGATGTCCGCTGTCAGGTAGTCAGCCTTACAGCAGACCGGAGAGTATGTCGTCGTCATCCGCCGCCGAGAAGGCAGCTTCAGTCTCTTCTTGATATTGAGCCCAGGATTGTGCATCCCAGATCTCGAGAAAATCTACAGAACCGATAACCACGCACTCCTTTGAAAGGTTTGCGTATTCCCGGTGCGACGCCGACAACGTGATACGACCAGAACCGTCAAGCGTTTGCTCATCCGCACTGGCAGCCAGATTACGAATGAACGCACGAGCCTTCGGGTTCGTGCGGGATGCTGCAGCAGCCTTTTTGGCTCGCGCTGCGAACTCCGCACGGGGGTAGACCGCCAAAGAGTGATCTTGCCCCTTGGTCACCATCAGCCCGTCCGCGAGGTCCTCTCGGAACTTCGCAGGCAGCGTCAAGCGCCCTTTGTCATCAAGCTTGGGAGTGTAGGTTCCCAGAAACATCGGGCGACCCACCTTCCTCTACGCCGTCAGACACGTGATGTATGTAGTTTTCTCTGCTTCGTGCGACAAAGGTGTGTAGTCAGCACACCACCGCGCCTTCCGCTACGCCCCACTTTAACCCACTGTGCCCCACAAATGCCACACCACACACAAAAAAGATTACCGACTTCAACATAACCGCAGGTCAACGAGTAAGAAAACGGTGGGGCTCCCTCCCCCTTTCGCGCTTCACAATAGCCACAATCACCCCACTAGTCGACTAGATACGCAAAGAAATACCCACAAAAGTCCATCTCCGCATACATGTGTGGGCAAAAGTGGAGACTGTGGGTGAAAGTGGGGCGTTTCGCCCAGGCAATAAAAAACGCCCCCAGTAAAGGGGGCGTGGTCCTTCTTTACATTAAGGCCGATCCTCGAACCGGCGCTTAAAGTTCTGCTCCATCGAGCTCACTCGAGGAGACTTCTGCTGGTTCCGGGAAACATTCCGCAACTGCGATACAGATGGGCCATGCGCTGGGGTGCGCAACGCCATGATTCCACCAGCCATCATGACGCCGAACCCGATAACGCTAATGATTACTGTCCAAATGGAAAGCGAGGCAAGCGCAACACCGCCGAGCAACAACACCACTCCAAGCACCATTAACGCAACGCTGCGCATCGTAATCCGGCCTGTGGACGAAGGAGCCGCATAGTCGGCGTTTCGGCCGACGCTTTGCACAAATGAAGGGTCATCTGCCATGAGTGACTGCTCAATTGCGCGGAGTGCTTGCTGCTCCTGTTCAGAAAGTGACACTGCTCTACTCCCAAGCTCCAAAGCGGACGTTGCTATCCATACAACGGCCATCCTAGCGCCTTTGTTCCCCGGGAGACGAGGGCAAGATTGCCCAGGCTAAGCCGCAACACCATTTCCGGCAGGAAGTGCCTCGAGGTAGAACTGTTCCGCCTGCTCAAGTAACTGCGCAACCCTGTCAGCTGGCGGCATATGCTCAATCCCTGAGGCAACGCGGCCGCGTTCCCGCGAGAACGACTCAAACACATTCGCCCACCGCTCACCACCCTTCCCCGTGAGTGCAAGCTTCTTCCACGCGCTCCTTGGCAGCCGCTTTCGCTTCTGAATTACCGGACTATCGGAACACACCGCACCCGCAGTCCGCAGCGCTGCACGGTAGGCATATTCCATAGCCTCGTCGTACGCCCCCTCCTCAAATCGCTCATAGGCATACGTGAGGCAGCCATCGGCGGTTTCAAGAAACTGGTCACGCTTCGATTGACGGACGCGAGCACCGTAAACTCCGTTCGTTGTCGCAGAGATAACGCTGTTCATGTTGATTTCTCCTTCATTTCCCTTTTCGCATTTGAGATGAATATAGAAAATGGGTCCGACAAATCCCCCAGAACTTCGCTCATTTGTTCGAATATGGCGAAACTTCCCGGACTCATGGTTCGATAAAGGCATGAAGACCGAAATCCGCCGACTCACATCGGCCGAGTACCTTCTTGCAACGCCCGCACTCGTCGACCTCTATATAGAGGCCATGGACTACCCGGTCAATGTTCGGGCACAACGCATCTCCTCCTGGCGCCAAGAGGCTCTCTCCCCAGGCTTCACTGCAGTCGCGGCAGTTGCTGACGACACGATCATCGGCATTGCATACGGAATGTTGGGACAGCGTGAACGATGGTGGGATCAGCAGCTCAGGCGGGCGCTTGCCATGCAAGGGGGGCCGTCGAAAAGCGAAAAGGAGTTACTCCAAAGCTACTTTGAGGTCGCTGAAATCCATGTGCTCCCTAGCTATCAAGGGAGAGGTATCGGCGCGAGGTTGCTCCGGGAGCTCCTGCGCCTTGCGCCGGCAAAATTTGCCCTACTGTCTACCCCTGAGGTCGAGCACGAGGACAACGGCGCGTTCAAGCTCTACCGCAAATTTGGGTTCTCCGACGTCGCACGTAACTACCTCTACCCTGCTGATCCGCGGCCATTTGCGATTCTCGGGCGATCGCTGCCACTCAGCGCCTCACCAATGTTGTAGGTTTGTCGTGGTAACTCGGTAGTCTCTAGGTGCATACGTCTACGACAGATTCTGGAATGGAGCACAACGTGTCTGAAGTATCCTCACAAGGGCCGACGCTCGAGGCTATCCCCGCACTTGTTGAGGAGCAGCTTCGCGTGTTCTTCGACGGCCAGGAATCGGTAGTCGCGGAAATTGGTGCCCCAGTGGAGGACGCAGTCTCTTACCTGCGCAAGTTTGTCCTCGGTGGAGGCAAGCGGATACGGCCACTCTACGGTTGGGCAGGCTTCATCGGTGCAGGAGGGCTTGACCACAGCCAGGAGAACCCCGACGCAGTGCTGCGCGCAGTGAGCTCGCTCGAGTTCATTCAGGCGTGTGCGCTCATCCACGACGACATTATCGACGCCTCCGACACCCGGCGCGGCAACCCAACAGTGCACCGCGCAGTTGAGGCAACGCACCGCAACGAAGGCTATCGTGGTGACGCCGCGTCCTTCGGCGAGCACTCGGCCATTTTGATTGGTGATCTTGCGCTGGTGTGGGCAGAAGACATGTGGCGATACTCGGGGCTCACGAATGATGCCCTCGACCGCGCGGCGAAGCCGTGGGTGGGGATGCGCACTGAGGTGATCGGCGGCCAGCTGCTGGACATCATGTTAGAGGCTAAGGGCAGCGAATCTGTTGAGCTCGCAGACAAGGTGAATCGGTACAAGACCGCTGCGTACACGATTGAACGGCCGCTCCACCTTGGCGCCGCGATTGCCGGCGCACCGGATGCAACGATCGCCGCGTTCCGTGGTTACGGACGTGATATTGGCATTGCGTACCAGCTCCGCGATGACATCCTTGGGGTCTTCGGTGAACCTGAGGTGACCGGCAAGCCGGCTGGCGACGATATCCGTGAGGGCAAGCGCACCGTCTTGTTCGCCACTGCGCTGGCAAACTTGGATGCGTCCGATCCTGCCGCAGCGCAACGCCTTCGCGACGGGATTGGTGTCGCAGCATCACCAGAGGAGCTTTCCGAACTCGCAGGGCTTATTCAAGAAAGTGGCGCCGTCGAGGCAGTAGAGGCGCGCATCGACCGCCTCACTGAATCAGGCCTGCAGCACCTTTCGGACGCAGGGATTGATGATGCAGTTGCGCAGTTCATGCGTGACTTAGCTATCAAAGCCACGGCTAGGCGTATGTAGCAATGAAGTCTCTTTCGCCGACACGACTAGGGCTGCTGGCAAGTATCTTGGTGGCCCTTGGCTCCTTTGGGGCCGGCGCCACCCGCAACCGTGGCGGCGTGATGCGTATGTTGGGCGTCGACAATTTGACGTACGGGCACGGGCGTGCGCTCATGGACATCACGATGAGCGTCGGCATCGTTTTGTTGTTGCTTGCCTGGCTGTGGCTGTGGCGTACGCGTCCCACCTTCGATACGGTACGGCGCACCACCTGGCTGTGGACCGCACCACTCGCGCTGAGCGCACCGATGCTCTCGCGCGACGTGTACTCCTATCTGATGCAAGGCGCCATGCTTCGCGACGGCTTCGACCCATACTCAGAAGGTGCGGCCGTCAACCCCGGCCCGCTGCTGTGGGAAGTCTCGCACGACTGGCGCAACACCACCACCCCGTACGGTCCGCTGCACCTGGGGTTAGGCAAGCTGATCACACTGGTAACTGGCGATAGTGTAGGTGCCGGCATCGTTGCATATCGGCTCCTAGCGCTGGCGGGTTTCGCGCTGATTATCATCACGGTCCCGAAAATTGCGCAGCAGCTCGGCGGCGACAGTGCATTTGCGCTCTGGATTGGAGCGACGAACCCCTTGATGCTGCTGCATATGGTTGGCGGCATGCACAACGAGGCCGTGATGGTGGGGCTCGTCAGCGTCGGCATCGTGTGGGCACTACGCCGCCCAGCAACCTTCGCCACTTTTAGTGGCGCCATCGCTGTGGTGGCTGTTGCGGTCTCGCTCAAGGCCACGGCTGCCGTGGCGATGCCTTTCATCGTGTGGCTGATGGTTGCCCATTTCGCGGGTGCATCAGCATCTGTGCTTAAGAAGTGCGGCGTGTTCATCCTCGCCACGGCTTGGTCAATCGTGCTGACGGGCGGGGTGCTTTATGTTGTCACCGCGGCGTCTGGCGCGTCGTGGGGCTGGCTGGCTGAGATCTCCGGCAACTCGAAGGTGATCAACCCGTTGGCAGGGCCCACGCTGGTCACCGAGATACTCACTCCCGGGTTCCAACTTTTCGACGACCACTTCTACTACAACAGCCTGCTCGTTGTCGTGCGCGCGGCCGCTTCCATCCTGATGTTGGTGGCGTTAGCCGTTGTGTGGTGGTGGTTCCGCCCGAAACCAGGTGCAGCGAATGACGTGCGCGCTGTCCAGGGCACGACCGCCGCGTACGTCGCCGCGTTCATCACGAATGCGGTCACGCTCCCCTGGTACTACGCATCGATTTTGGCACTCGTGGGAACTTTCCGGGCACCGCGGTGGGTGCAACAGGCCGCCGTGGGCGCGAGCGTAATCATCGTGCTGGCGTTTACAGGCGGCGGTAACCACCGCTTTTACGATGCCTGGTTCCTCGTCGCGGCACCGTTCGTGGCCTTTGCAGCAGTGCTTGCGGTGTGGCCGTTCAAGCAGGCTAAAACGCCATCGCCTGTGCTCGGCGAATAACTTCGCGGGCACCATGGCCGTGCAGCGCGTCGATTGGACGGCCGCTCAGTGATTCATCGGGGGTAAATAGGTACTGAAGCGACTCTTCGGGGGAAAAGCCGCCGTCCGCAAGCACGGTGATCGCCCCGCTGATGAACTTTGACATCTCGCCGTCCGCCAGCAGGAGCGCAGGAATGTAATTCACGCCGTCCTTGCGGTAAACGAGGAGCTTGTCGGCGTGAACATAGTCGTGGATTTTTGTGACTGGAACGCCGAGTGTTTCCGCAACTTCGGGGAAGGTCAGCAGTTCATCGTGTTCGAGCAAAGAATCAATAGTCTGTTGAGCACTCACGACCGACAGTTTACGCGTCGAGAGCACGTTTGGGCCATACTGGAGCGCATGGCACAGCTCGCAGTTGGAGACACGCTGGACAACCGGTACATCATCGATCGCCCCATCGCACGCGGTGGCATGGCGACGGTATACCGCTGCGTCGATACGCGTTTAGGCCGTGAAGTTGCCGCCAAGGTGATGCACGAGTCCTATGTGCATGACAGCGTGTTTCGTGAGAGGTTTCGTCGAGAAGCTCGGGCGATGGCCCAGCTTTCCCACCCCAACCTGGTCAACGTGTACGACTTCGCTGCCCAAGGCGAACCCACGAACCAAGTATTTTTAATCATGGAGCTCATCACCGGTGGAACACTGCGTGAGCTGCTCGCCGAGCGCGGTCCCATGCCACCGCACGCCGCCGCCGAGGTAATGCGGGCTGTGCTCACTGGCCTCGCGGTCGCGCACCAAAAAGGAATGGTGCACCGCGATATCAAACCGGACAATATCCTGATTAACAGCGATCACAGTGTCAAGCTTGCGGACTTCGGCCTTGTGCGTGCGGTCTCAGACATCACGCATTCCACCGACCAGATCGTAGGTACGGTCGCCTACCTCTCCCCCGAGCAAGTGGACGGTTCACCGATCACGCAGGCCTCCGACGTCTATTCCGCAGGCATCGTGCTCTTTGAGCTACTCACCGGCCAGCAGCCCTTCAACGGCGATACCCCCATCGCGCACGCCTTCGCACGGCTACATGATGTGGTGCCCGCGCCCAGCTCTCGGATCGGAGGCGTACCAAAGCTTTTCGACGAACTCGTGGCCACCGCCACCGCGACCGACCCCCACGACCGCTTCCATGACGCATCGGAGTTCCTCGCTGCGCTCAACGACGTAGCGGACGCGCTTGAGCTACCACCCTACGCGGTACCCGTACCAAGGCATTCCGCAGCGAATCGTGCCGCAGCTCACCCCACGCAGTTTCGCCTCCGGCCGAATTCAACAGATGATTCCCCGAGAACACGTGTGGATGCGCCGACAGTCCAGCCCCCGGCGCCTGCACCGCCACCACCACAGGTGCCAGCCCCGGCTCCACCGCAAGCCCCGCTTTCCCCGGCGCGACCTCGCAAGCCGGTGAGCAACCGCTCGGGAATCGGCCTGGCAGTTTTCCTAGTGTTCAGCGCAATCTGCACAGGCTTGGTTGCGGTGGGCGGCTGGTGGCTCGGGTCCGGCATGTACGGCGAGATTCCGCAGATCCTCCTACCGATGCCCTAAGGCGCCACCACCGCGCGCAATCTTAGTAGCGCAACATCTCCGCTACGAGGAAGGCCAACTCGAGTGCCTGCTCAGTGTTCAAGCGCGGGTCGCAGGCAGATTCGTAGCGGCCTGGCAGGTCAACGTCAGTGATGTCCTGCGCACCGCCGAGGCACTCGGTGACCGCCTCGCCGGTCAGCTCAATGTGGATGCCACCCGGGTGCGTGCCCAACTGACGGTGCACCTCGAAGAAGCCCTGGACCTCATCCAGAATCTTGTCAAAGTGCCTGGTCTTGTAACCATTTGACGCCGTAAACGTGTTGCCGTGCATCGGGTCGCTTTGCCAAATCACCTTATGACGAGATGCCTCGACGGCATTGACGATGCCTGGCAACACTTCGCGAATCTTGTCGTGCCCCATCCGGATCACCATCGTCAAACGGCCAGGCTCGAAATTCGGGTCGAGCTTATCCGCGTACGCCACGGCTTCTTCCGGAGTGGTCGTCGGCCCCAACTTGATGCCGATCGGGTTATCGATCATCGCGGCGAAGTTCACATGGAAGTCATCGAGATCGCGGGTGCGCTCGCCGATCCACAGCTGATGCGCGGACAGGTCATACAGCCGCGTCTCCCCTTGATCGTCTTCGGCGAGGCGCAGCATAGCGCGCTCGTAATCCACAAGCAGGGCTTCGTGGGAGGCGTAAATCTCCGAGGTCCGGAGGTGTTCGTCGCTCACGCCACAAGCATCCATGAAGGCAAGCGAGCGCGAAATCTCACGGCCGAGCGCCTCGTAGCGTGCACCCGCCGGAGAGTTGGTCACAAACTCGCGGTTCCAAGTGTTGATGTTGTGCAGGTCCGCGGTACCGGACGCAGTAAGTGCACGAACCAGGTTCATAGCCGCAGACGCATTTGCGTACGCGCGGACCATGCGAGCGGGATCATGGCGACGCGCCTCCGGAGTCGGTTCGACGCCATTGACGATGTCACCGCGGTAATTCGGCAAGCCGTTACCGTCGAGATCTGATGAACGTGGCTTTGCGTACTGCCCGGCGATACGCCCGAGCTTCACTACGGGCATCGACGCGCCGTACGTCAACACTGCCGCCATCTGCAGGAGTGTACGCACGTTCGCGCGGATATGAGGCTCTGTGTTGGACTCAAATGTCTCCGCGCAGTCACCCCCCTGAAGCAAAAACGCTTCACCGTTAGCGACCTTCGCCATTTTCTGCTTGAGCTCTTCAACCTCTGGGGCAAGAACTACCGGCGGTACAGATTCGAGAATCTTCCGCACATACTCAGCCTCATGACGGTCCCAGCTCGGCTGCTGCTTTGCGTCACGCGACAACGCGTCCTGGAACTGTGCATTGAGGTCTCCCGGGAGCGGTGGCAAATCGGGGAGAACTTCTTTGGGGATATCTACTGTCCAACTCACACTTAATGTTTAGCACGAAGCAGCGACGAATACCACAACTTTGCGGCGCGAATACCTGCACAGACTCAAAGTGTGAAACGCGCGTCTCACGATCTAGACGCGCGGCCAAGCCGGTCAAGCGGCAAATATTCCGCGCATACGCGGTACTTCTTCAGGTTATGGCGCGCATCTACCAATGCATCGTGGTTCCCGCGCGGCACCTGTGGCAGCCTCGGCCGCCCCGCCATTTCCCAGTACTGCTTCAGCTCTCGAGTAAAGCGCGGAAGGTTCTTCGGCAACCCGGTCATGTCACCCCACAGCTGCGCCAGCACAACGTGATCGTACGCCCCCACCCATGCCCAAAGCTCCGGGGCGGAGCGGGGCGTCGTCAAGAACTCGTAGACCTCACTACGGATCTGCTCCCGCGACTTCCATGCGGGGTGACCAGCACCGGGCAGTTTATCCAAGACATTGTCGCGCACCCACTGATTCGCACGCGCGGCATCAAACTCATTGGACACCGCGTAGTATTCACGACCGTCCTCCGCGACGATGCCGATGGAGACTAGCTCAATGGTCGAGCCGTCTTCGATGAACTCTGTGTCGTAAAAGTAACGCACTAGTTCGCCTCACCCTCCGGGCCCTCAGGTTTGCGTGGCCAAAACATCACCGCTGCAACGAACAGTACGAGTAGCGGCGAAATCACATTCCTGGCTATCTCAAGTTCACTCGTGACGAGATACGCTCCCACCGCGCAGCACACGAGCACAATACGAGTAACGAGGTCCCGGTCCATCAAACGTCCTTACTTAATCCTCTTCGGGCTCGGCGCCCTCAGGATAGCGCCCCGTCTCTTCCAGATGCTTTTTGACGTCCGAAGCATACACATCCACGTACGGGTACCCGGACAACGCAGACATCTTATGCATCACGAAGTCCGTAAACGGACGCATCACCTCCCGCGAGTGCGGATCAAATCCGTGCTCCGTCGCCCAAGCGTGCGGGTCAATAGGTTCGCTGAGCTTGATGCGGACCTTCGCCGGGCGCGGAAGTACCGACCCGATCGGGTTCGCCTCGCGGGTGCCAATCATGGCCACCAAGATCACCGGCGCTCCCGTGTCCATCGCGACACGAGCCATACCGGTGCGCCCCTTGTAGATGCGACCATCCGGTGAACGCGTGCCTTCCGGGTAGATACCGAACACGTCGTTGCGATCAACAATCACCTCGCGCGCAGCCTGCTGCAGGTTCGCGCCCGCATTCGAATCACCGCGATGCACAGGGATCTGACCAACAGCGGTAAAGAAAAACCGCTTGAACCTGCCCCTCAAGCCAGGTTGCGTAAAGTACTCGCTCTTCGCCGGAAACGTGATTTGCCGACGCAGCATCAGCGGCAGATAGAACGAATCCATCACCGCTTGGTGGTTAGAGACAAGAATGACGCCGCCTTCGTCCGGCACATGCTCCGCGCCTTCAATCGTGGGACGGTTCCACACGAGCAGCGCTGGACCTAGCAACGCCTTAAACGCCGAATACCACTTGTTATGCACGCTGTCTCCCTGCTAGATCCTCACGAGCCAAGTCTGCGACACCGATCATACCTGCCTGCGGGCCCAGCTCTGCGCATAGAATCTCCGGAACAGGGCGGTACCCGGAGCCAACCATGTTACGACGCAACGAATCCTTGGCATCTTCCATAAAGAGGTCTGCGTCGGCGCTCACGCCACCGCCAAGAACCACCAGGCCCGGATCCATAACGTCAGCCACTATCGACAAACCACGGCCCAGCCACTCCGCAAAACTCGCAAGCGCCTTCACGCCAAGCTCATCGCCCTCGCGTGCAGCCTCCATCACGTCATGGCCCGTCGCCCGCTTATCGACGACTTTCCGGTACAAACCGCACTTCTTAAAACCGCCGTGCGCTGCGACCTCCAAAGCACAGTCCACCAACGACGTGCCCGAGGCGTACCGCTCCAAGCAGCCCTGCTTACCGCAGGAACACACGCGCCCATCTGGCACAACAGTCAAGTGCCCGAACTCGGGGGCAGTGCCGAACGATCCGCGGTAAATCTTGCCATCAATCATCAGCGTTGCGCCGATACCGGTACCGACGGCAAAGAACACCCAGATATCCGCATCCTTTGCTGCGCCAAATCGGTATTCACCCCAGGCTGCCGCGTTCGCGTCGTGCTCAAGGCGGACTGGTAGGCCCAGAGCCTCCTCAAGCTGCGCCCGAACCGGTTGGTCGTTGCGCCACGGCAAATGCGGGGCGAACCGCACGATCTCGCAGTCCGGGTCAAGAAAACCGGCGATAGCCAAGCCGACAGCATCAACCACGTACTCCCGCTGCAGCTGCCGCACCATATCGACGATGACGTCGATAAGCTCATCACCAGTCTGCGGAGTACCAGTAGATATCGATGCAACGATGCGCCCAGAGTCATCAACCACTGCTGCGCGAGTATTCGTCCCGCCGATATCAAAACCGACAGTCAGCTTGGATTCAGTAGACATACATGACCATGCTAGTCGCCGAGAGCCTGAGAAAATAATAATTTCTCACACCGCTCCCCCAACACCTGCCACGAAAACTCCCGCTGCACATGGCGTCGCCCCGCCTTCCCCATCGATTCCCGCAGCAGGGGATCACGCAGCAGACGCACCAACGCCGCGACAAGTGCATCATCATTCTTATCGACGACCACTCCGCTGTGGTCCGCCACCGTTTCCGGCGCACCGCCCGAATCACCAGCGACCACCGGTACCTCACACGCCTGGGCCTCGAGAAACACAATCCCGAGGCCTTCAACGTCGAGGCCTCCGCCGCGGGTACGAACCGGCATCGCGAACACGTCTGCAGCCGCAACGATTCGACACAGGTCAATGTCGCTGACCCGCCCGGTGAACCTGACACCGTCGACGCCCTCCGCCATCGCGTGAAGCCGACGGGCATACGGCCCCTCCCCAACAATCACCAACTGTGCACCCGGCACCCGCTGGCGCACTCGCGGCAGGACGCGGATCAACCGGTCTTGCCCTTTGCGTTTCACCAGACGCGACGCACACACAATCAGCGGAGACTCCGCGCCGATTCGGAACGAAGCTCTGGTCTCCAACTTCTCCTGCTGCGTTGCGGGCGCGTAGCGGGACGTCGATACGCCTGAGGGAAGCGCAACGAACTGAGGATTCGGACCAAACGCTTCCTTGAATCGCCCCAGTGTGTACTCCGAAATGTACGTGATTACATCGGCACTACCGCCAATCGTTCGCAGCAGTCGACGACCAATGCGAAACATTGACCACCCGACCTCATGGCCATGCGTCGTTGCCACAACCCGCGAAGCACCCGCACGCTTCGCAGCACCCCCCATCACTCCAAGAGGAGCTGCAGCACCAAACCACACCGTATCGACGTGCTGTTCCCTGATAATTCGCCGCATCATCCTCCGGACAGCAGGAGTAGGCAACATCACCGGAAAAGGCCAACGAATAATCGTGTACGGCTGTTCCGCATCCCATGCGAGAGCAGCCGCCTTATCCTGCATCGAGGCAAACACAATGATGCTCTGCGCCCCGCGACGGTGAACGACCTCCTGCACATAATCCCGCAAGTACGACTGAATCCCACCGACAGTCGGTGGGAAATCATTCGTCACCAATAAAACAGTCATGGTGCCTAATAACGGACAGCGCCCTGGACCGGCATCGAATTCAACGGGACAACCTGGACCGGAATACCGTAGTCAGAGGCATGCACAACCATGCCGTCGCCGATATACATGCCAACGTGCGTCACTCCCGGGTAATAACCGACAATGTCACCTGGCTGCAGGTCCCCCATGCTCACCGGCATGCCACCAGCAAGCTGAGCCTGCGAGGTACGCGGGATCGCCTTACCGTTCTGCCCGTAAGCCCACACCATGAGCCCAGAGCAGTCGAACGCCGACGGCCCCGTCGCGCCCCAGCCATAAGGCTTGCCAACCTGCGCGAGCGCGGCACCGACAACCCCATCCCCCACCGGAGGCAACGAGCCAGCATCAACGGGGTGCAGACGTCCCTCCCACAACGAACGCGCCTCCGGCGACAAATTATCGACGCGCGCCTCAATCTCCTCAATCTGTCCCTGCAGCGCCTCGCGCTCACGCTCGAGCTTCGAACGCTTTGAATCAAGGTCATTTCGGAGATACTGCGCTTCCGCAAGGGCTACGTTTGCAGCATTCGCCTTCGTTGCCGCGTCCTGGGCAGCGCCTTCGTACTCGCGGAGCACGCTTTGCTGTTTGCGGGACAGCGAATCCAGGTACGCAGCACGGTCAATAGCAGTCTGGGGACTACCAGAGTCCAGCGTTGTAAGGATCACATCGGCCTGGACGTTGCGGTACCGGGAAGCAGCGAGGCGGTCTACTTCCCTTTGGAGATCATCACGAGCGATTTTCGCAGCTTGGACTTGGGTACGCGCATCCGCCGCGTCAGACTGCAAGCGCTCAAGTTCCTCCGACTTCGCGGCAATATCATCCTCGACGCCCTTGAGCTCTTCTACCTTTGCGGTGACCTCATGCGAAAGCTCATCAACCTGATGAATCAGTTCCTCGACATCATCCGCTACTGCGGACGGAGCAGCAACGCTACTGCCCACAACGACAGAGAGCGATGCACCCAGCGCCACGCGCTTCCCCCAGGAACGCCCATTTGCAACATGACGCGCATGTAAAGAGTGTTTAGCCACTTAAAGCCCCTTCGCTGGCAAGAAAAACTATCACCAATATAGCGAGAGGGGCTTAAAGTTACAATCTTGTAATTCTTCTGCCGACCCCCACCACAATCGTTTGGATCGGCCGATAAATACCGTGCTTAGAAGCGCACAGCGGAGTGCACTGGCATCATGTGCAGCGGACGCTCAGCGACCGGTGCGTTGGTGTTCAGTGCATCAATGATGGTGCCGTTGCCGGTGTAGATACCAACGTGGGAAGCGCCACCGTAGTAAGCCACGATGTCACCAGGCTGAAGCTGATCAAGCGGAACCGGAGTACCCGCAGCCGCCTGCGCCTGCGAGGTACGAGGGATGGACTTACCAGCCTGCGCATATACCCAGGAGGTGAAACCGGAGCAGTCGAACACGTTCGGGCCCGCAGCGCCGTATACGTATGCAGCACCAATCTTTGTACGTGCAATATCGACCAGACGCTGACCTGCGGAGACCTGCGGCGCTGGAGCAACTGCCGGCGCAGCAACGTTTGCGGAGTATGCCTTCGCGACTGGCGCCTTGAACTGAGCCTCGACGTTTGCCAGCCATGCACCAAACGAAGGTACGTTGTTGACGCCAGGAACCGCTCGAACCTGCGCAATTGCCGTAGGGACATCAGCATTGGACTTCTGACCTGCCAGGGATGGGATCCAAGCCTCGATGCCAGGAATCGCAGCGATGCCAGGCACGTTCTCAATACCTGGAACCTGAACAGCTACCGGCGAGTTCGGGACGCGAACCTCAGCCGCCTCTGCAGAGATTGGCGAGAGCAGCGAGGCACCTGCAGCTGCTGCGGTCACTACCGCGACGTTACGTGCAGTGCTGTGTGCCTGACGACGGTGCTTAGCCATAATTGTAAAACTCCATATCTTCTCTTTTGCCGACCGAGTTAGCTGACGGGTTGGGCTAGAGAACCAGCCTTACGACTTCCACGGAAAACTCCGCTCTCGTTCGCATTCACCCCAGAGAGAAAATCCTGCTTGGGTCCCCGGCTTCCCGAAGCCACTAAGGCTCAGGGAATTAGGCGTTATATGTACTTACTGTTTGCTTTCAACGGCTGTTGCTGCAATGTCTCGATTAGGTTACGAAACGGAAACATCTTTGTCCAACGACACGGCCGTTATCGTTCCGTTATTTTTCCCTCCCCTCATTCCGCGCGAATTTTCCTGAGAACTACAAGCAGAGCGCCACAATGTACCGAACCTGACGAATGACCTTCTACCTGCGCTTTTGCGAACCTTCCTCACCTGTACACAGAGTGCCGATTTGGTAAGAATGCACTAAATCACTCTTATGTGACATTGCTCACTAACATTGTGTAACGCTTCCATAACGCTTCGAAATGGCTTCAAATTCCTCCGCCTTCAGACGTGAAGCGGTGAGCCATTGCTCCGCATCTATACCAAGTGCCGTAACAGAACGAAGTCAGAAGTGGGCTCGTGTCATAGCACGGGCGAGATAAAGGTGCTGAGTTCCAAAAGTGATCTGACCAGACATACAAAAACGCCCTGGCCAGCTGTACTCTCGTACAACCAACCAGGGCGCCTTGAGCGACCGCTAGTGTGTTAGAGCCTATTCAGAAGCATTGCGGTCATCGAGGTGTTTGGTTTCCTCGAGCTTGCGCAACGTCTCGATCTCCTCATGGTGGTTCTCGCGCTGCGCGTCCCGGACGCGCTCGGAAACGCCAAGCTCAGCAGGTTTGAACTTACCGATGGTCTCGGAGTCAGCGAAGCCGAGCTGGTTGAGGCGCTTCGGAACCGGAGCACCAGCGTAATCGAGTGGCACTGGGTGTCCATGCTCGTCGACTGGGCCAAGCGGCTGGTGGATCTCCACAAACGCACCGTTAGGCAGCTTCTTGATGATGCCCGTTTCGATACCGTGCTCCAGAACCTCACGGTCGGAACGCTGCAGACCAACACAGATACGGTAGGTCAGCCAGTATGCGAACGGCGGCAAGACAATGAGACCGATGCGACCGAACCAGGTCATCGCGTTCAGCGAGATCTGGAAGAAGTGAGCAACGTGGTCGTTGCCACCGGAAATCGTCAGCAACAGGAAGAACACGAGTGCCATCACACCGAGGCCGGTACGCACTGGAACGTCACGTGGGCGCTGCAGCAGGTTGTGGTGCGCCGTGTCACCGGTCACCTTCGCTTCGATGAACGGGTAGCTGATCAGCAGGACGACCATGACGCCACACATGAGGGCAACCCAGAAGGCACCCGGAATGGTGTACGGGCCGAGGTAGAGCTCCCACGCTGGCATGACACGAGCTGCGCCGTCAGTCCACAGCATGTAAACGTCAGGCTGCGAACCGGCAGAGACCTGCGACGGGTTGTATGGGCCGATGTTCCAAATGCCGTTGATGGTGGTCAGACCAGCCATAGCAGCGAGGACACCGAAGACAACCATCATGAAGCCGATCGCCTTGACTGCGAAGACCGGCATAATGCGGATGCCAACAACGTTGTTCTCGGTACGGCCGGGGCCTGGGAACTGGGTATGCTTCTGGAACCAGACGAGCAGCAGGTGCGCTGCGATCAGAGCCAGGATCACGCCCGGGAGGATCAGAACGTGCAAGATGTAGAAGCGGTCCAGCATAAGGTCAGACGGGAAGTCGCCGCCGAAGATTGCCCAGTGCATCCAGGTACCGATGATCGGGATACCAACAATGATGGCGGACATAATACGGAGGCCAACACCAGAGAGCAGGTCGTCTGGCAGGGAGTAACCCATGAAGCCTTCGGCCATGCCGATGAGAATCAGGGTAACGCCGATGACCCAGTTAGCCTCACGTGGGCGGCGGAACGCACCGGTGAAGAAGATACGCATCATGTGGGCGAACATCGCCATCATGAACATCAGCGCAGCCCAGTGGTGCATCTGACGAACGAACAGGCCACCGCGGACCTCGAATGAAATATTCAGAGCCGTGGCGTACGCGCGTGACATTTCCACGCCGTTGAGCGGTAGGTACCCGCCGTCGTAGATCACCTTCGTAATGGAAGGGTCAAAGAACAGCGCGAGGTAAATACCTGTCAGCAGCAAGATAATGAAGCTGTACAGCGCCATCTCACCGAGCATGAAAGACCAGTGGCTCGGGAAGACCTTATTCAACTGTGGCCGGAGGAAACCGGCTACCGTGTACCGCGAATCAACGTTGTCCGCGGCTTGTGCAAGTTTAGTACTCATTAGGATTTACGCTCCCAGAATGCCGGGCCGACGGGCTCGATGAAGTTTCCGTTGGCGATGAGGTAACCGTCTTCGTCAACAGTCACAGGAAGCTGAGGCAGAGCACGGGCAGCCGGTCCGAAGATCGGTTTGCCGTACTGCAGTGCGTCGAACTGCGACTGGTGGCACGGACAAAGGATGCGGTTCGTCTGCGCTTCGTAAAGCGAGGTCGGGCAACCAATGTGCGTACAAATCTTGGAGTATGCGTAGTAATCCCCGTAGTGGAAATCTTCCTGACCTTCACGCTCAACGACGCGGCGTGCGTCCTCAGAGCGAAGGCGGATCAGCATAACTGCGTTACGAGGGCCATGCAGCGAGTGCATGTGGTGTTCGTATACGTCGCGCTCTGGGTCGTAAATGTCACCATCGTTGACATCCTCCGGGTAGAGCGGGAATACCGTCTCCATGGAAGCAGCAGCGAGGTCTTCTGGACGCATACGCACCAGGCGGGAAACACCTGCCGTGGAGTAGTGCGAGCCAGCTACGCCTTCGTGCAGCTCGGCGATCGCGCCAGTGTCGCGACCGAGGTAAACCTTGACGCCCTTCTCCTGCATGGTCCACCCGTGTGTCCAAAGCGTGCCATCACCTAAGTAGTTAAGGTCGTGGCGCTTCTTCCACGGGTTTTTGATCATGCCACCGAGGGGTGCAACGACCATGAGGCCGGCGAGAACACCAGCGGTGCCAAGCAGACCCTTCATTGCCTTGCGACGACCAAGGGTGGAAGTCTCCCAGGCATCATTCAGCAGAGCGGTCGTCGTGCGACGGTCCAATTCGGAAGAACGGCCGTCGTGACGACGCTGTACGGAGATCTCCTCAGGGATGAACTTCTTCACGTACTGGACGATCGCGATACCCAGGGCGGCAAAACCGACACCAGAAGTAAGGCCGAGCAGTGGCGTGTAAAGCGTGTAAACCCAGAGTCCTTCATCGCCATGGAAGCGTGGCTCCCATGGCCAGAAGAGATAGACACCGAGGAACGCGATTCCGCAGAGCACCGAAATAATCAACCAAATGTTGATTCCGAGTTCGGAAGACTTCTCGCGTGGGTCGCCATCAACTGGGAACCGCTCCTTGCGGTACGCAACGGTGACGTCGTCGAGTTCCGTGCCCAGAGCAGCGAGCTCCGCATTATTCATGCGGTCCAAATCTTGGGATGTGTAGTTCTTGTTTACTTCACTCATGAGCGCGATCCAATCCAGATAGCTGCGGCAGCAACGAGCGTTACGCCGATCATCCACATAGCCATACCTTCAGAAACTGGGCCAAGGCCACCAAGGGCGTAACCGCCAGGGCTTGGGGTTTCCTTCGAGGACTTAATAAACGCAATGATGTCGCGCTTCTCGTCGGCGCTGAGCTGGCGATCCGAGAACTTTGGCATGTTCTGCGGGCCAGTCAGCATCGCCTGGTAGATCTCCTGCTCATTCGCAGGGTCCAACTCCGGCGCATACTTACCAGAAGATAGTGCGCCACCGCGGCCGGTGAAGTTGTGGCAAGACGCGCAGTTCAAGCGGAAGAGCTCGCCGCCACGTGCGACGTCGCCAGCCTGAATCTGGCCATCGTAGTTCTTACCGCGAAGCTCTTCCTTCGCGAGTGATCCGTCTGGGTTGTACACCAGCTCCGGTCCCCCACCGTTGGCAGCAACATAGGCAGCCAGTGCCAGTGCTTGGGACTCGGTGTAACGAGGACGCTTGCGTTCAGCCTGAGCGTCATTCGACATCATCGGCATACGTCCGGAGTTGACCTGGAAGTACACAGCACCTTCGCCGGTGCCGATCAGGGACGGGCCGCGGCCTTCAACACCCTGGAGGTTTGCGCCATGGCAAGTGATGCAAGCGACGTCGTAAATGTCCTTGCCTTCTTGAATCATTGCCTGGTCATCTTTTTGCGCAGTAGCGACCTGCGCGTTCGGGGCAAGCGCCGATGCGAGGAAACCCGCACCCGTGAGGCCGAGCGTCAAGGCTGCTGCACCAGCAAAGGTGCGCTGCGCCTTGCGCCGACTGCGCTTTTTCTTAGGTGATTTTTCCATCTTGTTCCCTTTGAGCGTCAGTGTCTAATACAGATAAATGGCCTTCCGTCATTTCGACGGCGACTCTACGTATCAGATACCTATTGAACGATATACAGAGTAATGAAGACGCCGACCCAAATTACGTCAACAAAGTGCCAGTAGTAAGAGGTCACCATTGCTGCAGTAGCTTGTGCCGGAGTGAACTTCGACTTAGATACGCGGAGCAGCACAACCACGAAGGCAATGATGCCGGCGGTCACGTGCGCCATGTGGAAGCCAGTGATGATGAAGAACACTGACCCGAAGACACTCGCCTGAATGGTCACGCCGTGCACGATCATTTCTCCCCACTCGAAAGCCACGAGTCCGAGGAAGACAACGCCAAGCGCGATAGTTACCGTGAACCATTTGCGGAGCCCAAAAACGTCACCCCTTTCTGCTGCAAATACGCCGAACTGAGAAGTCACGGAAGAAGACACAAGCACGATCGTGATGATCAAGCCGAACATCACGTTCAGGTGTGCCGTCTGGTTATCCCAGTCGCCTGCGGTCATACCGTTTGCACGCGAGGTGAAATACATCGCGAACAAACCGGCAAAGAACATCAACTCTTGGGCGAGGAACGCGATCGTGCCAACGCTGACCATGTTTGGTCGGTTCAGCGCCGGGACACGATTCTGCGGTGTCGCCATACCTTGGTTAGAAATTGCGGTCGTCACGCATGTGATTATCCCCTGTTTTCGGGTCAAAGTCATCTTCTTTCACCCACAAACTTTTCGGCAGATTTCGCGCTAACCTGCCTTTTCTGGCCTAATAGCGCTCGAAGGAAATAACTTTCTGCAATACCGGGAACTTTTCTAGCCACTCATCCGACTACATCAATGCAGGTCACAACTTTCTCGACTTCATTCAGCTCACTTTCGGCTGATTTTTAGGCAATCCAGGATTCAATTTCATCGATTCTTTGCAGTGTTTCAAAAGTTCCCAATAGTGATGGGACTCACATTACACCGCTACCGTTTCCGGCTGCAGACCTACTTTCGTATGACCCCCAAGTGTTACGAATGAGTTCAACCGAAAGGATGAAAATAGCAAGCAAAAATCCCCCTCAGCCTTAGCTGAAGGGGATCAGTTTTCGCCGACACCTCCCGAAGGCGGGGAGGTCAGCGAATCTTTAGTGCTTCTCGCGCGGGATACCGTACTGCAGATTCAGCTGCGTAGTGGTCCACACGAGGAATACTGCGCCAAACACGACGAGCCACAGCTGCCAGAATGCAATTCCGAGTCCGAGGAACATAACCGCACCAGACATTGCGAACGGCCAGATGGAGCTTGGCGAGAAGAAGCCGAGCACGCCTGCGCCATCTTCAACCTCTGCCTCTTCCCAGTCTTCCGGAACAACGTCCATGCGACGCTCGGTGATGTCGAGGTAGACGGCGAGCATGAAGCAGAGCGCAGTAGCGAGAACTAAGCCAACGCCACCGACCCATTCGAGCCCGTAGAGGTAAGCATCTTCGCCAATCCACGCTGTGCTGATCATGTAGAAGACTGCCATCAGCGCCAGGAAGGTACCGATTGCGTAGAAAACTTTTGAACCAGTTGCCATTTCTCTGCCTTCTCTTTCTATACCGTCGCGTTAGGGTCGTTGGTGTTGTTGCCGTCGCGGGTGCCGTGGCGGTCAGACACGAACGGACGTGTGGAGGTGGCGTACGGCGCTTCGCCGATGGATGCGAGCGCATCGGAGTTTGGCGCCTCAGGGTTGTCAATACGGAACTGAATGTACTGAGCAAACTTTTCTGGGGTCACGGCACGAACCTCGAAGTTCATCATCGAGTGGTAAGTACCGCACATCTCGGCACAGCGACCAACGAATGCGCCAGTCTTATCGATCTTCTCAATCTGGAATGCACGCTGCTGCTGGTTCACCTCTGGGTGAGCGTAGGTATCACGCTTGAAGAGGAATTCAGGAACCCAGAATGCGTGGTTCACGTCACCGGATGCGAGACGGAACTCAATCGCACGATCGGTTGGCAGGACGAGCACCGGAACCTCTTCGGTGGTTCCGAGAGTCTCAATCTCATTGAAATTGAGGTACGAGAGGTCACCGGTAGAAGTGCCGTGGATTGGGTTCGGGTTCTTAATATTCTCGTCGTCGTACTTCGTTGCCTCAGCCTTGGCCTGACGCTCGGTGTCAACACCGTCATATGCCTGACCGTTCGAGGTGAACTCACCGTCAACGTTTGCGTAGCCAAACTTCCAGTTCCACTGGTATGCGGTTACGTCAACCGTCACTTTCGGGTCCTTGCCGAGGGCTGTAGTCTTCGTCTGCGCCTGGACGGTGAAGAAGAAGAGCACCATAACAATGACGATCGGAATGATCGTCAGTACAAGTTCCAGCGGCACGTTGTACTGGAGCTGCTTCGGGAACTCAGACTTGCCGCGCTTCTCCTGGCTCTTCGCGTTCCACTTGAAGATCGCAGTGAGGAACAAGCCCCACATGATGATGCCGATAATCCATGCTGCAACCCAGGTCCATACCCAGAAGTTGTACATCTGCTCACCCTCAGGGGTAACAGGATCTGGCCAACCCATATCCAGCACCTTCGAGAGCGCCTCTGGCGGTGCAACCTCACAGCCCGTCAGCGCGAGACCGCCCAGCAGGAGCGATCCGGCAACTGCGATTTTCTTCGCGAAGTTGCGGTCCTTTACCTTTTCCACGTGTGTCTGCCTTCCTGTCCACACTCGCTGTTTACGGCAGGACGCACAAACAGGTGCGCCCAAGCATTGTTACTCCGTCAGAATAGTGGATAAGGCGCATCGCCTCTGAATTCTTTTGATTTTGAGTCGAGGTAAGCATTCGTGGTCAGCTGACATCTTTTACCGTGTATGCAAAAGCCGTGCACTCAACGGGTTTTGCATAAAACGGTACAAACGTCCTGGTAAGAGCTTTATTTTTCACTCAAATTGCTCAACCATAAGTTGGCCCCCTTTTGGGGACCGAATAAAGGATGAAGAATTTCCGCATTTTGGCGCTGGTTTCGTTGGTTCGCGCATCTCCTACAGAAAACCCTATTGTTGATTGGAAGAAATGCTTCGTGGCCCAGCACTCCGCACGGCTGCGTACACCTTATATATAGGAGAGGTTTTCAAGTCTATGTGTGGCCTGTTGGCTCTACTCACCACAAACAGCAATGCCGCAAGCTTCGTGGAAGCCGCGGAACGTGCGTTGCCCTGCATGTATCACCGTGGCCCTGATGCCGCCGGCACCTGGAACGACGACCACGCCGTTTTTGGTTTCAACCGCCTTGCCATTATCGATCTCGAGCATTCTCACCAACCCCTACGCTGGGGCCCGAAGGAGAATCCGGAGCGCTACGCGCTGACGTTCAACGGCGAGATTTATAACTACATCGAGCTTCGCGAGGAACTGCAGGAGGCAGGCTACGATTTCAATACCTCGGGCGACGGTGAGCCAATCGTTGTTGGCTTCCACCACTGGGGAGAGAAGGTTGTCGAACACCTGCGAGGCATGTTCGCGTTTGTCATTTGGGACACCGAGACACAGCGTATGTTCGCGGCACGTGATCAATTCGGCATTAAGCCCTTGTTTTACGCTACTACCCCGGTAGGCACTGTGTTCGCTTCCGAGAAAAAGTCCATCCTAGAAATGGCTCCAGAGCTGGAGATTGGTCTCGACCTAGATCGGCGAGCTATCGAGCACTACGTTGACCTGCAGTATGTTCCCGAACCAGAAACGTTGCACGAGAGCATTCGACGCGTGGAGTCTGGCTGCACGGTGTCACTGACGCCTGGCGGTGAAGTCACATCGGAGCGCTACTTCAAACCACACTTCAAGCCCCAGCAAATCCCACAAGGTCAAGAGCAGAAGCTTTACGACAGGATCGCTCAGGCGCTCGAAGACTCCGTCGAGAAGCATATGCGAGCGGACGTCACCGTCGGCTCCTTCCTCTCGGGCGGCATTGATTCGACAGCGATTGCTGCCCTGGCGAAGAGGCACAATCCGAACTTGCTGACGTTTACCACCGGCTTCGAGCGCGAGGGCTACTCCGAGGTAGACGTGGCTGCGGAGTCCGCTGAGGCGATTGGTGTTGAGCACATCGTGAAGATTGTCTCGCCTGAAGAGTACGCGGACGCGGTGCCGAAGATCATGTGGTACCTCGATGATCCGGTCGCGGACCCTTCGCTTGTCCCGCTGTTCTTCGTCGCACAGGAGGCCCGCAAGCACGTCAAGGTGGTGCTCTCGGGTGAGGGTGCCGACGAGCTGTTCGGTGGGTACACCATCTATAAGGAACCGCTGTCGCTCGCGCCGTTCGAGAAGTTGCCGACGCCTCTTCTACGGGGACTGAACAGGCTAAGCCGTGTGCTGCCGGAAGGCATGAAGGGCAAGAGCTTACTCGAACGCGGTACGACCCCAATGGAGGACCGTTACTACGGTAACGCTCGTTCCTTTAACTTCGAGCAACTACAGCGTGTGCTGCCGTGGGCGAAGCGCGAGTGGGACCACCGCGAGGTCACCGCGCCGATTTACGCCACATCGACAGAGATGGATCCAGTTGCCCGGATGCAGAACTTGGACCTGTTTACCTGGATGCGCGGCGATATCTTGGTCAAGGCGGACAAGATGAACATGGCGAACTCGCTGGAGCTGCGCGTGCCGTTCCTGGATAAGGAGGTCTTTGAAGTCGCGCAGACGATTCCGTACGACCAGAAGATCGCGCACGGCACCACCAAGTATGCGTTGCGTAAGGCGATGGAGCAGATCGTTCCGCCGCATGTTCTCCACCGCAAGAAGCTGGGATTCCCTGTTCCGATGCGCCACTGGCTGGCCGGCGATGAGCTCTTTGGTTGGGCGCAGGACACGATCCGTGATTCGCAGACCGACCATATCTTCGCCAAGGACCAGGTGCTGGAGATGCTCAAGGAGCACCGTGACGGTGTTTCCGATCATTCGCGTCGCCTTTGGACGGTGCTCGCGTTTATGATCTGGCACGGCATTTTTGTCGAGCATCGCATTGATCCGGGCATCGAGCACAAGGAATACCCGGTTCAGCTTTAAGGAGGACCTGCTCATGTGGACCAAGAAACGGGTACTGACTACCATCGTCGCGATGCTCAGTGCGCTGCTCCTCGCAGTTGGCGCCGTGGCGTTCGTCTACGGTCCGACGCTCACCGCGATGCTGACGGGCACCGCTCGTTTCGCGGGGACACAGACGCCGAAGCGGTATAGCGCGACGGTGCTCGCGCTCGCCGAGCAGGGCATCTACGCCGACTCAACAGAGTTCGAGGAGGCGAAGGCCCGCGCAAAGGAGGCCGCAAAGCAGGCTGATACGCTTCACGACGTTTACCCCGCCCTCGAGGACGCAGTCAAAGCTGCTGGCGGGAAGCACTCCCGTCTGATTGAACCTGGTAACCCTAACCTCGGCTGGACTATGGAAGAGAAGTCGGAAGCCTCAGTCAGCGTCGAGGGCCGCGTTGCGGTGGCAACCGTGCCTGGCGTCGATCGGCACGATGATGTGCAGGGCTACGCAGACACGCTCGCAACAGGTCTGGCTTCCGCGCGTGATGCCGGGGCATGCGGGGCTGTCGTTGATCTGCGTGGCAACGACGGGGGCGACATGGGCCCAATGGTCGCAGGCCTCTCCTCACTGTTGCCGGATGGCACGGTGCTCGAATTCGTCTCTCGGACGAACACTACCCAGGTCACGGTTGAGGGGAACTCGGTGACCGGCGGCGGCACCCCGATCACGACTTCTGGCGGGAAGTGGGATGCGCCGGTGGCGGTCTTAGTCGATGGCGACACTGCTTCGTCGGGCGAGGCCACGATGCTGTCGTTCCGGGGGCTTGAGCACTCCCAAAGCTTCGGGTCCCCTACCGCGGGCTACGCCTCGGCTAATATGGTGTACGACTTCCCGGATGGCAGCCTGCTGATGCTCACCATCGCGAAGGACAAGGCACGCACTGGCGAGGAGTTCGCCGAAGATCCGGTGCAGCCCGACGTCGAAACCGATGTGCCGTTCGAGCAAGCGATGCAATGGCTTGCGACCGAGCACGGTTGCAACTAGTCCACGCAGACGAAACACCCCGCGCTCCCCTCAATCATGAGGTGGGCGCGGGGTGTTGGCGTCGAAAAGCTACTGCTTAGTTGAAGCTATCGCCGCACGCGCAGGCCGAGCCTGCGTTCGGGTTGTCGATGGTGAAGCCCTGCTGCTCGATGGTGTCAGCGAAATCGATCGTTGCACCGGTGAGGTACGGCACGCTCATCTTGTCCACGACGAGGCGCACACCCCCGACAACGTCAGCCTTGTCACCGTCGAGCTCGCGGTCGTCGAAGTACAGCTGGTAGCGCAGGCCAGCGCAGCCACCTGGCTGAACAGCAATGCGAAGCGAAAGGTCGTCGCGGCCTTCCTGGTCGAGCAGAGCCTTCGCCTTTGCAGCCGCTGCTTCAGTAAGGGTCACGCCCGTGGCAGAGGTAGGTGCAGTCATTCTTTCTCCTTGCTTAGCGAATATCTTCACGCAAGATGCGTGCTTCGGAGTGTGGCACTAGCGTACTCGCATCACACCGTCATCGTCTACAGCGTATGGGAGCGGGCGCTTATTCCCCACTTTCGGGGACGGCCTTGTAGCCTGTATAGCGTGAAACTTCCTTGGCAGAAATCTGATGAGGCTCCAGCCGCCGCTGCTGCCGCAGCGAATCGAGCGGAGACTCCCGAAACCGACGCGGAACCCGCGAAGAAGTACCCGAAGGGCTACACCCCTCCGAAGGGTCGGCCGACGCCGAAGCGCCTTGATCAGGAGATTAAGCGCGGCGTGGTCCGCGACCCCAACGCGACAACTCCCGCTCAGCAGTACCAGAAGAATAAAGAGCTGAAGAAGTCGATGTCGAAGGAGGAGTGGAAGGCATACAAGAAGCAGCAGCGCGAAGAGGCGAAGAAGCACAATCGCGAGGTCCAAGCCAAGATGGACGCTGGCGACGAGCGCTACCTCATGGACCGCGACCGTGGCGAAACCCGCCGCTTCGTCCGCGACTGGGTAGATTCGCGCCGCTTCATGAACAACTACGCGATGCCGTTAGCGATCCTGCTGTTCCTCATCCTCTTCATCGGCTCCTGGTACCCGGAGATCGCCGGCGCCATCGCTATTTTGCCGATGGTGTTTATCGTGCTGATTCTTGGTGAGGCATTCCTGATCGGCAAGCGTGCGAACAACGCTGTGCGCGCGAAGTTCCCTGGTACGGCTGATACCGGCTTCGGCCTTGGTATGTACGCGTTCTCTCGCGCGTCGCAGCCGCGGAAGTGGCGCTCGCCGAAGCCACAGGTGCGCATCGGCGAGACCGTGAACTAACTGGGTAAAGGACGTTTCATGGCTGTTGCATTCGACCCGATTGAGCATCCAAGCGAAACCCTGCGCCGCGAGCTTTCCCGCGAACTACTGCGCAGCCCGGAGGGGCGCGGTCTCGGTCGCGTGGGAACGATCGCGGAGTGGACCGCTTCGGTGCAAAACCGTACGCGCCCGGTTGCGTTCCGTCAGCCGCAGTGCGTGCTTGTCGCCGGTAACCACGGTGTCGCAGCACGCGATATTTCCGCGCAGCCACACGACGCCGCCTGGACCACTGTAAAGCAGATTGCGGCAGGTGGCGGTGTCGCTCGCGTTGCAGCGGAGGCCGCGGGCGCGTCGATTATTCAGATTAATGACTACTTAACGCTGCCGACAGGCGCGATAGACCGGCAAGCCGCCATGACGCCCGAGGCGTTCGAGCAGGCAGTCGCGCACGGTGCTCGCGTCGTTGACCAGGGCGTAGACAGTGGAGTTGACCTGTTCATTCCTGGAGACATTGGCGTCGGCAATTCGACGGTCGCCGCCGCCGTCTATGGCGCGCTGTCGCGCACCGAGCCGGTCAAGATCATCGGGCGCGGCTCGGGCATCGACGACAACGTCTGGAAAGTGAAAGTTGCGGCAATTCGGGACGCCATGTTCCGGGTGCGCACCTTTAGTGACGACGTCCCCCGCGTCCTTGCCGAGCTTTCGGGGCCAGATTTCGCGTTCCTTGTCGGTATGTTCGCGCAGGCCGCGGTTCGTCGAACCCCCGTACTTTTCGACGGCCTCTACGCCACCGTCGCCGCCTACGCCGCCGAGCGCCTCGCACCCGGCACGAAGCAGTGGATCATGGCGGGCCAGCTCAGTCCGGAACCCGCCCAGATGCTGGCGCTCCAGGCCCTCGATATCATTCCGGTGCTGGCACTGGACTTGTCGCTCAACCAGGGAGTGGGCGCGCTCGCAGCGCTGCCGCAAATCAACCTGGCTTCTGAGCTCGTTACTACAGTGCTCGGGCCGGAGGCCCCAGAGGGCGCCCCGGCCTGAGATCCCTCTAGTTCTCGGCTGGGACGAGCGTGTGGTTCCAGCCGTGGACGTCTTCGACCGAGCCGTCCTGGATACCGCGCAGGCGCTCGCGCAGCTGCATGGTGATGGTGCCGGCCTCATTGTTGTTTACGGTGAACTCACCGTGGCGGCTCAGCACGCGCCCGACCGGAGTGATCACCGCTGCGGTACCGCATGCAAGCGTCTCACTGATGGTGCCGTTTTCAGCGCCCTTGTGCCACTGCTCCACCGTGATCTTGCGCTCCTCGGTGCTGTAGCCGAGGTCTTCCGCAACCTGCAGCAGCGATTTGCGGGTGATGCCAGCCAGGAGGGAACCGGACAGTGCTGGGGTGATCAACTTCGCGTCCTTCCCGCTGCCCTCGACGAACATGAGGTTCATGCCGCCCATCTCTTCGATGTACTTGCGCTCAATGGCGTCGAGCCAGACAACCTGGTCGCAGCCCTTTTCTTCTGCCTCGGCCTGCGCGAGCAGGGAACCCGCGTAGTTGCCAGCGAACTTGGCGTCACCGGTGCCGCCGGGCGCCGCGCGGACGTATTCCTCGGAGATCCACACGCTGACGGGCTTGACGCCGCCGGAGAAGTAGGCGCCAGCTGGGGATGCAATGAGGTAATAGGTGTAGGTGCTCGAGGGCTTCACCCCGAGCGTCTTCTCGGTGCCAATCATAAATGGACGCAGGTACAGCGCCGCTTCCCCGCCAGCTTCGGGGACCCAGTCCTTATCAATCGCCACCAGCTGCTGCAGCGACTCGATGAACAGATCCTCCGGCAACTCAGGCATTGCCAGGCGATGCGCGGAATGGGCAAAACGCGTCGCATTCTGCTCGGGGCGGAACGTCGTGATCGAGCCGTCGTGGTGGCGGTATGCCTTCAGGCCTTCGAAGATCGCCTGCCCGTAGTGGAAGACGTTAGTCGCCGGGTCCAGCGAGATCGGCCCGTACGGGCGGACCTGCGCGTTATGCCAGCCGTTGGCCTCGTCCCAGTCGATGGAGACCATGTGGTCAGTAAACTCTTGCCCGAAGGCTGGGTTTGCGAGCACTGCATTGCGCTCTTCGTCAGTTGCCTTGTTCGGATTCGGGATAATTTCAAATGGTGTGCCTTGAGTCATGCAGACCACCCTACTCCCCGATTCCACTCTTTGGAACCGGAATTCCATATTTTCTTCCACGCACAAATAGCTTGCCCCGCGCCACGCGTCCCTTATTCCAGGTACCCTTGGCGATGTTCAATAATCTTAAGAAAGGCGCATGTACTCATGACTTTTTCGGTTCCTGAATCGCTGCTCCCGGTCCGGGGCGACTCCGTCTCCCTCAACTTTTCGACGTCCGCTCCGAGCGACACCGCTGCCCTCTTGCTACCCGTGACCTCGGATGACTCGAAGGTTGAGGTCCCAGTGACTTCTCTGGCACCAAAGGGTGCACTCGAGGCGCTGGAGACAGTCGGCGCGAAGGGCACCGCCGGCGAGATCACCCGCGTGGTCGTTGATGGGAAGTTGGTCATCGCCTTTGGCCTGGGCAACGCCGATGAGATTGATGATGAGACTGTCCGTCGCGCTGTCGGTTCCCTGGCTCGCACACTGTATGGCACGGAGTCTGCGGTGATCTCGACTGAATTCGGCGTCACCCCCGTCGTGGAAGGCCTGTTGCTGGGCGCCTATAAATACAAGGGCTTCAAAGCCCCGTGTCAGTGCGGCTGTGACGGCGAGCACGGGCTTACCGACGTCACCGTTGTAGGCAAGGACGACGAAAAGGAAGCATTCGACCAGGCTGTGATTCTCGCCGAGTCGGTCATGCTGGCGCGCGATCTTGTGAACACGCCGTCGAACCACCTCTACCCTGCCGTGTATGCGGAGCTCATCGAGAACGTCGGCAAGCAGGTTGGACTCGAGGTCGAGGTGTTCGACGAGAAGCAGCTTGAGGAGCAGGGCTTCGGCGGCATCCTCGCGGTCGGCAAAGGCTCCGCCCGCGCGCCGCGCCTGGTGCACCTGAAGTGGACGCCTTCCGCGTCGAAGTCCTCTGTCGCGTTGGTTGGCAAGGGCATCACCTTCGATACCGGCGGCATCTCCCTCAAGCCGGGTGCAAAGATGGAGGACATGATTTCCGACATGGGCGGCTCTGCTGCTCAGTTCGGCGCAATTGTTGCAGCTGCCCGCCTCAACCTGGATGTTGCGGTCGACGCCTGGCTGCCACTCGCGGAGAACATGCCATCCGGCACTGCCACCCGCCCGGGCGACGTGATTCGCCACTACGGCGGCATCACCAGCGAGGTACTCAACACCGACGCTGAAGGCCGCCTCGTGCTGGCGGACGCGATGGCACGCGCAGCTGAAGATAACCCTGACTTCATGATTGAGACGTCCACGCTGACCGGCGCTCAGCTCGTCGCCCTCGGCAACCGCACTGCCGGCGTCATGGGCTCTGATGAGTTCCGCGACCGCGTCGCTGCGCTGGGCCGCGAGGTCGGCGAGCAGGCCTGGGCGATGCCGCTGCTGGAGGAACAGGAAGAAGAGCTGAAGTCCCCCGTCGCCGATATCCGCAACGTCCACAATGCCCGTACCGGCGGCATGCTGTTCGCTGGCCTGTACCTGTCCCGCTTCGTCGGCGAGGACACCGAGTGGGTGCACATCGACGTCGCCGGCCCGGCGTGGAACGGTGGCTCGCCACGCGGCTACACGCCGAAGCGCGCGACGGGTGCCCCGCTGCGCACGATCGTTGCAACGCTTCGCAGCATCGCTGAGGCCAACTAGTCTCCGGACTTAGGAAAAGGGATGTTCGCCGCGCTCAAACTTGGCGCGGCGTTCTTTCTGTTCCGCTCGCTTCCGCAGGATGCGTTCTTGCTCCATCTTGCGACGCATCCGGTCCGGGTACCCGGTCTCTTCGACGTCATAAAGAGATATATTCAGCAGCGTAGCGACGGCGTCGATACCTTTGGGACCTCCTATGCGTCGGCGGGTGTAGTTGCCCTCTTCATCGACAAGCACGACGGACATCTCGTTGACCATCGTTTCCGGCTCAACAAACCCCTCAACGAAGGCACGCTTCGCAACCCATTCCTGGAGGTAGGCAGCGTCTTCCGGCCGGATGGTTTCGCCGGGCGCGCGTGGGGGTTTGAAGGTGGTCTGCTTCTTCCGCTTGCCGAACAGGTTAAACACTTCTCTCATCATACGGATATTTCTCGACGCCCCAATTCTGCGTTTGGTGGCCTTCAACAAATTAGTTGCCCCCGAAAGGCACGAAAGTCTTCGGTGACAGGTACGCTATTGACCTGTATAGCTTCTACGAAAATGTATCTGCGAGGAGACTAAATTATGGCGCACTCTGTCGAGATGCCTGAGCTGGGCGAATCCGTCACGGAAGGCACTATCACCACCTGGCTGAAGGAAGTCGGCGACACCGTCGAGGTCGACGAGCCACTGCTCGAGGTCTCCACCGACAAGGTCGATACCGAGATTCCTTCCCCTGTCGCAGGCACGCTCGTAGAGATTCTCGCTGAGGAAGACGACACCGTCGAGGTCGGCGAAGTCATCGCCCGCATCGGCGACGCTGACGCCAAGCCAGCTGAAAAGGAAGCTCCAAAGGCCGAAGAGCCAAAGGAAGAACCCAAGGAAGAAAAGAAGGAAGCCCCGAAGGCTGAAGAGCCAAAGGAGGAGAAGCCGAAGGAAGACAAGCCAGCACAGCAGGCTTCGACCAAGGTGAACAAGTCCGACGGTTCCCTCCCGTACGTCACCCCGCTCGTGCGCAAGCTTGCGGAAAAGCACGGCGTTGACCTGTCCACGGTTGAGGGCACCGGCGTTGGTGGCCGAATCCGCAAGCAGGACGTGATCGCTGCAGCGAAGGGTGGATCCGACGACAAGGCCGAGGCATCGGCTCCGAAGTCCGAGGAAAAGAAGGGCGCACGCTCCAACTGGTCCACCAAGTCCGTGGATCCGGAGAAGCAGTCGCTGATCGGCACCACCCAGAAGGTCAACCGCATCCGCGAGATCACCGCTGCGAAGATGGTCGAGTCGCTGCAGACCACAGCTCAGCTGACGCACGTTCAGGAAGTCGACGTCACCCGCATCGCAGAGCTGCGCAAGCGCGTGAAGCCGGAGTTCATCAAGAAGCACGACGCCAACATCACCTACCTCGCGTTCTTCATCAAAGCGACGGCCGAGGCCCTGGTCTCCCACCCGAACGTCAACGCGTCCTACGATGCGGAGAAGAAGGAGATCACCTACCACGAGGACGTCAATATTGGTGTCGCAGTGGATACGCCACAAGGCCTGCTCGTACCGGTGATCAAGCGTGCACAGGACCTGAACCTGGCGCAGATCGCGCAAGCTATCAACGACCTGGCGACCCGCGCGCGCAACAAGAAGCTGCGCCCGGACGACCTGTCTGGTGCAACGTTCACGGTGACCAACATCGGTTCCGAAGGTGCACTGCTGGATACGCCGGTGCTCACCCCGCCGCAGGCAGGCATCCTGGGTACCGCGGCGATTGAGAAGCGCCCGGTCATCGTTACAGAGGAAGGTAGTGACTCGATCGCGATCCGCCAGATGTGCTACCTGCCATTCACCTACGATCACCAGCTGATCGACGGCGCAGATGCAGGCCGCTTCGTCACCACGATCAAGGACCGCATCGAAACCGGCGACTTTGAAGACGACCTAGACCTCTAAAACAGGTCAAGATGAGGAATCTTAGCGGTGGCCCCAATGCCAATACGGTGTTGGGGCCACCGCTGTTTTCACCTCTGCATATTTTCAGCTGACTGGCCGACCCAGGCCAGTTTTGCCCCGTAGACTATTCACGACATCAGGTTCAGAACTACCAAAGGAGTAGATCTTGGATTACATCACCCGCCATATCGGTCCGGACACGCAGGAAACGGAGGCGATGCTCGCGAAAGTCGGCTACGACTCACTCGAGGCGCTGACCACTGCCGCGATCCCCGCCGATCTGCTACTTCAAGGGCCACTCAACCTTCCCGCCCCGCTCACGGAATACCAGGCGCAGGATCGGTTGCGGGAGTTGGCGTCGAAAAATGAGGTGCTCAAGGCGTTCTACGGCCAGGGGTACTCGTCGACGTTGACGCCGCCGGTAATTCGGCGCGGTGTGGTCGAGGACGCTGGGTGGTACACAGCGTATACGCCGTATCAGCCTGAGATTTCGCAGGGTCGTCTTGAGGCACTGCTGAACTTCCAAACTATGGTGCAGGACCTGACCGGCCTGGACATTGCGAACGCTTCCCTGCTGGATGAGGCTTCGGCGGCTGCGGAGGCCGTAGGCTTGATGGCTCGCGCAGTGCGCAAGGGTCGGACGGTGCTGCTGGATGCGCGCCTGCACCCGCAGGTGTTGCGGGTCGCGTCGGAGCGTGCTCGCACGCTTGACCTCGAGGTGGAGGTCGTTGACCTGCGTGAGGGGGTCGTGGGAGAGGGCCTCGTGGGTGCCATCGTGGCCTACCCCGGCACCGAGGGCGACGTGGTTGATCCTCGCGTGGTGGTCGAGGCGGTGCACGAGCGCGGGGGCTTGGTCGCGGTGGATGCGGATATTCTTGCGCTGACGCTGCTGGAGTCCCCTGGTGAGCTTGGCGCGGATATCGCGATCGGGTCCACGCAGCGCTTCGGCGTTCCGCTGTTCTACGGTGGCCCGCACGCCGCGTACATGGCGGTCAAGGAGAAGATGAAGCGCCAGCTGCCGGGCCGCCTGGTGGGTGTGTCGAAGGACGCGGAGGGCACTCCTGCCTACCGCCTGGCCCTGCAGACCCGTGAGCAGCATATTCGTCGCGAGCGCGCGACCTCCAACATCTGTACCGCGCAGGCGTTGCTCGCGGTGACAGCGTCGATGTACGCCGTGTACCACGGCCCACGCGGTCTTGAGGCTATCGCTGCTCAGGTGCATGACTGGGCGGCGCGCTTCGCCAAGTCCCTGCGTGACGCGGGTATCGAGGTCAAGCACGACGCGTTCTTCGACACGGTGGCCGTCGTCGTGGACAGCTCCGAGGAAGTGTGCGAGCGCTTGGCGGATGCCGGTTACCTGGTGCGCCCGATTGACGCGACCACGGTGGGTATCTCTTTCGGTGAGGACACGTCGGAGGACGACCTCGCGGCGCTGCTCGCTGGCTTCGGTGTCGACACGGTTGCTCACGAGGCTCCGTCCGCGCTGCCCGAGGCGCTGCGCCGCACAACGGAGTTCATGACGCACCCGAACTTCAACTCGGTGCACTCCGAGACGCAGATGATGCGCTACATCCGCAAGCTCGGCGACAAGGACCTCGCGCTGGATCGCACGATGATCCCGCTGGGTTCCTGCACGATGAAGCTGAACCCGACCGCGGGCCTAGAGACCATCACGTGGCCAGCATTCGCGAACGTGCACCCGTACACACCGGATCGCTTCACGGCTGGTTGGAGGGAGCTTATCGACGAGCTCCGCGCCTGGCTTGTCGAAATCACCGGATACGCCGAGGTATCTATGCAGCCAAACTCGGGTGCGACGGGCGAGCTGGCTGGCCTGTTGGCGATTCGCCGCTACCACGTTTCCCGTGGTGACCATGGCCGTGACATCTGCTTGATCCCGGCGTCGGCGCACGGTACGAATGCGGCGTCGGCGACGCTGGCGAACCTTCGGGTGGTCGTCGTCAAGACTGCTGAGGATGGCTCGATCGACCTGGCTGACTTGGATGCGAAGCTTGAGCAGCACGGCGAGCACGTAGCGGCGATTATGATCACGTACCCGTCCACGCACGGTGTGTATGAGGACACGGTGCAGGCGGTCGCAGAGAAGGTCCACGCGGTGGGCGGCCAGGTCTACATCGATGGCGCGAACATGAACGCGCTGACTGGGCTTGCGCGGCCGGGCGACTTCGGTGGCGACGTGTCGCACCTGAACCTGCATAAGACGTTTACGATTCCGCACGGTGGCGGCGGGCCGGGCGTCGGCCCGATTGGTGTGGCGGAGCACCTGATTCCGTTCCTGCCGACGGACCCGAACGTGGATCCAACGCACGCGGCCAACCCTGCCCCGGTTGGTGAGGGCGTGCCGGTAGCCGCGGCGAAGTTCGGCTCGGCGGGCGTGCTGCAGATCGCGTGGTCCTACATCGCGATGAGTGGTGCGGAGGGGTTGGCATCCGCAACTGCGCATGCGGTGCTAGCGGCGAACTACGTAGCGAACGAGCTGCATGATTCCTTCCCGATCCTCTACACCGGCGAGCACGGGCTGGTGGGCCACGAGTGCATCCTGGACCTGCGCGAGCTCACGGACCGCTCGGGCGTGACCGCGGCGGATGTGGCGAAGCGCCTGGTGGACTACGGCTTCCACGCCCCTACCCTGGCGTTCCCGGTGGCGGGCACACTGATGGTGGAGCCGACCGAGTCCGAGGATCTGGACGAGCTGGATCGCTTCATCGAGGCGATGCGTTCCATCCGCGCGGAGATCCAAGAGATCATCGACGGCAAGGTGTCCTACGAGGCCTCCGTCCTGCACCATGCGCCGTTTACCGCGCACAGCGTCGCTGGCACCGCGTGGGACTACGAGTTCTCCCGCGAGCAGGCCGCCTACCCGGTAGAGCGCTTGGTGCGCGAGAAGTACTTCCCGCCTGTGCGCCGCATTGATGAGGCGTACGGCGACCGCAACCTGGTGTGCTCCTGCCCGCCGCCGGAGGCGTTTGATATTTCTGAAAGTTCAGCGAGTGCGGAAAAGTAAGGAGTGATTGTGATGGCTGAGACCCCTTTGTTTGCAGCGCATGAGGAGCTTGGTGCTTCCTTTACGGACTTCGGTGGCTGGAACATGCCGCTGAAGTACGACAACGAGCTTGCGGAGCACCGTGCGGTGCGCGAGCGCGTCGGCATCTTTGATCTCTCCCACATGGGCGAGATTGATGTACGCGGCCCCCAGGCTGCGGAGTTTTTGGACTACACGTTGATTTCCACGCTGTCTACGTTGCGTGTTGGCAAGGCGAAGTACTCGATGATTGTGGCCGAAGATGGCGGCATCATCGACGATTTGATCTCCTACCGCCTCGCAGACGATCACTTCCTGGTCGTGCCGAACGCTGGCAACACGCCCGCGGTGTGGGAGGCATTTCAGGAGCGCGCAGCAAGCTTCGATGTAGAGCTGACGAACCGTAGCGCGGACGTCGCGCTTGTTGCGGTGCAGGGCCCTGATTCCTTATCGACGATCGCTTCGCACCTCGACGGTGACGCCGGTGCCTTGGCGTACTACTCGGCGGCACCGATGCGCTTCGGTGACTGCGACGTGCTGGTCGCTCGCACCGGCTACACCGGCGAGGACGGCTTCGAGCTCTACTGCGACCGCGAGGACGCCCGCGCGATCTGGGACGCGCTCGCACCGAACGCGACGCCGTGCGGCCTGGCTGCGCGCGACTCCCTGCGGCTCGAGGCGTCGATGCCGTTGTACGGCCACGAGCTTTCCCGCGAGATCACTCCGGTCGAGGCCGGGATGGGCCGCGCGTTTGCGAAGAAAGAGGCGGACTTCGTGGGCAAGGACGCGCTTGTCAGCCGCGAGCCCTCGGTGGTTATTGCCGGCCTGTCGTCGGAACAGCGTCGCGCTGCTCGCGAGGGTGCCGAGATTTACCTGGGCGATACGCGCATCGGCGTCGTCACCTCCGGGCAGCCTTCGCCCACGCTGCAGCGTCCGGTGGCGCTCGCACACATCGACCCAGCGCACGCCGAGGTTGGCACGGATGTTGAGATTGATATCCGCGGCCGCCGCTATCCGTTTACTATTGTGGACACACCGTTCTATTCCCGAAAGGACAAGTAATCATGTCTTTGAACCCTGATTTTTACTACTCGGAGGACCACGAGTGGATCAACGCTCGCCCTGAGGATGCTGTTGGCACCAAGGTGCGCGTAGGCATCACGAACGTTGCGGCGGATCGCCTCGGCGAGGTCGTGTTCGCTGAGCTGCCACAGGTCGGCGACCAGGTCACGGCGGGTGAAACCTGTGGCGAGGTCGAGTCGACGAAGTCGGTCTCCGACCTGTACGCACCGGTGACTGGCACGGTGACCGCGGTCAACGAGGACATCGACGGCGCCTACGAGGCCATTAACGAGGACCCGTTCGGCGCTGGCTGGCTCTTCGAGGTTGAGGTCGAGGAGGTCGGCCCGCTGATGACGGCAGATGAGTACGCTGCCGCTAACGGTGTCGAAAACTAGCGACTATCGTTGGCAGGCATGACAGCTCCACGCGATCCGTTCTTCCCTGCCGACAAATCCATTCGGGCCTCAGCCGCGCCTATTGATGTGCGCGAGTTGGGGCTCGTTGATTATGAGGAGGCCTGGCACCTCCAGGCGGACTTGGCCAAGCAGCGAGCGGCAGACGAGATCCCGGACACGGTGCTGGTGCTGCAGCACCCCTCGGTGTTTACCGCGGGCAAGCGAACCCAGCCGGAGGACTTGCCGGATCCGTCGTACCCGGTCCCGGTCGTGGACGTTGATCGCGGAGGACGCATCACGTGGCACGGCGAGGGCCAGCTTGTCCTCTACCCGATCATCAAGCTCGCCCAGCCTGTGGACGTCGTGGACTACGTGCGGCGCCTGGAGGAGGCCATCATCGAGACGGTGCGCAAGGCGGGGGTACATGCCGCCGGGCGTATCGACGGCCGCTCCGGCGTCTGGGTGCCAAAAACCGTCGACGCGGCGGATAGCTCGGCGTCGCACCGCGATAGGAAGATCGCGGCGCTGGGTATCCGCATCACCCGCGGAGTGACCATGCATGGGATCGCGCTGAACTGCGACAACACCTTGGAGCACTACGGCCACATCGTTGCGTGCGGCATCGACGACGCCGACGTGACCACGATGAGCCTGGAGCTCGGCCGCGACGTCACACCCGAGGAGATGACCGCTCCACTGCTCGACGCCCTCAAGCGCGCCCTTGCAGGCGAGCTCGTGGTGGCCGACCACAGCTTTGGTTCGGCACCGGATCCGACGAAGGGGCTCAAACGTCGAGATGTAAGGCGAGCCTCCCATTAAACCTCGACTTTGGAGGGGCTGTCCGTTACGGTGGACGGCGTGACTATTGCACCAGAAGGACGCAAACTACTTCGCGTAGAAAAACGCAACGCCCAGACCCCTATCGAGTCGAAACCGCGTTGGATCCGCAACGCGGTCAAGACCGGCCCTGAGTACGAGGACATGAAAAAGAAGGTGAAGGGCGCGTCCCTTCACACCGTGTGCCAGGAGGCCGGCTGCCCCAACATTCACGAGTGCTGGGAGTCGCGCGAGGCGACATTCCTGATCGGTGGCGCGAACTGCTCTCGTCGCTGTGACTTCTGCCAGATCAACTCGGCGAAGCCCGAGCCGCTCGACGTCAACGAGCCACAGCGTGTGGCGGAGTCAGTTCGCGAGATGAACCTGAACTACTCCACCATCACCGGTGTAACCCGCGACGACCTCGAGGATGAGGGCGCGTGGCTGTATGCGGAGGTTGTGCGTAAGATTCACGAGCTCAACCCGCATACTGGCGTCGAAAATCTCACCCCGGACTTTTCCGGCAAGCCGGATCTGCTCCAGGAGGTCTTTGAAGCTCGCCCGGAGGTCTTCGCGCACAACGTGGAGACGGTCCCGCGCATCTTTAAGCGCATCCGCCCGGCGTTCCGCTACGACCGCTCCCTGGATGTCATCCGCCAGGCGCGCGACTTCGGTTTGATCACCAAGTCCAACCTGATCCTGGGCATGGGTGAGACCCAGGAAGAGGTCATGCAGGCGCTGCAAGACCTTGTTGACGCCGGCACCGACATCATCACGATCACCCAGTACCTGCGCCCCGGCCCGATGTACCACCCGATCGACCGTTGGGTAAAGCCCGAAGAGTTCATCGAGTACCGCGACGCGGCCTACGAGATGGGCTTCGGCGCCGTCATGTCGGGCCCGCTGGTGCGCTCCTCCTACCGCGCGGGCAAGCTCTACGTCGAGGCGATGGAGCACCGCGGCCTGGAGTTGCCGGAAAACCTGCGCCACCTGGCGGAAACCTCGAAGGGCGACACTGCCCAGGAAGCCTCGACGCTCCTGGAGAAGTACGGTGCTTCGAAGGATCACCCGGTAGCAACACGCTCCTAACCCGCTTTGGCCACTTTGGTCCGGCCATGTTCGTGACATAGAGTTGACGGCATGGCTCAGTCGAAGGATAAGGCAGCCCTGAAGGCTGCGAAGAAGCAGGAGCGCGCCGCGAAGCGCGCAAAGGGAAAGCAGACACGTAGCCAGATTTGGCAGGCGTTTCAGATTCAGCGCAAGCGGGATAAGAAGCTCATCCCGATTATGCTGGCCTGCCTGCTTGGCATGGGTCTGCTTTTCTTCTTGATCGGCCTCATTTGGGGCGGCCAGTGGTACATGCTGGCGCTCGGCTTGGCGTTCGGTACCGTGCTGGCGATGTGGATGTTCACCCGCCGCTTGGAGCGCTCGATGTATGACGAGGTCGGTGACACCCCGGGCGTTGCCGGTTGGACGTTGGAGAACCTGCGCAACACCATCGGCATGGTGTGGATCACCAAGACCGGCGTGCAGGCCAACACCCATATGGATACCGTGCACCGCGTGATTGGCCTGCCAGGCGTCATCCTGGTCGGTGAGGGCAACGAGAACCGCCTACGCACCCTGATGAAGAAGGAGTCCCGCCGCGTGGACCGCCTACTGGCAGGCGTGCCGATCCACGAGGTGTACGTGGGCGAAGGCGAAGGCCAGGTTGCAGTACGTGACCTGCAGAAGCACTTGATGAAGCTGCCACGCCACTACCGCAAGGATGACGTCTACTCCATGAGCGCGAAGCTCGAGGCCATGGACGCTCGTACGCAGCCTGGCCAGATGCCTGGTCTGCCTGGCGGGCCGCTGCCGAAGCAGGCCCAGAACATGGCGGGTATGAACCGCCGTATGCGCCGAATGCAGCAGCGTCAAGGCAAGTAAGTATGTCTTCCTTCGACATGGGCGTCGAGGCCAGCACCGCGCTGCGCCTCGGCGCTCTTTTGTTGTCCGCGGGCGCGCCCGGCTACCGGGTCACCCGTGCTGTGAAACGTTGCGCGCGTGCGATGCACTTCGATGACGCGGACGTCGTCGTCGGCTTCGACACGATTACGTGCACCGTGCACCGCGGGGACAACTTCCGCACACTCGTGGCTGATCTTCCGCTGCCCGGGGTGAACGCGTCGCGCATCGAGGCGCTCGAGAATCTGACCAAGCACGAGATGCACCGCTACACCACTGCGGAAGAAATCAACGCCGCCATCGACGAGATTGAGGCGATCCCTACTCCACGTTGGGGTCCGCTGACCTCCAGCTGCGCGGCTGGCCTTGCGTGCGGTGGCTTCGCGGTGCTGAACCATTTTTCCTACTTCACCGCGTTGCTCGTGATTATTGCGGCTGGTGTGGGCCAGTACGTCCGTCTGCGATTGGGGCGTCGACACCTCCTGCAGCTAGGCGTCGTGATGGCAGCGGCCCTGGTGTCAACGCTGCTGTTCTTGGCGCTCGCGTGGGCGCTTCCCCACTCCGACTTTGAGCTCTCCGCGGGCTTCGTCCCCGCTATTTTGTACCTGGTGCCGGGCTTTCCCCTGTTCGTTTCTTTGATGGATCTCTCCCGCTTCGACTTCACCTCGGGGCTGCCGAGGCTCTTCTTCGCGCTCGAAGTGGTCATCACCATGATGCTGACGGTCGCGGTCATCGCGATGGTCACCGATGCACCCGCCCCCAGTACGGTCAGCGCAACCCCGGATCCTGCGTTTTACGGGGCTGCGGCGCTCGCCAGCTTCGTCTCCGTGGGTGGGTTCGCTATTTTGTTTAATGCCTCACGCAGGATGACACTTTTGGCAGCCACGCTCGGCACTGTCGCCAATGTGTTGCGCCTCATGCTTGTCGACGCCCACGTGGAATACTTCCTCGCCTGCCTGCTGGGGACCCTTGTGATCGGCATTCTTGGGTCCTGGCTGGGCCAACACTTTCGGGTGCCGCGCACCACGGTAACCATCCCCGCAGCCGTGGTCATGATCCCCGGCCCCACCATTTACGCGGCGCTGCACCAGATCACCAACGGCAATATCTCCGCGGCAATCGACTCGACTACCGCCGTCGTGCTCACGGTGTTGTTCCTCTCTGGAGGCCTGACGGTGGCCCGTCTGCTCACTGACAAGAACTGGGCGTTCCAGCGCACCGTGGAATTCCGCCCGTTGGAGGAGCCCTAGCTCCGAATCACGGTCGTGTTGGTCGCACGATCGTGCATGCCGCGGCCGTCGGCGTCGACAAGCGCTGCGGGCAGAATGAACGCAGTGAGCAGCGTGCGCACTGCCGCGCGCCACAGCCCGACGGGCTCTTCCGCGTCGACGCGGGCCACCCCCATCCCGAGGATCGCCATGCCCGGCGTGCGTGCAAATAGCCAACCGCAAATGATGCCCAACACGATCCACAACAGATACGTCAACGTCGACGTGCCACCGAAAACGGTGGTGTTGGCATGAATGATCGCTGCAGCCGCCCAGGCAATTGCCCAGTCGATCGCGACGCCTCCCATGCGTCGCGCCACCGACGCCTGCGCGCCCGCGCCCTCCTTCGGCAACCCAAGGAACTGCCCCGGGTAGTCAGGGATCGCATCATCGCCTTTGAACTGGCCGGGAAGCTCCGGGCCGTCGAGCCATCGTTTTCCTTGGGGTGCAGACATGCGACATAGCCTATCCTCTTTTCCCGAAAAGCTGTTACAGAGCGGGAGCTACACGCTAGAATTGTGCGAAGTTCCCAACGCCGTCCGAAGGAGAAAAGGTCGTGTCTTTCGAAACTATCGAAGACGTAAAGAAGTTCATTCAGGACGAGAACGTGGAGTTTGTCGACGTCCGGTTTACCGACGTCCCCGGCATCGAGCACCACTTCTCTATCCCTGCCTCCATGTTTGACGAAACCGTCATGGAAGAAGGCCTCGCCTTCGACGGCTCATCGATTCGTGGCTTTACCACCATCGAAGAGTCCGACATGACGCTCATGCCGGATCTCGCCACCGCGAAGCTGGACCAGTTCCGCGCAGCGAAGACCCTGAACGTGAAGTTCTTCGTCAACGACCCATTCACCCTCGAAGCGTTCTCCCGCGACCCGCGCAACGTTGCGCGCAAGGCGGAGCAGTACCTGGCTTCCACCGGCATCGCCGATACCTGTAGCTTTGGCGCCGAGGCCGAGTTCTACCTCTTCGACTCCATCCGATACGAGGTCGAAGGCCACCGCGCGTTCTACGAGATCGACGCCGAAGAAGGCTGGTGGAACCGCGGCAAGGAAACCGATGCAGTCGGCGGCCCGAACCTTGGCTACCACAACCGCGTCAAGGGCGGCTACTTCCCCGTCCCACCACACGACAAGACCGTCGACGTGCGCGACGCCATGGTCAAGAACCTGCGCGAATCCGGCTTCGAAATCGAACGCTTCCACCGCGAGGTAGGCAACGGCGGCCAGCAAGAGATCAACTACCGCTTCAACACCCTCCTGCACGCAGCCGACGACCTCCAGGACTTCAAGTACATCATCAAGAACACCGCCACCCAGTACGGCAAGACGGCTACCTTCATGCCGAAGCCGCTGGCCGGTGACAACGGCTCCGGCATGCACGCCCACCAGTCCCTCTGGAAGGACGGCAAGCCACTGTTCTACGACGAAAACGGCTACGGCGGACTTTCCGACATCGCCCGCTGGTACATCGGCGGCATCCTCGAGCACGCCGGCGCTGTCCTTGCGTTTACCAACCCGACGCTGAACTCCTACCACCGCCTGGTGCCAGGTTTCGAGGCCCCCATCAACCTCGTGTACTCCCAGCGCAACCGCTCCGCCGCGATCCGCATCCCGATCACCGGCACCAACCCGAAGGCGAAGCGCATCGAGTTCCGCGCACCGGACCCATCAGGCAACCCGTACCTCGGCTTCGCTGCCATGATGATGGCAGGCCTCGACGGTGTGAAGAACCGCATCGAGCCGCACGCTCCGGTGGACAAGGACCTCTACGAGCTGCCACCGGAGGAAGCCAAGGACATCCCGCAGGCACCGACCTCGCTCGAGGCATCACTGCAGGCTCTGCAAGACGACTTCGAGTTCCTTACCGAAGGCGACGTGTTCACCGAGGATCTCATCGACACGTACGTGAAGCTGAAGTACGACAGCGAGATCACCCCGGCGCGCCTGCGCCCGACGCCGCTGGAGTTTGAGCTCTACTTTGACTGCTAGATTCTGAGCCCAGGTTCGTCCTGGCCTCTTGCCCACGGTTTCCGTCGCGGTTGCCGTGGGTTTTTCTTTGTCTTCCTCGTTTGCAGCGGACTTTTGCACCAAATTCCCTCACGCAAAAGCGGCGACCTGGGCATTTGCCGACGTCCCCTTCCCAAACCCAGGAATCTGGTGCGGGCCGCTTCGTGCCAGTGCCAAAAGACACAACACATAACATCTAGCCCTTTTGTGACCTGCGGGAACGTGGAGGTCGAAGTTCAAACTTGCGCCCCCTGTCACTAGGCTTCAGGCCCGGACACCAAATTCCCCATTTCCCCCAGAAAGACTTGAGTATTTCCCCAGGTGGCCGAAGTCCGCGGACGGATTGTGGTGCACAGCTCACTCGCAAGAACCAGCGACATCCCCCGCTATACATAACTCCACACAAACCACACATTTCCACACAAACCACACAACTCCACACAAGAGCGCTAATGTGTAACTATGACGACCACGCAAAACCCTTTCCGTGCTTCGCGTGGGACGAGCCCGCCACTCCTAGTCGGCCGCGACGAAGTAATCGATGACTTCAGACTCGGGCTTGAAGAAGGACCAGGTGCACACGAACGCATCTCACTCCTCGTTGGCGCACGAGGTATTGGAAAAACAGCCCTACTCAACGAGTTAGAAGACACCGCAAAAGACACTGGGTGGCTAACGTTTTCCGAAACGGCGACTGAGGGGTTCGTCGATAAGTTGAGAGACCAGCTTACAGAGTTTCTCGAGAGCGATGCGCCGACCCGAACCTCTTTTCAAGTTGGTCCGAGTGCTTTGCGCCTCAAGCATGAGTTCGAACGGCCTGCTCAAAGGCCACGTTCACTCCGTACTCTACTCACGGAGGTCCTTGACACGCTCGCGAACCACAACAGGTTTAACCGTTCTGCCAGTGGTGTCTTAATTACGGTCGATGAGCTTCATTTCGTACATCATGATGAAATTGTTGAGTTCGCGACGGCTATTCAACACCTCGTTCGAGAAAACAGGGAAATCGCCGTGGTGATGGCCGGTATTCCAAGTTCGGTGAGACCTCTGCTTGCCAGTGACGAAGGGCGCAATCCAATCACTTTCTTAAGGCGTGCAAACCGCGTGGATCTCGGCCGACTCAGAGGTACAGAGGTCCGTGAGGGGCTCACAGTTCCCGTCCAACAGGCCGGACGCTCGTGGGACGAGGGAGCCCTCGCGACTGCTGTACAAGCTACTGGAGGCTATCCGTTCATGATCCAGTTGATTGGCAACTTCGCTTGGCGCTTTGACTCCTCTGACACAATTCAATTGGAGGCTACAGAAAAGGCCATTACGCGTGCACGAAAGAAACTCGGGCAACTTGTTCATGAACCAGCGCTCAACGATCTTTCTGCGGAGGATCGTAGGTTCCTTGCGGCAATGTCGCTTGATGATGGTGCCTCGAAAATCAGCGATGTCGCCAGCCGTCTCGAAGTGAGCGAACAACAAGCTTACAACTATCGACGCCGCCTTAGCGAAGCCGACTTAATCACTTACGACCGCGGCACCGCAGACTTCGCTCTCCCCTATCTGCGCGAGTACCTTCGCACCCATGTGGTCGCAGATATTCTTCGTCTGCCCGAGTTCGATGCCTAATTACCGGGATCGCTTTGATTTCTTAGAACGAAGGCTTGTTATGCGAAGCTGTGTTCTCCGGCGCTCGGATACCCCCCGAAATGCCTAAAACTCACGAGCTAATCACATTAGGATTACGTGCACGAATCCAACCTACGTTGTACTGCAAGTGGTGCTCAAAGAAAAGCTCATGGGCACTGCCTCCAGAAGTCCTTCCGAACTCGAAGACGTCATCAACACCCAGTGCGCGAAAGGCTATCGCCTGCACACCATCACCACCACCTCATCTGGCAGTAAAGGACTGCTCGGAGGCGACCGCGTGCAGGCAACCCTGGTATTTGAAAGCCTGTAGGTAAGCACGCGTCGGGTACTCCCGTGACGCAGCGGTCTCTTGGATTGGGATTGTGTAGCAGGCTGCCTGCCTGCCCCTGCTTGGGTGGTTGCTGGGCGGACTTGTGTCGTGCACGGCACTGCTATCGCCTATGTTGGGTCTGGTGGCGCTGAAAACACTTGACGAATTTCTAGCAACCGTTCCCGAAGGTGACAAGCGCGCCCGGATGACCGACGTCATCGACTGGGTGCACAGCAACTACCCGGATCTCGAGCTACATATCAAATGGAGCCAGCCGATGTTTACGCTCGGCGGCACGTATATCGTCGGGTTTTCGGTGGCGTCGAAACACATGGCCGTCGCACCTGAGCAAGCAACGATCACGCATTTCCAGCCAGAGCTCGAAGCCCTGGGCACCGACTTCACGAAGAATATCATCCGCCAGCCTTGGGGCTCCCCTTTCAATTTCGAGCTGCTCGGCGAGCTCGTTGACTACCAGATTGCCACCAAACGTGGCATGACCAGCTTCTGGAGGTAGCACATCTCAGGAAGGTCCACCGATCTCAGAACTACCGCAATGACCAACAATAACAGTCAACATGTTAGGGATTTGGTAAGTCGCACTTTAGTGATTTGGTAGATTGCACTTTAGGGATTTGGTAAGTCGCACTTTAGGGATTTGGTGAAATAGTGTTCATTCCGAGGGAATTGGGACAGCATCTTGAGCAACTGGCTTCGTGGTTTCCGATCGTGAGCGTGACCGGACCACGGCAAAGCGGAAAATCGACGTTGATTCGTGAACAGTTCCCAGATTTCACATACCTCAATCTCGAAGACCCAACGCTACGCGCGTTAGCCACCGAGGATCCCACGGGCTTTATCCATGATCGTGGCTCTGCCCTCATCATCAACGAGGCCCAGTATGCGCCCGAGCTTTTCTCGGCCCTGCAGGTTATTTCAGACGAACAGGGCACACCGGGACAATACGTGCTTTCCGGCTCGCAGAACTTCCTCCTCATGGAGAAGATCTCGCAAAGTCTAGCCGGAAGAGTCGGCATCACCCACCTGCTTCCACTCTCTTTCCGGGAGGCACTCACCGCACGACCCGACATGAGCGCTGAAGATTTCATGGTTCACGGTGGGTATCCGCGCCTTTATCAAGTAGATATGCCGCCGGAGATCTACTACCAGAACTACCTCCGCACATACGTCGAACGAGACGTCACACAGTTACTCAATGTTCAGAACACGGACGCTTTTCAAATGATGATGAAACTGATGGCCCTTAATGCCGGCAACCTCATCAACTACACTGGACTGGCTCGCGAACTCGGCGTCGCGTTTGCGACCGTGAAGAACTGGGTAAGCATCCTGGAATCCAGCTTCATCGTGTTCACACTGCGTCCTTTTCACATCAATTCCCGCAAGACGCTGACGAAGACCCCTAAGTTGTACTTTTACGACACTGGACTGCTCTGCCACCTCCTCGGTATCCGCACAAAAATAGACCTCGTGAACTCCCCGGCTTTCGGCGCGGTGATGGAAAACCTCATCGTGGCAGAAACAGCCAAGTGCTACCACCACCAAGGGATAGCCCCTGACCTGTATTTCTATCGCGATGACAGCAAGATTGAAGTGGATCTCCTCGACATGACGCACGAGCCACGCGCTGTTGAAATAAAATCCTCCGCAACGTTTCGCTCGCGCCACGGGAGAAACCTCGCCACGGTTGGCAGCCAGTTGGACATTGACCCGACGCAGCGCTGGGTGGTCTACCGTGGCGAGCACGGCCAACAATTGGAAGAGTTTAAGGTGCTGCCCGCATCCGAGTATCTACGTCAGGATTTCGCGAGTCCTTCAAACCAGGTACGCTGACACGCGTACTAACTCTGGATGGTGGTGTAAGCAATGCGCAAAGTCGTATCCACGCTCGTTGCGGTGGCGGTACTGTTCACAGCACCGCACGCGGCCGCGAACCCGCTCGCGGGCAGCTCACAGGCGTTCTCGCAGTCCAGTTCCCAGGCTGGTGAGGAGCTCCGCACGGCTATCTATCGGGCGCTGCCTCCGCAGGCGCGCAGCCATCCGTGGGCGCAGCAGCTTGCTCCGGCACCTGCGCCTAGCGCGCCGACGCCTGCACAGGATCAACCTGCGGACTGTTCCAACTGCGTGGCCGTCACGTTCGACGACGGTCCGGCTGCCTCCACGAATCAGGTGTTGGATATCCTTGCTCGCAAGCACGCCACGGCGTCGTTTTTCGTGTTGGCGCCGAAGGTCCGCGCGAATGCGGGCGCCGTGAAGCGGATGCGGGCTGCCGGTCACACGGTAGCCAGCCACACTGCCACGCACCGTGACTTGACGAGGCTTTCGCAGCCGGAGGTGCGTCGCGAAGTGGAGGAGGGCTCCCGCGCGATTGCTGATGCCACTGGTGCTTCCCCGCGGTTTGTCCGCCCGCCGTATGGGGCGCTCAACGCGACGGTGTCCGAGGCGGCGCGGGTGCAGGGTCAGGCGGTGGTCTTGTGGGACGTCGATACGCTGGATTGGAAGCACCGCGACCCGGCGCGGACGTGCAAGACTGCGGTTGACCAGGCACGGGCCGGGTCGATCGTGTTGATGCACGACATCCACCCGACGACGGCCCAAGCCGTGGAGTGCGTGATCGACGGCCTGCGGGCGAAGGGGCTGCGGCCGGCGAGCTTGGATCAGATGGTGCCGCATCCGGTGCCCGGCAAGACGTACACCACAAGGAACAGTTAGCTCGCCTGCATCCGGGCGACCATGTCGTGGGCGATCCACGACTCTACTGACTCGCCGTCGATGGTCCACGCGGGGTGGTCGCCGCCCTCGAAGTAGGCCAGGTGGTGGGGCATCATGCTCATCACGTGCGGGATGAGGTCAATCAGTGGCATCGGGATCTGAGGAACGCCTAGCCCGGCGGCCATCGGCAGCAGTTCCTGCGCGGCCACGTGGAGCAGCACGCCCAACCCGGTGATGTCTTCTCCCGAAAACGGCGGTGTCTCCCCCGCATATTCCTGTACTACATGAGACACGGCAGCAAGTTCCCACGCCAAGGCAAGCATCGTAGCGATGGGGTTGTGCCCGAAGTCCTTGAAGCCGCGTCCGGCTAGTTTGTGCAGCGGGGCCGCGGCGGGCTGGGCGAGGCGCACGCCGACGCGCTGCGCCAACCCGTCGTGCTGCGTGGCGCAGGCGAGGTCGTTGCTGTGGCAAAACGTGAGTACCTCAGCCTCAGCGTCGTGGAAGCTGGTGCGGCGTGGCCCGGTGAGACCCGAGACGTCGCTAGCAAGGCGTACGCCGTCGAGCGGGATGAGGATTTCGCCGTTCTCGCCGCGGACGCCACGCGCGCCGGTGACTGTTTCCGCCGTGTGGTAGGTGGTGCGGCTGCGCCCCGGATCCGCGATAAGGTAGGCCGCGACAAGGCTCGGGTCGGGGGACTCCGCCACGAGGTCCCCGAGCAGGCCAGCCCCTTGCGAAAACCCGAGGAACAACACCTTCGTGTCCGGGCATGCGTCGTGGAGCGTGGCGAGGTGCGTGCGCACCGCACGCTTGCCCGTATCTAGCGACGCCCCGTACGGCAGGGCCATGTTCGTCCTGGTCTCCCCCAGCGTGCCGAGCACGCCAACCGAGGCCGTGTACGGCACCTGCCAGGCAGACACGCTCTCGCCAGCCGCTTCGACGTCAGCGATCAGGGTCGAGCCAGGTCGCAGTCCGCGCACGTGCAGCGGGTCGTCGCCCTGGTTGGAGTCGCCGGTGCCGGCGGCAATCACAATCTCGAAATCAGTGCAGCGCGACGGCGCGGCCGCGATGTTGCGCTCGTACGCCTCGAGCGGGGCCTCGGGCAAAGGCTCGCTATCGCCTTTCCCCAGTAACTGCGCCTGAGCTGGCGGTGCCACAGACGGGACCACAACGCACGCAGCGCACACCACGGCTGCCAACGCAGCGCGCATATCGTTCATGAGGCGTCCCTCCACGCGTTGAGGTCCACCGTGAATCCCCCGATGGAGCCGCGGGAGGTGTACTGCCACACCTCGGGTGTGCCCATGCCGAGTGGGGTCGGCCATGCGTCGACACCGGGGAATGCTGGATTGTTGGAGCCCCAGTCGGCAAGCCAGAGGGCTCCGAGCTGGGATGGCCTGGCTAGTCGCATGTATCGACGCCAATACCAGGCATTCGTATAGACGCCAGCAACGCGCACCCCAAACCCCTGGAAGGTGTCGTAGGCGGAGCGGACGTCGGCAAGTGTGAGCCCAGCGGGGCTTTCCACGTCGAGCCACATCGGGCAATTCATGGCGCCGGGGGCGCGCTGGAGTACCTCGACGCTGGCCTCCACCTGCTCGGCCACGCTGGTTCCCTCGGAAGGGCTGCGCAGGAAGTGGTAGGTGGACACGTTGAGGTGGGCGGAGTGGGCGTCGACAAACAAGCCGGCGAACGCGTGGTCCTGGTAGGTGCCGTCGGTGGTGCGGATGATGGCGAAGTCGAGCGGGCAGGCGGTGAAGTCAAAGCCTGCCTGGTGCTCGGATACGTCGACGCCGAACTGCATTAGTTGCGCTTGCTAAAGCCCATGCGTGGCTGGAAGCCCTCGGGGCGTTTGCGCTGGGCGGCGGCGTCACCGATGACGAGGCGCCACTTCGCGTCCGTGACCGGCATGTGGGAGAGCGGGAACCAGCCGACGTCGATGGATTCGTCGTCACCGACGACGGGCTCCTGTGAGGGGTCGACGGCTTCGAGGCGGATCTGCGTCGACATGTAGCTTGCGACGTCCCCATTGTCGTGTGTGACGGGACCGATGGCGCCGACGCCGAGGATCGCTGCCGGGGTGGCCTTGATGCCGGTCTCTTCGAGCACCTCGCGCACCGCGGCGTCGTGGGCGTCCTCGCTAGGGTCGGCGATGCCGGTCACGGGCGTCCACTCCTCGTTGTCCGCGCGGCGGACGAGGAGCACTTCGGGGACTGCCCACGGGGTGTCCGCGGTGGAATCCCGCAGCACGACGGCGCATACGGAGGGAACCCACATTGGGTCGGTTCCGATCTTTGTTCGGGTCTGCACGATGAACTCGGGTATAGGCATGGGTTCAAGTGTACTTCGGTTACTATTTACGGCATGTTGCACACCACCACTGATGACTCCGCTCAGTCTGCCGCTTTGCTTCGTCGAGTGCCGACGGCGGTGTTCGTGGTGGTCTACGGCGCGCTTGTGGTGGTGTTGGCGTCGCTGGCAGTTGCGCTGTACGTCTACCAGCACAATGCCCCGCAGGAAACGCGGCTACAGCGCGAGCTGGTGTTTTTACCGGAAGCACCGCAGGCCGATGTTGCGTCGATTGAGGCGAGCATCCGGCCCTACCTGATCGCGAACGCGGAGGTGCACGAGGCGCACCGCGGCGCGGCGGTACGCGGCGATATCACGGACACCGCGGTGCAGGATGTGGACTCGTTCTCGGGCCACCTGTCGCGTTTGCTGCAGCAAAACTGCATCCCCGGCGTCGAGCTGCGCACGGGCAGCAACCTCAACGTGAGTTTGTGGGACTACTGCCACGAAGCGCCCGCACCAGAATCGATTGCGCAGCAAATGCGCCTCGCGCTGAGTTACGACGCCGACTTCGTCGGGTTCCTGCACTACCCGTTCGGACAGAAAGTCAAGGTAACGTGGATGAACGTGGCCGACGAGGCTGATCGCGACAGCCTCATCGCAATGTGGGAGGAAGTCGGCCTGCCCGACGGCTTCGTCGAGGTGATTTACCAGGCCTACGGAGCTGGCGAAGTGACCACGCTCGAGATTGATGACAAGGGCAAGCACGACTTGCAGACGAACCCGACGCCCGATACGCAGTAGCTCACCACTGCTGTTCGACCCACTGGGCGTCCGGCACGACGCGCTCGATGACGCTCAGAATTTGATCAACGTTGGAGTAGGACATCATGATCGGGTCCTCCATGCCTTCCCAGCACTCCTCTCCTGAACGGTCGGCTTCCGTCCCGGAGACCACGCCGATGATGGTGGCGCGCCCATTCACGTCTGCGAAGACGGGGCCGCCCGAGTCGCCGGAGGAGGCGCACACACCTGCGATGTCGCCGCGGGACTCACGTTGTTCTTCGTCGTCGTGGGCGGTCACGATCTGGACGCGGCTCGCGGCCTCGAAGTGGCCACAGGTGTAGCCGGTCGTCCCGCCCGTTTTGCAGACGCGGTCAACGGGGCCGATCTCGGCACCGACGCCTGTCGGGATCGGGTCGCCGACGAGCGGCACAGCGCGGTCCGTGTCGTAGATCTCGATAATGCCGACGTCGATGCGCTCCGCCTCTGGGTCCTCTACATCAGGGGTGTAAAGCCCGGAGTAGATAAACCTACCGACTTCCTGCGAGTAGTCGTTCGTGTCCGAGGCCCCCTTCGGCCACACCAGGTTGCCTTCACGCCCGCAGTGCCCGGCGGTGACGGCGTAGGAGCGGCCGTCGGCACCCGAGAACGTGAACGCGACGGTGCAGGACTGCGCGGTGAAGCGCTCCCCCGGCTCCGGGTAGTGGTCCGTGGACTGGATCAGCGAGCCCGGCGCCCACGGTGCGAACTCGGGCACCAGGATCCGGTTGCCCGTTGCCGCGGCAGGCGGTTGCTCCCCGGGTCGCTGGACGGCTTCCTGGGCTTGGCGCTCCTCGGCGGTGCGCGTGTCTATTTCAGAGGTGTGCAGGCCCAGCCACACCACCATCCCGACCAAGCACAGCGCGGCGACGATGATGGTAAACCACGCGGCACCACCTAGCCCGCGACGAGGCGCCGACTGCCCTACTGGGGCGACCGGCTCCGGGAACGTCCACTGTTGCCCGTCTTCGGGCTGGTATTTTTTGGCGAGGTCGCCGCTACTGCTCATCGCCCGCTTCATCGTCAGCGAAGGCGGGGTCGCCCTTGGCAGCTTCTTCCTTCTGAATCTTCATGTCTCGGATGAACTTCTCGGGGTCGAACTCGGTGAAGTACTCCGGGCCTGCGAACTGTTCCTGTGCCATGTGCTACTTCCCTTCGATGGAGTCTTGGATAAAGGCCTTCACGGCGTCGGCGTCATTCGGCAATTCGGTGACGTGCCGTGGTTGGTCCATGATGCCACGGAAGCGCTCAGGTACCTCCGGCTGGGTGCCGGTGGCCTCGACGATGGTCTCGGCGAACTTCACCGGCAGCGCCGTCTCAAGCACGACGACCGGGGTATCGACGTCGCCACTGACAGCACGAGCGGCGTGGACACCGTCGGCGGTATGCGGGTCAATCAGCACGCCGGAGCGCTCCTGGACCTCGCGAATGGTCGCCACGCGGTCAGCGTGGGTGGACGAGGAGGAACAGAAGCCGAACGCGTCGCGGATGCGGTCGAGGACGTCTGCGCCGCCGAAGTCCTCGGCGTCGAAGCCGCCGCCGTTCACCTTGGTGCCGAAGAGATCGCTGGTCAGCGCGGCGTCACGCCCGACGGCGTCGAACATCATGCGCTCGAAGTTCGACGCCTTCGAGATATCCATGGACGGCGAGGACGTCGCCTGGGTCTCTGCCGCGCTGCGCGGGCGGTACTGGCCGGTGCGGAAGAACTCGTCGAGGACGTCGTTCTCGTTGGTAGCCACGATCAGGCGGTCAACGGGCAGGCCCATCCGCTTGGTGATGTAGCCCGCGCACACGTCGCCGAAGTTGCCTGTCGGCACCGAGAAGCTCACCTTCTGCGAGTTGCTCTCGGTCACACGCAGGTAGGTAGAGATGTAGTAGACCGTCTGGGCCAACAGGCGTGCCCAGTTAATGGAGTTGACGGCGCCGATGGCGTACTTCGCCTTAAAGCCGGCGTCGCCGTTGACGGCCTTGACCACATCCTGGCAGTCGTCGAAGACGCCATCGAGGGCAATGTTGAAGATGTTCGGGTCGTCCAGGCCGAACATCTGGGCCTGCTGGAATGGCGTCATCCTGCCAGCCGGGGTGAGCATAAACACGCGGATGTTGTCGCGGCCGCGCATCGCGTACTCGGCAGAGGAACCGGTATCGCCGCTGGTAGCGCCCAGGATGTTCAGGTGGCGGCCGCGGCGGCCCAGCTCGTACTCGAAGAGCTCGCCGAGCAGCTGCATCGCCATGTCCTTAAACGCCGCGGTTGGCCCCTCGGAGAGGTGTGCCAGCCACAGGTCGTCCTCGAGTTTGGTCACGGGGACGATGGCGGCGTCGTTAAATACGGGGGTGCGGTAGGCGCGGGCGGTGATCGCTTCGATGTCGGCGTGCGGGATGTCGTCGATAAAGAGCTTGAGCACCTCGGCGGCGAGTGCCGCGTACCCGCGCTCGGCGAGCAGTGTGCGCCAGCTGTCGAGCTGCTCGGGGCTCAGCTGCGGGTACTCCACGGGAAGGAACAAGCCGCCATCCGGGCTTAAGCCCGTGAGCAGGATGTCGGTGAACTTGTAGGTTGTGCCTGCGGTATCGCGCGTTGAAATGTAATCCACGGTTGCACAGTCTACGTGACGCACCGGACCCGCATGCCGGATTGCCTAACCGAGGGAGTACCTTGTACCGCATGCCCCATTCCAACTCCCCTGTCTCCCAGACCAACGATCCACAGCAGCGCGTCACCCGACGCGCCCTTTTTGTGTGGTTCGGCGCGGTCGCGGTGTACGTGGTCGCCATCTTGGGCCGCACGTCCTTCGGCGTCGCGGGAGTTGAGGCGATCGACCGCTTTGGTATCGACGCTTCTCGGATCGCAGTGTTCACCGCAGTGCAGGTTGGCGTGTACTCGTTGGCGCAGATCCCGACCGGGGTGCTCATCGATAGGCAGGGTCCGCGCTTCATGCTGATCGTCGGCGCACTCGTGATGGCGGTGGGCCAGATCCTGCTCGGGTTTACGTCCTCCTACCCTGTCGCGCTTGCGGCTCGCGTGCTGATCGGCGCGGGCGACGCCACGGCGTTCCTGGCGGTGATGCGTATCCTGCCGAGCTGGTTCCCTCCCCGCAAGACGCCGCTGTTTACGCAGCTGTCCACTGCGATTGGGCAGATGGGTCAGTTCCTGTCCGCGGTGCCGTTCTTGGCGCTGCTGCACGCGAAGGGCTGGCAGGTCGCGTTCGTCTCGCTCGGTGCGGTCGGGGTGCTCGTGGCGCTCGCCGCGGTGGTCGCAGTGGCGGACGCTCCCACGAAGCCTGGCGAGGAGGCTGCGGCCAAAAGTGCAAAGGTGCCGCTTCGCACCACGCTCTCGACGGTGGTGCGCTCACCGGTGTGCTGGGAGGCATTCTTCATCCACGGGTTCTCCATCTTCCCGATGGTCACTTTCACCCTGCTGTGGGGTGTGCCGATGATGACGCTCGGCATGGGCCTGAACGAGCAGGAGGCCGGCACGGTGCTCATCGTGCTGACGGTGTGCATGATCGTCGCATCGCCGGTGCTCGGTGCGGTCTCTGCACGCTTGGGCGTGCGCCGTGACATGGCGGTCATCGTGCTGTGCTCGCTGACGCCGCTGATGTTTTTGTGGTTCTTTTCGACGTCCACTCCGCGCGGCTTCGGCGCGATCCTGGCGGTGGTGATCGTGATGGGCACGGTGGTGCCCGCGTCCAACTTCGGTTTCGATAACGTGCGCGAGCACGTGCCGCCCGCCATGGTGGCGACCGGCACCGGCCTGGCCAACATGGGCGGGTTCACATCCTCCATGGTGGCAGCCCAGGCGGTGGGGATTTTGCTGGACCACTCGGCAGATTCGGTGCAGTACACGTGGGAGGACTTCCAGTACGCCTGGATCGCGGTCTACGTGCTAGCAGTCCTGCTGATCGTGGGCCTGCTGGTGGCACGGGCGAAGGCGCAGCCGCAGATGCGCCGACTCAAGATCGTCGAGCAAGCGCCACCAACGAAGGCAAACTAGCGCCGCGGGGGTTCCTGGCGCCCGGTCAGGATGTCAACGACGGAGCGGATGGCGGCGTCGCCAAGCTGCGGCAGCGCCGAGGATCCGGGCGTGGAGACCGTGGTCGGCCCCTCACCTTCGCGGGTGCGCTCGGGCACGCGCTGCTGGTGTGCATCCGTGGTGCCGGGCTCCACGGCGATGCTCAGCGTGGAATCTGCCAGTTCGAGTTCGGTGTCGGGGGTGACGCCGGCGACGCGGGCGGCGTCGACAAGCGCGACGAGGTCCGCGAACGTTGCATTATCAAGGTCAATTGAGATCTGTACAGCCATGGGCACCAGCATAAGTTATTCGAACTCAAGCGACGGGGCCTCGCCCCAGAACACCTCCTCGACCACGCGGTATGCGCGGCGGGTGGTGCGCCGGTAGTCCTCCAGGAACTGCTGTTGGTGCTCCGGGCTGTAGCCCGCGGAGCCTGCGACGGGGCCGAGCTGTGTGCCCGGCGCGGGCAGCTGGTCGGTGCGCTTGCCGGTGACGAGCACGATGGCGTTGCGGGCCCTGGTGGCCATCAGCCAGGCCTCGCGCAGTTGGCGGGCCTGCTGCGGTTCAATCACTTGCGGTCGGTCGTCGTTTGGGTCGGCGAGGTAGTCGAGGGCCTCCAGCGTGGAGGTGGTGTGCAAGGCCGGGTGGGTGTGCGCGTGCATCATGGTGAGCAGCTGCACGGTCCACTCGACGTCGGCGAGCGCCCCGCGGCCCAGCTTGGTGTGGGTGGCGCGGTCCGCCCCGCGCGGCAGGCGCTCGTTATCCACGCGCGCCTTGATGCGGCGGACCTCCCTGATGTCGCGCTGGCTGGCACCCCCCGGCGGGTAGCGCACTGGGTCGATGACGCGGAGGAAGTCCGCGCCGAGGTCCCGGTCACCGGCGATGGTGACGGCGCGCAGCAGCGCCTGGCGCTCCCACGCCTCGCCCCACTCGGTGTAGTAACGCTCGTAGGACTCCACCGTGCGCACCACCGCGCCAGAGCGCCCCTCGGGGCGCAGTCCGAGGTCGACCTCGAGGGGTGGGTCGGCGCTCGGCTTGGCCAGGCGCGCGCGCATCGCCTCAATGACCTTGGCGGCCCACACGGTTGCCTCGTGGTCGTCGTAGCCCTCGTTGGCTGTGGCAACCACCATCACGTCTGCGTCCGAGCCATAGCCGAGCTCTGCCCCGCCGAGCCTGCCCATGCCGATCACCGCTATTCGCGCCGGCGCTGGGCGCTCTGGGTCCTGGTGCTGGGCGCGCATCTCGGCGGCGAGCGCGGCGCGCAAGACGGCGTCCCACACGTAGGTGAGCTCCTCGCAGACCTGTCGCACCTCCATGAACCCGAGCAGGTCGGCAGCGGCGATGCGCGCGAGCTCCGCCCGACGCAGCGAACGCGCCACCGACACCGCGCGGTCCGGGTCCTCGTAGCGCCCGGCGGCTGCGACGATCGCCTTCTCCACTTGGTCGGGTGCAGCCTCGAGGAGGCGCGGCCCCGAGGAGCCGTCGCCGAAGAGTTTGACCACCTCAGGAGCCGCGATGATCAGCTCGGAGGCGTACGGGCTGGTGCCCAAAATCTGCATGAGACGCTGGCTAACCACGCCCTCGTCGCGCAGCATGCGCAAAAACCAGCTCTTGTCCTCCGCGGCCTCCGAAAGCTTGCGGTAGTTCAACAAGCCCGCGTCCGGGTCCGCGGTGCCACCCAGCCAGTGCATCAGCGACGGCAGCAGGATCGCCTGCAGCTTCGCCCGGCGCGAGGTGCCCTTCACCAGCGCGGTGAGGTGGTCGTGGGCGCGGGCCGGGTGGCGGTAGCCGAGTGCGGCGAGCTGGGCCTTGACGGCGTCGGCGCTCAAGGTAGCCTCGCCGTAGCTCAGGTGCACCACCGCGCTAAGCAGCGGACGGTAGAAAATGCGTTCGTGCAGGTTGGCCACGGTGAACCGGACCTGCTTGAGGCGGGTGCGCAGCGCCTCGGTCGCGGTCGCGCGTGGGCCGGTGCGGAAGCCTGAGGTGCGCGCGAGCCACCGCAGCGCTTTCGCGTCGTCGGGTTTGGGCAGCTGGTGGGTGCGCTTGAAGCGGGTGAGCTGCAGTCGGTGCTCGAGCAGGCGGAGGAACTCGTAGGCGTCGATCAGCTTGGCGCCGTCCTCGCGTCCGATGTAGCCGCCGTCGGTGAGTACTTGGAGCGCGTCGACGGTGTTCTTCACCCGGATGCTCTGGTCGATGCGCCCGTGCACGAGTTGGAGCAGCTGGACGGCAAATTCGACGTCGCGAAGCCCGCCGCTGCCCAGCTTGAGTTCGCGCTCGCGCAGGTCTTTCGGCACGTGCTCGAGCACGCGCCTGCGCATCGCCTGGACGTCCTCGACGAAGCTTGTGCGTTGCGACGCCTCCCAGACCAGCGGGCGCAACGCCGCGATGTAGCGCTGCCCCAGCTCGGCGCTGCCTGTCATCGGGCGCGCCTTGAGCAGCGCCTGGAACTCCCAGGTCTGCGCCCACCGCTTGTAGTAGGCCAGGTGGCTGTCGACGGTGCGCACGAGCGCGCCGGACTTGCCCTCGGGGCGGAGGTTGGCGTCGACCTCGAAGAAGCACGCGGTGCCAAGCTGCATCACGGTGCTGGCGGTCTTGGTTGCCGGGGCTGTGGCTGGTTCGGCGACGAAGATGACGTCGACGTCAGAGATGTAGTTCAGCTCGCGGGCGCCGCACTTGCCCATCGCCATGATCGCGAGGCGGGAGTCGGGGTCGTCGTCGCCGTAGGTTTCGCGGATGGCGACGGCCAGCGCTGCGGTCAGAGCGGCGTCGGCGAGCGTTGTGACGTACTCGGTGACGTCGCGGTAGCCCACCTCACCTGCGAGGTCGGAGGCGGCGATGCGCATCATGAGGGTGAGGTAGTGCTCGCGAAGCGGTGCGGTGGCGCTGGCGTGGCGCGACCACTCCTGCCCCGCGCGGTAGGTGCCGGGGGTGGTCAGGTCCTCGCTTGCTGTGTCGCCCTCGAGGCCCGCGGGTGCGGCATCGACGGCCGCGAGCATCGTGCGGAAGAGCTCCTCACTGCCTGGGAGCGGCTCGAGCAGGCTGCACCAGCGCTGCGGGTGCGCCACCAGGTGGTCGGACAGCGCCGTGGAGCCGCCGAGCAGCGCGAACAGCCGGGTGCGGAACTGTCCGTCGGCCGCAAGGTGGGACTGCACGTCCTGCCAGGATGGGGCGTCGTCAAGCGCGCTGAAGAGACGGTAGAGCGTGTTGAGCGCCAGGTCTGGATCGCCGGCGTCGGCAAGCGCTGCGAGCACCTTCGCATCCGTGATGCCGAGTGTGGTTAAGTCCTCGGCGGCGCGGGGGCTGGTCAGCCCGAGCTTCGCAGGGTTCGGCAAGGGTGCATCTGCAGACATGGTGTTTCCTTAAAGGTCGATGCCGCTTTCGATCTCCCACGGGGTGATCTGGGAGGTGTAGGCGTGGTACTCGTCCCACTTCGAACGCAGGAAGAACTCGAAGACCTGCTCCCCGAGCACTTCCGCCATAAACTCGGAGCGCTCCAGGTGGCGCAGCGCCTGGTCGAGCGAGTTCGGCAGGTCGCGGTACCCCATCGCGCGGCGCTCCCGGCGAGTCAGCGCGAATACGTCGTCGCGGCTTGGCTCGTCGAGCTCATACTCGCCCTCGATGCCGCGCAAGCCCGCTGCCAGCACCGCCGCGTACGCAAGGTAAGGGTTGCAGGCGGAGTCCAACGAGCGGACCTCGATGCGGCGCGAGTCCGCCTTGTGCAGGCGGTAGGTGGGCACGCGCACCATCGCGGAGCGGTTGGAAACGCCCCACGTCGCCGCGGTCGGCGCCTCGGAGCCGAACTGGAGGCGCTTATACGAGTTGACCCACTGGTTCGTCACCGCGGAGATCTCGTTGGCGTGCTCGATGATGCCCGCGATGAACTGGCGGCCCGTCTTGGACAGCGAAATCTCATCGTCCGGGTCGTGGAAGGCGTTGGTCTCCCCCTCCCACAGCGAGAAGTGGGTGTGCATCGCGGAACCATCCATGTCCGCGAACGGCTTCGGCATGAACGTGGCGTGCACGCCATTGGCTTCCGCGACAGTCTTCACGATGTAGCGGAAGGTGACCACGTTATCGGCCATGGTCAGCGCGTCGGTGTGCCGCAGGTCGATCTCCTGCTGGCCGGCGCTGGCCTCGTGGTGGGAAAACTCGGTGACAATGCCCATGTACTCCAACGCGGCGATCGCCTGGCGGCGCAACTTCGGCGCCTCGTTGCGCTTCGCCTGGTCGAAGTAGCCGCCCTTGTCCGCCGGCACCGGGTCTTCCCCAGGCATGTTCTGTTTGAGCACGTAGTACTCGATTTCGGGGCTGGCGTTGAACTCGAAGCCGAGCTCGCGCGCGTGCGTCATCTGGCGGCGCAGTACCTGGCGCGGGTCGGCGTAGAGCGGGTCGCCGTCCGGCATGGTGATGTCGCAGAACATGCGGGCGGTCTGCAGGCCGGTGCCTTCGTCGAACGGCAGCGGCTGGAAGGTGGAGGGGTCCGGGCGCAACAAGGTGTCGGACTCGGAGATGCGGGAGAAGCCCTCGATGGAGGAGCCGTCGAAGCCCACGCCCTCGTCGAAGGCGGCCTCAAGTTCGGCGGGGCTCATCATGACGGTTTTCAGGGATCCGAAAATGTCAGTGAACCACAGGCGGATGAACGCGATGTCTCGCTGTTCAACCATGCGAAGTACGTTTTCCTGTTGCGTGTCCATAGTGTTGTACCCTACTGCGCCTGCGCTCATGCCGCCGCGAAAGTGGGCGAACGCGTTAGACTTTGCGGTGACCGCACATGCTTCGTGTTGAAAGTAGGGCTTCGCCGTGGCTGCACCACATGAGTACGTAGAAATTGAGATCAAGTTAGCTGTCGACGACTCCACCGCCGTCCCCGACATGCGGCAGCTGCCGGGGGTGTCCGCACTCGCGAGCACGAGCCACCAGCAGCTCTCCGCAATCTACTACGACACGGCTGACCTGCGCCTGACGCGCGAGAAGATCACGCTGCGTCGCCGCACGGGAGGCCCGGACGACGGCTGGCACATGAAGATTCCAGCAGGTCAAGGCCGCACCGAGCTACGCTGCCCACTGCAGGACCCGCACACGGTCCCGCAGGAGCTTGTCGACGCCGTCCGCGCCATCGTTCGCCGCCACCCGCTGCAGCCCATTGCCCAGGTGGACAACCACCGCGTGGAAACCATCCTCGCCGACGAGGAAGGCCAGCCCGTCGCCGAGTTTTGCGACGACCACGTCTCCGCCCGCTCGCTGCTACCAGGGGGCTCGCACACCACTTGGCGCGAGTGGGAACTCGAACTCACGGAGCAGGTCGCGGGTACCAACGCAGGTGCGTCCCTGCTGCGCCAGGCGGAGCGCTACCTGCTCTCCTCCGGCGCTCGCCCGTCCTCCTCGCCGTCGAAGCTGACGTCCGCACTCGGGGACTCGTTGGCGAAAGCTCCGCTGCCTCCGCACCTCACCGAGGCGCACCTGCCTGCGGATTCCCCGCTACATTCTCTGTTAACTTCCGTACGCACGCTTCGCGACACCATCGTCCACGGCGACCGCGCCGTACGCGCCGACCAGTGGGACTCGGTGCACCAGCAGCGCGTGGCAATCCGGGAGCTGCGCTCCATCCTGCGCACCTTCGACGGGCTCGTGCAGGGCGATGCGTTTTCGAAGATCGAGAAGGAACTCAAGCACGTCGCGGGCGTGCTCGGGGTGGCGAGAGACGCTGAGGTGGTGCACGCCCGGTGGTTACAGCTGCTCGACACTGACGACTCCGGCTGCATGGATGATGCTGCCGCAGCCCACCTGCGCGAGGATATGCACAGCGTGTACAAGCTCGCGCACCGCAACATCGTCAACATGTGCAACAGCGACGCCTACCTCAACCTTCTCGACGCCATCGATGAACTCATCGCGAATCCTCCCCAGGTGCGCGAGGGCATCAAGGACAACGACGAAGCCCTGGCCCGCCACGTGCGCAAGGCATATAAGAAGCTGATGAAGCGCCACGCCAAGGTCGACGACCGCTACCACGACACGTCATTGCCGCGCGCGAAGCGCGAGGCCTACGTGCACGACGTGCGCAAGGCCGCCAAGCGGCTGCGCTACGCCGCGGCCGCCACCGGCGACCCGAAGTTCAAGCGCCTCATCAAGGCCTGCAAGCGCCTGCAATCGATGCTGGGTGATTTCCAGGACTGCGCGACCTCGCGCGAGGAGCTGCTGGTGCTTGCGAAGCTGGCGCGCCAGCGCGACGAGGACGTGTTCGCCTACGGCATGTGCTTCCAACGCGAACTCCGCGACGGTGAAAAGGCACTGCGCGGCTACTTCGGCGCAATCCGCGAAGTAAAGAAGGCAGCACAGAAAGCCCTGTAAGCCCTGTTCGTGTAGTAGGGGCTACTTCTCCCAGGAAGGTGGGGTGCCCCAGTTGTCCTCGGCGGCCTCTTCCGCGTCCGCCTGCTGGTTACGCGCGGCCGCGATGCGCAGCGCATCCTCGGCTTCCTCGCGCGTCTTGTAGGGGCCCATGCGGTTTTCCCAGGACTGTTCTTTGCCCTCGGTGATCTCGCCGGTGGTCGGGTTGTAGTAGAAGTTTCCGTTCATGGCGCCCACCTTAGCGCCACGGGTATGGTTGTGCCCTATGAATGTCCAACAGGAGATGCGTGCTGCGCATGCCCACCACGCTGGCTGCGCCCCCGACCACGTGGCGTCCGCGCCGGCAACGGTGGTGGTGGCTGGTGATGGCGTCGATAGTTATGGCGGAGCGAGCATCATCGGGCTTGGCCCACAGCGGGTGTGTGCCGCGGTGAGCCGCAGGTCGGACGATGTCATTTCGCTCCAGTTCACGCGTGCCGACGGCCGGATTCTCGCCGCGACCAGCACGCTGGCGGCGCTCAACGCCCCTACCGCGGGCACCGAGGAAGCGCAACTCGCGCACCGGATTACCGGGCTGATCCATACGCTGATCCACCGCCAGGTGCTTTCCCGCGAGACCACGGGAATGGACATCTCGGTGGTCTCCCACGTCCCGCACGGAGTTGGCCTCGGCGAGATTGCCGCGGCAGAAGCCGCCATCACGTTGGCATGCGCCGGCGCCCACGACGATATCGACGCCCCTCCCCTGCGCACGAAGCTTGCGGAGGTCTGCGCACAGTCCGCCACCGCGTACGCCACGTCCAGCCCACTGAAGGCGCGCTACACCGCGGCGCTTCGCGGCCACGGCACCACGCTGAACCTTGTGGAGCAGGCAGACGGCTCGGTCACGCAGATCACCCACCCCGAGCGCCTTGGTCTGCGGATGTTCGTGGTGGCCAAGGAGCAGGCTGCGCAGCCGGACGCGTTCGCGGAGTCGATGCGGCGGCGCCAGGAGTTCATCGAGACGGCAGCCGCTAACTTCGGCGTGGCCTCACTGCGCCAACTACCGGACGCGACCGCGCGCGTGGTCCAGTGGGTGGAGGCCCGCCACACCGTTGGCGATAGTTCCGCACCGGATCCGCGGCGCGCACGCGCAGTGCTGCAGCGCTGTGAGGACGAAACGGCACGCGCACTGGGAGCGGCGCAGGCGTTGCGCTCGCAGCAGATCGATGCGCTGGTCAACGCGCTAAGCCCCCACGCGGGTGACGCCACCGATGAGGCCCTGGCAACCCCGGCGCTGCTGAGCCAGCTCGCGTGCGAGTGCGGAGCGAGCGTCGCAAGACCAGCCGCACCTGGGGTCTCCCAGTCGGTGCTGGCGCTGGTGCCGGCGTCGAAAGCCGAAAACTTTGCCTCCCGGATGGAGGAGAACCTGCTGGTCATCCCGATCACGACGGGTGAGGTTGGCAGGATCGAAGTGTAAGGCGAATGAGCCAGCCTATTATTCGCGCCGTTTTTGTGACCTGTGGCGCAGGTGTTTGCGCTGGTCATGGGCGTTCAACTTGTCCGCTCCGTCCGGCTTTTCCAGCGGTTCCGGGGCGGGATGCGGGATTTTTGCGGGATCCACCCCCCTAAAACGACGAAAAGACCCCCACACCATGACGGTGCGGGGGTCGAGTGTTTACGGCTGGTCGCGGGGTAACTTCTCCTTCTGTTGTTTCCACTCCGGGAACGTGAGCAACGGCGGCGGTGGCAACACGACACCTTGGGTTGCGGCCCACAGTTCGAGGCGGTGCCATTCGCCTGCGACGTAGACGGCGTAATCCTGGTGGGTTTCGTTGGCTGCGCGCAGCTCGGCGACTTCCTTGTCTAGACGCTCTACGGTCTCTTCCAGCCGGGCGAGACGCCGCTCGTTCGACGCTTCATCGGCGGCGATCGCTTCAGCTTTGCGGTTGCGTAGCCAACGAGCCACACCACCCAACATGCCCGCATAGTCCGCTGCAGCTTTCGAAAACAATGTGGAGAACGTCGCGATGATGATGGCGAGGAGGAGAACAAAACCCCACGGGCTTTTGGTTGTAGCCAACCAGTCCCAGGCCACATGTTCCATGGGCTACTCCTCTCTAGCTTTTTCTACCGCGTCCGTGATGTACATGACATACGCGATAATTGACCACTGGCACGCTTTCACGCAGTAGTCCGTGAAGAACCGCCAATCATCAATAGGCGGCCGCAACACGTCATCGACCACCACCCCCGCGAAAGCGAGATTGACTGCTGCGGCGAGGAACGCGCCGACAAGCACGATGCGGCGGCATCCTTTGAGCATGCCCACCGCAAGGATGAGCGACACGGCGAGACACGTCGCACCCCACACCATCGGTGGCGTTGGGTCCGTGACGTGGAAAATCCCCGCACCCTCGTTTGGGTTTCCAGTCAGATAGTCAAGTCCGCGCGACGTGAACTGCGCCCACATCAGCAGCGCAAACAGCCGGAACGCCCACCAAAGAACATGCGGCGGGATCGGGCGAACACTCATGGCGCCCTCCTACTCCTTGCGGCGATGACGGCCCGGCACGTCAACCAGGCTTGCCGTAGCTGGGTTGCCCTTGCCAGTCGAAACGATGGACGTGAGCGCCGAGATGACAGCTGCGGTCGCTGCGATGCCGACACCTTCTGCCCAGTTGATTTCCCAGATGGGTACGCCGACGGTGAGAACGGCGAGGAGCGCCTGGGCGAAGGTCTTTAGTGCTCGTTCGACGAGGTCGAGCCAGAACTGCTTACTGCGCATTCGCGATCACCTCTGCCGCCTTTGCGTGGTCTTCGTCGGTGCCGTAGATGGACAGCACCAGCAGGTCGATGAGCGTCAAATGGTTGTAGCCCTTGTTGCGGACGTTGGTGAGCACCTGGGTCACGTCCCAGCCGGGGTAGCTGGCGGCGAGGTCGCCGGGGATCCCGTCGCGGCCGCCGGTAAGCTGCTGGCGGATGTCTTTCACGTCCTGGCCGACGGGGCCGGTCAGACGCTTGTCGATGTAGTCCTTGAGTTCCTGTACTGCGCTCATGTCGAGTTCCTCCTTGGGTTGAGTGCCGTTAAAGACGGCGGCGAGTTGTTCGCGGGTTCCGCGATAGGCGTTGATGTCTACGGTGTGGCCTGCTACCTGGGCGTTGCTGCCGTATTGCAGAATGTCGGGTTTGCGGTTGCCGAGCGGGTAGTCCCAGCCGGGGTGAGCGTTGCCACCGTCGCCTTGGTAGAGGTCGAGGGGTGAGCCGATGCGGTTGCGCCCGTAGGAGGACACCCAGAGGTAGCCCAGGCCGGACATGTCGGGCTCGCCGCCTGGCATTTGCTCCCAGTACCACGCACCGCTGTAAATGCCGGGAACGTGGTAGCCACGGGCTTCTAGCTCTCGCTTGGCGGCCCACACGTCCGCACCGGTGAGTAGCTTCCGGTCACCTGCCACAGACTCCACGTCAATCCACACGCCGAGGTCGCGACGTCCACCCATCTGCTGGTCGATGACGTCAACCTGCTGGGCGATGGTGCTTCCTTCTGACGGTGCGCGGAGATACCAATACGTCGAGACCAGCAGGCCGGCGTTCTCCGCGTCGTCAAGGTGGGAGCGGAAGCTGCGGTCACGGTAGGTTCCGTCGCAAAGCCGCAAGATTGCGAACTCCATGCCCTCACGCTTCGCAGCTGCGAGGCTCATGCCGTCTTGGTGCTCACTCACGTCGACGCCGAAGATGGTGGTCATGTGTTCCTCCTTGGTGGCCTGTCCTGGCCATGCGGCTCCACGCAGGACCACTTCGGGGTCGAGGATTGTTTCGCCGAGTACGCGGCGGGTGGCTGGCACCCATGAGTAGCGGTAGAACTCGAAGTGGAGATGTGGTGGCACACCTCCGTTGGTTGCGCTGTTCGGGTTGATACGCCCGATGCGTTGGCCTTCTCTGACACGCTCTCCGGTGGTGACCTCTGGGATGATGTGGCCGTAGACGGATTCGCCGCCGCCGACGCTGGCGGGGTGGTCGAGTCTGATCCATTGTCCGAAGCCGCTGGCTGGCCCGGCCTGTACGGCGGTGCCGTCCTTGACTGCGTAGATGGGGTAACCACCTGAGCCGCCGTCGCGGCCAAAGTCGGTGCCCCAGTGGGTTGTGCCCCACCGTGCGCCTATTGGGCTTGTGACGTAGAAGCCTTTTTGCACTGGCATAGTGGCCATACTGTGGCCTCCTTTCTTGGTTTTGGGTATAAAAAATGCCCCACCGTGGGGGCTGGTCTTTTTGGGTGTGTTACGGGGTGAAGCTCGGGTCGGCGAAAATACGGACAGCCGCACGGCGAAGCGTGCCATCACCGCCTCCGACCCTCACAGCAATATCAGCGTTTTCATCAGCGATAATGGGCACCATCGCCGAGGTACGCTGCCGCTGAGTGCTGTCCGCGGCGATTCGGCAAATCTCGCTAACGGTTTCGCCGTCTGGCCTCCACCGGATATAAGCGGAGAAGTCGCCGTCGACTACGAGCTGCACCATGTACGCCCCCGGCTTTAGCAAATGCCGGTCGTTGGATCCGTTGCGCTGCTCCGGGGTGATCATCGCCCATGTATGAGCAACCCCCTCAGAGACGTAGCGCACAGAGTAGTAGCCGAAATCGAAATCAGGGGTGGTCATTACGCTGCCACCCCCATGAGTGCTACTCGGCTGGCAACTGGAAAATTGTCAGCCCTACAAGCACTGGCTTCGACGGATCCTCTGTCGAGGTAAACACTCGCAGGCCTTTCGGTTGGTCGAGCACCACTCTGACCATTCGGCTTTTGTGCGGTCCCCACTCGCCAAAATGCATCGCATCGGCATCGTAGATTGAGAACCAGCGTTTCTCGTCGAAGTCGACCACGATTTGGTGGACCCCAGCGGGTAGCCAGATTTCCGTAGCGTTGTCCTTTGGTCCCTTGCCTGCGACAATCTCGGCGCGAACACCAGTGGCCGACGATACCGGCTTGAGGACCACGGACCGGACGGTGAAGTCGAATTGGGGGTCCGTCATTTAACGTCCCCCCCCCCGCTACTGCGGTGGCTAAGCGGGGACTTGGAAAATCGTCACGCCCACAAGCGGCGGCGTATCCGGGGTTGCCGTGGAGACGTACATCACGATTTGCCCCGGTTCGTCCATTACCACGCGCACCATTCGCCCATTGTGTGGGCCGTCCATACCGAATAACCGGCGGTTTTTGTGGTAAAGCGACATCCACCTGTCCTCGTCGAAGTCGATGATCAGCTGATGCACACCGGCGGGGAGCCAAAATGTATCGCTGGTGTCTTTCGGCCCACGCCCGGCCGCTATCTCGGCCTTTACGCTGTTCGCCGACGATACGGGCTTCAGCACCAGCGACCGCATCCAGTCCATTTCCATTGGTGCCGTCATCTATGCCACCACCTTGGCAGCTACTGGGTCGGCATTGGGTAGACCTCGATGGTGCCAGTTTCTCCCGCCGTGCTTTTCGCGTTGAGCTCGATCCGGTCCCCTTTCCTGGCCCCGATGGTGACCATGACAGAGCCAATCCCCCCCCCCGTTGATTTTTAGCAGGGACATGCGCGACTCGTTTCACCTCACCACCAGTCGTGAGCACTACATCCGCTCCGTTTTCGCCGTCCCATGAGGCAGCGATACGGCACGGGCCCGGCACCAAGTTCAGTGACGAAGACGTGTTCTTCATAGGGTGGTCCCCCACAATTGCGGGCCACCACGACCCGTTACCTTCCACTGTCGCCCCGTAGGGCATCGTCAGTTCTTCCATTGTTCCTCCTTAGTGTGTTGCTGCAGCACCCGGTCGCGGACGGTCCCCGGTCGCCGGGGCGTCACCCGCCGATGTGGCTGCAATGGTGGTTTTTGGTGGTGTGACGTCAAGCCACACCGTCCGGTCCGCGAAATCATTCGGCAAGTCCGTCAACGCCGCTTTCTGCAGGATGCGCCCTTTCCACAGGACGCGCTCGCCAGGCAAAAACGGCACATCCTCCACCGCCTGGCTGACCGCACCAATCCCGTCCGTGCGCATCGTCGCCGGAATCGTCGCATCCTCCGGCGTCGCAAGCGCACCCTGCTCGCGCAGACGCTGCACCGCATGCGCCGCACCCTCCTGGATCGCTCTCTCACGCTCCCGGCGCGCCGGTTCCTCATCAAAGCACCACCCGCGATGCCTCATAAGGGCGTCGTCGGAGAGGCGCTGCACGACCTGTTTTGCCGCGTCCTCAAGCTGCCATGAGTCCAGGCTGTCTATGGCCTTAAGCAGCTCGCCAAGGCCGGTGTCATTCTCTACCATCGGTCATTTCCTTTCACTCATTTTGCATTGCATTAGGGTTCCCAAAACTTCACATATGGTGGCCAAACAGAAATATCTGTCCCCGGAATCTGCACTTTCTTCGCGCGCACATATGTGCCGTCCTTGTCTTTCTCAGCGACGTTGGTGTAAAAACTCACGCCCCGCTCAAACG
>OJLY01000073.1_pt1 | contig 83345 bp, 73 predicted proteins | sample 1597031 | NCBI WGS metagenome assembly OJLY01 (sample SAMEA3904673, study PRJEB24821) | metagenome | biome: Builtin; feature: hospital; material: surface | place: USA | collected 2013-06-03
AGTTCTGAATGGTGGTGTAGCGGCAGCGGCCGCCCTTCTTCACGATGATCTCCACCACGGCGGAGTGCAGCGAGTCCGACTTATAGATCGGCGCGGTGCAGCCCTCGACGTAGTGCACGTAAGCGTCCTCGTCCACGATGATCAGGGTGCGCTCAAACTGGCCCATGTTCTCGGTGTTAATGCGGAAATAAGCCTGGAGCGGAATGTCCACGTGGACCCCCGGCGGCACGTAAATGAAGGAACCGCCAGACCACACGGCCGAGTTCAACGCGGAGAACTTATTGTCGCCAGCCGGAATGACGGTGCCGAAGTGCTCCTTAAACAGCTCCTCGTGCTCGCGCAGCGCAGTATCGGTATCGACGAAGATGACGCCTTTTTCCTCCAGGTCCTCGCGGATCTGGTGGTAGACCACCTCAGATTCGTACTGAGCGGCCACACCTGCGACCAGGCGCTGCTTCTCAGCCTCAGGAATACCCAGTTTGTCGTAGGTGTCCTTAATGTCCTGCGGCAGGTCGTCCCAGGAAGTCGCCTGCTCCTCGGTCGAGCGGACGTAGTACTTAATGTTGTCGAAATCGATGTCCGAGAGATCCGCACCCCAGGTGGGCATCGGCTTCTTCTCAAAGATCTCGTGCGCCTTTAAACGCTGGTTCAGCATCCACTCCGGCTCGTTCTTAATACCCGAGATGTCGCGCACCACGTCCTCGTTCAGGCCGCGGCGTGCGGAGGCACCGGCGACATCGGAGTCGTGCCAGCCGTAGCTGTACGCGCCGATGGAGTCGATGATCTGCTCATCGTTCATCGGTGTTTCGAGACCGGGTGCGGGGTTAGCTTTCGTCATTATCTCCGCTCCTTTCAGTATGGGTTCCCGCCGCCGTAGCGGTAGCGGCGAGAGGAATATTCGTCGTGCAGATGCCATCGCCGTCAGCGATCAGCGCCAAGGGCTGCACATGCGTGCCCACGAGCGCCGAAATGGCTTCATGTTCTGCCTCGCAGATCTCCGGGTGCGCCGAGGCGACGTCAGAGACCGGGCAGTGGTGCTGGCAGAGCTGGATGCCGTTGCCAGCAGAGGTCACCGTGGCTGCGTAACCGTGACGATCCAACACCTCGGCGATCACCTCCACGGTCGCCTTGGTTGCCTCCTTACCGGAAGCGGCATCGGAATCATCGCATTCCGCAGCGTTTGCCTCTGCGAGGACTTTCTCAATCCGTGCCCGGGCAAAGTCACGCACTGCGCGCTCTCCCCCGAGCTGCTTAATCATCTCCACGGCGTCGACGGCCAAGCCGTCGTAATGCGTGCCAAATGAACGCCGCCCACTTTCGGTCAGCCGGAAGTACTTCGCGGGGCGTCCCCGCGTCGCTTCCTCCCCAGCAACGACGCGTGGATCGCACGTCTCTGCCAGGTCGTCCCCGAGAAGTTTATCGAGGTGGCGGCGCACACCTGCGGCAGAAAGGCCTAGTTGCTCGGCGATGTCGGTGGCGGTCACCGGGCCAAGCGTTAACAGCGCACGCATCACGTCGCCGCGGGTGTCTACCCCTACTGCTCGATGCTGCTCGGCCATTGCTTCACCTCAGCTTCCTTTGATTTCCACGTTGCTCGCGTGCAAAAGGACGTCCCTTTCGCCTTTACACAACACTAGTGTTTCCAAATTATTTCTGCCGCGCGGGTCCCCCCCGGCGTGTCACCATCTGCTTTCACCTGCCCTTGGTGGCCCCTAGAATGCTGAAGGTGTGACCCCACCGCACCACACCGCTAAGGACCGGGACGCACACGAAGCAGCACGGTCCGCCTTTTCGCCAGGCCTGGTCGAGGCGCTACCCCGCCTGGGCACGGCCGGTTCGCGCTCAGCGCTACTGCACCGCGCTGACCTTTCCGACGCTGGTGTTGCGGCCTCCGCCATCGAGCTCAACCGCTTCGCACTGTTGCGGTGGCTCGGTACACTCGGCACGCTGCTGATGGGCTTAGGCGGGCTGGGCGGCGGTGCCCTCCCGGTGGTGGACAACCCGTGGTTCGACCTGCCGGGCGGCCAAATCATGGGTCGCATGATGCAGACTTCTTCCTCCGTGGTGCTGATCGGTGTCGGCTGCCTCGTCGTGGCTTGGCTGCTCATGGGCCCCTTCGTGGGTGCGGGCACCAAACACTCGCGCATCAGCGCACGGGTGATCTTCCGTACCTTTCTCGTCTGGGCCGCACCACTATTCCTCACCGCTCCCCTGTTTACCCAGGACATCTATTCCTACTTGGCGCACGGCTCCATCGTGAGCCAAGGCCTCGACCCCTACGCCGCGGGCCCGGTGGAGATCCTCGGCACCGACAACCACCTCGCGCGCTCGGTCCCCTTCATCTGGGCGCACTCACCGAGCCCCTACGGACCGGTCGCACTCGGCATCGCCTCGGCGATCTCGTGGATCACCCAAGACTCCATCTACTTTGGCGTGCTAGCCCACCGCGCCGTCTCTTTCGCGGGCGTCATCGCGGCGGCCTGGGGCATTCGCGCGCTCGCCGCGCGCTGCGGCGTCCACGGTGCCACCGCCCTGTGGCTCGGCGTACTCAACCCGCTGACCATCCTGCATCTGATCGGCGGGATCCACAACGAAGCGGTCATGCTCGGCTTTCTCCTCGTCGGCATGGAGCTGGGCCTGCGTGGCGTCGACGCACTCGCGCAGCGCGTACGCAACCTGCGCGGCTGGGCGCTCTTCCTCGGCTCGAGCGCGCTACTGACCTGCGGCGGCCTGGTCAAGGTCACAGGGTTCGTCGCCCTCGGGTTTACCGGCATGGCGCTCGCCCGGCTTTGGGTGGGAAACGGGGGCAAGCGGGCGTCGATACGCGCCATCGGGTGTGCCGCACTCATCCAGACCTGCGTCCTTGTTCTCACAGTGGCGGCTGTGTCGCTAGCCACGGGCATCGGGCTCGGCTGGGTCACCGGGCAGGGCGGCGCGGCGTCGATACGCAGCTGGCTCTCGGTCACCACCGATATCGGCGTGCTGAGCGGGCGCCTCGCCATGCTGCTCAACCTCGGCGACCACACCGATGCCATCTTGAGCATTACCCGCGGCGTCGGCCTGCTTATCGCCGGCGCGTTCCTGGTGCGCATGCTCTGGGCAACCTTCAAAGGCTCGATCCACCCCGTCGGTGGGCTCGGTGTAGCCACACTCGTGCTCGTCCTGCTGTTTCCGGTCGTCCACCCCTGGTACCCGCTCTGGGGCATTCTGCCGCTAGCGGCGTGGGCGAACCGCTTCTTCTTCCGCGCGAGCGTCGCCACCTATTGCGCCGTGTTCAGTTTCCTAGTCCTGCCCCGCGGGCTCGCGCTCCCGCCGGGCACGGTAGCCACCATCTACCTGGCCGCCGCCTGCTATTTCGCCCTCATGTGCGGCGGCGCATGGCTGTGGTACCGGTGGCGCGCCGGGCGCGGGCTACACTAGCGCTCATGGAAAATGATGCCCTGGTAGTGAGCAATGTGGTGAAAACTTTTGGTCACACCCGCGCCGTCGACGGCGTGTCCTTCCGCGCGCGTCAGGGCCAGCTGCTTGCCCTGCTCGGCCCGAACGGCGCCGGCAAGACCACGACGATCGAGATGTGCGAGGGTTTTACCAGCCCTACCTCGGGCAGTATTCGCGTACTCGACTTCGACCCGGCCACCGAACCGCAGAAAGTCCGCGACAAGATCGGCATCATGCTGCAGGGCGGGGGCTCCTACTCGGGTGTGAAGCTGCGCGAGATGCTGCGCCTGGCGGCCTCCTACAACAAGGACCCGCACGATCCTGACTGGCTCATCGAGTTGCTCGGTCTTGAGGGCGTGGCCAACACCACCTACCGCAGACTTTCGGGTGGCCAGCAGCAGCGTCTCTCGCTCGCGCTCGCGATTATCGGACGCCCGGAGCTGCTGTTTCTCGACGAGCCGACCGCCGGCATGGACGCCCAGTCCAGGCTCGCCGTCTGGGACCTGGTCAACGCCTTAAAACGCGATGGCACCACCATTGTGCTGACCACGCACCTGATGGACGAGGCTGAGACGTTGGCCGACCACATCGTGATTATGGACCGCGGACGCGTCGTCGCCGACGGCACGATGGCCGAGCTCACCTCGTATGATGACTACCCGCTCGTCTCTTTCACCACCGCCACTGAGCTCGATGTGCCCGCGTTCAACGCCCAGCTCGAGCCACTTGGCGTGTCCGCCGAAGCGCTGCGCCCGCTTTCCTACCGGGTGCGCGGCAGCGGCAGCCCCGCACTGATCACCGCGCTCGCCCAGGCCGCAGAGCACCAGGACGTACTCATCCGCGAACTGGGGGTCTCGCACCGCAACTTGGAAGACGTCTTCCTCGACATCACCGGCCACGAGCTGCGCAGCTAGCGCTTTCACAAACCGTCACCAGAAAAGGAGTAGATCACCGTGAGCACTGCGTCACCGGACACCCCGCGCCCCGCGCGCACGCTCCCGCCCGGGACGTTTACCCCCAACCCGCAGCGCGCATCTGTGCTGGACATGGCACTTGCCCAGGGCAAAATCGAATCGAAACTCATGCTGCGCCACGGCGAGCAGCTGCTGGTCAACATCCTGATCCCCGGGGCACTCCTGGTGGTCGCGGCGGTCGTGCCCATCTTCGCCGATACGGACTTCAACCAGATTGTCCCCATGGTGTTCGCCGTTGCCGCCACGAGTGCCGGGTTTACCGGTCAGGCGATCGCGCTCGCCTTCGATCGACGCTACGGGGCGCTGAAACGCACCGGTGCCTCCGGTGTGCCGCCGTGGACGATCATCACCGGCAAGATTATCGGCGTGCTCGCCACAGTCGCGGTACAGATCGTCGTCCTCGGTGCCCTGGCCTTCTACCTAGGGTGGCGCGCAAGCGCGCTCGGTATCGTGTGCGGACTTTTTACCCTGGTCGTCGGCGTGGCAGCGTTTAGCGCGATGGGTCTGTTGATGGGCGGCACCTTAAGCTCCGAGCTCGTGCTCGCCCTGGCCAACCTTTTCTGGCTCGTACTCATGGGGATTGTCGGCTGGGTCCAGTACAGCGGCGACATTGGGCAGGCGGGTGCCTGGAACCTCGTTCCCACGGTCGCGCTGGCGGGTGCACTGACCAAGGCGCTCGCGGTCGCGTTCAACTGGCAGGCCTGGCTTTCACTGCTGTGCTGGACGGTCGCAGCAATGGCCGCCGCCGCCCGCTGGTTCCGCTTTGACGGATAAGTGCAGCGCCCGCGCTACAGTGCGGATCCCCTTGTTTTCCGCAGTATGCGTTAAGCTGTGGACGACACTTTCCTCATCCGAAAGTTGCATGCATTCTCTCCAAGATTTCGAAAGGGAGCGCGTCTCGTGAAGTCGACGCAGGTGGATTCCACTCACACTCAGCCCCAGGTGCTCGCAAGCCAGCCTGATGGCCCTCGCGGTACAGGGCCCTCGCTCAAGGTCCAGCGAGTGCTGGCCATGATTCTGCTGCTGTGCCAGAGCGGGATTACCGTGACCGGCTCGCTGGTGCGCGTCACCGGCTCCGGTCTGGGATGCGACACCTGGCCGCTGTGCCACGAGGGCTCCCTTGTACCGGTCGCTGGCGCGGCCCCTTGGATTCACCAGGCCATCGAGTTTGGCAACCGCCTGCTCGCCATCATTGTCGCGGCCGTCGCGATCGCGGTACTCGTCGCCGTCTACAAGGCGCAGCGTCGCAACGCGATCAAGGCACTCGCTGCCGTATCCCTCGCAGGCGTGGTGCTCCAGGCCATCATTGGCGGCATCTCCGTCCACCTGGACCTGCGCTGGTGGGCCGTGGCCGTGCACTTCCTGCCCTCGATGGTGCTGGTCGCCGTCGCCGCCGCTCTGTACATGCGCATCGCGGAGCCGGACGGGGTTGAGCCGACTCGTGTGTTCCCTAAGGCTGCGAGCACGTGGGCGATCATCGCCGCGATCGCACTCGCCGTGGTGCTGATTACCGGCACGATGGTCACCGGCTCTGGCCCGCACTCGGGCGATGCGGACGCGGGCATGGCAGGCCGCCTGGAGATGGACACCCGCGTGCTGGCCTACGTCCACGCTTTCTGCCTCTACATCTATCTCGGCGCTACCGTCGTCGCTGTCTGGCTGCTGCGTAAGGCGCAGGTGCCGAAGGACGTGATGCGCACCGCGATCGTGCTCATCGTGCTCATCCTCGTCCAGTGGGCGATCGGCGTGATCCAATTCCAGCTGGGTGTGCCCCGCTGGACCATCCCCGCTCACATCGGCATGTCCTCGATGGTGGTGGCCTTCACCACCTTCCTGTGGGCCCACGGCGAGCGCCGCCTCCCCACGCTGGTCTAACCTGCAGCATGCTTCCTGCCCGCCGGGGTAACCTGTGGCTATGCACGCCATAGTCACCGAATCCCCCGGCGGGCCATTGCTTTTCACCGACATCGCTGCCCCCACCCCCACCGTGGGCCAGCTGCTTATCGACGTCACGTATGCCCACATCCAGCCTCCTCTCCCCAAAGCCGACGCTGGCACAGTCGTGGGCTCCGCCGGGTGCGGCCGCGTGGCAGAGGACCCGGAGGGCGAAATCGCCCCCGGTACGCTCGTCGCGTTTGCGGACGCTCAAGGTGCGTGCGCGGAGCAGGTCGTCGTCACCCGCGAGCGCGTCGTCGCCGTGCCCGAGGGGATTGATGAGGCGGTGGCCGCCTGCATGCTCGCCCCGGGCATGGCCGCGCACGCGATGCTCTACAGCGTGCGCGAGACGAAAGACGGCGACACGATGGTAATCACCGACGGAGCAAGCGAGGTGGGGCTGGCGCTCACGCAGCTGGCAGCAGCTGCGGGCGCTACCGTCTTTTCCGTCGTGCGTGATGGCTCCGGCGAGGAAGCAGCGTATGATGCCGGCGCGACGGGGGTGTTCCGCTACTACGCTGATGCCGCGCAGCGTATTTGCGAGGCCAACGGCGGCCGTGGCGTCGACGTGGTCTATGAAGCTCATTCCGGCGCACTTCCAGGGGCGATCCACCCTCTGCAACTCGCACTGGAGGCCTGCGCACCACGCTGCCTCATCTGCGCCTACGGGCAGGTGGACGCGGACGAGCAGAGCGCACGCGTCGGAATCGCGGAGCTCGAGCGCCACGGAGGTCTGTACCTCACGCACGCCTCGCTGCCGTGGTACACGCAAACAGCAGACGAGTTCCGGTACCACTCACAAGCGGTGACCCGCGCTGTTGAAGACGGCACGCTGCGTTTCCACGTGCGCGAGGTCTTCCCCCTCACCGAGGCAGCCACGGCCTTTGAGGCTGCACAAGCAACCGGGCCCGGCTGCGTCGTGGTACGGATTTAGAAGTAGCTGGCGATGGTGGGCAGCCCCAGCACCGCGTCAACCGACAGGCCCAAGAAGAGCGCTGCGAGGTAGTTATTGGACAGGATGAACAACTTCAGCGGCTTGACCTGCTCGCCACGGCGCACACCCTGGTGCAGGCGGGTCGCCATAACCAGGAAGGCGATACCGGAAACCAGCGCGACGATGAGGTAAATCCACGAGGTCGCTGGCACGAGCGCGAGCGAGACGATGACCGTCCACCAGGAGTAGAGCACGATCTGGCGGGTGGTTTCCTCCTGGGAGGCCACCACGGGCAGCATCGGGACCTCGGCGCGAGCGTAGTCCTCGCGGTACTTCATCGCCAGGGCCCAGGTGTGCGGCGGGGTCCAGAAGAAGATGATGAGGAACATCACAACCGCCTGCCACCAGCGGTCGGGCGAGCCGTCAGTCACGTTGTCACGGATGACCGCCCAGCCGACAAGCACCGGCATGCAACCGGCCGCGCCGCCCCAGATCACGTTCTGCCACGTCCTCCGCTTCAGCCACTTGGTGTAGACGAAGATGTAGAAGAAGTTGGTAAAGATGATGAAGGCGGCGGCGAGCCACGAGTTGCACAGGATGCCGAGCCAGAGCACGCTGGCGATGAGCAGCACCCAGGCGAACACGGCGGCGCGGGTCTTGGTGATCTTCGCGCGGACCAGCGGGCGGGCGCGGGTGCGTCCCATCTTCTGATCAATGTCGTAGTCGGCCACCATGTTGAAGGTGTTGGCTGCGCCGGCACCCATCCAGCCGCCGAGCAGCGTGGCCAGGATGAGCCACACGTTGACGCTGCCTCGGTCGGCTTGCAGCATCGCCGGGATTGCCGCGACCAAGAGAAGTTCAATGACCCTCGGCTTCGTCAATGCGAAATACGCCTTCACGGTCTCCAAAAACTTCTCCTCCAAACAACACGCACCGCCCTCGCGGCGGCCTTACTTACTTCCACGTTGACGCGATCGTGCGCGGGGTGCGCACGCGGTCGCGTCCTTGAGGTGCCATAGGGCCTGCGATACTAGTCGGATCGCGGGGCCGGAAAGTTCCCGTCGGCGCTACCGCATCTGGGAGCGCGGGCTGGATCTGCTCCGCCCGGCATCATTCCTTTGGTTGATGTTAGCCCTTGACCTGTCCACCTCCCAATCGGACACGCGCCGGAAAAGGTGATGAGTGGAACACCGGTGACGCTCGGCCGACTACACTGTGACAGGCAAGCGCACAACCGGGCGGGTCTGCCCGCGTGAGCGCGCGTTTTGTATATAAACATCGCAACCGATTGAGTGAGGATACTGTGACACAGTCGACCCTGCCCCCGGAACTTCAAGCCATGACCGTCCGCAATTACCCGGACGATTGGACGGAGACCGACACCCGCGCGGTAGACACCGCCCGTATCCTCGCCGCCGATGCGGTGGAGCACTGCGGCTCCGGCCACCCCGGTACCGCGATGTCGCTGGCTCCTTTGGCTTACACGCTGTACCAGCGCGTCATGCGCCTGGACCCCACCGATCCGAAGTGGGCGGGCCGTGACCGCTTCGTGCTTTCCAACGGGCACTCCTCGCTTACCCAGTACGTCCAGCTCTACCTGGGCGGCTTCGGGCTTGAGATGGAAGACCTGAAGCAGCTGCGCACCTGGGGGGCAAAGACGCCGGGTCACCCCGAGTACAATCACACCGACCACGTCGAGATCACCACTGGCCCGCTCGGCCAGGGCCTGGCCTCTGCCGTCGGTATGGCGATGGCGGCGCGCCGCGAGCGTGGCCTGTTCGACCCGGATACCCCGGCGGGCGAGAGCCCCTTTGACCACTACGTCTACGTGGTTGCGGGCGACGGCTGCCTGCAGGAGGGCGTGACCTCCGAGGCCTGCTCCCTGGCGGGTACCCAGCAGCTGGGCAACCTGATCCTGTTCTGGGACGACAACCGGATTTCCATCGAAGACGACACGCAGATCGCGTTCACCGAGGACGTTATGGCCCGCTACGAGGCCTACGGTTGGCAGACGCTGACGGTGGAGTCCGGCGAGGACGTCGCGGCCATCGAAGAGGCCGTGGAAAAGGCCAAGGCGGAGACGACCAAGCCGACGATCGTGCGCGTGAAGACCGTCATTGGCTTCCCGGCCCCCAACCTGCAGAACACGGGCGCAGCACACGGCGCTGCACTCGGTGCTGAGGAGATCAAGCTGGTCAAGGAAGCGCTCGGCTTTGACACCGACGTGGACTTCCCGGAGGAAGACGAGGTCATCGCGCACACCCGCAAGCTTGGTGAGCGCGCAGCAGCCGTCCGCAGCGAGTGGCAGCAGCGCTTCGACGCGTGGGCGGAAAAGTACCCCGAAAACAAGGCACTGTTCGACCGTCTGACGGCGCGCGAGCTGCCGGCCGGGTGGAAGGACGAGTTCCCCACCTGGGAGCCCGACGCCAAGGGCGTGGCTACCCGCAAGGCTTCTGCAGCGGCGATCCAGGCCGCGGCGGCTGCCCTGCCGGAGCTGTGGGGCGGTTCCGCCGACCTCGCTGGTTCCAACAACACACTGATCAACGGCGCTCCGTCCTTCGGCCCGGAGTCGATCACCACGGAGATGTTCACCGCGGAGCCTTACGGCCGCAACCTGCACTTCGGTATCCGCGAGCACGCGATGGGCGCGATCATGAACGGCATCGCCCTCCACGGCGGCACCCGCGTCTACGGCGGCACCTTCCTCATCTTCTCCGAGTACCTCTACCCCGCCATCCGCGTCGCGGCCCTGTCCGGGATCGACGGCTACTACGTGTTCACCCACGACTCCATCGGGCTCGGTGAGGACGGCCCGACCCACCAGCCGGTCGAGACGCTCACCGCGCTGCGCGCCATCCCGGACCTGGCGGTGATTCGTCCGGCCGATGCGAACGAGACCTCTGCGGCTTGGATCGCCGCGCTCGAGGGCCGCGAGCAGCCGAAGGCACTTGCTCTGTCGCGCCAGAACCTGCCGGTGCTCGAGGGCACCAAGGAGAAGGCCTTCGAGGGAGTGGCCAAGGGCGGCTATGTGCTTGTCGACGGGGCGAAGTCCACCCCCGACGTCATCCTCATCGCCTCCGGCTCCGAGGTCCAGTACGCCGTCGAGGCAGCGAAGCTCCTGGCCGAGGACAACGTGTCGGCCCGCGTGGTCTCCATGCCGTCGATTGACTGGTTCCTGGAGCAGTCCGAGGAGTACCAGGAGGAGATCCTCCCGCGCGCGGTCGAGGCGCGCGTGTCCGTCGAGGCAGGCACGGCGATGCCGTGGCACCGCTTCACCGGCGATCACGGCCGCAACGTCTCCCTTGAGCACTTCGGTGCCTCCGCCCCGGGCGCGGAGCTCTTCGAGCGCTTCGGGTTTACCACCGAGCACGTTGTCGAGGCGGCGCGCGCCTCGCTTGAGTCTGTTGCAGCGCAAAACTAACCGCGGCAGGTAGAAAGGGGCTGGGACACCAGCCCCTTTTGTCGCCCCAACCACGAAAGGCACACCATATGGCACACGAGAACAACAACGGCAAGCACGCGATGGTCGCGACCAACCGGATCTACGACATCGGGACCTCCGTGTGGCTCGATGATCTCTCCCGCGACCTGCTGCACGGCACCGAGAACTTCGACCTGTTCCTGCTGGAGCGCAACATCTTAGGCATTACCACCAACCCGGCGATCTTCTCGGCGGCGATTAGCGCCGGCGGCGACTACGACCGCCAGCTTGAAGAACTCCGCGAGGAGAACGTCACCGCAGAGGAAGCCGTCTACCGCATGAGCATCCTTGATGTGCAGGAGGCGTGCGACGTGCTGGCCGGGGTCTACCAGGACACGCACGGCCGCGACGGGCGCGTTTCCATCGAGGTGGATCCCCGCTACGCACACGATGAGGAGAAGACGATCAACCAGGCGCGCGAACTGTGGAAGCAGGTCGCCCGCCCGAATGCGATGATCAAGATCCCGGCTACCGACGAATCGCTGCCTGCGATCACCACCGCACTGTCCGAAGGCATCAGCGTGAACGTCACACTGATTTTCTCCGTGGAGCGCTACAAGCAGGTCATCGACGCCTACAAAAAGGGCCTTAAGCTCGCCGCTCAGCAGGGGCGCGACCTTGAAGAGATCCACTCTGTGGCTTCCTTCTTCGTGTCCCGCATGGACGTCGAGGTGGACAAGCGGCTGGAAACCATTGGCACGCCGGAGGCGCTCGCGCTGCGCGGCAAGGCAGGTATCGCCAACGCGCGCCTGGCCTACCACCTGTTCCTGGACTCCTTCAACGACGTCGATGAGCTGCCGCCGCGCGCGAACAAGCAGCGCCCGCTGTGGGCCTCGACGGGCGTGAAGAACCCCGAGTACCCGCAGAACATGTACGTGGTCGAGCTCGCGGGCCCAGACACGGTCAACACGATGCCGATGGACACCATCAACGTGGTCAACGAGATGGACCAGCTCAAGGGTGACACCTTGACCTACGCCGACGAGAAGGCCCGCGAAGTGTTTGCCGGGCTGGAGAAGGTCGGCATCAACGTGGACGATGTTGTGGCAGTCCTCGAGCGCGAGGGCGTGGAGAAGTTTGTCACGGCGTGGCAGGAGCTGCTTGACTCCACTGAGGAAAAGCTCAACGCGGCGAAGTAAAGGAGACGCGTCGAAGGTGAACGAAGACAGGGAAGCACAGGTGCAGCGGGGCAATCCGCTGCGCTCGGCCGTCGATAAGCGATTGCCCCGTATTGCTGGCCCCTCCGGCCTGGTGATTTTCGGGGTGACCGGCGACTTGGCGCGCAAGAAGCTGCTGCCGGCGGTCTACGACCTGGCGAGCCGCGGCCTGCTGCCTGCAGGCTTTGCGCTCGTGGGGTTTGGCAGGCGTGACTGGTCAAAGGAGGAATTCCAGAACTACGTGCGCGAGGCTGTGCAAGCGCGCGCCCGCACCGAGTTTGACCAAAACGTGTGGGACCGGCTAGCCGACGGGATGCATTTCGTCACCGGCGCATTCGACGACGATGCCGCCTTCGATGCTCTTGCCTCGACCCTGGTCGAGGCGGATCGCCGGCAGGGTGTTGACGGGAACTGGGCTTTCTACCTCTCGGTGCCGCCGGAGCGCTTCGCGGGCGTGGTGCACCAGCTCGACCGCTGCGGCATGGCCAAGCCTGCCGAAGGTCAGTGGCGCCGCGTGATCATCGAGAAGCCTTTCGGGCACGACCTGGCTTCAGCGCAGGAGCTGAACAAGGTGGTCAACACGGTCTTCCCGGAGCACGCGGTGTTCCGCATCGACCACTACCTGGGCAAAGAGACCGTGCAGAACATCTTGGCGCTGCGCTTTTCTAACCAGCTCTTTGAGCCCATTTGGAACGCCAACTTCATCGACCACGTGCAGATCACCATGGCCGAGGACATCGGGCTTGGTGGCCGTGCGGGCTACTACGACGGCATTGGTGCCGCCCGTGACGTGATCCAGAACCACCTGATCCAGCTGCTCGCGCTCGTGGCGATGGAGGAGCCAACTTCGTTTTCCCCGCGCCAACTGCGCGCCGAGAAGCTCAAGGTACTGCGCGCGACCTCCCCCACCGGTCCCTTTTCCGAGACGACCGCCCGCGGCCAGTACACCGCCGGCCTGCAGGGGTCTGTGCCCGTGGTGGGGTTGCGCGAGGAAGAAGGCTTCGATCCGGACTCAAAGACGGAGACCTTCGCCGCCTGCACGTTGGAGATCAACTCGCGGCGCTGGGCCGGCGTGCCTTTCTACCTGCGCACCGGCAAGCGGCTCGGGCGGCGCGTGACCGAGATTGCGCTGGTGTTCAAGCGCCCGCCGTACCAGCCCTTCTACCCGGATCAGACGAACCTGCTGACCAACAACGCGGTGGTCATCCGCGTGCAGCCGGATGAGGGCGTGCTCATGCGCTTCGGCTCCAAGGTGCCGGGCGTGGGCCTAGAGGTGCGCGACGTGAACATGGACTTCTCCTACTCCGAAGCGTTCACCGAGCAGTCGCCCGAGGCCTACGAACGTCTCATCCTCGACGCCCTGTTGGACGAGTCCAGCCTCTTCCCCACCAACTCCGAGGTTGAGCGTAGCTGGGAGATCCTTGACCCAATCCTGGAGTATTGGGACGAGCACGGCGAGCCCGACGAGTACGAGGCCGGTACCTGGGGCCCGGCGTCCGCCGACCGCATGCTGGAAAAAGACGGCCGTACCTGGCGCCGCCCTTAGACGCAGAAAGAAGGAAACTGCTTCGTGATTATTTCGCTGCCGGACACCACTACCCGCCAGATCGCAGGCGCACTGCTCAAGGCGCAGGAGAACTTCTCCATGGCCACGGGCCGCGTGCTCACGCTGCTCGTCGCCGCGCCCGAAACTGAAGATTCGGAAGCGATCCTCGAGACGGTCCGCGCCGCCACCAGGGAGAACCCGGCCCGCGTGATCGTGCTGCTGCTTGGCGACGCCTCCGCGCCCACCAGCATGAACGCCGACCTCATCATCGCCGCGCACTCCGGTGCCTCCGAGATGGTGGTCATGCGGCTCTTCGGCGAACTCACCGGGCACCTCGACGCGGTGGTCACTCCCCTGCTCCTTCCAGACACCCCGATCGTGGCGTGGTGGCCCGGGCGGGCACCCGCGAAGCCGGTGGCCTCGCAACTCGGCGCGATCGCGCAGCGGCGCATCACCAACGCGCGTGCCGACGACTCCCCGGCACCACTGCGCACCCTCGTCGAGGGCTACCACCCTGGTGACTCGGACATGGCATGGTCTCGCATCACGCCCTGGCGCGGGGTCGTCGCCTCCGCCTTGGACCGCTACGCGGATGATCCGGTGCAGTCGGTCTCCATCGCCGGCGACCCTGCCGACCCCGCTGTCCTGCTCGCGGCCGGGTGGCTCGCGGCCTGCCTCGATGTGGAGGTCACCCGCTCTCCCATTGCGCAGCCGCGCAAGGGCGTGCCTGTTGAGCACCTGGCGCTGCACTGCGAGAAGGGCGATATCACCGTCGACGTGCTTGACGCGCACACCGCGCGCGTGGCGGTCCCCGGCAGCCCCGCCTCGCATGTCGCGCTCGGCGCGCGCTCGGACGCGTCCTGCCTGGCCGAGGAGCTGCGCCATTTGGACGACGACGTCACCTACGCCCGGGCACTGCAGGCCACCACGCTGGTGCGCGAGGCAGACACCGCGCCCGCGCACGTGGTTGACGTGGTGCGCGTTGCTGACCGGCCCGCGCTCGTCGACGCCGCGGCTGACCGGTCGCTCGCACTCCTCGCTGCAATCCAAGCCGATGCCGCCGGCGGACTGCACGGCGACGGTGTCCCCCGCGTCGTGCTGACCGGCGGCACCGCCGGCATCGAGTTGCTCGCGAAGCTTGCCGAGCGCGCAGAAAGCAGCGATGTGGACGTCGCGCGCATCGAGTTCTTCTTCGGCGACGAACGCAACGTCGCCGCGACCCACCCGGACTCCAACGAGGGCCAGGCGCGCGAGGCACTGCTCGACCCGCTTAGCGTTCCGGCCGAGCGCATCCACGGTTGGGGCCTCGACGGTGGCGAGATGGACGAGGCGGTTGCCGCATACGAGCGCGCGCTCGACGAGTACGCACCGCGCGGCTTTGATCTCCACCTGCTGGGTATGGGCGGCGAGGGACACATCAACTCCCTGTTCCCCGACACGGGCGCGGTGCGCGAGTCCCGCGCGCGGGCCTTTGCGGTGACCGACTCCCCGAAGCCACCCGCAGAGCGCGCCACGCTCACCCTGCCCGCGGTGCGCAGCGCCGAGCGCGTGTGGTTGCTCGTCTCCGGTGCGGAGAAAGCCGAGGCCGCAGGCCACGTTGCCCGTGGAGCGTCGCCCGAGGACTGGCCCGCAGCAGGTGCGCGCGGCAGCCACGAGACGGTGCTGTTCGTCTCCGAGGATGCCGCAGGCGCACTGTAGCGCTGGCCCCAAAACGCATTAAGCCCCTCCCAGCTAACTGGGAGGGGCTCTATGTTTTGGAAATCTTTACGCGGCGTAGGTCTGCATCAGGTTCAGCGCGATGATGCACGCGATCCAGATCAGGCAGATCACGATGGTGTAGCGGTCCAGGTTCTTCTCCACGATGGTGGAGCCGGACAGGTTGGACTGCACGCCGCCGCCGAAGAGGCTCGACAGGCCGCCGCCTTTACCCTTGTGGAGCAGGACGAACACGGTCGCAAGCACCGATGCGATTACGAGCACGATCTCCAGAGCCAACGTCATGTGGGGCGATCCTCCACTTTCACTTTGGGGAATAATTGTTCAACCTGCATTAGCCTACACCATCACCGCGCAAAGCCTTACGGCGGACACACGACGCGCGCGTGTCCGCTCGGCGCTAAGCGACGGCGTTAGCGGCTGCGGCTGCCAGCTTGGCAAAGTCCTCGCCCTTCAGCGAGGCACCGCCGACCAGGCCGCCGTCGACGTCCGGCTGGCCGACGATCTCGGCGACGGTCTCGGTCTTGACGGAGCCGCCGTAGAGGATGCGGATGCCGTCGGCCGTCGCATCGTCGGCAAGCTCGCGGACGAGCTCACGGATCGCGTGGCAGACTTCCTGCGCGTCCTCTGCGGAAGCGACCTTGCCGGTGCCGATGGCCCACACCGGCTCGTAAGCGATGACGGTGCGGTTGAGCTCCTCGGTGCTTAAGCCGGCCAGGGAGGCACGGGTCTGCTCCTCCACGAAGCTGACGTGCTTGCCCTCCTCGCGGACCTCCAGCGGCTCACCTACGCACACGATCGGCGAGATGCCGTGCGCAAGCGCCTTCTTCGCCTTCGCGGCGACCAACTCGTCGCTCTCGTTGTGGTATTGTCGGCGCTCGGAGTGGCCGACGACGACCCAGGTGCAGCCCAGCTTTTCCAGCATAGCGGCGGAAATTTCGCCGGTGTAGGCACCGTTGTCGTGCTGGGAGACATCCTGCGCGCCGTAGGTGATCTTAAGCTTGTCCCCCTCCACGAGCGTCTGGATCGAGCGCAGGTCCGTGAACGGGACGGTCAGCGCAACGTCAACAAGCTCGTAGCCATCCTTCGGGAAAGCAAAGGCGAGCTTCTGAGCGCTGGAGATGGCCTCAAGGTGGTCAAGGTTCATCTTCCAGTTGCCGGCAATAAGTGGCTTGCGTGCCATAAGTGTGTGTTCCTCTCTTCTAGGTACCGGTGACCGCGACTACTTGGACAGGACGACGACGCCGGGCAGCTCCTTGCCCTCGATGAGCTCGAGGGAGGCACCGCCGCCGGTGGAGATGTGGGAGAATCCATCCTCATCCAGGCCGAGCGTGCGCACAGATGCCGCGGAGTCGCCACCGCCGACGACGGTGAAGGAGTCGTTGTTCTTGGTTGCAGCAATCATGGCCTCGGCGACAGCCTTGGTGCCGTCAGCGAACTGCGGGAACTCGAACACGCCCATCGGGCCGTTCCAGAACACGGTCTTGGAATCCTCGATGGCAGCAGCGTAGAGCTTCGCGGTCTCCGGACCGATGTCCAGCGACAGCCAGCCCTCCGGGATACCGTCCAGATCGACGGTCTCCTTCGCCGCGTCCTTGTCAAACTTCTCCGCAACGGCAAGGTCGATTGGGAGGACGAGCTTGTCCCCGTAACGCTCGATAAGCTCCTTGCAGGTGGCAATCATGTCTTCCTGCAGCAGGGAGTTCTGCACGTTGTGCCCCTGTGCCGCGAGGAAGGTGTAGCACATGCCGCCACCGATGACGACCTTGTCGGCCTTTGCAGCCAGCGCCTCAATCACGCCGAGCTTGTCCGAGACCTTGGACCCGCCGAGGACGACAACGTAGGGGTGCTCCGGGGCATCCTTGACCGCCGACAGCGTGGAGACCTCCTTCTCCACCAGGTAGCCGGCGTAGGCCGGCAGCTTCTTCGCAATGTCGTAGACCGAGGCCTGCGCGCGGTGGACCACACCGAAGCCGTCGGACACGAAGGCGCCGTTGTCTGCGGCCAGGTCGGCCAGCTCAGCTGCGAACTCCTCGCGCTCCGCCTCATCCTTGGAGGTCTCGCGCGGGTCGAAGCGGACGTTTTCCAGCAGCAGGATCTCGCCCTCAGTCAAGCCGTTGGCGCGCTCGTGCGCATCCTCGCCAGAGACGTCGCCTGCGAGCGCGACGAACTGGCCCAGGCGCTCGGACAGCGCCTCCGCCACCGGCTGGAGCGAGAAGGCAGGGTTAACCTCGCCCTTCGGGCGGCCCAGGTGCGCCATCGCGATCACCTTCGCGCCGCCGTCAAGCAGGGCGCGCAGAGTGGGCAGGGAGGCGTCGATGCGACCGGCATCGGTGATGTTGCCGTCCTCATCCAGCGGGACGTTGAAGTCGGATCGGACGATGACGTGGCGGCCGTCCACGCCTTCGTCGAGAAGCTGCTGCAGTGTTTGCGTAGTCATCGGTGATTGCTCCTTGATAAGTGTGTCTACGGGGGACATGATACGCAGTTTTACGCCAAGGGCCCGGTGCATGCGATGTGCACGCACCGGGCCCATCAGCGGAACCGCACGGGGTTTAGAGGTTGTCAGCGACGTGCTTGGTCATACGGACGTACTGCGAGGTGTAGGACCACTCGTTGTCGTACCAGGAGATGACCTTGACCAGGTTGTTGTCAATGACGCGGGTCATGCCAGCATCAAAGATCGCACCGTGGCTGTTGCCGATGATGTCGGAGGAGACGATCGGATCCTCGGTGTAGAGCATGGCGGTACCGAGCACCTCGTCCTCGGTGGCCTTCTTCACCGCAGCGTTGATCTCCTCTGCCGTGACGTCCTTGTTCAGCTGCACGGTCAGGTCGGTTGCGGAGCCAGTGATGGTGGGCACGCGCATGGCAAAGCCGTCGAGCTTGCCCTCCAGCTCAGGCAGAACCAGGGCCACGGCCTTTGCTGCACCCGTGGTGGTCGGCACGATGTTCTGGGCAGCGGCACGGGCGCGGCGCAGGTCCTTGTGCGGTGCATCCTGGATGCGCTGGTCGCCGGTGTAGGCGTGGATGGTGGTCATCAGACCGGACTTGATGCCGAACTCCTCGTCCAGCACCTTCGCCAGCGGCGCGAGCGAGTTAGTGGTGCAGGATGCGGCGGAGATGATGTTCTTGTCGTTGGCGTAGTCGGTGTGGTTGACGCCCCACACGTAGGTGCCATCGACGTCCTTGCCAGGAGCAGAGATGATGACCTTCTTCGCACCAGCATCCAGGTGTGCCTTTGCGGTGTCACCGGAGCGGAACACGCCGGTGCACTCGAGCACGATGTCAACGTTTGCGTCGCCCCAAGCCAGCTTGGACGGATCCTTTTCCTCGGAGACCTCGATGCGGCGGCCGTCAACACTGATGGAGCTTTCGTCGAACTCCACCTCGTGGCCGAACTGGCCGTACGCGGTGTCGTACTTCATCAGGTGTGCAAGGGTCTCGTTGTCGGTGAGGTCGTTGATCTTCACAACCTCGAGCTCGCCCTGGTACTCATCCTGGATGATGCGGAACGCTGCGCGACCGATACGACCGAAGCCATTGATGCCAATACGAGTAGTCACTGTCTAATACTCCTCTGCTGAGTCGAGTTCTACGGGGCACACGCTGCGCCCCTAGGTTCAGGCTCCTGGTGCCTACCCGCCTGCGGTTCAATCCCGTTGCTACCTGCAGGGTTACCGGGCGATTCGGCTTCCTTTTCGCCTGTCGGTGCCCAGTGTAGCGATGCACCCTCAACCCTGCATGGCTCCTGGACGGCTCCGCACGCGCTATTAGGGCGAGCCGGAAAGGTACGCAAAACCGGGGGTACAAATGCCGTTCCTCCCCCGTCGCCGGTGCCCGATTCTTCGCGCCCCCACCAGCTTTACCGACATCCTCCCCCGTCGTTCGGGCACTGAACCGACAATGAGCACACCTTTAATAGTTGACGTGACTACATTATTTCGGTGTGCAATATGTCACATTTCTGATTCGTGCGACTTTTCGTCGTCGATCGCTGCCGTCGTCGGCGGAATTCCCAGCTCTTTTGCGCGTTTATCCGCGAGCGACAACAGCCTCCGGATGCGCCCCGCCACCGCATCCTTAGTCATCTGCGGGTCCGCCAGCTTGCCCAGCTCCTCCAAGGAGGCGTGCCGGTGCTCGGCCCGCAGGTAGCCTGCCTCTGCGAGGTGTTCGGGCACATCGTCGCCGAGAATGTCCATCGCGCGCTCCACACGCCGCGCCGCGGTCGCAGCCGCCTGCGCGGAGCGACGGGTATTGGCGTCATCAAAGGTAGCTAGGCGCTGCCCCGAGCGCGCGCGCAGCTGCTTGCGGCGGCGCTTCTCGTCCCACTCCAGGCGCGAAAGCGGCGCGCCCATCCGGCTGAGCAAAATACCGATCGTCTCCCCATCGCGGATGTAGACGCGCTCCACTCCCCGCGTCTCCTTGGTCCGCGTCGGGATATCCAGCCGGCGTGCCAAGCCCACGAGCGCGAGCGCGGACTCCTCCGACGGGCACGCGACCTCAAGCGCCGAAGTCCTGCCCGGCTCCGTCAGCGAGCCGCGCGCCAAAAACGCACCGCGCCACGCGGCCTCGACGTCCGCGACCGGGCCGGAGACGATCGTGTGCGGCATGCCGACGACTGGGTAGCCTGATGCGGTGACCAGGCGCAGCTTCCGCACCACGTCGCGCATCCCGCGGCGTACAGTGACAACACACTTGCGCTCCTTGGTCGCGGACCCTGGGGCAATGATGTCCATCTCCGCCTCGACCCCAGTGGTGGCGTGCAGCAACGTCACCAGCCGGCGCGCAACCTGCTCCTCCGCGAACTCCACGACCAGCGCAATACCTTGCGGCGTGTCCTGGTAGCTGCCCGCGTAGCGGATCATGGCGGTGGCCTCCGCTATCTGCGCACTCGCATGCGTGAGGCGAACGTTCAGCAGCTCGTCTTTGACTTTCGCGGTCAGCGCCACCGTTGCCGTCCCCTTTCTGTTCATCTCTCGTTGGCCTGTATGAGCACACACAGGCGCGCGCACCAACCTCAGCTGTACTCAGCGAGGGCGCGCGTATCGACGCTTGATTCTAGCGCGCCCGGTACAACTCCAAAATCGCCTCTGCCAACTTGGCAGGGTCGTGCTTGTCCACCTGCTCGCCTTCCGGGGCAGGAATGTGGACGTCGCGAAACGCGATTCCGGCGCTCACCTGCTGCGCGGCACGCTGCAGGTGCCGACGCTCACCTTCTGAGGGCGAGATGTGGTTGTCGGCCAGGAAGTAGTCGACGCGCAGCTCCGGCGCGTGCTGGTTAAACACCTGGATGTGGCGCTCGGTACTAAAACCTAGGGTCTCGCCAGCCTGGGGCAAGAGGTTGAGCATGACGACCACCATCGCGTCGGTAGCGTTCAGCGCCTCCACGATGCCCGGCACCAAAAGGTGCGGCAGCACCGAGGAGAACCAAGAGCCCGGGCCAATGGTGACGATGTCCGCGGAACGGATCGCCTCAATCGCTTCAGGCGACGCCTCCGGCCGGTCTGGCAGCAAACGCACGCGGCGCACCTCGCCCGACGTCGACGCTACGGCAGCCTGTCCACGCACCGAGCGCAACACCCGCGGGTCGTCGTCGAGCCCGGAGACATCCGCCTCAATATCCAACGGCCGCGGGCTCATCGGGATGACACGACCGACTGAGCGAGTCCACCGCGCCACAATGTCGAGGGCGTTCTGCATCCCGCCGAACCTCTCCGCCAGGCTCACCAGCATGAGGTTGCCCAGCGGGTGCCCGGCCATCACACCGTTGCCACCAAAGCGGTGCTGCAGCGCCTCCTGCCACAGCGTGCCCTCCTCGTCGTCGGCGGTCAGCGCGGCGAGTGCCATGCGCAGATCCCCCGGCGGGATGATGGGGAACTCCCGGCGCAGCCGCCCGGAAGACCCCCCGTCGTCGGCAACAGTGACCACGGCGTTAATCTCCGTGGCCTCGGCTTCGCGGGCGGCGAGCAGGGTCTGGTACAGGCCGTGACCACCACCCAGGCAGGTTAAAGCAAGACGCTCAGTAGACGAGCTCATCGCTGACTCCTTTCACGCTGAGAAGTTGACGTCTCGCGGCACCTAGTGCCTCTGCAAGTCTCTGTGCAACACGCTGACATCCAGTTGCGGTTTCTTCCGCAGCCGTCGCCCGACCTCTTCAGCCACCGCCACCGAGCGGTGGTGCCCGCCCGTGCAGCCGATACCGACGGTGATGAAGTCTTTCCCCTCGTGGCGGTAGCCGTCGAGCGTGCTGCCGAGCAGGCGCACGAAGTTTTCGATGAAGGGCTCCGCATCGGCTTGGCCGAGCACGTAGTCGGAGACCGGCTTGTCCACCCCGCGGAATTCGCGCAGCTCTTCCACCCAGTACGGGTTCGGAAGGAAGCGGACATCCACGATCAGGTCCGCGTCGCGCGGCGAGCCGTGCTTAAACCCGAAGGATTCGATGGTGACGTGCTGGCGCCCGGAGGCCAGCTCGCCTATCGACGCCTCGATCGAACGCCGCAGGTCATGCACCGACTGGTTGGTCGTATCGATGATCACGTCAGCAATCTCTCGCACCGGCTCCAGCTCTTTGCGCTCCCGCTCGATCCCGTGCTTGAGCGTGTCCATGCCCTGCAGGGGGTGCGTGCGGCGCACCGAGTCGAAGCGCTGGATGAGCACCCCGTCACGGGCTTCGAGGTAGAGCACGAAGGGGTTGTAGCCGCCCTCCTTGATCTTGGAGATCGTCTCCATCAGCGAGCCGTTGAACATGCGCGCACGCACGTCGGTGACCACCGCCACCTTCGCCACAGGCGACTGCTCGCCGGTGGACATCTCCACCAGTTCCAAGATGAGCTGCGGCGGCAGGTTCTGGGAGACGAAGTAGCCCTTGTCCTCGAAGATCTTCGCCGCCGTGGACAGGCCACCGCCGGACAGCCCGGTGATGATGACGGGGTGCAAAACTTGCGCTGCGTTGCCCGATTGGCCCGCAGGTTGGGTCTGATGCTGATGCGACTGCGTCATACACCACATCCTAACCGAGCCGACGCGCGCACGCGGGCGGCTTTCGGCCCTGAGTTGCGCCCTTAGTTACCGCGGTGCAAGTGCTCGTAGATTGTCGTGGCGAGCTTCGGTCCCACGCCGTCGACCTCTTGAATCTCCTCCACGGAAGCCGCCTTGATCTTCTTCACGGACCCGAAGTGCTTGACCAGCTCCGTGCGCCGCGCGGGCCCGAGCCCGGGGATAGCGTCAAGAGCGGAGGCACGCATCCGTTTCGAGCGCTGCTGGCGGTGGTAGGTGATGGCGAAGCGGTGCGCCTCATCGCGGATCTGCTGGAGCAGGTACATGCCCTCGGAATTGCGCGGCAGGATCACCGGCTCATCGTCGTCGGGCACCCACACCTCTTCCAGGCGCTTCGCCAGCCCGATGAGCTGAACGTCGACGATGCCGAGCTCGTCGAAGACAGCCTGCGCGGCGTCGACCTGAGGCTTGCCACCGTCGACAATGTAGAGCTGCGGCGGGTAGGCGAAGCGCTTGTTGTCCGTGGTCTCAACCTCGGCGGCCTCTTCCGCGAACATCAGCGCCGCGCTTTCTTCGTCGGGGTTGGCCAGCTTGTCCTCGTTGTAGCGCTTGAACCTGCGGCGAGTGACCTCGGCGATCGATCCGACGTCGTTCGAGCGGCCGTCGCCGGCAGCTTCTTTGATGCGGTAGCGTCGATAATCCTGCTTCTTTGGCAGGCCATCCTCGAAGACGACGAGCGAGGCGACCACGTCAGTGCCCTGGATGTGCGAGATGTCAGTGCACTCCATCCGCAGCGGGGCCTCCTGCATGCCCAGCGCGTCCTGGATGTCCTGCAGGGCCTGCGAGCGCGCGGTGAGGTCGCCGACGCGCTTGAGCTTGTGCTGGTGCAGGGCCTCGACCGCGTTCTTGCGCACCGTCTCCATCAGCGCGGCCTTGTCACCGCGCTGCGGCACGCGGATGTCCACCTGCGCGCCGCGCAGTCCCTCGAGCAGCTCGGTGACCTCGGCGAGCTCGTCCGGCATCTCGGCGACGAGAATCTCGCGGGGCACGGGCTGCGGGGTGCGTATCGACGCCCACGATTCCTGATCCACCCCGCGCCGCTGGATCTTCTCCTCCTCGCGCTTGCGGTCTTCCGCATCCTCTTGGTGCTGCCGCTCCACAGCATCCGAGTAGTACTGCACCAGGAAGTTCTGCATGAGCACGGGCAGCGCTGGGTCCTTGTCACCCTCCTCGAGCCGCTCGGTGGAGCCCGGCTCGTCGCCGGTCTTCTCCACTACCCAGCCACGCTGCGCGCGGATGCGCCCGCCGCGTACGTTAAAGATCTGGACCGCGGCCTCGAGCTCGTCGGTATCAAAGGCGATGATGTCGGCGTCCGTATCCTGGCTCAGCACCACGGTCTGGCGCTCCATGACCTTGTTCACCGCGCCCAGGTCGTCGCGCAGCCGCGCGGCCTTTTCAAACTCCAGGTTTTCCGCGGCCTCCTCCATCTGACGCGTCATCCCGCGCACGAGCGCGTCCGTGTTACCAGACATGAAGCCGAGAAAGCCGGCGACGATCGCTGCGTACTCTTCCTCGTCGACGCGCCCAACGCAGGGTGCAGCGCACTTATCGATGTAGCCGAGCAGACACGGCCTGCCCAGCGACTCGTGACGGTTGTACACACCATTGCTGCATGTACGGATGGGAAAGACGCGGGTGAGCAGGTCAAGCGTTTCGCGCACGGCCCATGCATGCGAGTACGGGCCAAAGTAGCGCACCCCCTTGCGCTTCGGCCCGCGGTAGAAGAAAGCGCGGGGGAAGCGCTCGCGCACGCTCACCGCAAGCATCGGGTACGTCTTGTCGTCCCGGTACATCACGTTGAACCAGGGGTCGAACTTCTTAATCCAGGTGTACTCGAGCTGGAGTGCTTCCACCTCGCTGGAGACCACCGTCCACTCCACGGATGCGGCGGTAAAGACCATCTGCCGGGTCCGCGGGTGCAGGTGCTCCGGAGGCTGGAAGTAGTTGTTCAGCCGCGAGCGCAGGTTCTTTGCCTTGCCCACGTACACGACGCGCCCGTTCGCGTCGCGGAATTTATACACGCCCGGGTCGGTGGGAATCGTGCCCGTCGCCGGGCGGTAGTCCTGCGGGTTTGCCAATCAGCTCGTCCCTTTCCGTTGTGCGCTGCTTATTCCGCGGGGTCCTCCGGCATGTACTTTGCCTCGAGGTCGCGGAACTTCGCGACGGCCTCAAGCGCGTGCTCCTTGTCGCCCGCCTGGATCGCCCACAGCGGCACGTACTCAAACTCCGGCAGCTCCAGGCGTGCCATGCGCGAGCCCTTGGGGAAGGACAGCCCGTAGATCACCAACCAGGGATAGAAGCGCGTGCCGATGATGTTGGCTACTTCCACCCCGTCCTCGTTGACGCGCACGCGCGGCCGAGTCAGGCAGATCCAGGACACGATCGAGATGACAATGCCGACGCCCACGAAGGCAAACTTATCGATCCCGGTAATGGCAACGCCGGTAAACTCCACGTCCACGACCGAGGCCATGAAGAAGTGCACCGCCATAACCAGCACGATCCACGCGACGGCCACACGGCGCAAGAAGCGCGACTTGACGGTGAGCTCCCAAGGCTTAGTCGAGGTCAGCGCGTGGGGGTCGAGGGCGTTGAGGTAGACGAGCTCCTCGTCGCTCAGCTTGCGCGTCTGTGTCGCATGCTGCGCGTCGTTTGCCTCCCCCGTTGCCCCGGAACCGCCAGTGGACCCTGTCTCCCCTGTCACGCGAACGTCCTTTCCTTCCCGCGGCCCGCACGTCGAGCCTGCGCTACCGTCAATTACCTTGGGATCCTAGTCACGGGCGCGCAGCGCGCGCACCTTTCCCAGCTCTACCGCCGCGCCGAGCGCCGCGCGAACGGCGGCCTCGCCCTTGTCCTCCTTGGCGTCCTCACCACCGGAGCGCTCGTAGGCCTGGTCTTCATCTTCTACGGTGAGCACACCGTTGCCCACGGGCGTGCCCTCGTCGAGGGCAACGCGGGTAAGCCCGCTGGTCACCGAGTCACAGACGACTTCGAAGTGCGGCGTCTTGCCGCGGATCACGCAGCCGAGCGCCACCACAGCGTCGTAGCGGCGGGCGCAGGCCTGCACCACCACGGGCAGCTCCATCGCGCCATCCACCAAGTACTCGTCGGCCTTCGCGCCGAGCTCGCGTGCCGTGGCCAGCGCACGCTCGCGCAGGGTATCGACGATCCGCGCATTCCAGCGCGTGGACACAATTGCCACCGTCAGGCCTTCAGCCTGCGGCGAATACGGTTCCGGCTCACCAGAGGAAGCCATAAGTTTTTCCACTCCATTCGAGTCGTCGCTTCTAGAGACAGGCGTCTTTCTAGAATACGTGCAATCAGCCTGCCGACGGCGCACCGCCATCGGCAGCCGGCGTGTGTGCATCCAACCACTGCGCAACGCCCGGCAGGTCATGGCCCATCCGGTCGCGCTTGGTGCGAAGGTAGCCGATGTTGTCGTGCGAGGGCACGATCTCAATCCGGGTACGGCCGGCAACCTGTGGGCCGAACCCGCTGAGTGCGTGAACCTTGTCCGGGTTGTTGGACAGCAGCTGCATGGATTCGATGCCCAGGTCGGCGAGGATTTGGCCGGCGACTGAGTACTCGCGGGCGTCGATAGGCAGCCCCTGCTCTAAGTTTGCATCCACCGTGTCAAGGCCCTGGTCCTGCAGCGCGTAGGCCTGCAGCTTGGCCAACAGGCCGATCCCACGGCCCTCGTGTCCACGGACGTAGACCACCACGCCGCGGCCAGCCTCGTGGATGCGGCGCATGGACTCGTGCAGCTGCGGGCCGCAATCGCAGCGAGCCGACGCAAACGCGTCGCCGGTCAGGCACTCGGAGTGCACGCGCACGAGCACGTCGTCGGCACCGGCGAGCTGCGCGGGATCACCAGCGACGAGTGCGACGTGCTCGGTGCCGTCAATGTCGTTGCGGTAGCCCACGGCGTGGAACTCGCCGAACTCGGTGGGCAGGCGCGTCTCGGTGACGCGGGAGACAAAGCGTTCGTGGCGGCGACGATACGCAATGAGCTGGTCAATCGAGATCATCACCAGGCCGTGGGTGTCGGCGAATTCGCGCAACTCATCGAAGCGGGCCATATCCGTCGGGTCCTGCTCGGAGACGATCTCGCACAGCGCACCGGCCGGACGCAGCCCCGCCATCCGAGCGAGATCCACGCTGGCCTCGGTGTGCCCGTCGCGGGCGAGCACGCCGCCGGGTCGGGCGCGCAGCGGCACCACGTGCCCCGGGCGGGTGAAGTCGTTCACGGTGGTCTCAGCGCTGGCGAGTCGGCGTAGCGTCTCGGCACGCGAGGCCGCGGAAATGCCAGTCGTGCCGGTCGCCGCGTCCACCGTCACGGTATAGGCGGTGCCGCGGGCGTCCTGGTTGCGCGCCACCATCGGCGGCAGATTGAGCCGGTCGGCGTCTTCGTTTTCCAGAGCGACACAGATGTAGCCGGAGGTGTAGCGCACCATAAACGCCACGAGCTCTGGGGTGGCGGCTTCGGCGGCGAAGATCAGGTCACCCTCGTTTTCCCGATCCTCATTATCCACCACAACCACCGCTTCGCCGCGGGCAATGGCGGCGATGGCGTCCTCGACAGCATCCAAGCGGGAACCGTTACTCATAGTCGTTTACCTTAGCCCGCACCATATTCTCCACGTACTTGGCTACCTGGTCGACCTCCAGGTTCACCGGCTCGCCGACGCGCAGCTCGCCCGCGGTGGTTTCTGCAAGCGTGGTGGGAATCAGCGAGACCTCGAAGAAGTCTTCGCCTACCGCAGAGCCCACCGCGGACACGGTCAGCGAGGTGCCGTTGACCGCGATCGAGCCCTTCTCCACCACGTAGCGGCGCAGGCCCTCTGGCAGGCTAAACCGCAGCACGTCCCAGCGCGGCCCCGGCGTGCGCGAAAGCAGCTTGGCCACGCCGTCCACGTGGCCCTGCACGATGTGCCCACCTAACCGGTCGCCCACCTTCAGTGCTCGCTCCAGGTTCACCCGCGTCCCTTCCTGGTTCGCCAGCCCGAGCCGGGTCCGCCGCATCGTCTCCGGCATCACATCGGCCCAAAAGCGCTCGGGCCGCGGCTGCCCGTCTTCGAGTGCCTCCGGCAGCCCGGTCACAGTCAGGCACACCCCGTCGACAGCAATCGAGTCGCCATTGCGCGCATCCTCGGTCACCTTCGGCGCGCGGATACACACGCGTGCATCTGTTTCGCCCAGTTCCACGGCCTCGATCGTGCCGACTTCTTCAATCAGTCCGGTAAACACTGCGTATCCTGCCTACTTATCCTGTTCAAGCAAATCTTTTCGTGCCATCTCGATGAGCACGTCTTCACCCAGCTGTATCACGCGCTCGACGCGGAAGCGCTGCGCCTGACTCATCGTCGTGGCGAGCGGCCCGCCGAGCACCCCGCGGCCGGCACCGAGTAGCGCCGGGGCAACATACGCCTGGATGCGGTCGACGAGTCCCGCGTTCACGAAGCTGAGCGCAAGAGACGCGCCGCCTTCAACGAGCACGTCGCGCGCCCCGCGCTCCCACAGCGCCGCCAGCGCGCTCTCCGGGTCCGGGTACTGCGTAAAGCCGAGGCGCGCGAGGTTGCCGGTGATCTCGCGGGTGCCCACCACCACGCGCTCCGGCTGGGTTGAGTACAGCTCGCCGTCCGAGCGGCGCGCGGTGAGCTGCGGGTCGTCCGCGAGTGCGGTGCCGGTACCCACGATGATCGCGTCGCGCCGCGCCCGATCACGATGTACGTGCGCACGCGCCGCCTCGCCAGTAATCCACTTGCTCGTCCCATCGGCCGCAGCGGTAAACCCATCAAGGGTCGCCGCGTACTTCCAGGTCACCGCAGGCCGCTGCATGCTTATCGACGCCCACCACGCCCCCAGCGCCACCACCTTCCGCGGCTCGTACGCCACCTGCACTCCCGCGCGCCGGAGCACTTCCGCGCCCCCAGCAGCTTCGGGGTTCGGGTCTTTGGTGAGGTAGATGACCTGCGCTACGCCCGCCTCTATCAACGCGTGCGTGCACGGACCGGTGCGCCCTGTGTGCGCGCAGGGCTCGAGGGTCACGATCGCGGTCGCGCCCTGCGCCCGCTCACCGGCTGCTGCCAAGGCGTTGACCTCAGCGTGCGCGCCGCCGGCGGGCGAGGTGGTGCCTACGGCAATGAGGTGACCTGAGGCGTCGATAATCGCGCAGCCGACTGGCGGATTCGGCGACGTCGTGCCCCGCACGCTCTCACCTGCGGAAATCGCCGCGGCGATGCCCGCCTCTACCGCGGCTGGATGCGGCCGTACGTTACTCAGTTGGCACCGCCGCGCGCCTCTTGGGCGAGCTCGCGCAGGCGCTCAACCGCCTCGGCCGGGTTGTCCGCACCGAAGACCGCGGAGCCCGCAACAAAGGCGTCAACGCCGGCCTCCGCCGCCTGCGCGATCGTCGCGTTCGCGATGCCGCCGTCGATACCAATGATCGTGTCGAGCCCCTCGGCTTTGATGTGGTCACGCAACGCCATGACCTTGCCAAGCACCTCCGGCATGAACTTCTGCCCACCGAAGCCGGGCTCCACGCTCATCACCATGACCTGGTCAAACTCGCCCACCGAGTCCAGGTAGGGCTCGATCGGAGTGCCCGGCTTGACCGCAAAGCCCGACTGGACGCCGAGCTCGCGGCACTTACGCCCCGCCGCCACGTGGTCCCTGGTTGCCTCCACGTGGAAGATCATGCGGTCCCCGCCTGCCTGAACGTAGGTGGGAAACCAGCGCTCCGGGTCTTCGATCATCAGGTGCATGTCCAGAAACTGGTCCGTGACACCGTCGACGGCCTTAGTCACGTCGGGGCCGAAGGAGAGGTTGGGCACGAAGTGACCATCCATGATGTCCACGTGGATCAAGTCCGCGTTGGGCACTTTGCGCACGTCGCTGCCCAGGTTTGCGTAGTCTGCGGCGAGAATTGATGGGGCGATGTAGATCATGGTGCTAAGCCTACTTCTTTCGCAGCACCGCGAAGAACATTGCGTCGGTGCCGTGGCGGTGCGGCCACATCTGCACGCTGCGCGCCTCGCCGGTTTCGGTCATGCCGCAGGCGTACGGGCTCGCATCGAGCTCTTCGACCTCGCCGCGCCCAAGCGCGTCGTCGACCACTCCGCGTGTCTCGCGCACATCGGGCGAGCAGGTCGAGTAGATCACGACACCGCCGGGACGGGTAAGTGAGATCGCAGAGGCCAGCAGCGCCTTCTGCAGCGGAACCAGCTCGTCGATGTCGCTTTCCTGCTTGGTCCAGCGGGCTTCCGGGCGGCGTCGCAAAGCACCGAGCCCCGAGCACGGGGCGTCGACCAGCACGCGGTCGTAGCCGGGCGCAAGGCCGGGGTCGCGACCGTCCACAGTGTCGACGTTGACCGGCAGGCCCTTCACCGCCTTGCGCACCAGGTCAGCGCGGTGTTTGCTGGGCTCGACGGCGTCGACGGTGGCGCCGTCGATACGCGCGAGTGCGCCGATGAGCGCAGCCTTGCCGCCGGGACCGGCACAGAGGTCAAGCCAACGGCCTTGATCATCGTCGACCGGCACTTCGGCGACGGCGCGCGCGATGAGCTGCGAACCCTCGTCCTGCACCGCGGCGAGCCCCTCGCGCACCGGCGCAAGCTCACCCGGATCCCCCTCCTCGAGGTAGACGGCGTAGGGCGAGTAACGTCCCTGCTCGCCGCCGACGGCTAGGGCGAGCTCCTCTGCGCTGAGCTCTCCGGGGCGCGCAACCAGGTGCACACCAGGGCGAGCCGAATCAGCCTCGAGCGCGGCAGCCAGCTCGTCGGCCTGGGCACCCAGCGCGGTGTGGAAAGAGCGCGCGATCCACGCCGGGTGCGCGTGCTCGAAGGCGAGCGCGTCGAGTGCGTCCGAGGGCATGAGCCGGTCGAACCACTGCTGGCGCGTCGAGCGCCCAATGGTGCGCAAGATGCCGTTGGCAAAGCCCTTCGCCTTGCCCTGGCCCGCAGCCTCCACGAGGCGCACAGTGGTATCCACCGCGGCGTGCGGCGAGACGCGCGTGTACAGCAGCTGGTACGTGCCAAGGCGCAGGGCGGCGAGCACCCACGGGTCGATCTTGTCCAACTCGCGGGAGGAATTCGCCGCGATCACCGCATCGAGCACGCCCTGGGTGCGCAGCGCGCCATAGGTCAGCTCGGTGGCAAAGGCCGCGTCGCGGCCGGTGATGCGCCGCTCGCGCAAAAGACCGGGCAGCACGAGGTTCGCGTAGGCCCCGTCCGTTGCCACGCGGTGCAGCACCTCCAGCGCCGCCTCGCGGGCCGGGTCGTTGATCGCTACTTGCCGCTGCTGCTTCGGTGCGCGCCTACGCGCCGCCGGCGCGGTCTTCTTCGGCTCACGCCTACCTGCGGCACGGGAACGAAATCCGCCACTCACTCAAACACCACTCCTTGCGCTACCACGTCCTGCTGCAAGCCGCGGCCCCAGTCCGCCGCAGCCATCATCTTCTTCCCCGGCGGCTGCACCGTGGTCAGGATCACGTCCTGGGTCCCGGTACCCACGCGCACCTCGTTCTTCTCGACGCTCACGTGCCCGGGTTCGAGCGAGTCCGTCTCGCCGACCTTGACCGGGCCCACCTTGACGCGCTGGCCCTCCCAGGTCGTCCACGCGCCCGGGCCGGGGGTGTGGGAGCGCACGGCACGGTCGATCTGATCTGCCGCCGCGTGCCAGTCAATGCGCGCGTTGTCAGTGGTGAGCTTCGGCGCGTAGCTGGCCTCGCCCTCCTGCGGGGTTGGCGCGAGCGTGCCGTTTTCCAGCCCGGTCATCGTTTCTACCAGCAGGTCCGCGCCCGCGTAGGCAAGGCGGGTCAGCAGCGAATCCGCGGTGTCATCGGCCGCGATGTCCTCGGTGAGCGTGGCGAGCACCTCGCCGGTATCCAAGCCCTCGTCGATCCGGAACGTCGTCGCGCCGGTTGTCGCATCACCCTCCCGGATCGCGGCCTGCACGGGGGCCGCGCCGCGCCACCTGGGCAGCAGCGAAAAGTGCAGGTTGACCCACCCGTGCGGGGCGAGCTCCAGCATGTCCTTGGGAATCAAGTTGCCGTAGGCCACAACTGGGATCGCCTCCGGGGCGAGTGCTTCCAGCCGCGCGCGCACTTCTTCGTTCTCGCGCAGCGACTCGGGCGTGAGCACCTCAATGCCGTGCTCTTGCGCCAGGGCCTTGACTGGCGAGGGGTGCAGCGTCCTGCCCCGCCCGCGACGGGCATCGGGGCGGGTCAGCACCGCCACCACCTCGTGCTCGGAATCAATGAGCCGCTGCAGCGCCACCACTGCGGGCTTCGGGGTACCGGCGAATACAACTCGCATCTAGTTCTCCTTCCACCATTCGGAAGCGTGAATCGCGGCCATCGCCGCTTTCCGCTCCTCGCGTTCCATCCGCTGCATAAACATGACTCCGTCCAGGTGATCCGTCTCGTGCTGGATGCACCGCGCAAGCAGCCCCGAGGCAGCGATTGTCACGGGTCGACCCTGGACGTCATTCCCGGTTGCCAGGACATTGGCTGCGCGGGTGATCGTGCCCTGCACGCCCGGAACGGAAAGGCAACCCTCGACGCCAGTCTGCGTCTCCTCGCCCACCTGGTGCCACACCGGGTTGACTAGGTGGCCGCGCATGCCGTTGCAATCGAAGACGAACAACCGGATGCCTAGGCCAACCTGGTTGGCCGCAAGCCCCACCCCGCCGGAGGCGTCCATAATGTCCAGCATCTCCGCGGCGGTGCGTCGCAGCCCCTCGCCGAACTCCGCGACAGGGCACGCAGCCGTCTTGAGTATTGGGTCGCCAAAAAGGCGCAAACTCAGCGCAGTCATGTCTGCCAAGTGTACTGTCCCACCCCTCAAGCACACTGCAAGGACTACCCCACGTCAATGGGGTTGACTTGGATACGCAACGGCAGCGTCTGCTTGCGCGCAGCCCGGTGCACCGCACCCGCCCGCAACGCCCGGCCGAGCTCGGTACGTCCGCGCAGCGGCGAGCGCACGAGCATCCGCTGCGCTTCGCCGTATCTGGGCACATCCCACTCGCCCGGGAGCGTGACCCCGGCGGGCAGGTCGACAGGCCCCAGTACCTCTGCATGCTCGGGCAGCTCCACATGCGCGAAGAAGTCCTCGAGCGCGTGCCGGGGCGCATCCACGACGGCAATGTGCACCGCTGGTGGAAAGCGCGCATCTCTGCGGTGCGCCAGCTCTAACGCCGCATGCCCTGCCGCGTCCCAGCGGATGAGGTGTTGCACGACCGGCAGTGCGGGGTCAGCCACGACCACGACCTCCCCGCCTGCGCTGTGCGGTTGCACCAAGGTGGCCGCCTGCAGCCACTTGGCAAAGGTGTCCTCAGTTGCGCGTAAGTCCGGCCGGTGCAGCAGCGCCCAGACGTCCAACAGGATCGCCGCGCCGTAGCCTCCTTCCGCGGGCGGCTCCGCCCCAGGCGTCGCGACGATAATCGCGGGCTCACCAGGCACCGCGTCGAGCACCTTGTCACCCCAGGAGGTGCGCACCCGGAACTGCGCGAACGCCCGGCCGAGCTCCTCTGCTGTCCGCTCGGTGCCCAGCACCGTGGCGCGCACCCGCCGCGAGCCGCACGCGGGGCACACGTGCGCGAGGTCCATCCGCCCGCACCATCTGCAGGTCGGGGCCGCCGCCTCTTCGCCCGAGGGCAGGCCGAGCGGGCCGTTGCACCACCTGCAGCGGGCAGGCGTCCGGCACTGCCCGCAGGCCAAAGACTGGATATAGCCCGTGCGCGGCACCTGAAAGAGCACAGGTGCCCCGCGCTTGAGCGCGCGCCGGGCGGCCATGAAAGCCTCGGAAGGAAGGCGCGCGTGCCGCGCCCGCGGATCCCTTTCAAGCGCGATATCGGAATCGCCCGCGGCGTGGATGTACGGACTGAGCTGGCGCAGCACCGGGCGCGGCGCAACCAGTTCGTGCATCCAGCCGGACTCGACGAAAAGCTGCGCCTCCGCCGTCCGGGCCCATCCGCCAAGCACGAGCGGGACTCGCTCCATCGCGGAGCGCGTGGTGAGCACCTCGCGCGCGTGCACGTACGGCGCGCGCGGATCCACCAGGTTTGCATCCCCGTCGTGCATGAGCACCATCAGCCGCAAGTCGCGTACCGGCGCGAAAGCCGCCGAGCGGGTGCCCACCACGATGCGGCCCTGCCCGTGCAGAATCGACAGGTAGCGTGAGTAGCGGGCCTGCGGGCCCTGGCTCGCCGTGAGAGTGGTCACCTGCTTCGCGCTCACCAACTCACGCAGGGCTCGCTCGCAACTATCGACGTCACGCTGATCCGGCACCACAATCAGCACCCCTCCCCCGTCGCGCGCAAGCTTGACGCCCAGGGCCGCAAGCGCGCCCGCCCAATCGTCGCCGGGGGCCACCTGCCAGGCGGCGCGCGCCATCTTGCCCTCGAGTACCGCGTCGACGAAGCTCTCGCCGAACTCGTAGCTGCTCCAGGCAGACAAGTCGGGCTCCGCTACCTCGCCGAGCTGTGCCCACGGCGTCGAGGTATCTGTCTCCTCGGCTTTGGCGTGGCGCGCAGGGATGGCTGCGCGGTAGATGTCTGAGCGGACGCCCGCGTACCGCTGCGCTAAGGCGTCGATAAGCGAGCGAAGCTGCTCTGGGGCGACCTGCTCGGGCGAGATCACCCGCTCGATGAAGCGGAGGCTGCCCTCGTGCGAGGAGGCGGCAGTGCGCTCCAGGACGATCGCGTCGACCAGTCTGCCGGCGAAGCGGATCCGCACCCGCACCCCCGGTTGCGCCGCGTCGGACTCCCCTTCGGTGACCAGGTAGTCGAAAGGGCGGTCGAGCTGCGGCAAGCCAAGCAGCGGCAGTACCCGAGCGACGGGAAAGCGAGCAGCAGGCTGGGACATGGTGCCAGATTCTAGCGCAGCGCTGTCCCCTGCCGTGCCCCGCCGGTTGTGGCTACTGGGTCGCGGCCTTGAGCTCCTCGACCTTGTTGAGCTGCTCCCACGGCAGCTCCACGTCGGCGCGACCGAAGTGGCCGTACGCGGCGGTCTGCCCATAGATGGGGCGAAGCAGGTCGAGGTCGCGGATGATAGCGGCCGGGCGCAGGTCAAAGACCTTGTCCACCGCCTGCTGGATCGACGCGTCGGTGTGCCCCTCAGCGGCGGTGCCGAAGGTCTCCACGTAAAGACCCACCGGGTTCGCGCGGCCGATCGCGTAGGCGACCTGCACCTCGACGCGCTCGGCAAGGCCCGCGGCGACGATGTTCTTGGCCACCCAGCGCATGGCGTACGCGGCAGAACGGTCCACCTTTGAGGGGTCCTTGCCGGAGAACGCGCCGCCGCCGTGGCGGGCCATGCCGCCGTAGGTATCGACGATGATCTTGCGACCGGTCAGCCCCGCATCGCCCATCGGACCGCCAAGCACAAAGGACCCAGAGGGGTTGACCAGCAACTTGGTGTCGTCGGTATAGAAGCGCTCGAGGCCCGCGTCCTTGATCACCCACTCCAGCACCTGCGTGCGCAACGCCTCGCGCAGTGCCTCGCCGTGGAAGTCCGGGTCGTGCTGGGTAGAGATAACCACGGTGTCAAGGGCAACCGGACGGTCGCCGTCGTACGCGAAGGTGACCTGGGTCTTACCGTCCGGGCGCAGGCCCACGACCGTGCCCATCTTGCGGACTTCGGTCAGGCGTCGGGCCAGGCGATGCGCGGTGGCAATTGGCAGCGGCATGTACTCCGGGGTCTCGTTCGTGGCGTAGCCGAACATCAGGCCCTGGTCACCCGCACCTGCTTGGTCGTTTTCCTCCACTGAGTCGTGCTCGCGCACCTCCTGCGAGGTGGTCACACCATCTGAGATTTCCGCGGACTGATCCCCGATCGCGATGTTGACGCCGCACGTACGGCCGTCGAAGCCGACCTCAGAAGAAGTAAAGCCAATGCCCACAAGCTTGTCGCGGACAATCTTGGCGATGTTGGAGTACGCGCTCGTCTTCACCTCGCCCACCACATGCACCTGGCCCGTGGTCACCAGCGTCTCGACGGCAACGCGGGAGGCCGGGTCCTGCTTCAGCATGTCGTCCAGAATGGCGTCCGAGATCGCGTCACAGATCTTGTCCGGGTGGCCTTCCGTTACAGACTCACTAGTGAACAAGCGGTAGTAGGGATCAGTAGACAAAACGGTCTCCTCTTTCGATGCAGCAATAACGTGTATTACGCACCCGCGCCAACTGGGAACCACCAGACAACAACGCTGGTCTCACATGGAATCACGGGCAGGCACCGGGGTGCTGCGCGCACGCGTTGCGGCGGGAACTTCACCAACAATAGACCAAGCGGTCTAAATGCGCAATGTCGGCTCTCGGAACGCTTGGGCGCATACCGGGCTTGCGCCACGACCTGGGCTTTTGGGGACGCCAGCGCCATGGCGAAGCAACGGGGCTTCATACAGCTGACTGTCAGGCCAATTCCGCACAGGCGGAAGTTTTTGCTTGTCGACGGCGGCTGTCTCGGCCGGTTCAATGTTGCCGGTCATACAGCTGACTGCCAGACTAATTCCGCACGAGCGGAAAACTGAGGCGGACTGTTAACGGCACCTCAACCCCCGCCCAGCAAGCTCCCAGACTAATTCCGCACAGGCGGAAGTTCGGGCGAGCTGATGCTTGCCGACGCTCGGTCGCCACGGCCAGCTCGCCATGGTGCCTCTCGTCCAGCAGGCTCCCAGACTAATTCCGCAGAGGCGGAAAACAAGGCCCTATGTTCGAGCCAGATAAACACACTTCAAGCACCGGCAGAAATAAGCGCTCATCAGGCATGTTCGAAATGTTTAACGGCCATGTTAGACCCATTTGTTAGCGTGCACACATTCGACGAACACACACCACAACACACCAAAAACCCAGGGAGCCACGCCAATGTCCGACACCAAAGCACCACCAAAGACCCCGACCCAAGTCCGAGAAGAAATCATCGGCCACTACACCGCCCTGAGCCAACACCACGCCCAAGTACTTAGCGCGATTAGCCAACTATGCGAGCGTGATATTCAACGCGAGTACGCCTGCAAAAGCATCCCCGTGTGGCTGATCCGCTACTGCAGGATGAAAAAATCCCGCGCCTACGAATACACCGCAGTCGCCATCAAACTCCGGCGCTTCGCCTACCTCTGCGAAGCCTTCCACAAAGGCAAGATCGACTACTCCACCGTGAGACTGCTACTGAAACACATCCACAAAGAAAACGAGCACCGCCTCGTCGACCTTGCCATCGAACTCGGCTACCACGGACTCGAAGAAGCACTCGCCGGCCAACAAGACAACAACACCGACCCCACGCCACCAGCCAAAGGCCTCCACCTACGCGAAGACGGCCGCCTCACCCGCGGATGGTTCACCATGAGCGCGGTCGACGGCGCCCAATTCAAAGCAGCACTCAAAGCAGGTGCCCTGGCCTACCACGCAGGTCTGAACTCCATGAGCGACTACGTCGACGAAAAAGGAGAGTTCGATGAGACCAAACTCACCACCGCATTAGAAGAAGCCACCACCCGACCCGATACCAGCGGCGCCGACATCCTCAACACCGGCTTCGGACTGCCACCACAACGCTTCCTCCTCCACGCACTTATGGGCATGGTCCAACTGGTACGCTCCGGCATGGCCAAAAGCACCCGGCTGGCACCAGCCGCACAAGTCAACATCATGATGAGTATGAGCGGCAACGGGTATCTTCCCAACAACAAGGCCGTACCCGCCTTCAACCTCGCCAACGTCGCCGCCAACGCTGAAGCCCGCGGCGTGCTTTTCGACGACCACGGACTGATCATCAACTACGGGCGCAAACGCCGACTCGTCTCCAAAACCCAAATGGAAGCACTCATGAGCATGTGGGGGCATCAATGTGCCATGCCCGGATGCAACCATGACATGTTCATGCAAGCCCACCACATCGACGAATGGGTCAACGGAGGACACACCGACCTCGACAACCTCATCCCCCTGTGCTCCTCGTGCCACTCCATGGTCACCGACCGAGAAATACTCATCATGCGCCACGGCATAGAAATCCACTTCATCGCACCCGACGGCGCACGCTGGGTCTCCAAAGACAGGCAAACCCCGAAACGCGACGACAACGCCCGCCTCCAATGCGAACTCGAAGACTACGGCGACAACTTCGCCGACAAACCATGCGACGACAACGAATGCGAAAACTGCACCTGCACAACAGAAGAGAACTCTGACTAGCGCGTCAGAGACTCAAGCACCCGAAACGCAACGTTACTTCTCGAAGCGCTCCACCGCGTCCCAGATCCGTGCCGCAACCTCGTGCTTCGACCCGTCCGCAACCTCGGCGACGCCGCCGTCGCGTGTGAGCAGCCAACCGGAGTTGCGCGGCTGCCCAAATACTTTGCCGCCGGAGACATCGTTGACCATGAGCATATCTGCACCCTTACGCGCGAGCTTCGCCTTCCCGTGCTCCAAAGGCTGATCGGTCTCGGCCGCGAAGCCGAGAATCCGCGCCTGCGTCTCGCCCGCGTCGCGCATGGCAACCAGGCCGCGCAAAATGTCCGGGTTCTCCATCAGGTGCAGCGTCTCCAGGTCCTCGTTCGCCTGCCCCTTCTTCAACTTCGAGGTTGCCTCGTGCTCCGGGCGGTAGTCGGAGACCGCAGCGGCCATGATGATCACGTCCGCCTCGGCCGCGCGCTCGCGCATCGCTGCCTCCATCTCGCGTGTGGAACGCACCCGCACCACCTCGGCACCCGCGGGAGTCTCCAGTTCTTCGGTGTTTCCGGCGACGACGGTGACGTGGGCCCCCTTGTGCGCGGCGACGTCGGCAAGCGCAAAGCCCTGCCGTCCCGACGAACGGTTGCCGATGTAGCGCACCGGGTCGATGTTTTCCTGCGTCCCGCCTGCGCTGATGAGCACGCGCTTGCCAGACAGCGACTGCGACAGCGGGCCCGTGGCGAGCACCGTGCGCGCCATCTCCGCGATCACATGCGGCTCCAGCAAACGCCCGGGGCCTGTGTCCTTCCCCGTGAGTCGGCCGTGCGCGGGCTCAAGCACAGTGATCCCGCGCTCGCGCAGGGTGGTGACGTTCGCCTGCGTGGCCGGATTGAGCCACATCTCCGTGTGCATCGCCGGCGCGATCACGATGGGACAAGTGGCGACGAGCACCGTGGCGGTGAGCAGGTCATCCGCACGACCTGCGGCGATGCGTGCAATCACATCCGCCGTAGCCGGGGCAATGACCACCAGGTCCGCCTCCTGACCGACCCGCACGTGCTGCACCTCGTCCACCCTCGAGAACACGCCCGTGTCCACGGGGTGGCCAGACAGCGCCTCGAAGGTGGCCGCGCCGACGAACTCGAGTGCGCTTGGGGTGGGCACCACGCGGACGTCGTCGCCAGCCTCCTTAAAGTCCCGTACGAGGTGGCACGCCTTATAAGCCGCGATGCCGCCGGCCACCCCCACAACGACGCGCCGCCCCCGCTGCTCATCCGTAGGTGCCTTGACGCTTCTTTTCTGCACATCGCTCATGGCACCCAAGCATACGCAATGCGCAACGCCCGCCAGCCGAGGGGACGGCGGGCGGGCGTTACGACGCTACGGTCTGTTTACTGGCCTTCTTCGTGCTCCAGCAAACCAGCCTGGATTTCGCGCAGCGCGATCGAAAGCGGCTTCTCGCCGGGTTCCGGCGTGACCAGCGGGCCAACGAACTCGAAGACGCCGTCCTCGGAGTCCTGGTAGAAGCTGTTGATCTGGCGGGCGCGCTTGGCCGCGAAGATGACGAGGGCGTACTTGGACGACACCTTCGTCAGCAGCTCGTCGATCGGGGGCGCGGTAATACCTTGCGGGGTGTCGTAGGTCTTCTGCTCCGGCGAATCCGTGGTGACCTGCGACTGATCCTCAGTAATGTTGCTCACTAAAACCTACTCGTTTGTCTCGTTGTTCGTGCTGTTCATCAGGATGCTGGCGATAGCCGCGACGGCGGTGTCCACATCATCGTTGACCACTACATCGTCGAACTCGTGCTGTGCATTGAGCTCTTCACGTGCGGTAAGCAAACGACGCTGGATCACTTCTTCCGTCTCTGTGCCTCGGCCGGAGAGACGCTGCACCAGAATCTCCCACGAAGGCGGGGCCAAAAAGACGGTCGACGCCTCGGGCATCAGCCGCTTAATGTTGCGCGCGCCTGCGAGGTCTACTTCCACCAGCACGGGACGGCCCGCGTCAAGCGCCTCCTGCACCGGACCGGCCGGTGTACCGGAGCGCTGTAATCCGCCATGAATGTCGGCCCACTCCAGCATCTCGCCTGCATCAATGCGGCGCTGGAAGTCATCAGCACTGACAAAGAAGTAGTCTTCCCCGTCGACCTCGCCCGGACGCGGTGCCCGGGTGGTCATGGAGACGGAGAAGTACAGATCAGGGACATCGCTCACAAGCCTGTGCACCACTGTCGACTTACCTACAGCGGAGGGGCCGGCCAGCACGACCAGCCTGCCTCGCGGCGATACCTCAGTCATGGTTTAGTCCTCGGAGAAACCGAAGCGCTCGAGCAGCGCACGACGCTGACGCTCACCCAGGCCGCGCAGGCGGCGGGTCTGTGCGATCTCCAGCTCTTCCATGATCTCGCGGGCCTTGACCTTGCCCACCTTCGGCATTGCTTCGAGCAGTGCGGAGACCTTGGTCTTGCCGATGATCTCGTCGGACTCAGCCTTCGCGAGCACGTCCTTGAGGTTGGTGTCGCCGCGCTTGAGGGAAGCCTTCAGCTCAGCACGCTGCTTGCGTGCCTCGGCTGCCTTTGCAAGTGCTGCCTTGCGCTGCTCATCAGTCAACTGTGGAAGTGCCACTGGTTCCTCCATAAAGTAGTAGTACGTTTCGGTCCAGTCCTACCTAAACCGTCGTTCCAAGAGTGCAACACGGTAGCAGGCCGAAGACATCAGCCAAAATACCACCGCTGCAACTCTCAGTTCTGGCTAAGTGTAGCACTGGGTTAATTCCGCCGCGTTGATGACGTGCCGGGAAAGGCACCGCGGCTCATCCCGCGCACCGCACGGTATTTCGCCACGTCAACGCTTTGACGGAACTAAACTACCAGGCTTTTTAGCGAAAAGCGCAAACGCCCTCGCCAAAAACCCTATTTTGCCAGGTCGAGCGCCTGTTTCCGCAGTTCATCCGCGTCGGGCCCCGCCTTCAAGACGGAGCGCGACACGTTCGGAAACACCAGCTGTGCCTGCGCGCCGGCAATGCGAGCTACGTCCTTCATCGTCGCGCCCTGCGCACCGACGCCTGGCATGAGGACCGGTGCGTTGAGGTGCTCGAGCACGGGTGGGTTCTGCACCGTCGCCCCAACCACGACGCCAACGTGACCAACAGCTGCGCCCTCGTTGTAGGCCGCGCACCCGTCGACCATGTACTGGGCCACCGTGCGCTCCCCTATCAGCGAGCTCTGGAAGGCCTCCGCCTCCGGGTTGGAGTTCGCCGACATGACGAACAACCCCTTGCAGTGGGCGGCCGCCAGCTCGATCGCTGGGTCGAGCGAGCCGACGCCGAGGTACGGCGTCAGCGTCACCGCGTCCGCCTCGAGCGGCGAGCCTGGCGCGAGCCAGGCGTCGGCGTAGCCAGCCATCGTCGAGCCGATATCGCCGCGCTTCGCGTCCGCCACCACGAGCGTGTTGCGCTCGCGCAGCGCGGCGAGCGTCTCCTCCAGCACCGCGAACCCGCGCGAGCCGAAGCGCTCGAAGAACGCCACCTGCGGTTTGACTAGCGCGACGTGGCCTGCGAAGGCCTCCACGCAGATGCGGGAGAACTCGCGCAGTCCCTCCACGCTGTCGCTTAGGCCCCACTGCTCAAGCAGGCCCGCGTGCGGGTCGATGCCTACGCACAGCCTGCCGTGGCGCTCGCCGGCGTCGACAAGCTGCTGCCCGAAGCCGGGCTGGGTGTCCACACTCTGCGCCATGGCCTTAAGCCTTCGCTTCCTCGCCTGCGTGCTCCAGCTCCTGCAGGCTGGTCACCGTGATCTCATTGCCGCGGATGGCCTCGATGCCCTGCACGGCCGCGGTCACGCCCTGCACCGTCGTCATGATCGGCACACCTGCGACCACGGCGGCGGCGCGGATGTCGTAGCCGTCGTGACGTGCGCCGGAGGACCCGGCCGGGGTGTTGAGGATCAGGTCGATCTCGCCTTCGCTGATGCGGTCGACGATCGAGGTCCCCTCGCCGCCCTCGCGCACCTCCGACGCCTTCAGCGCGGTCTCGCAGGCAATGCCGTTGCGGCGCAGCATCTGCGCGGTACCTGCGGTCGCCACGATCTTGAAGCCCATGGTGGACAGGCGCTGGATCGGGAAGATCAGTGTGCGCTTGTCGCGGTTAGCGACGGAAACGAACACCGTGCCCTCCGTCGGCAGCGGGCCAAAGGCCGCAACCTCTGCCTTGGCGTAAGCCACACCGAAGGACGGGGCTAGGCCCATCACCTCGCCCGTCGATTTCATCTCAGGCCCAAGGATCGTATCGAGCAGCGAGCCGTCGGGGCGGCGGAAGCGGGTAAACGGCAGCACCGCCTCCTTCACCGCGATCGGGTGATCCAGCGGCAGGGACCCGCCGTCGTAGTCGGTCGGGATGAGGCCCTCCTCGCGCAGCTCGGCAAGGGTGGCACCCATCATGATGCGGGCGGCGGCCTTCGCCAGGTGCACGCCCGTGGCCTTGGACACGAACGGCACCGTGCGGGAGGCACGCGGGTTCGCTTCAATCACATACAGGATGTCGTCCTTCAGCGCGAACTGGACGTTCATCAGGCCCTTGACACCGATGCCGTGCGCAAGCGCCTCCGCCGAGCGGCGGACCTGCGCGATATCCTCCGGGCCAATGGTCATCGGCGGCAGGGCACAACCGGAGTCACCGGAGTGAATACCGGCCTCCTCGATGTGCTCCATCACGCCGCCGAGGTAAACCTCCTCGCCGTCGCAGAGCACGTCGACGTCGATCTCAATCGCGGAATCCAGGAAGCGGTCGACCAGCACCGGGTGGTCCGGCGACAGCTCGGTCGCGCGGTCGATGTAGTCGTGCAGGCTCGCCTCGTCGTAGACGATCTCCATGCCGCGCCCGCCGAGCACGTAAGACGGGCGCACCAGCACCGGGTAGCCGATCCCAGCCGCCACCTCGCGTGCCTCCTCAAACGAGGTCGCAGTGCCGTAGGCCGGTGCCGGCAGGTTCGCTGCCTCGAGCACGTCGCCGAACTCGCCGCGATCCTCTGCGGAGTCGATCGCCTCCGGGGTCGTGCCAACCACGGGCACGCCCGCGTCGGCAAGCCGCTGCGCCAGGCCCAGCGGGGTCTGGCCGCCCAGCTGCACGATGACGCCGGCCACCGTGCCCGAGGCGGACTCGGCGCGGTAGATCTCCATGACGTCCTCGAAGGTCAGCGGTTCGAAGTAGAGGCGGTCCGCCGTGTCGTAGTCGGTGGAGACGGTCTCCGGGTTGCAGTTGACCATCACCGTCTCGTAGCCGATGCGGGACAGCTCGAGTGCGGCGTGGACGCAGGAGTAGTCGAACTCGATGCCCTGGCCAATGCGGTTCGGGCCGGAGCCCAAAATGATGACCTTCTCGCGGCCGGTCTCGGCCACCTCGTTCTCGGCATTCGGGTCCATCTCGTAGGCCGAGTAGTGGTACGGCGTCTGCGCCTCAAACTCGCCAGCGCAGGTATCGACGGTCTTGAACACGGGGTGGATGCCCAGCGACCAGCGCAGGGAACGCACGCCGTCCTCGCCCGCCAGCTCCGGACGCAGCGCCGCGATCTGGGCGTCGGACAGCCCGTACGCCTTGGCCTCGCGGAGGAGTTCGGCGTCGAGCACGGGGGCGTCGAGAAGCTGCTGGCGGAAATCGACGAGCGCCTGCAGCTCGGCGAGGAACCAGGGGTCGATGCCGCTGGCCTCGTGCACCTCATCGACGCTGGCGCCAAGGCGCAGGGCGAGCTCGACGTCGTACATACGCTTGTCCGTCGGGACCTTGAGGTCCTCGAGCACTGCCGCGAGGTCGTCTTCGCGGCCCTCGGCGAAGTACTCGTCCGGGCGGGTCCAAAAGCCGTTCGGCTTGTCCTCCATCGAGCGCATGACCTTGTTCAGGCCCTGGATGTAGTTGCGGCCGATGCCCATGGCCTCGCCAACCGCCTTCATTGAGGTGCCGAGCGTGTCGTCGCTGCCCGGGAACTTCTCGAAGGCAAAGCGCGGCATCTTCACAATCACGTAGTCCAGCGTCGGCTCGAAGGCCGCAGGCGTGACACCGGTGATGTCGTTGGTGATCTCGTCGAGCGTGTAGCCGATCGCCAGCTTGGAGGCGATCTTGGCGATCGGGAAGCCGGTGGCCTTCGATGCCAGCGCCGAGGAGCGCGACACGCGCGGGTTCATCTCAATGGTGATGATGCGCCCGTCTTCCGGGTTGACTGCGAACTGGATGTTGCAGCCGCCGGTGTCCACGCCCACCTCGCGGATAATCGCGATGCCCTGGTCGCGCATGGTCTGGTACTCGCGATCCGTCAGGGTCAGCGCGGGTGCCACGGTGACAGAGTCGCCGGTGTGCACACCAAGCGCGTCGACGTTTTCGATCGAAGCGATGACCACGACATTGTCGTCGCCGTCGCGCATGAGCTCGAGCTCGAACTCCTTCCACCCCAGGATGGACTCCTCGATGAGTACGTTCGCCTCGGGGCTGGCCTCCAGGCCGCCGCCGGCGATGCGGTCGAGGTCCTCCATCGTAAAGGCCAGGCCGGAGCCCAGCCCGCCCATGGTAAACGACGGGCGCACGACGACCGGCAGGCTGAGCTCTTCGACCGTCTCGTGGACCTCGTCCATGGTGTAGCAGACGCGGGAACGGGCGGACTCGCCGCCGATCTTCTCCACGATGTCCTTGAACTTCTGTCGATCCTCGCCGCGCTCAATCGCGTCGATGTTCGCGCCGATCAGCTCAACCCCGTGCTTTTCCAGGATGCCCTGGCGATCCAGCTGGATCGCGGCATTGAGCGCGGTCTGGCCGCCAAGCGTAGCCAGGATGGCGTCGACAGGGTTGCCCTGCTTCGCCTCCTTCTCCAGAATCATGTCAATGTAGTGCGGCTCGATCGGCTCGACGTAGGTGTGGTCGGCGAACTCCGGGTCCGTCATGATGGTTGCCGGATTCGAGTTGATCAGGGTGACCCGCAGCCCCTCTTCCTTGAGGACGCGGCACGCCTGGGTGCCCGAGTAGTCAAACTCGCAGGCTTGACCGATCACAATCGGTCCGGAGCCAATAACCAGGACGTGGTTGATGTCTTCTCGTTTCATCGGTGATACTCCCTAGTACTTTCGTTTTTCCTGGTTACTTTGTGTTCGGGCTGTGCTCGTCCATCAGCGCGATGAACTGGTCGAAGAGCGGGTTCGCGTCGTGCGGGCCGGCGGCCGACTCCGGGTGGAACTGCACCGAGTACGCCATCCCGTTCTCCAGCGCCACGCCTTCGACGACGTCGTCGTTGAGGCAGGTGTGGGTGACCACGGCCGGGCCGAACTCGGTGTCGAAGGTCTCGCCGGCGCCGATGCCCTCGGGGGCGGCGAGCGCGAAGCCGTGGTTTTGGCTGGTGATGTCGATCTTGGAGGTCAGGTGATTCTTCACCGGGACGTTGACGCCGCGGTGGCCGAACTTCAGCTTGTAGGTGTCAAGCCCGAGCGCGCGGCCGAGGATCTGGTTGCCAAAGCAGATGCCAAACAGCGGCAGCTTCTCCTGGATGATCTTCCGGGTAATCGCAACCATCTCGTCCGCGGTCGCCGGGTCGCCCGGACCGTTGGAGATGAACACGCCGTCCGGCTTGTACTGCAGAATGTCCTCGTAAGCGGTGTTCGCCGGCACAACGATGGTTTCCACCCCGCGCTGGGCCAGGTGGTTCGGGGTTGCCGTCTTGATACCCATGTCGTAGGCCACGACGGTGTAGCGCTTCTCCCCTACCGCCTCGATGGTGTAGGGCGAATCGGTGCTCACCTGGGCAGAGAGGTCGGCCCCAGCCATGGTCGGCTGTTCGTTCACCTTCGCCACCAAGTCTTGGACATCGCTTTGCGACGCCTCGCCCACGAACAGGCCCGCTGGCGCAGACCCCTCGTTGCGCAGGTGACGCACCACGCTACGCGTATCAATTCCGGAGATGCCCACGATGCCCTGGGCGCGCATCTCCTCTTCCAGCGAGCGCTCGGCGCGCCAATTCGATACGCGCTTGGAAAGGTCGCGCACGATCAGGCCGGCGACCCAGATGCGGCCGTCGCGGGACTCGTTGTCCTCGTCGTTCCAGCCGGTGTTGCCGATCTGCGGTGCCGTCATCACCACGATCTGGCCGTGGTAGGAGGGATCCGTCAAGGTCTCCTGGTAGCCGGTCATGCCGGTAGTAAACACGGCTTCCCCGTAGACAGGGTCGATGTCGCTGTCGGGCTCGACTGCGCCGAAGGCGTAGCCGCGGTAGACATGACCGTCGCCAAGCACGAGGGCCGCAGGGATTCGAGATTCAGTCATGGTTGCTTCCTTTGAAAAATTACTTCGTGCTGGTGGTAGTCGTTTCGGTCTCAGTCTCGTCGGCCCGGTAGGTGACCTCGCCGCGCAGCATGGTCAACGCGATGCTGGTGGCAAACTCCGTGCCCTCGTACGGGGTGTTCGACGCCTTGGAGCGCAGCTTCTCGCCCTCGACGGTCCACGCCGCGCCCGGGTCGACGAGCACCAAGTTGGCCGGTTCCCCTTCCGCGATCGGTCGGCCCTGGTCTGCAAGGCGCAGGATCTCTGCGGGGCGCTCACTCATCACCTTCGCCACGAAGCGCCAGTCCGCCAGGCCAGATTCCACGAAGACCTGGGAAATGATTGGCAGCGAAGTCTCCAGGCCCAGCATGCCGGGCTTGGCGTGCTCGAACTCCACGCACTTGTCCTCGGAGCCGTGCGGGGCGTGGTCGGTGGCCACCACGTCGATCGTGCCGTCAAGCAACGCATCTCGCAGCGCGATAGTGTCGCGCTGCTCACGCAGCGGTGGGTTGACGCGGTAGACGCCGTCGTAGGTCTCGAGTTTCTCGTCGGTAAGCAGCAGGTGGTGCGGGGTCGCCTCGGCGCTGACGTTGATGCCCTGCCCCTTAGCCCAGCGCAGCAGCTCAACTGTGCCCTCGGTCGAGGCGTGGCAGATGTGCAGACGGCCACCGTAGTCACGGGTCATGATCACGTCGCGGGCGACGACGGATTCCTCCGCCACTCGCGGCCACCCACCGAGGCCGAGCCGGGCTGCGGTCTCGCCCTCGTGGGCGACCGCGTCCGCGGTCATGCGGTGGTCCTCGGCATGCTGAGCGAGCAGCACGTCATAGGCCTTGGCGTACTCGACCACGCGGCGCATCACCTGCGGGTCGTTGACGCACTTGCCGTCATCAGAAAACATACGGACGTGGCCCTGGCTCATCAGCCCGATCTCGCTGAGCTGCTTGCCTTCCAAGTTCTGGGTGATCGCGCCAACCGGGTAGACGTCGCACTTGCCGTAGGCCTGGCCCTTCTCCCACACCGCGTCGGCGAGGAAGGGCTGGTCGATCACGGGGCTCGTGTTCGCCATGGTGAACACGGCGGTAAAGCCGCCCTTGGCTGCCGCATCGGAGCCGGTGGCGATGGTTTCTGTGTCCTCGCGGCCCGGCTCGCGCAGGTGAACGTGCATATCCACCAGGCCCGGCAGCAACACCTTGCCGCCGGCGTCGATGACCTCGAAGGACTCATCTGTCTCGTCGAGGCCGAGGTCTTTGCCGATGGCTTGGATCACGCCGCCGTCGATAAGCAGCTGCACCTCGTCCTCACCGTAGGGACGGACGTTTTTGATTACGAACTTTCCCATTTACTCTTCCTCTCCCACAAGCAGCGTAAACAGCACGGCCATGCGGGTGTAGACGCCATTGGTCACCTGCTGCAGCACCGCGGTGTTCTCGCGCTCCGCAACAGCAAAGTTGATTTCCATCCCGCGCAGCATCGGGCCCGGGTGCATGATGATCGCACCTTCCTTCATCCGGTTGGCGCGCTGCGCGCTCAAGCCGTAGAGCGTGGCGTACTCGCGGTGCGAGGGGAAAAACCCGCCGTGCATGCGCTCGGCCTGCACGCGCAGCATCATCACCACGTCCGCGTCCGCGATCTCGCCGTCCAGGTCGTAGGCCACGCGCGCCGGCCAGTGCTCCACCCCAGTGGGCAGCAGCGTCGGTGGAGCCACGAGCACGACCTCCGCCCCCAACAGGTGGAGCAGATCAACGTTCGAGCGCGCCACGCGCGAGTGCACGATGTCGCCCACGATGACCACCTTGCGCCCGGCGATCTCGCCGATCCGCTGACGCATCGTCACCGCGTCCAGCAACGCCTGCGTGGGGTGCTGGTGCTTGCCGTCACCTGCGTTAATGATCGAGGTACCCGGCAACCACTGCTTCAGCAGCTGCGCGGCTCCCGACGCCGGGTGGCGCACCACGATCGCATCCGCGCCGACGGCCTCGACCGTCTGCGCCGTATCTTTGAGCGACTCGCCCTTCTTTACCGAGGAACTCGAGGCGGAGATGTTGATCACGTCCGCGCTCATCCATTTGCCCGCGGTCTCGAAGGACGAACGGGTGCGGGTGGAGTTCTCGTAGAACAGGGTGAAGATGGTGCGGCCCCGCAGTGTGGGCAGCTTCTTGATCTCGCGGCCGTCCAAGGCCTCCTTGAAGCGGTCGGCCTCATCCATGATGGCGAGGGCTTCGTCGCGGTTCAGATCTGCAATATCAATGAGGTGCTTCATCTCTTATGCCTCCCGGTGCAGCGTGACCGCGTCAACGGCGTCGATCGGAGTGAGCGTGACGGTCACGTCCTCACTCAACGCGGTCGGGATGTTCTTGCCCACATAGTCCGCGCGGATGGGCAGCTGGCGGTGCCCGCGGTCAACCAGCACGGCAAGCTGAATCGTTGCTGGCCTCCCGATGTCGCGCAGCGAGTCCAGGGCGGCACGGATCGTGCGCCCCGAGTACAGCACGTCGTCGACGAGCACCACCGTCGCCCCGTCGAGCGGTGCCGGAATGCTGGTCGGGCGCAGCGCGCGGTGCGGTTTGTCGCGCAAATCATCGCGGTACAGGGTGACATCTAAGCTGCCGACGGGCACGCTCACCCCGGAGAATTCCTCAATAGCCGCCGCGATGCGCTGCGCCAAGGGCACGCCCCCGGAGGGAATACCGAGCAGCTGCACGGGCGCGGTGCCATCTTGCGATGCCGTGTCCAGCGCCGTCTTTTCAATTATCTGGTGCGCAATGCGTGCGATCGTGCGCGCGACGTCGTCTGCGCTCAGCAGCTCCACCGTCGTGCGGGTATCTTCACTCATCTCGCCTCCTTCCCCGCCTCACAGTGCGGAATTTAAAGGATGCTTGTGCAAAACCCGCGTGCTGCGGGCCGAGTCCCGGTCTGAAAGATTGTTGAGACTGCCCAGCATTTTAGCACTTATGCCTTACTCGCGTGGCGAAGCGTGGCAGGTACAGTCGTCTGTGTGAGTAGCAACAATACGACACCCCCAAACGCGTCCCAGTCAGCTGCGGACGGGGCCGAGCTTCCAAGCGCCCCGGACGCGGAGACCGTCGCCGAGGTCAACGCCGCAGCGCAGGCTGACTCCAACAACGAGCCCAAAGAAGTGACCCCAGAGGCCGTCGCCGAAATCTTCAGCGCCGAAGGCCTCGAGCACCGCGTCGAGGACGGCACGGTGCGCTCCGGCTTCATCAACGCCGCCATCGTGGTTGCCTTTGACAGCGACCACCTCATCTTCGAGTCGCTGTGGCGCGGCAAGATTCCAAAGGACATGGCCTCGCATATCCTGCTTGCCACCAACGAGCACAACCAGACGCACTTCGCGCCCACCCTGCGCTTCTTCGAGCAGGGCGAAGACCACCTGGCGATTAGCGCGATCCGCACGCTCGACATCACGCACGGCGCATCCTACAACCAGCTCGGTGCGTTCATCATGAGCTCGATCGACACCACGCTTCAGGCCTTCGACTTCTTGGCCACTTCATTCCCCACCCTCGTCACTTGGGAGGATCCGCACGATGAGCACTAATACAACACAACTGGTCACCATCGACCGCGTCGCCGGCGCACTCGCAGGCCTCGACGTCACCGTGCAGACCGATGCCTCCGGACGCGCCGCGCACGCCAACATCAACGGCTACAACGTGCTGTTCGTCCTGCTGGACTCGGTGCTCATCGCGCGCGCCGACGCCGCAACCGAAACGCCGTCTGATACCCCGGACCCCACTATGTACCTGGCTGCTAACCAGGTCAACTCATCTTTCTTGGATGCTCGCGCGCTTGTTGTCAACAAGGCGGACACACTGATCATCCGCACGGAGTCCGAGAACCAGGTCGCCGCCGGCATGACCGACGAGCAGCTCTCGAGCGGCCTCAAGCGCAGCCTCGACGGACTGATGCGCGGCCAGGACGCGATGCATGCCCTGATTGAGGAAATCACCTCGGCCCGCGAGGCCGCCCAGAAAACGGAGAGCTAAGAGTTCTCTAGCCGCGCAAGCTCCGTCGCCGGGTCAAAGTCGGCGGCGGGCCACTGTGGATCGAGTTGCTTGAGCGCGTCGACAAGCAGCGTCTTGACCACGGTGCGGCAGTACTTCTTATTGTCAGAGGGAATGCAGTACCACGGCGCGGTCTCTGTCGACGTGCGCGTCAACGCGATCTGATACGCGGCCATGTACTGCGTCCACAACTTCCGGTCATCGATGTCGCCTGGGTTGTACTTCCAGTGCTTCTCCGGATTCTCGATGCGCTCGCGCAGGTTTTCCGCCTGAAACTCGCGCGAGATATGCGGCATGACCTTGATGATCTTCGTGCCGTTTGCCGCAGCCTTCTGCTCAAAGTCCACGATCGCGCCGTAGCGGCGCTCGATCTCCTCCGGCGGTGCCATCTGCTTGACCCGCTGCACCAACACGTCCTCGTAGTGAGAGCGGTCGAACACGCTGATCTGTCCCGGCTCCGGCAGGTGCGGAGCAATCCGCCACAAAAAGTCGTGCTCGGCTTCCTCTTCAGTCGGCGCGCCGAAAGCCTTGATGTGCACGCCCTGCAGATCCATCGTCCCGCCGATGACGTGGCGAATGATCCCGCCCTTGCCCGCAGTATCCATCCCCTGGAGCACTAAGAGCACCGAGCCGGTCCCCGGCGTGCCCGCGCGTCCATTGGCGTAGAGCTTCTTCTGGAGCACTCCGAGCTCATCGTCGAACTTTTCGAAAGCCTCCCCGACGTCTTTGACGCCCGGGGTGGCTGCCGTGTCCACATCGTCGATCTGGAAATCCGGGCCGACTTTGAAAGCCTGCGCCTCTTCGATAGAAACCTTTGCCATTGGGTGTGTCCTTGCGGTGTCTTAGGGTTCTTGCGGGCTCATTTCAGTCGGGACAGCGGCCTCGGCCACCGTCTCGGTCACCAACCGCTGCGCGTCATCTGCGCTTTGGGCTGGAGCTGGGGTCTCGCCGGGCTCTGCCTCGACAAGCGCAGCGTCCTCCTCCGCGAAGGGGGCCTCCGGGAGGCCGCGCTGCGCGATACCGTCGAGCACCACATTGATGTAGGGCGCAGCCTGCGCGGCGGAATACTCCGCAGCCATCTCCACGCCCTCCTTGATGGAGATCGGCGCGTCGACCGCGTCGTTGAACATGATCTCCCAGGCGCACACGCGCAGAATCTGACGATCCACCGCGGGCAGGCGGGACAGCTCCCAATCGTCGACCAAGAAGCGCTCAATCGCGTCATCCAGGTCGTCGAGTTGCTCAGCGGCACCAGCCACGATCTGCTGCGTGTACTCGGCGACGGGCGCGACCGAGTTCTGCGGGTTCTTCGCCAGTTCGACGCGGTCTTCAACGATGGCGACTGGATCAACGTCGCGTGTTTCCGCCTCAAAGAGGATGTCTACCGCGCGACGACGTGCGCGGTACCGGGCTCCGTGGCGTTTAAAGTCCGCCATTAGTTGCTCACGCGGGAGAGGTACTCACCCGTGCGGGTGTCTACCTTGACCACGTTGCCGGTTTCCAAGAACAGCGGCACCTGGATCTCCGCACCGGTCTCCAGCGTTGCCGGCTTGGTGCCACCGGAGGAACGGTCGCCCTGCAGGCCCGGCTCGGTGTGCTCGATCTTCAGGTCCACCGAGATCGGCAGCTCGGCGAACAGCGCCTCGCCCTCGTGGAAGGAGACCTGCACTCGCATGTTCTCCAGCAGGAAACGCGCCGCGTCGCCGAACTTTTCGGCCGGCAGCTCGAACTGCTCGAAAGTCTTATCGTCCATCACGACGTAGGCGGTGCCGTCGTTGTACAGGTAGGTCATGTCGCGGCGGTCAACGTTCGCGGTCTCTACCTTCACACCAGCGTTCCACGTCTTGTCCACGGTCTTGCCGGTGACGACGTCCTTGAGCTTGGTGCGCACGAACGCAGGGCCCTTGCCTGGCTTGACGTGCTGGAACTCAATGATCTGCTGGAGCTTGCCCTCGTTCTTGAGTACGAGCCCGTTCTTAAAATCGGCGGTAGTTGCCACGTGAAACCTTTCCTCTACTTCTTCATGAAAGTGCCGCTGAATATCTCAGCAAAGCGTGTGCAAACACAACAATGCTACAGCACAGTCAGTTCCTTAGGGTACTGCGTGATCACCTTCGGTGCCCCAGAGGTGATAATTAGCGTGTCCTCAATACGCACCCCGCCCTTGCCAGGCACGTAGATACCCGGCTCGATGGTCAGCGTCATCGCTTCGCGCAACTCGCCCTTGCCCGTCGTCGAGGCGTAGGGAGCCTCGTGGACATCAAGGCCCACGCCGTGACCAGTGGAGTGTACGAAGTACTCCCCGTACCCTGCCTCTTCGATCACGGTGCGGCAGGCCGCGTCGACGTCGACAAGCTTGGCTCCCGCCACCGCAGCACGCACGCCCGCCTGCTGGGACTCCAGCGTGACCTCGTAGATCTCGCGCAGGAAGTCGTTCGGCTCGCCGATGGCAAAGGTGCGGGTCATATCGGAGTTGAACCCGAGGCGGTGCATGCCAAAGTCGATGGTGACTAGCTCCCCTTCCTGCACGATGCGCTCGCTTGCGCCGTGGTGCGGCTTCGCAGAGTTGGGCCCGGAGGCGACAATCGTGTCAAAGCTGGGACGCTCCGCGCCGAGCTTGCGCATGCGGTACTCCAGGTCTGCGGCAATGTCGCGCTCGCTGCGGCCTGCGGCGAGCTCGCCGGCGTCGACAAGCTGCTCGAGCGCCTCAGTCGCGAGCGCTGCGGCCTCCTCCAGGCGGTGCAGCTCGAGGCCGTCCTTGGTCAGGCGGATATCTTCCACCGCACCGGACACCGGCACCAGCGTGACCTCTTCGGGGCATGCCTTCTTCAGCACCTCGAGCTGGCTCACGCTGAGGTAATCCGCCTCGAAGCCCACGCGGTGCCCCTCAACCACCTGCGCCAGCAGCTCCTCGGCCACTTTGCGGGTAATGGTCGCGGGGATGTCGGGCACTTCCTCACCAATCTGAGTAGTGTAGCGCCCATCCGTGGCGATCTTTGCCGTGCGATCCTTCGACACCAGCAGCGCACCGTTGGAGCCGCTAAAACCCGAAAGGTAGCGCACGTGCGTGATGTGCGTGATCAGCACGTCGTCGATCCGCTTCGCAGCCAGTGCGGAAGCAAGCTTCCGACGCCGCGTTTCAAAACGAGTATCAGCCAGTGACATGTGTTCCTCCAAACTAACCTTCGGTCTGTGCAAAGTATTCAAGTGCGAGCAGGTAGCCCTGCGTGCCCAGCCCGGCGATCACGCCCTTGGCGATGGGTGACAGGTACGAGTGCTGCCGGAAAGGCTCGCGGGCGTGCACGTTGGAAATGTGCAGCTCGATGAAGCCGTGGGCGTCGGTCAGCTCGACCAGCGCGTCGCGCAGCGCCACCGAGGTATGCGTCCAGCCGCCGGGGTTGATAATGACGGGCAGGCCCGCCTCTGCCGCCTCGTGTACCCACTCGAGCATCTCGCCCTCGTGGTTGGTCTGGCGCAGCTCAACCTCCACGTCGAGCTCCGCCGCGCGCGCCTGAAGCTGGAGCTCCACATCTTCGAGCGTTGCATGCCCGTAGATCTCCGGCTGGCGCTTGCCCAGCCGGTTCAAGTTTGGCCCGTTGAGCACCAAAATCTTCATTGCTTTTACGTCCTTCCTAGAAGCCTTGCCCCGTGTGTGAACGCGCTACTCCGCAATCGCGTCGTAGGCCGCGCGCATTTCCTCGACCGATGCGTCCTCCAGACGGGTACACGAGCCAAGCTTGTTCAGCACCACGAAGCGGATCTGTCCGTCGCGGTTCTTCTTATCGTGCGTCATCGCCTCGTACAGCTCATCGAAAGCGCCCGCTTCGTAGGTGGTTGGGAGGCCGACTGCGGTGAGCACTTCGTGGTGGAGGGCGAGCAGGGAGTCGTCGATAAGCCCGCGATTGTGCGCCAAGTGAGCGGCGAACACCATGCCCACGCCCACAGCGTTGCCGTGGCGCCAGGTGTAGTTCTCGCGGCGCTCAATAGCGTGGCCGAGTGTGTGCCCGTAATTGAGGATCTCACGCAGGCCCGACTCTTTGAGGTCGCGGCTGACGACGGCGGCCTTGACCGCCACGGAGCGCTCGACCAGCTCCGCCCAGTGCGCGTCCGCGCCGGCGCGGTACAGCTCCAAAATCTTCGGGTCGGCAATAAAACCGGTCTTGACTAGCTCGGCGGACCCGGAGACGATCTCCTCCTGGGGCAGGGTGTAAATGCGCTCGAGGTCGATGAACACCGAATCCGGCTCGTGGAACGCGCCGACAAGGTTCTTGCCCACCGAGGTGTTGATGCCGGTCTTGCCACCGACCGCGGCATCCACCATGGCCAAAAGGGTGGTCGGCACCTGGATGACCTTAATGCCGCGCATCCACGTCGCGGCGATGAATCCGGCGACGTCTGTGGCCGCGCCGCCGCCCAGACCGATGATCACGTCCTGGCGGGAAAAGCCCTGTTCTCCGACCAGACCCCAGAGCGCGCTTGCGGTCTCCAGCGACTTGCCCGCCTCCGCGTCCGGGATCGGTGCCAGCACTGCGGTAAGGCCTTCGCCTTCAAGGTCTTGCGCGATGGAACGCGCCACCGCCTGCAGCGTTCCTTGGTGCACGATTGCTGCCTTGCGCGCGCCGATTTCCTTCACCCGCCCCGCAACGTCGCGAATGGTGTCATACCCGATGTGGATCGTGTACGGGTCTGCTCCAGTTACCTGCACTGTGGCCATGGTTGCTCCTTGGGTGGGTAAAAACTATTCCTCGGTTGAATCGATGATGCTGAGCACCTCGGCCACCACACGCTGCGGCGGCCGGGAATCCGTCCGCACCCGGTAGTTGGCAACCTCGCGGTAGAAAGGCTCGCGCGTGGCCAGCAGGTCGCGGTAGTGCTGCGCCGGGTCATCGGCCTGCAGGACCGGGCGCGACGTTGAGCCCGCGGTACGGCGGATGCCCTCTTCCGCAGTCACATCGATCCACACCACGGTGTGGCGCTGCAGCAGCTGGCGCGTCGACGGGGTGAGCACGGCACCGCCGCCGAGGCTGACAACCCCGCCGGTGGCCAGCGCCTGGGCCACGCACTCGGCTTCCAGCTCGCGGAATCGCTCCTCCCCGAGCTCACTGAAGATCTCGCCGCAGGCCTTGCCATGCGCCTGCTCGATCAGCAGGTCACTATCCACGATCGGCAAGTTCAGCGCGCTCGCGATGCGCCTGCCAATGGTGGACTTGCCAGCACCCGGCGGGCCGACAAGCACGACGCGCGGCGCCGATGCGACGACCGCTGAATTCGCTTGTGCGTCTTCCGGCACCGTGGTCCCGCCACGCTCTATGTGCGTCATCGCTACTGCCCTTCTTCCGCCCCGTCTGCACCGTTTTGCTCGAAAGCTAATCGACGCTCGACTGCTTCCTTGTACGCCTCGACGTTACGCTTGGTCTCCTCCAAGCTGTCGCCGCCGAACTTCTCCAACACCGCGCGGGCGAGCACGAGCGCCACCATCGCCTCGGCGACAACGCCACCGGCAGGCACCGCGCACACGTCCGAGCGCTGGTGGATGCCCGTCGCCGGCTCACCGCTGCGCATGTCCACCGTCTTCAGCGCGCGCGGCACCGTGGAAATCGGCTTCAGAGCCGCACGGACGCGCAGCTGTTCGCCATTGGTCATGCCGCCTTCCAGGCCACCGGCGCGGTTGGTCAAGCGGTGCACGCCCGTCTCGTCGCGCACCATCTCATCATGCGCGGCCGAACCGCGCCTGCGCGCCTCCTCGAAACCGTCGCCGATCTCCACGCCCTTCACCGACTGGATACCCATCAGCGCGCCGGCCAGCTGGGCGTCCAGGCGGTGCTCGCCAGAGATGTGCGAGCCCAGCCCGATCGGCAGGCCGTCGACAATGACCTCGACGACGCCGCCAAGCGTGTCGCCAGACTTCTTCGCATCCTCGATGCACGAGATCATCGAGGCCTCCGCTTCCGAATCGAAGGCGCGGACCGGCGAGGCATCAATGGCCTCAATGTCTGCAAAGGTGGGAAGGTCTCCCCCGGCAGGCTCCGACTCCCCGATCGAGATCACGTGCGAAAAGACCTCCACGCCGAGCGTCTCGCGCAGGAAAGAACGCGCCACGGCGGCAGCCGCGACCCTTGCCGCTGTCTCGCGGGCTGAAGAGCGTTCGAGCACCGGGCGTGCCGAGTCGAAACCGTACTTGAGCATGCCCGCGAAATCCGCGTGGCCAGGCCGCGGGCGGGTCAGCTTCGCGCCGCGCCCAGAGGACATGGCCTTCGCCACCTCCGGGTCATCCATATCCAACGGGTGCGGCGACATGATCGTGGTCCACTTCGGCCACTCCGAGTTCCCAATCTGGATGGCGATTGGGCTGCCCAGCGTGCAGCCGTGCAGGATGCCGGTGAGCAGCGTGAGCGCGTCGGCCTCAAACTTCATGCGCGCTCCGCGGCCGTACCCCAGCCGACGACGCGCGAGGTGGTGAGCGATCTCCTCTTCGGTGATCGGCACACCTGCGGGCATGTTCTCAATCAGCGCGATGAGCGCCTGTCCATGGGATTCCCCAGCGGTTGTCCAACGAAGCATGCACGCATTGTCTCACACGCTGGCTCAAACTGAGCCGTTTAGCCCAACAAACGTTCCCACCGCCCAGGCTGCACCCAGCATTTGCGGCCCGTGAGCGAGTTTGGGCAGGCGCAGTGCGAGCCCGAGTACCAGCGTCGCGGCACCAGAAAGCGCCACTGCGCCGAGCACAGCGCCGAGCCCGCCGACCGCCGTGAGCACCACACCCAGGGTCACTGCGAGCTTGACGTCGCCGCCGCCTATCCCCCTTCCCGCCGCGAAGTACAGCACTGGCCACACCAGGCCCCACGCCAGCGCAGGTGCCGCTGCGCACGCGAGCAGGCACGCAAGTGCGGGCGGCACCGTCAGTGGATTCGGTAGCCTTCGCCACCGCAGATCGTATAGACACAGCGCCGCGCTCCAAACGGCAAAGGTGCACAACGCGAAGATGCAAAGTCCCCCGTTCCCCATGGGGGCAAAGCCTAGTCGCTCGTTGGGTCCGTGTCTTGCCCATCGTTTGCATGCATGGACTCCCAATGCGCAAACAGCGCCTCGCGCATCGCGGTACGCGGGGCGGCGACACCGGTGAACTGTTCGAACTGCGAGTAGGACTGTCCGGCCAGCATGGTCAGCCCGCCGACGGTGGGGTACCCGTTCGAGGCCGCGCGCACCGCCAGCGGGGTCGGCCACGGGTCATAGATCACGTCCAGCACCGGCGCATGCCCCAGCTGTGGCGCGTACGGCTCCACGCCAGCGGCTGGCACGGTCGAAACGATCACGTCCGCCCATGCTGAGAGCTCGAAGAGGTCCGCCGAATAGTCAACGAAGCGGGTATCTACCCCACTGACCAGCTCGGCCACCTCAGCGGAGCGGTCCGAGCGGTTGACCACCACGATTTCTCTCGCTCCCTGCTCCTGCAGCGCCCACAGGGCCGGGCGAGCCGTCCCACCTGCGCCGATGACCAGGGCACGCGTGGGCGGTTCGTCGCCAAGCAGCGCCTTAAGCGCGGTGTGGATGCCCTCGCAGTCGGTGTTGTCCGCGCGCCAGCCCTCGCTGGTGCGCACGAGCGTGTTGGCCGAGCCGATCGCGCGGGCGCGCTGCGTGACCTCGGTGGCGAACTCCAGCGCCGCGAACTTTGCGGGCATGGTAACGGAAAAGCCACGGTACAACGGCGCAGCCTGGCCGACGATGGTCGGCAGTTCCTCGGCGGTGCACTCAATCCGCTCGTAGGCCCAATCGTCCAGCCCGGCGGCCTTGTAGCCTGCGTGGTGCAACACCGGCGAGAGCGAATGCGCGATTGGCGAGCCCAGCACCGCCGCACGGTGCCGCACGGTGCGCGGCACTCCTGTTTCCTTCTCCATCAGCAACTCCCCTTAGCGACGTGAATCCAGCACGCCGGAGTCGATGGCGCGGCGAGTGTCTTCCTGGTGCTGCTCGAAGGTGTCGTTGAACACCGTCGTGCCGTCCTTGTCGACGGTGACGAAGAACAGCCAGTTGCCCTCGGCCGGGTGCTCCATCGCATCGATGGCCTCCACCGACGGCGAGGCGATCGGCGTCTGCGGCAGCCCGTCCATCGCGTAGGTGTTCCACGGGGTCACACGCTCACGGTCCTCGTCGGTGGTCGCGACCTCGACCTGCTCCAGCCCGTAGTTCACCGTGGAGTCGAACTCCAGGCGCATCGGCTTGTCCAGGCGGTTGAGGATCACTCGCGCCACCTTGTCGAACTCGCCGGCCGGAGCCTCACGCTCGACCAGGGAGGCAGCGACGACGAGTTCGTAGGGGCTAAGCCCCACCTTCTCGGAGCGCGCCTCGATATCGGTGGACTCGTACACCTTGGTCGAGCGGGTCACCAGGTCGGTGAGAATCTGCTCAGCGGTCGCGCCCGGGTCAATGATGTACTCGCCCGGCACAATCAGGCCCTCAAGGCGCTTCGCGTCGCCCTTGCGGCCGTCGACCACCTCGCGGGCCCACTCGGGCACCCCGAGGCTTGCCGCGTCCGCCTCAGCGGCGACGTGCTGCAGGCGCTCGACGTCCACGCAATCGTGGGTGGCGTTCCCACCGCAGGTCACGTCCTGGATCATGGTCAGGATGCCGTGGCGGGTCTCGCCGCCGACGACCTGGATGTCCATCAGCGTCGCGCCGCCGTAAACCTGCAGGGGCGTGACCTTATTGTTCGGGTCAAGCAGCGCGGAAACGGCGCTCTTCGCGCTCATCTCGCCCTCCAGGCGGTAGAAGCCCGGCTGGATGTTGTCGGAATCCGGGTCGGCCGCGGCAGCAGACTGGAACGCCTTGTTGGAGGCGACGATCCCGCGTTCCTGAAGCTCTGGACCAAGCGCGGAGATATTCGAGCCCTCGGGGATCTCTACGACTTCCTCTTCGCCGTTGCCGCTACCGCGAAAATCACTTCCGGCACCGTTCTGGTGCGCCACCGCGATCCAGGCGATCAGGCCAATGATGAGCAAAATCGAGGCAACGAGCACAGCCACGCCACGGGTGCGCCGGCGGCCATTCTGTCGGGATGTCACGATTCATTCTCCTTTAGATAGTTCTGCCGGCCATCCAGCCACGACTGCAAAATCTCTACCGCAGCGGCCTGATCAATCACGTCGCGCTGCGCTTTCTCGCTGCGCCCCGAGGCCCGCATCGCGTGTGTTGCAGCCACCGTGGTCAGCCGCTCGTCGGCCATGCGCACAGGCAAGCCGGTGCGCCTGTTGATCCGAAACGCGATCTCCTTGGCATGCTTCACGCTGCGTGAGCCGTTACCCTGCAAGTCCCGCGGCAGGCCAACGACCACCTCGACCACCTGGTACTGCTCGGTCAGCTCCACCAGGCGGTCAATGTCCGCCCCATCGCGGTCTTTGAAACCGGTGACGCGCTTGACGGTCTCCACCGGCATCGCCAGCTTCGCATCCCGATCAGAGGACGCGACCCCGATACGCACGGTGCCCACGTCAACGCCAAGGCGCCGCCCCGGACCCGGGTCGTCCACCCCTGGGGTGTCAGGCTCAACCTTCAAAAGTTTCTCCGATCTGCTCGGCTCGCCGGGGCTTGCCGCTTCTCGACGCTCGCGTTCACAGCTAAAATACCGGTTCCATACAAAAAGGCCGGGGCACGCGCACGGCGTGTCCCTTGACCATTTTGTTATATTCCCACCTTAGCGGTTGGCGAGCTCATCCCGCAGCGCCTGCAGGCCGGCGTTGATGCCCTCCGGCTTCGACCCGGAGCCCTGCGCAAGATCCGGCTTGCCGCCACCCCTGCCATCGATGTAGCCGCCAACGAGCTTGACCAGGTCACCGGACTTCACCCCGCGGGCGACGGCCTCCTTGTTCGCCGCAACGGCGAACGGCACCTTCGCGCCATCCTTGGAGGCAAGCGCGACCACGGCGGGCTCCGAGCCGAATTTGGCGCGCACATCCTGCGCGATGGTGCGGATGTCACCGCCGGAAACGCCGTCGGGAAGCTGCACGGCGACAAGCTTGAACTCGCCGCAGGTCTCGGCCTTGTCTGCCAGACCGGAGGTCTGCGAAAGCAGCTGCTGGCGGTGCAGCGCCTCGATCTCCTTTTCGGCAGCGCGCAGACGCTCGGTGAGCTGGGCGATGCGCTCCGGCAGCTGCTCGGTCGGCGTCTTCAGCTCGGCCGCAAGCCCCGAGGCGAGCGCCGCTTCCTTGGAGAAGTAGTCGAAGGAGTGCATGCCGGAGTAGGCCTCGATACGACGGGCACCGGAGCCGACGGATGACTCGCCGAGTACGGCCACCGGGCCGATCTGCGAGGAGTGTTCCACGTGCGTGCCGCCGCACAGCTCGATGGAGAACGGCCCGCCGATTTCCACGACGCGGACCTGGTTGCCGTAGTTCTCGCCGAACAGCGCCATCGCGCCCATCTCCTTCGCCTTGTCCAGGGAAGTTTCGATGGTGTTGACCGCGAAGTCCGCGTCGACCGCCTGGTTGGTAATCGTCGCGATTTCTTTCAGCTGCGCGTCAGTGAGCTGGTCGGTGTAGTTGAAGTCGAAGCGCAGGTAGCCCGGCTTGTTCAGCGAGCCCGCCTGCACGGCGGTCGGGCCAAGCACCTGGCGCAGCGCGGCGTGAATCAGGTGCGTCGCAGTGTGCGCCTGACGTGCACCGTGGCGCCACGCACCATCTACCTCGGTGGTCACGGTCTGACCGAGGTCCAGTCCGCCCTGCGCCACGGTCGCCTTGTGTACCCAGAGCTTTTTGCCCACCTTCTGCACGTCATTGACGTTGAGGACGGTATCGCCGACCACGATGCGGCCGCGGTCAGCCATCTGGCCGCCGGCCTCGGCGTACATCGGGGTGACGTCCAGGATCACCTCAACCTCATCGCCGCCCTGTGCCTCGGTGACCTTCTTGCCGCCGCTGACTAAGCCGAGGACTGTGCCCTCGTGCTGGAGCTGGTCGTAGCCGACGAACTCGGTCGGGTGTGCGTCCACCCACTCGCGGTAGAGAGACTCGTCGACGTTGCCCTGCTTCTTCGCCTTGTTGTCGGCCTTCGCGCGAGCGCGCTGCTCCTGCATCGCCGCATCGAACGCGTCCATGTCCACGTCGAGACCTGCCTCGCGCGCCATCTCCAGAGTCAGATCGATGGGGAAACCGTAGGTGTCGTGCAGCTCGAAGGCCTGCTCGCCCGGCAGCACCTTGGCCCCGGACTCGCGCAGCGCGGCCGCAGCCTCGTCGAAGCGGGTCGTGCCGGAGGCCAGCGTCTTCAAAAAGGCGCGCTCCTCGGCCTTCGCCACGCGCAGGATGCGCTCGCGGTTGTCCGCGATCTCCGGGAAGGACGGGGTCATCGTGTCCATGATGGTGTTCATGAAGACCTCAAGCACGTTGCCCTCGGCACCGAGCAGGCGTGCGGAACGCACGATGCGGCGCAGCAGGCGGCGCAGGATGTAGCCGCGGCCCTCGTTCGACGGGGTCACGCCGTCGAGAATGATCATCATGCCGGTGCGCGAGTGGTCCGCGATCACGCGGAAGCGCACATCGTCTTCGTCGTTGCCGGCATCGTACTTCGTACCGGTCAGGCGCACTGCTTCGTCGATAACGGGGCGCAGCAGGTCCGTCTCGTAGACATTGTCCACGCCCTGCAGCAGGCAGGCCACGCGCTCGATGCCAAGGCCGGTATCAATGTTCTTCTTCGGCAGCTCGCCGAGCAGCTCGAATCCGCCCTTCTTGTCGCCCTCGCCGCGGATGGACTCCATGAACACAAGGTTCCAGATCTCCATGTACCGGTTGTCATCTACAGCAGGACCGCCTTCCTTGCCGTAGTCGGGGCCGCGGTCGTAGTAGATCTCCGAGCACGGACCACACGGGCCGGGCACGCCCATGGACCAGAAGTTGTCCTCCATGCCCATTCGCTGGATGCGCTCGGCGGGCACGCCGACCTTGTCGCGCCAGATCTCGAAGGCCTCGTCGTCGTCCAAGTAGACGGTTACCCACAACCGCTCCGGGTCAAGGCCAAAGCCGCCGTCGGCGACGGCGCTGGTCAGAAGCTCCCAGGCGTGAGTAATGGCGCCTTCCTTGAAGTACTGGCCGAAGGAGAAGTTGCCCGCCATCTGGAAGAAGGTGTTGTGGCGCGTGGTGATACCCACCTCCTCGATGTCCAGGGTGCGCACGCACTTCTGGATAGAGGTGGCCAGGCCGTTTGCAAACGGCGGGTTCTGCTGGCCCAAGAAATAGGGCTTGAACGGCACCATGCCCGCGTTGACAAACAACAGCTGCGGGTCATCCAAGATCAGCGACGCGCTTGGCACGGAGGTGTGCCCCGCCTTCACGAAGTGGTTGGTAAACCGCTCTCGGATCTCATGAGTCTGCACGAGGTGGTGTCCTTTCAATGCTTGCAAATTTGTCCCGGACTACTCTACCCCTGAGGTATGCGGAGGACGCAGTGCGCGTCGATAAGCGCGCTAGCCCTTGCCTCGCAGAATGTTGCGCAGGCGGCCGAGAAAATCCTTGATCCGCTTCTCCGCGCCGTGATCCGTGGGCTCGTAGTACTCCGTGCCCACCAGCTCATCCGGCAGATACTGCTGTGCGAGCACGCCGCGCGGATCGTCGTGCGGGTACTGATAGCCCACCGCGTTGCCCATTGCCTTGGCCCCCTCGTAGTGGCCGTCGCGCAAATGCGGCGGCACGGCACCGATCTTGCCCTGGGAGACGTCCGTCTGGGCCTTCGAGATCGACTGGATCACCGAGGGCGACTTCGGGGCGGTGGCGAGGTGGATGGTGGCCTGCGCGAGCGGGAGGCGGCCCTCCGGCATGCCGATGAGCTGCACCGCGTTCGCCGCAGCGGTGGCGATCTGCAACGCGGAAGGGTCCGCCATCCCGATGTCCTCGGAGGCGTGGATGACCAGGCGACGGGCGATAAAGCGCGGGTCTTCGCCCGCCTCGATCATGCGCGCCAGGTAGTGCAGTGCCGCGTCCACGTCCGAGCCGCGGATGGACTTGATAAACGCGGAGATCACGTCGTAGTGCTGATCCCCGTCACGGTCGTAGCGCACCACCGCGCGGTTGACGTTCTCGCGCAGCGTATCGACGGTGATCCGCCCGCCCTGCGGCACAGCCTCGGCTGCGGCCTCGAGGTAAGTCAGTGCGCGGCGCGCGTCGCCGCCGGCGAGCGTGACCAGCTGCTCGCGGGCTTCCTCGTCAAGTTCGACGGTGCCGGCGAGACCGCGCTCGGCCGTCACCGCGTTGTCGATGACCTTGGTCAGCTCTTCCCGCGACAGCGACTCCAGCTTGAGCAACAGCGAGCGCGACAACAGCGGGGCCACCACGCTAAACGACGGGTTCTCCGTCGTCGCCGCAACCAGCAGCACCGTGCGGTTTTCCACTGCCGCAAGCAGTGCGTCCTGCTGTGTTTTGGAGAAGCGGTGTACCTCGTCGATAAACAGCACTGTCTTCTCGCCGCGGATGAGGTCTCGCCGCGCCTGGTCGATGACCTGGCGGACCTCTTTGACCCCGGAGGACAGCGCGGAAAGCCCGACGAAGTTCTGCTCCATCGTCTGCGCAATCAGCGACGCGATCGTGGTCTTGCCCGTCCCCGGCGGGCCGTAGAGGATCACGGATGCCGCCCCCGAGCCTTCAACCAGCCTGCGCAGCGGTTTGCCCTCTGACAGCAGGTGGGTCTGGCCCGCGATCTCGTCCAAGCTCCGCGGTCGCATCCGCGCGGCCAGCGGTGCCGTCGCTCCAGCGTGGAAGAAGCTTGCGCCGCGACGCCCCGCGCCCGGTGTTTCTGCCTCGTCCCCGCCGAGGCCACCGCCGAGACCACCGCCGAAAAGGTCTTCCTGCGCCAAGTTCTCGCACCTCCTCCTTTGTCGAAGCGCTCTGCCTGAAAGCGCTTGAGTTTTCGCAGCGCTACTTAAAGCGCGCCGCTACGGTACGCGCAAACTCCGCGATGACTAGGTAGGCAGTGTCCCGGCCCGTGCCCGCATAGGCGGCGAGCGCGTCAAAGGTCTCCTCAAAGTCGCGGCGCACAAGCTCCTCCTCGTGGGTAAACGGCCCCTGGCTCTGCGGACGCAGGATGCCCGGGCCAGCGCCCTGCGGTGTAGACAACGACTGGCCATCGGCTACCTGATCAGTGACGTCGATCCCCGCAGCAGCAAGCTCCTCGGCCAGTGCTTCGTCGCGTGCGGCCAGCTCCTCTAGGGAGAACTGTCCCATGACTGACAGGCTCGACAGGGCCCAACTGACCATCGCCCCGGTGATACGGGCCTGCAGGGTGTCCTCGTGCTGGAAGGCGGGCCAGGTGTCGCGGATCTCGTGCAGCCACGCGTCGATAAACGCGTCGACGGCCTCCTCGTTGTAGTCCCACTCGGAGATGTACAGGGGAAAGCCGGCGACGACGAACGCTACGTCAAAGGAAACATCCCGGAAACCGGCCCACTCGTAGTCAAGGAACTGCGTGCGGTCGGCGTAGATGATGTTGTCTGGGGACAGATCGAAGGGGGTAAACGCGCGAGAGCCGCCTTTGAACAGGCGCGATTGCACGTTCGCCGCAGTGATCGCCACCTCGCCCGGCACGTCGATCCCGCTTGCCTCCAGCATCTCTAGGCCGAAGCGGATCCGGTGCGCCAGGAGGCGCTCCCGCAGCCGCTGAATGGTCTCCGCCCCGGAACGATTATTCGTCGCACGGGCAAAAAGCACGTCGAAGGCGTGCTCACGGCCCGCCGAGCCTGCGTGCATTCGACCGAGCGCCGTGCCCAAGTTGCGCAGGATCTGCACGTGGCTCTCCGCATCCGCGTGATCCAGCAGCGTGGCGAGCGTGTCCCCCTCACCGGAATCGCTGATGATCATGATGCGCTGATCCACGTCGTAGCCAAGCAGCACCGGGCCCGGCCGGGCTTCTTCGCTTAACGACGTAGTGAACTGGTAGGCCACCACCTCACGCAAGAAAGCCGCGTCCTCGACCGCGTTACCCGTCTCCGGGGAGTATTTCACCACCACCGTCCGGTGCTGCAGGAAAGGGTTGGTGGCCACACGCGCACGGAGGACGTGGGCGAAGCCGGAGCCGCTCAGCGCATCCACCCCGCTCAGCTTCTGCGCACCCCCGTAGCGGCGGGTGAGGATTTCCTCCGCCTGGGCGATAATCGTCTCCTGGTCCAACCGAACCCCTCCTTGTGGGTTTCGTCCTTTTTGGGTTCTTCTGGGTTACGAGCTACGCGCTACCGGTGTGCTCTAAGTCTGACACACTGCGCCATGTGGCGGCATGCTGTCGCATGCGTCAGCCCCGAGGCGACGCTGAGACGCGAGACCCCGGGGCCGAAAGATGACGCGGGCGCAAGGCGTTACTTGTCTGTGCCTTCCGCATCCTTCGCGGCGTTCTTCGCCGCGTCAGCCTTCGGCTTGAAGTCGACACCGGTCTCCTTGCGCTGCTCCTTGGTAATCGGGGCTGGCGCATCCGTGAGCGGGTCGACGCCGCCGCCGGACTTCGGGAAGGCAATGACGTCACGGATGGACTCGAAGCCACCCAGCAGGGAAACGATGCGGTCCCAACCGAAGGCGATACCGCCGTGCGGCGGGGCACCGAAAGCGAAAGCGTCCAGCAGGAAGCCGAACTTCTCGCGTGCCTCTTCCTCCGTAATACCCATCACGTCAAAGACGCGCTCCTGCACGTCGCGCTGGTGAATACGGATCGAGCCGCCGCCGATCTCGTTGCCGTTGCACACGATGTCGTAGGCGTACGCCAGTGCCTCGCCCGGCTCCTTGTCAAAGGTATCCAGGTACTCCGGCTTCGGCGAAGTGAAGGCGTGGTGCACAGCGGTCCACTTCGAGTGACCCAGCGCGACGTCGCCAGAGGCGGTCGCGTCCGCGGCAGGCTCGAACAGCGGCGCGTCAACCACCCAGGTAAACGCCCAGTCGCCGTCCTTGATCAGGTCCAGCTTCTTGGCGATCTCGCCGCGGGCAGCGCCGAGCAGCGCGCGGGAAGCCTTCGTCTCACCGGCGGCGAAGAAGATGCAATCGCCCGGCTTCGCGCCGACGTGGTCGGCAATGCCCGCCTTCTCCTCGTCGGTGATGTTCTTTGCCACCGGGCCCGACAGGGTGCCGTCCTCCTGCACGAGGATGTAGGCCAGGCCCTTCGCGCCGCGCTGCTTGGCCCACTCCTGCCATGCATCAAGCTGGCGACGCGGCTGCGATGCGCCACCGTCCATGACGACAGCACCGACGTACTCCGCGTTGAACACGCGGAAGGTGGTGTCCTTGAAGAACTCGGTGCAGTCGGTCAGCTGGATGTCAAAGCGCAGGTCCGGCTTGTCCGAACCGTACTTCTCCATCGCATCCTTGTAGGTCATGCGCGGGATCGGCGTGGAGATCTCGTAGCCGATGAGCTTCCACAGCTCCACCAGGATCTGCTCGGCGAGCTCGATCACGTCGTCCTGATCCACGAAGCTGGCCTCGACGTCCAGCTGGGTGAACTCCGGCTGGCGGTCAGCGCGGAAGTCCTCGTCGCGGTAGCACCGCGCGATCTGGTAGTAGCGCTCCATACCGGCAACCATGAGCAGCTGCTTGAACAGCTGCGGGGACTGCGGCAGTGCGTACCAGCTGCCCGGACGCAGACGCGCCGGAACGAGGAAGTCGCGCGCCCCCTCCGGGGTGGAGCGTGTCAGCGTCGGCGTCTCGATCTCGGTAAAGTCGTGCTCGTCCAGTACGCGGCGGGCTGCCTGGTTGGCCTTGGCACGCAGTCGCAGCGCTTCCGCCTGGCGCTCACGGCGCAGGTCCAAGTAACGGTACTTCAGGCGGGTCTCCTCGCCGACCTCTGTGGAGGAGGCATCCTCAATCTGGAACGGAAGTGCGGCGGACGTGTTGAGCACGTTGAGCTCGGAGACGTTGACCTCGATCTCGCCCGACGCCAAGTTCGGGTTCTCGGAGCCGGCCGGGCGCGGCTCGACCACACCGGTGACCTGGATGACGTACTCGCTGCGCAGATCGTGCGCGGCCTCGGCCACCTCAGACTCGCGGAATACGACCTGCGCCAGGCCGGAGCGGTCGCGCAGGTCGATGAAGATGACGCCGCCGTGGTCTCGGCGACGCCCCACCCAACCGGTCAGGGTTACGGTCTGTCCATCGAGGTCTTTGCGGAGATCACCCGCAAGGTGAGTGCGCAGCACGGTCTCTTCCACGTCCTTCCACGTGAGGGCAATACTTTAACCCCAAGCACTTTACCCGTTGCCGGACCATCGCGCCGAAGCACCCCTCTGACGCACACCGATGCGGCGCTCGCCTCGGATTTTTGGCAAGATTTGCAGCATGACGTTTAAGAACGATTTTGGCCAGGGCCAGGGCAGGCGTGCTCAGACTAGCTCCGGATCAGGCCGGCGCGGCGGTGGCATGGGTATCCCCATTGCCGTCGGCGGCGGCGGGCTGAGCACTATTCTCCTACTTGCGCTCGTCTTCTTCCTCAATGGCGGACTCGATGGTCTTCTCGGCGGCTCGGGATCGCAGCCTGACACACAGAGCCAGGGCGATTACGACTTGAGCCACTGTGACGCTCCAGGTGCCGCGAACGAGTACGACGACTGCCGCGCCGAAGCCGTGGCCCGCTCCGTCGACCAGGTCTGGTCCGAGGTCCTGCCGAACCAGGCCAACGTAGAATACGAACCTGCAGGCATCACGCTCTTCCGCGGCGATGTGAGCACCGGTTGCGGCTACGCCACGGCGGATACGGGTCCGTTCTACTGCCCACGCGACACCACCGCCTACCTCGACGTGTCCTTCTTCGAGCAGCTCGGTCAGCTGGGCGGTTCCGACGGCGCGTTGTCCCAGGAGTACGTCACGGCGCACGAGATGGGTCACCACATTCAGCAGCTCGAGGGCACCCTGGGATTGAGCGACTACAAGAATCCCGGCGAGGACTCAGCCGCCGTGGCAATTGAGCTGCAGGCCGACTGCTACGCCGGCATCTGGGCCAAGCATGCCTCCGAAGGTCCGGATGCGGCGCTCGAGCCGATCACGGAAGAACAGCTCAACCAGGCGATCCAGACGGCGCAGGCGATTGGCGACGATAACATTCAGCGCAAGTCCGGCGGTGACGTCGACCCGGATGCGTGGACGCACGGTTCCTCCGAGCAGCGCAGCGAGGCGTTCATGTCCGGCTACACCACCGGCCAGATGGCCGCATGCGACACGCTCAACCGCGGCGTCTACACCGAGGGATAACTACGCTATTGGGCATGGATAGCGCCACGAAGGACCCGCAGGACACCAACTCCCCTACCCCCGCGCCGAATCGGGCGGTGCCTTTTATGGCGGCGTTTAACGCCATCGAGGGGTTTCTCCGCGATGAGTTGAACGCCAAGAAGTCCGACTCCTTCAAGTGGATGACCAACTTGGCGGCGAAGAAGAAGGTCATCACCAGGGACCAGGCGGACACGCTCATCGAGTTTGCCGAGCTGCGCAACGCGATCTCCCATGGCGAGTACCGTGACCTGCGCCCGATCGCGGAGCCGCTGCCCGAAACGGTTGCGGAAATTGAGCAGCTGCGCGAGGCGTTGCTACGCCCGGCGCTTGCGCTCGACGTCATCCAACCGGAGAAGGTGCTCACCTTCTCCCCCGACGACGATGTGCTCGAGCCGCTGCGCGCACTGCGCGAGACCGGCCACAAGCAGTTCCCTATCTACGACAATGGCGTGTGCGTCGGTTTGCTCACCACCAACGCGCTGGCCCGCTGGGTGGCGCGCGAGGTCGAGGAAGACACCCGGCTGCGCAGTGCCACGGTCAACGAGGTGCTCGAATTGTCCGGACGCCACGACCAGCCGGTTTTCCTGCCACGCGACGTGACTGCCGCTGCCGCTGTGGATGCCCTGACTACCCCGCTGGGGTCCGGCGCGCTGCCGCGAATGGCCATCATCACAGAGAACGGCAACCCGCGCCAGCGGCCCTTCGCGGTGCTCGTCGCGACTGAGATTCCGGCCCTGCTCGCAGCTAGCTAAGTGGCCACGACGTTGCAAGAAAGGCAGAAACAAACATGCAGTTTGGCATCTTCACTATTGGCGATGTCACCACCGACCCCACGACCGGTGAAACACCGACGGAAAAGCAGCGCATTGATGCGATGACGCAGCTCGCGCTGAAGGCGGAAGAGGTTGGCTTGGACGTCTTCGCCACCGGCCAGCACCACAACCCGCCGTTTGTACCTTCCGCGCCGACGACGCACTTGGCCTACATTGGCGCGCAGACCACAAACATCGTGCTGTCAACCGCGACCACGCTGATCACCACAACGGACCCGGTGCGCATTGCCGAGGACTACTCCTTTTTGCAAAACCTGGTGGACGGGCGCATGGATCTGATGTTGGGGCGCGGCAATACCGGTCCGGTCTACCCGTGGTTTGGCAAGAATATCCGCGACGGCATCGACCTTGCGGTGGAGAACTATCACCTGCTGCGCCGTCTGTGGCGCGAGCGCAATGTCACCTGGCAGGGCCGCTTCCGCACACCACTGCAGGGATTTACTACCACGCCGTTTCCGCTGGAGGGCGTAGCCCCGTTCGTGTGGCACGGTTCGATCCGGTCCCCGCAGATCGCGGAGCAGGCGGCGTACTACGGCGACGGCTTCTTCCACAACAACATCTTCTGGAACAAGGAGCACACCGCGAAAATGGTTGGGCTGTACCGCAGGCGATTTGCCGCCTACGGGCACGGCGACGCCGACCAGGCCATCGTGGGGCTAGGCGGCCAGACCTACATCGCAGATACCGAAGCCCAGGCCGTGCGCGAGTTCCGCCCCTACTTCGACAACGCTCCCGTCTACGGCCACGGGCCGAGCTTGGAAGAATACACGGCGCACACGCCGCTGACGGTGGGAACTGCAGAAATGGTGATTGAGCGCACGATGCAATTTGCCGATTGGGTTGGCGACTACCAACGCCAGCTTTTCCTCATCGACCACGCCGGGCTCCCCCTCGAGGTGGCCCTGCGCCAGGTCGAGCTGCTCGGTCGCGAGGTCGTGCCTGAGCTGCGCCGCCGCATGGAGAAGCGCCGCCCCGCGCACGTGCCGAGCGATCCGCCGTCGTTTGCCTCGCTTACCCAGGCGAAGCGGGAAGGGAAGGATTTGCCGCACTTCCGCGTTGCGCCTGCTGAGTAGTCAAAAGTAAAAGGAGCACTATGAAGCAGTTGATGGTCGTGAGGGCTGGGCTTTCCACTCCCTCGACCACGCGGCATGTGGCCGATCAGATCGCAGCCGCGGTGCGCGCCCAAGTCACCGCGCGCGGCGAGGACCTTAAGGTCCGCACAGCGGAGGTCCGCGAGTACGCCCAGGATCTCACCCAGCTCATGCTCACCGGGATGGATTCGCCCGCGCTCGAAGCGCTCAAGCGCGACATCTCCAGCGCGGATGGCCTCGTGGCCGTGACCCCGGTGTTTCAGGGCAGCTACAGCGGGCTGTTCAAGATGCTTTTCGACGCCCTGCATACCGATTCTCTCAACGCCATGCCCACCATCATCGCGGCTACGGCCGGTTCGCAGCGCCACAGCCTTGTCACCGAGTACGCGCTACGCCCGCTGTTTACCTACCTCCGCGCAAACGTCGTGCCGACCTCACTGTTCGCCGCGACTGAGGACTTTGGCAGCGACGAGGGCGCGGCCTTTACACGGCGCGTGGACCGCGCCGCACGCGAGCTGGCCGAGCTACTGGTGGCAACCACAGGCGCTGTCTCGGGACTTGCGGACTCGCTCGATGAGTCAGCGCAGCCCCGGCCGCGCCGCTCCGGCACGGACCTCGACGAGTTTGTGCCGCTTGGCCAGCTACTGGGCCAGCAGACGGGAGCGCAGGGCTAGGCCCGCTGCATCACCGGCGCGTAGGTCTGTATTATCGCGCGCATGCCCCACAGCACAGTCAGTGTCGTAGACCTTTTCAGTATTGGCATTGGCCCGTCGTCCTCGCACACGGTCGGCCCGATGCGCGCTTCCCTTGCGTTTATTGAGGCACTCGGCCAATTGCCCGCCTCGGTACGCATCGAACTTCGCGGATCGCTGGCCGCCACCGGCGTGGGCCACGGGACGGACCGCGCAGCCCTTTTGGGCCTAGTCGGCTACACGCCAACGACCACTTCAGCGGATATTTCGCCGAAGCCCGGCGAGCCGATCCCCACCACGGGCACGATTAGCGGCCCGGCGGGCTCGGTGGACTACGAGGTGCAGTTCAACCCCACCCCGGTGTCCAAGCACCCCAATTGCCTGATTTTCGACGCCTGGGACGCCGACGGCAACCGCATCGCCTCCCGCTCGGAGTACTACTCGGTGGGCGGCGGTTTCATCCTGGACCGCGCCGGCATGGAGGCGCACGAGAACGAGGCGGGCGTGGCCACGGTGCGCGAAAGTGAACCATTGCCCTACGAGTTCGACGACGCGAAGACGCTCGTGGCGCTGTGCGAGGAAACCGGGCTTTCCATCGCCCAGCTGATGCGCGCCAACGAGGAGCACCTGCATGGCCGCGAGCGTCTCGACGCCCACCTTGACGCGGTGTGGGACGTCATGCAGGAGTGCGTCGCCCACGGGCTGAAGACCGAAGGCGTGCTCCCCGGCGGCCTCGGCGTGAAGCGCCGCGCGAACCGCCTGCACCGGCTGCTTACCGCGGAGTACGAGGAGTCCACAGCCCGCGGGCTCGACGCCATGGAGTGGGTGAATCTTTACGCGCTCGCGGTGAACGAGGAAAACGCCGCCCACGGCCAGGTGGTCACCGCCCCAACCAACGGCGCGGCCGGGATCATCCCCGCGGTCATGCACTACTGCCGCGACTTCACCGAAGGTGCTTTTGGCGTGGAACAGGCGCGCGACTTCCTGCTCACCGCCGGTGCCATCGGCATCATCATCAAGACTAACGCATCGATCTCCGGTGCCGAGGTGGGTTGCCAAGGCGAGGTGGGCTCAGCTTCCTCCATGGCTGCGGCAGGCATGTGCGCCGTCCTCGGTGGCACACCCGCGCAGGTGGAAAACGCGGCGGAGATCGCCCTGGAGCACAACCTCGGGTTGACCTGCGATCCCGTCGGCGGGCTCGTCCAGGTGCCGTGCATCGAGCGCAACGCCATCGGCGGTGTGAAGGCGATCAACGCGGCCCGCCTGGCCAAGCTTGGCGACGGTACGAACATCGTCACCCTCGACGACGTCGTTGAAACCATGGCGGCAACGGGCCGCGACATGATGACCAAATATAAGGAGACCTCGATGGGTGGGCTGGCAGTCCAGCTCGGACTGCCAGTCAACATCACCGAGTGCTAGTTGGCTAGCGCAGCTGCTCCAGCACCGCCGCGGCCGACAGCTCCACCGTCTCCTGAGTGTGCGCGGCGAGGTCCTTCACAGCGACTTCGCCGCTTTCCAGCTCGCGGTCGCCCAGCACGAGGGCGTACTTCGCACCGGCGCGGTCGGCACCCTTCATCGCGCCCTTAAGTCCGCGGCCACCGTAGGCCATGTCGGCGCTGAGACCGGCGGCGCGGAGCTCGTCGATAAGCAGTGCCATGCGCGCCTGCGCTGCCTCGCCGATCGCGACGCCAAAGACGTCGACGCGGCGCTCAACGCCCTCGAGAGTCACCCCTTCCGCCTCGAGGGCGAGCAGGGCGCGGTCGACGCCGAGGCCGAAACCGATGCCGGAGAGGTCCTGGCCGCCGATCTGCGCCATCAGCCCGTCGTAGCGGCCGCCGCCACCGATGCCGGACTGCGCGCCGAGGCCGTCGTGGACGAATTCGAAGCAGGTCTTGGTGTAGTAGTCCAGGCCACGCACCATGCGCGGGTTGAGCACGTACTCCACGCCCATCGCGTCGAGGGTGGTGCGCACCGTCTCGAAGTGGGCGCGGCAGTCGTCGCAGAGGTGGTCAACCATCAGGGGCGCGTCCGCGGTCATCTCGCGGACCTCGGCGCGCTTGTCGTCGAGGACGCGCAGCGGGTTGATCTCGGCGCGGGCGCGGGTCTCCTCGTCCAAAGGCAGGGCGAAGAGGAATTCCTGCAGCTTCTCGCGGTAGTCCAGGCGGCACTGCGCATCGCCCAGGCTGTTGAGCTCCAGGCGGTAGCCGCGCAGACCAATGGCACGGAAGCAACGGTCCGCGAGCGCGATGACCTCGGCGTCCAGCAGCGGGTCGTCAACACCGATGGCCTCCACGCCCACCTGCTGCAACTGGCGGTAGCGCCCGGCCTGCGGCCGCTCGTAGCGGAAGAAAGGACCGTAGTAGTTCAGCTTGACCGGCAGGTAGCCGCGGTCCAGGTTGTGCTGGATCACCGCGCGCATCACACCCGCGGTGCCCTCGGGACGCAGGGTGACCGAGCGATCGCCACGGTCGGTGAAGGTGTACATCTCCTTGCTCACCACGTCGGTGGACTCGCCGACGCCGCGGGCAAACAAGGTGGTGTCCTCGAACACCGGCAGCTCGATGTGCTGGTAGCCCGCGAGGTGGGCCTGGCGGGCGAACTCATCGCGGACGCGCAGGAAGGTCGCGGACTGCGGCGGGACGTAATCCGGCAGGCCCTTCGGGGCCGACAGCGGCTGGAACTTTGCGGACTTCTTCGATTCACTCACGACTGCTCAGTCTAGCGGTCTGGGTTGGCCTGCAGGAGAAATGGGTTGCTCGCCCGCTCCTGTCCCATCGTGGTGGTCGGCCCGTGCCCGGGCAGGACCGCCAACTCGTCGCTTAAGCCCCAGACCGGGCCTCGCAGTGTTTCCCGCATCGCCTCTGGGTCGGAGTTAGCGAAGTCGGTGCGGCCAATCGAGCCGCGGAAGAGCACGTCGCCGGAGAACACGGGTCCGGCCTGCCCTTCGTACTCGGTGAGCAGCAGCACGCTGCCCGGCGAGTGGCCCGGGGCGTGACGGACGGTGAAGGTGGTGTCGGCGAAAGAGAGCGTGGTGCCGTCGTCAAGCGGGCGGACCTCTTTGGGCAGCTCCATCGACGCGGCGTCGAAAAGCGTGCGGGAGTTTTCCGGCAAGCCCTTGCCGCCATCGAGCATGAACTCGTCCTCCGGGTGGATGTAGACGGGCACGTCGAAGCGGGCCGCATCGCGGGTGTGGTCGAGGTGGCCGTGGGTGAGCAGCACCGCAGCAGGTATCGCGCCTGCCTGCTCGACAATGCGCATCACGTGCTCGTACGCGCCCATGCCCGGGTCGATGATGACCGCCTCGTCCGAGTGCTCGCCGCACACGACGAAGCAGTTGGTCTGGTAAGGGCCTGCAGCAAAACCGGAAAGCTTCATAGCCACATCGTAGGCGGAGCAGAGCAAAAAGGGGCACCCACGGCGCGGCGGCCATGGGTGCCCCTGGGAAAGGGGGCGGCGCTTACTTCAGCGCGTCTTCTGCAGCCTGGTAGTCAGGCTCGTTGGTGATCTCGGAGACGAGCTCGGTGTGGACGACCTTGTGGTCCGCATCCGTGACGACCACGGCACGGGCGGTCAGGCCCTCAAGCGGAGAGCCTTCCAGCTCAACGCCGAAGTCCTTGGCGAAGGAGGAGCGGAACGCGGAGAGCGCTTCAACGCTTTCGATGCCCTCTGCCGCGCAGAAACGCTGCTGCGCGAACGGCAGGTCCTTGGAAATGCAGAGCACCTCAGTGTTGTCGAGGGACGCAGCGAGCTCATTGAACTTACGCACGGAGGTCGCGCACACGCCCGTGTCCAGGGACGGGAAGATATTCAGCACGAGACGCTTGCCCGCATAGTCTGCGAGCGACTTCTCGCTCAAATCGCCTGCGACAAGCGTGCTGTTGGGCAGCGCGTCGCCGACGGCGGGCAGCTCGCCGGAAGTAGTAGTGTCATTGCCTTGAAAAGTCACGGTAGCCATGGCCGCGATTCTATGGACGCGCGCTGTACTGCGCAAGGGTCGGTACTTCCACACTGCTAGTGTTAACAACCGGAATTTCATGGTGCGCTCCGGGCGCGCTGAATACTCACAACAAGGACGAGGAAGCACATCATGGCTGAGAACTCGGGTGCTGCAGACAGCAGCGCATCCAACACACCCACCACTGACAACGCGAAGCGCGGCGAGGACGCGCTGCGCCACCTCAAGCGCGAGCTGGATTCGCGCGACCGAAAGGAAAAGTCCAAGCCGCTGACGGTCGCTGCGCTGTCCGCGGTGGTGATCATGGTTGTTGGCGGTGCGATCTACTTCGCCGCGACGCAGAATGACGACGAAGAGGTCACCGCTGCCGAGGAGGAAACCTCGGAAACCACTGAGGCCGAGGAGACCTTCGACGCGTCGCAGTACGAGGCAGTGGGCACCGCGCGCGCCACTGCCCTGCCGGCGACCGTGTCCTGCTCATACAACGACAGCCCACAAGCAGACCAGGGCGAGGCTGCCTCCAAGCCGCAGGAGGAGGACGTCTCCACCGAGGGCAAGGTGAACATCGAGCTGGATACCAGCGCAGGCCCAATCGGGATGGAACTCGACCGCAGCGTTGCCCCCTGCACCGTCAACGCCATCGAGCACCTGACCGAGGAGAAGTATTTCGACGACTCCGTGTGCCACCGCCTCACCACCGGCGACGGGCTGAAGGTCCTCCAGTGCGGTGACCCCACCGGCTCCGGCTCCGGCGGCCCGGGCTTCCAGTTTGCCAACGAGTTCCCCACCGACGAGGCGCTCGAGCAGGTTGACGACGCTGACCTGCAGCTGCCGGAGGGCATCTCCGAGGAAGAGAAGGAACAGTACCGCGCGATGGCGCTACAGAACGGTCCCAAGCGTTACGACCGCGGCACCATTGCGATGGCGAACGCGGGCGTGGGCACCAATGGTTCCCAGTTCTTCCTGAACTACGGCGACTCTGTTCTGCCCCCGCTCTACACCTACTTTGGCCAGATCGATGACGCAGGTCTCGAGACCCTGGACAAGATCGCCGAGCAGGGCGTTGAAGGCGGTGCCACCGACGGCGCACCAGCGGAGGAAGTCAAGATCAAAACCGCTACCGTGAAGTAGCCCTGTCGATACATTCAAGTATCGCATACCGGGCGATACGGCAACTTTGCACACTCGCCCAGATACCTTTCGGGAAGCTCCCACTTCCCGCAAAGGCCCACCTGACCAGTTCATTCAAAGTTCATCTCCAATATCGGGAATCCTCCGAAAACGCCGACAAAACTGTTGCGTATCTCTTGGCGTCTGGCTAAGGTAGTCAACGTCAAATCGAACCTCTCCGAAAGATAGGGAATCAGATGCAGTTCCGTAAGGGTCTCATCGCTGCTGCAACCGCAGCAGCTGTCATGTCCACCGGTGCCGTCGCTGTCCAGGCACAGGAAACCACCACCACCACTCCGACGACTACCACGTCGAAGCCGGCCGATAAGAAGACCACCAAGCCGACCACCACTGCGACCAAGAAGCCGAACCCGGCCAAGCCGACCGTCCAGAACGACAACAACAAGAACAAGAAGGACGGCTCCTCCGTCAAGGACATGTCCCCGGCTGAGATCCGCGACTGGATCGCTGTCTTCACCGCGGTCATCGGCGCGCTCGGTACCCTGTTCGCATTCCTGGACAAGTACATGCGCCCGTAAGCGCTAAGCAGCGAACACACGCTTGAAAGCCCGGCCCCGGCCGGGCTTTTTGCATACCTGCCCCACTGCCAAACACCGGGCATAAAGAAAACCGGCCCCAAGCCACTAGGCTTTAGGGCCGGTCGCGCGTTGCTATCTCACTATTACAGCGCGGCTGCGCTTTAAGTGCGTTAGCTCAGCCTCGCGATCGGGCCAAGCACCTGGTCGATCGGACCAGCGAAGACGATGCTCAGCACGCCGAGCAGTGCGAGCACACCAGCGATCGCACCGAAGATCGTGCCGGTGTCAGCGGAGCTGCCCTCCTGCGGGGTCTCGCCCGGCTCCTGTGCATCCGCCTCTGCGACAGTCACCGGCAGGGTGACCTCGGTACCAGCATCGGTGGTGACAGTCAGGGTCTGCTCGCCGCTGAGCTCGGCCGGGATATCCAGGGTGACCTCCGCGCGGCCCTGCTCGCCCAGGCCGTTGTCCGCCTCGGTCGTGGTCGCGTCGATATCTGCGGTGGCTGTCGTCTCGCCGAGCTTCACGGTTGCCTGCTTTGCCATCGGCTCACCCTCCGAGGAGTAGTTCAGCGAGCTGAGCTTGATCGTAGCCTTGGTGCCGGCCTTCAGGCCTTCGGCGGGCAGCACCACGCCGACGTCCTTCTGGCCCTTGCGCACGCCGATTCCATCGGTCGTGAGGTAATCCACGAAAGCGTTGAGGTCGTTGTAGCCGACATTGAGCTCGTCGCGGACCTCGGCCGGATCAATGAACCCGTCGCCGCCACCCAGGAGGAAGGAGGACGCCGCAACGCGGTAGTCCTTGTCGTCCTCCAGCGGTGCGCCGTCAATGGTGATCGAGGTGATGCGCTCACCGCGGGCAGCTTCCGGGTTGTAGGTGTACGACACGTTGTCGGACAGGCCCATATCCAGGCGCGGACGGCCCGACTTTACCGCGTCCTCCTCTGTCTGCCACTGGTTCTCCAGCGCCTGCTTGATTGCCTTGCCAGACAGGGTGGCCACAGAGATGTCGTTGCCGAAGGGCTGCACCTCGAAGGCCTGCTGGTAGGTCACCTCGCCCGCGGGCAGGTCAGCGCGTACGCCGCCGGCGTTCATGATGCCCAGGTCGATCTTCTCTTCCAGTGACGCGTTCAACGCCACGAGCGCGGACTGGGCGAGCATGTTGTTCGCGGTGGACTCGGTACCGCGGTTGGACCCAGTCTTCGCGCCCGGGTTGGAGCCTCGCAGGTAAGTATCTTCGACCGTCGCAACGACCTGCTGGCCCAGTTCGCCGGCCTTCTCCCGAGCCTTCTCCACGAGCTTCTCCACCTCGGCATCCGGCGCGATATCGAGCTCGATCAAGGTCTCGGCGTTGTACTGGTCCACCTTGAGATCCTCGATCTCTCCGGTGGTCTTGTTGTAGGTAAAGCCCAGGTCAGAGACGACCTTGCCGTACTCCCAGGACTGCGCATTCGGCACCTCCGCCTCGGTGTCGACCACGTTTACGTGGCTGTCGCCGCCGAACATGAAGTCCACGTACTCCGGATCGAGCTTGGGAGCGCCCGTATCGACCGGGTCGTGGATCAGGGCGATGACCACGTCAGCCTTGCCCTCATCCTTGAGCTTCTTGGCCTCCTTGTTCACTTCCTCAGAAGAGTCGGTGATGTTCAGGCCCTTGACGTGGTCCGGGCTGGACTTGCTCTTGGTCAGGTTCGAGGTGGTGCCCACCAGTGCGACCTTCACGCCCTCGACCTCGACGATGCGGTACGGGTCAATCTCGCGGGAGCCGTCTTCCTTGTAAATGTTCGCGCCGAGCTGGACGCCCTTGGTGCCCGGGACAATACGGTCGACCAGGTCGTCGTAACCCTTATCAAACTCGTGGTTACCCACAGCAGAAGCGTCCGTACCGATGGCGTTAAGGAACTCCATCGTGTACTCATCGTCCGAGATCGCGGAAACGAACGCGGAGCCACCCTGGTTGTCGCCGGAGGTAGTCACCAGCTGGTTCTCGTTCTCGGCACGCAGGTAGTTGATGATGCCGGCAATGTTCGCCGCACCCATCTCATCGCCCGCCTTCGGGATGAGCTTGCCGGTCTCGCGGTCCTTGCTCAGGCCAGCCTCAAGGCGGCCGTGGAAGTCCGTGAAGTTGGCAACGTTGATCTGCACCTTCTCATCTTCTGCGGCGAGTGCAGGCACAGCGGTGACAACGAGTGCGGTAGACGTGGTGGCAGCCACCAGGGCACCGAGGCGACGGTAAGAAAACACGAAAAGCTCCTCTGCTTCAAACGGTGTGGGGGTCTTTACGTGTTTTCTAGCCCGAAATCAGTCACCTCGCAGCGCAACCTCGGCGATGTTTACGAACTTTCCTCGGCATTCAAGCTCACCGTTGCCAAGAATTCATGTGCAGTTCACTCACAATCCGGAGCCCGCTTTACGACGTCACGCGGTAAATGTCGAAAACACCCTCGACATTGCGCAGCTGGTTCATCAGCGCACCGAGCTGCTTCGTATCGGAAACCTCGATGGTGAAGCGCACGTTGGCAATCCGGTCATCGGAGGCCTGCGAGGACAGTGCCAAGATGGGAAGATTCTGCTCCGTGAGCACGCCGGTCAGCTCCGCGAGCAGGCCGTGGCGATCGAGCGCCTCGGCTTGCAGGGTCGCCAGGGAGGCACCGCCGGCGTTGGTGCTGTCGGCCCACGCAACGTCGATAAGCCGCTCGGGCTCCTCGCCCAGCTTGGCCGCATTGGTGCAGTCAGTGCGGTGCACTGAGACTCCCCCGCCGCGGGTGACAAAGCCGAAGATCTCGTCCCCGGGCACCGGCTGGCAGCACTTTGCCAGCTTGGCCATCACGTCGGGGCTGCCCTGGACCAGCACGCCGCTCGTGGACGAACGGGACTCGCGGCGTACCAACTCGGACATTGGCGCGCGGTCCGTGAGCGCATCGACGGCGTCCTCCTCGTTCCCGAAAAGATCCACCAGCATCTTGCTCACGTGCTGCGCGGACACATGCCCCGCGCCAATCGCCGTGTACAGCGCATCAACGTCCGGGTAGTGCAGGCGCTGCGCGACTTGGCGCATCGACTGCGAGGTAAACAGGCGGTGCATCGGCAAACCACCGCGCTGCACCTCCGCCGCAAGCGCGTCGCGGCCGGCCTCTAAGTGCTCCTCGCGGCGCTCCTTGGCAAACCACTGCCGGATCTTCGCCTTCGCCCGCGGGGAGACCACAAAGTCCTGCCAATCGCGCGAGGGCCCGGCGTTTTGGTCCTTCGAGGTGAAGATCTCCACCCGGTCGCCGGACTTCAGCTCCGACTCCAGCGCCACCAGCTTGCCGTTGACCTTGGCACCGATGCAGCGGTGGCCTACCTCAGTGTGCACGGAGTAGGCAAAATCCACCGGAGTCGAGCCCGCCGGCAGGTTGATTACGTCGCCTTTGGGGGTAAAGGCGAAGATCTGCTGGCTGGTCAGGTCGTAGCGCAGCGAGTCCAAGAACTCGTCCGGGTCGGCGGCCTCCTTCTGCCAGTCGAGCAGCTGGCGCATCCACGCCATCTCGTCGACCTCGTTCTGGTTGCCCTTGTGCGAGCCCTTCGTCTCCTTGTAGCGCCAGTGCGCCGCGACGCCGAACTCGGCGTTGTAGTGCATATCGTGGGTGCGCACCTGCACCTCGAGCGGGCGGCCCGTGTCCGTCATCACCGTAGTGTGCAGCGACTGGTACACGCCGAAGCGCGGGTTGGAGATGTAGTCCTTGAAGCGCCCCGGCATCGCCGAGTACAGCGAGTGGACCACGCCGACAGCCGCGTAGCAGTCGTGGACGTTATCCACCAGCACGCGGATGCCCACCAGGTCGAAGATCTCGTTGAACTCGTGGCCGCGCACCACCATCTTCTGGTAAATCGACCAGTAGTGCTTCGGCCGCCCCATCACCTCGGCTTCAATGCCGTTGGATTTCAGCTCCGCCTGGATTTCTTCGGTCAGCTCTTTCAGCGCCCGGTCGCGCGAGGGTGCGCGGTCGGCGACAAGGCGCACGATCTCCTCGTACTTCTTCGGGTACAAGATAGCGAAGGCGAGGTCTTCCAGCTCCCACTTCACCGACGCCATGCCCAACCGGTGCGCCAGCGGGGCAATGACCTCGAGCGTCTCGCGTGCCTTCTTCGCCTGCTTCTCCGGCGGCAAGAAGCGCATCGTGCGCATGTTGTGCAGGCGGTCCCCGACCTTGATCACCAGGACGCGGGGATCCTTCGCCATCGCCACGATCATCTTGCGGATGGTCTCGGCCTCCGCAGCGTGGCCCATCTCCACCTTGTCCAGTTTGGTCACCCCGTCGACAAGCCGGGCGACTTCAGGCCCGAAGTCGTTGGTGAGTTCCTCAAGCGAGTAGTCGGTGTCCTCGACGGTGTCGTGCAACAGGGCAGCCACCACGGTCGTGGTGTCCATGCCGATCTCGGCGCAGATCGTGGCCACGGCCAGCGGGTGGGTGATGTAGGGGTCCCCCGACTTGCGCATTACGCCCTCGTGCAGGCGCTCCGCCGTCTCGTAGGCACGGTTGAGCAGTTCGACTTTCGCCTTCGGGTGGTACTGCCGGTGGATAGACAGCAGCGGGTCCAGCACCGGGTTAATCTTCGGTTTACCGCCGCCCGTGAGTGAACGTGCAAGGCGTGCCGACACGCTGCGCACGGTCTGCCCCGATCGCTTGGGTGTTTTCTCGTGCGTCAACGCAATCCTCCATCAAAGAGCGGATGGGAACTTATTGCAACGATACTAGCCGTTGACCCGGTGCCCGTCATCAAGCACGACAAGTGGCGCACCAGCCAACTTCTCCCGGCCGCCCAGGCCCTCTACCTCAAGCACCACCACGTAACCCACGACCTCACCGCCGGCGTGCTCGATGAGATTCGTGGCGGCAACCAGGGTGCCGCCGGTGGCCAAGACGTCGTCGACAAGCACGACCTTCTTGCCCGCCAGATCCACACCGTCAGCGGGGATCTGCAGTGCTGCGGTGCTGTACTCAGTCTCGTACTCCTGTGTAATGACTGGCGGCGGCAGCTTGCCCTTCTTGCGGATCGCAAGAATTCCCAGGCCCATGTCGAAGGCCACTGCGGAGCCCAGTAAGAACCCGCGCGCGTCCAGCCCGCCGATCAGGTCCGCGCCGAGGTCCTGGCTGGCCTCGGCCATCTCGCGGATGACCGCGTGGAGCGCCGCCGGGTCGGCGAGCACGGGCGTGAGGTCCTCGAAGAGCACGCCCTCAGATGGGAAATCGGGCACGCGGCGCACTTTATGCGCCAAAGCCTCCTGCGCGGAAGAGTACTGGGTGGGGTGTGTAGCCATGTCAGCGAAACCTTTGCTTGAGAATCTTCGTCAGTGCATTAGCAGGGCGAGCACTTCGCGTCACCCTTGATCAGGTGCGGGCGGAATATCGTCCTTAGCCAACATACGCCAGCGGTCCATGTTCCAACTGATACCGTTCATGCCCGCGTACGGCACCACATTGGCCACGCCCCGGTGCACAGCAAACGTGCGCGGCTGGGTGGCCAGCGGTAGCGAAGGCAGCTGTTCCCACAGCGCCTTCTCCTGCGCACGCAGGGTACCTACGTTAGCCGCCCTATTGTCAGCTGCCGGGTATTCCTTCATCGGGTCAACCGGTCGCAGCAACACGTCAATGTTGCCCTCGGAATAGCCAGGGTTCCCCTGGTCATCGAGGGTAGCGTGCGGCAGGTCCGCGAGCGTCTTGCCCGACTCGGTCACGTCGATAATCGTGATCCCGGCTGGTTCGCAGGTGCGCCGCATGGACTCCACCATCGCCGCATGCCGCGCGTTGGGATAGGGGTACGCCATGCGGACCTCCGCGCCGGAGATGCGAGATGCCGCCGCGATGTCCACGTCCAGGTTCGGAGTGGCAACGTCGATCACGCGCCCATAGAGCGGGTCGTCCTGCTGCAGCACGTGTACCGGGGCAACCGGCACCTCTACCCCGGCGAGCTCGCCGGAGGCCTGCGCTACCGCGCGTGGATCGAGACACCGCGACAGTGCCTTGCGCTGCGCCGGCTCGGCCCACGGGCCGACGTCGGGGAACGTGAGCACCTCGGTAAGCTCGCCGTGCACAGTGGTCAGATCGATCCGGTTGTTCTCCGCGTTCACGTCGAACCACTCGGGGTCCGGCTCGTCTAAGTCCGCGACCTTGAGCGCGTCGTGCTCGTAGAGCTGCGCACTGTCGGCAGAGCCAGGCCACACCACAAGGCGTTCGACCTGCGGTTGGTCGCCGTAGTAGTGCTCGTTGGCGACCAGATTCACCTCACCCTGCTCGCCGAAACTCTCAATCACGTAGGGGCCGAAAGAGACCTGCAGCTCAGGGTCGAACTCCGCGAAATCGAAGCCGGTGCGCCACACCTTGGCAATCGGCGCGATCCGTGCCGGATCCAAGGAGTGCAGGGCGTCGACGAGTTCTTCCTCGCTCATACCTGCCTTCTTGGCCACCGCGTGAGCAGGCAGGACTGTACCTGCGTCGAAAAGGCCACGCCAGCGATCCCCGCGACCTTCTTTAAAGACCACGGTGAATGTCTTGGCTCCGGGGGTGCATTGGAGGGACTCGGTGTCGTCGAAAAGCGGCAGGTGCGCGCCGAAGAGCTCCGGGAACTGGCCGGCCGTGAAGGTGAGCAGGTAGTCGGCGCAGGTTACCGGTGTGCCGTCGGAGAAGACGGCCGCGTCGGAAAGCGTGTAGCTTACGCGCCGCTGCGCACCAGGCAACGCTTGTGCCTTGACCAGGTCCGTATTGGGGATCATCTCCCCGCCCGGACCGGGGACGAACACGCCCGGGTACAGGCGGCCCGAAAGCCGCTGTGCCTGCGTGGACGCGCCTTGCAGCGACGCCGCGTTGGTGGTCAGCAGCGGTCCGGATACCTGGTATCCGAAGTGCTCGTCGTCCAGCTGCCCGTTGTCGTCGCCAAGCGTGCTGCATCCGGCCAGCGCGAGGGCGCTCGCCGTCAGCACCGCCGCAAGCACGCGCGGAGTTCGTTCAGCCATCACTGATCCTTCGCCTCTCAACGAAACCAAAACCGCTCGCCTAGCGTCCCGGTCTCCACGTCGCGGAGCCGGAGGACTCGCCACGCGGCTGCTCCGGCGCGGCGCTCGGCGCAGGCG